>Ga0180215_1000148_pt1 | contig 100978 bp, 92 predicted proteins | sample eDN3rd37CBELigBY_FD_128871 | JGI IMG/M metagenome (GOLD analysis project Ga0180215, IMG submission 128871) | Enriched backyard soil microbial communities from Emeryville, California, USA - eDNA 3rd pass 37_C BE-Lig BY (version 2) (version 2) | ecosystem: Environmental > Terrestrial > Soil >...
CCGGTCGGGCGCGCGTCCTACTACGTCGAGAGCCGCCAGTTGCGCGCTCCGGCCATGCAGATGAACCTGGCGAGCATGGTCTTCGAAGGCCTCTTCGAGCGCTATCCGACCCTCCGCGTCTGCTGCATCGAAGCCGGCTTCACCTGGCTGGCGCCGTTCCTCTGGCGGATGGATGCCGACTGGAAGGCACTCAACCGCGAGACACCATGGGTCAAGAAGTCGCCAAGCGAGTACATCTTCGAGCATTGCAAGTTCGCGTCGCAGCCGATGGAGTCGCCCGAGCCGCAGCGCCGGCTCCTGCAACTCTTCGACTGGATCAAGGCCGAAGACATCCTGATGTTCGCGTCAGACTACCCGCACTTCGACTTCGACGCGCCGGAACTCGCGCTGCCGCCACTCTCCGACGAGGTTCGCCGCAAGATCTTCAGCGAGAACGCCCGCGAGGTCTTCAAGCTGCCAGTCCGCCAGCGCGAACTCATTAGCGCTGATTAGTTAGTTAGCTTGTCACAGTTAGTCAGTCGGTCAGTTTGTCAGCCAGTCAGCAGATAAGCCGAATCGCCCCTTGAACGGGACGCAAGCTGACTGGCTGACTGGCTGACTGGCTGACTGGCTGACTGGCTAAAAAGCTACTCGTCGTAGTCGAAGATGTCGTCGAGGAACTCGTACTCGCCCTCGAAGCGCTCGCGGAGATATTCGCGGGTCCGAACGGTGATGCGCCGTACCTCGTCGATGTCCATCTCCTCGATTTCGGCGACCTCACGGGCGCTGCGTTCCTGCATCGTGCGCTGGAGGAAGATTGTCCGCCAGAGATCTGGGACATCAGCGAGCGCATCGATCAGGAACTGGAGCATCTCGTTGTTAACGACGATGTCCTCCGGCTCGCGGGCATTTGGATCGGGGATGACGTCGGCGACCATCACCTCTTCGCCGTCCTCGCTGTCACCGGAAGGGGCGAGCGTCTGCTCCAGCGAGACATGCTGGCGACGCTCGTTCTGGATCCGTCGTGACTCGCGCTGGATCGTCTCCTGGGCGCGGTTGCGCATGTAGACGCGCAGGTCGCGGATCGGCTGTCCCTGATTGAGGCGCGTCATCGCAGCCGCGAAGACGCTGTCGATCACCTCGTCGCGAAGCAGGTCTTCAGGGTCCATCTGACCCATCCGAACGCGGCGGCCGAGTTCATAGCCAACGTATGCGCGCAGGTCGGCGACCAGTTCGGTCGTACGCTCGCGCAATTCGCGCGTCTGCGCGTGGCTGATGGCGATCTGCTCGGCGGCCTGCGCAGCGCTGGCGCCGTTGTCGGTCATCTGCTGGTTGCGGTGCTGTTCTCCAGGGACTGTCATTCCACCTCTGGCTCGGGTTTGCTGGCCGGATCGGATGCGGCGATTTCAACCGGGCTGGCTGGTTGCCGGACGGAAAGTGTAGACCAGCCTGTCCAGTGACACCACGGGCAGTTCGATGCGCCGGTCGACGTCAAAAGTCAATTCACTAATTGTATTCCACTGGCCCGCTAATGGCATGTTGCCTGCGTACCACCTGGCAGTATGTCGCGTGAGCCGTGTCCGTCCGACACGACGAATCACTCGCGCGATTCGACGCCGAATGTGAGTGAGATTGCAGCCATCATGCAGGTAACCGCCGACGCATCGCCGCAACCAGGCCTGGTCCACGGGACACTGATCGCGAACCGGTATCGCCTCGCGTCCGTCATCGGTCGCGGAGGTACGGCGACCGTCTGGCGAGCGCATGACGAACGATTGGGCCGCGATGTCGCGCTCAAGATCTCACGCCGGCCGCTCGCCCACGTACCGCTTCCGAACGGCGAAGAGCGTTTTTCCGGAGCGCTAACCCACCCGAACGTCGTCTCGATCTTTGACGCCGGGGAGATCGAACCGCCATCTCCAGTCGGATCGTTCGTGGTGATGGAGTACATCGACGGACCGACCGCGCTCCAGATCGCGCCGGTGCACTGGCAGCAGGCGGTCGACATCATCGTTCAGGCCGCCGATGGCCTTGCGGCGCTCCACGATCACGGCATCGTCCACTGCGACGTGAAACCCGGTAACCTGTTGATCGACCGGCGCGGACGAGTGCTGGTCGCCGATCTGGGGATCGCAACCGAAATCGATGGAGAGATTGGCGAGTACGTCCACGGATCACCCGCCTACCTCGCGCCAGAACGGCTCCGTGGCGAATGTGCCAGCCCACGCGTGGATGTCTACGGTCTCGGCGGCGTACTGGCCCACCTGATCACCGGCAAGCGCCCAGACGACGGTCCGGTGACGCTCCCGCTCAATTGCCCTGCCCCACTCGCCGAAGTCATCGGACGCTCCAGATCGCAGGCAGCAGCAGATCGCTATGCAGACGCTCATGAGTTTCGAGAGGCAGTCCTCGCAGCCGCCGCGCGAGCAACAGACGGCGAAGATCGCGTCGTCCGCGAGGAAGTTGCTCGCGGAACGAACCGGCGCGAGCGTACCGGCGTATCCCGCCAGATCATCAGCCACCCATCTCGCGCCCGGCTGCCCGTTCAGGTGCAGTCTGCGCAGGAAACGGCGGCGCTCACCGCCTCACCAGTACGCATCATCCAACCGGCACGTATCACCGACTCAGAGACACAGCGACGAACGCGAGCCACCGCCATCGTCGCGGCCAGCGTCGTCTTTCTGCTTCTGATCCTGGTCGTCGTTGGAATTATCGTCGGTCAGGCCCTGTCGGACGATTCGGTGGTCGCTGGCCCCGCCGTGACCCTCATTTCGCATCCCGCACTGCGATAACCGGCGCAAGCGACCAGTCGAAGTCGCCAAGACGATCGCGCCCGAGCGATTGCACCGACTCAAGGCAGGTCGCGGCTCGCTCGCAGAGTGCAGCAGTATCAACGCCCATGCAAACCGGTAGAAAGCGGCGTGTCTTGTCGATGCCGTCGTGCAGTAATAACGTCGCGCCACGGTAGTTGCCGTTGCGCAGGTGATGCAGGCCAACTCCAATCTGGAGGATGCCCTGATAGAGGTAGCGGATCGGCTCACGCTCATCACGCCAGATCGCTTCGAGCACCTCGTGGCACTCGTAGTACTCGCCTGCGTTAAACAGTCGAATCCCCTCGAGCAGCCCTTCAGGCGCTGGATCGGCACACCGTGGGCTTGGCCGATCGACGGCACCCGATGCAACGACTCGATTCCATGCTTCACCCATCGAGACTCCTGCCCGCGCATAACCGAATCGCAGCCGGTATGGTACCGTGCCATGTGTCAGGGTCCAGCGGCGTCGCCCGACGCCACCAGCAACCGGAGCGAGGCAGATCATGACAGGCACCGGGACGGTCCAATGCCCACACTGCGGGACGATCATGGACGAGCGGGCGCGCTTCTGTCCAGGTTGCGGGACGCCCCGAACCTATGTCCGGGAACAACTCGAACGCGAGGCCGCCGCGACCGGCGTTCCATACGAGCAGTTGCTCGAACGCGAGCGATCAACGCCGGGAGCGGCGGCAGCCAGCCAACGCCCTGACTGGTACGCGCCACCGCCACCGCCTGCGCAGACAAAGCAGAGCCGCCGCACGCTCTGGATCGTGCTCGGCATCATTGGCGGCGTTACGCTGCTTAGTTGCATCGGTTGTGTCGCAACCGCATCGATCCTGGTCGACCGGTTCGACGTCGACTTCGGCTCCAGTCCGGAAGGGGACGCGGCACAACGCCAACTCGAACTCGCTGCTCGCGGGCAACATCGGGAACGCTGGGAACTGCTCCACCCCGGCCAACAGGAGGTCGTGCCGGCTGGCTTGTTCGCCATCTGCGCACAGTACGACGACGCCGACTCGATCGACATCCTGCTCAGTTTTGCCGAGAACAACCACTTCATCTCACGTGTCGGTGAGGTGGATGCTCGCGTCGTACTCTATTCAATCGACAAGGGCATCTCGACCGAGACCGAATTCGTCGAGATGGTGCAGGTCGACGGAGAGTGGCGCTGGACGATGAGCGACGATGACCTCCGTGACTACGAGTTGGGCATATGCCCTTCGTAGCGCCACCGGCACGAACCAGCCGGATGGAACTGCTCGATGCACTCGACACTGGCGTAACGCCAACGGCACTTGCCGACAATCTGCGCGACATCCGGCTCGCCAATCGCTGGTTCGGCGGGGTCCGCGCAGTCCTACGTACGCTTGCGCCGATATTCGATGGTCAGGCGCAGGCTGAACCGCTGACGCTCCTCGACATCGCGACCGGGTCTGCCGACATCCCGCTGGCCATCGATGCTTTCGCCAGCCGGAGAAACCGACCGATACGCATTGTCGCAACCGATCTCCAGCCGGAGGTCCTCGCCGTCGCCCGCGCTGCCGTCGGAACGCGCTCCATCACCGTTGAACAGGCCGACGCCCTCGAACTTCCATATGGCGACGCCACATTCGATGTCGTCATACTCTCACTGGCCCTCCACCACTTCCAGCCAGAAGCCGCAGTGCAGGTTCTCGGAGAGATGAAGCGAGTCGGGCGCAGGTTGCTGATCGTCAACGACCTCGAACGCTCGTGGCTCGGGCTGGCTGGTGCGTGGCTGTTCTCCCGCGTCCTCACGACCAACCCAATCACACGTAACGACGCTCCGCTCTCGGTCCGTCGGGCCTACACCCGCTCCGAGGCGCTGGCGCTCGCCCACGCGGCAGGCTGGCACGCCGCACGAGTCCGATACAGCGTCCCGCACCGATTCATCCTGACGGGCAGGCCAGCATGATCTACGACACCATCGTCGTTGGCGCGGGGCCTGCCGGAACGAGCACAGCGATTGGTCTGGCCGAACGCGGTGTCCGCGTTGCGCTCGTCGACAAGGCGCGCTTCCCACGGGTCAAGCCGTGTGCCGAATACGTCAATCCGGAGGCGATGCGTATCCTCGATCGCCTCGGGCTCCTGCACGATGTCGAAGCGGCGGGAGCGGCCGTCTTCCGAGGTATGAGCGTCATCTCGCCGGGAGGTCGGCAACTCGCCCTCGACTACAGTGCCGACGCTGGCCGCCACGCGCTGGGGATCTCCCGTCGAATCATGGACACCCTCGCCGTCGAGCGCTGCCGCAGCCTCGGCGTCGAGGTGTTCGAAGGGACGCGCGTCCGCACTGTCACCACCGGCTACGGCATCGTCGGGACGATCGGTGCGACGCAGGCCGGGAGACCTATCGAGGTACACGGTCGTGTCATCGTTGGTGCGGACGGGCACCACTCCGCCGTCGCTCGCCTGCTCGGCCTCGATCTACACGTACGCTGGCCACGGCGAATCGGGCTGGCCGCCCATCTCGACCACTTCTCGCTGATCGATGAGATGGGTGAGATGCACGTCGGCCCGGATGGCTACTGCGGGATCGCGCCGCAGGAGGATGGTCGCGTCAATGTTGCGATGGTCGTCGGGATGGACGCGGTCCAGCAACGCTCGGCATCGGTAGAGTCGTTCTTCGATGCCGCCTTGCTGACTTACCCGGCGCTTGCCGAGCGGGTCCGCAGCGCCCAGCGTGTCACTCCCGTTCGTGGTGTCGGACCGTTGGCCCGCCGCGTGCTTCGCGTATCCGGCAATGGCTACCTGTTGGTCGGCGACGCCGCCGGGTTCTTCGACCCGTTCACCGGCGAGGGGATCTTCGACGCCCTCCACGGCGGTGAACTGGCAGCGGAAGCGATCGCGGCAGCACTTGATGTCGGCAACACTAGCGGCACGGCCCTCGGCGCCTACGACCGGGCACGGCGAGCAGCGTTCGCCGAGAAACGACGGGCCGCATGGCTGGTGCAGGCGTTCGTCCGCTCGCCGAGACTGATGGATTACGCTATCGAGCGGATCGCTGCCCGCCCAACCGTCCGCGCGACGATGACCGGCGTGCTGGGCGACTACCGGGATGCCGGGCTGGTCCTTTCGCCACGCTTTCTGCTGGCAGCGCTGCGACCATAAAGGGGAACCGCGGGAGACGAACAGGAGGGAAGGGGATCGATGAACCGCTGGATCGATATCCGCATCGCTGGCGACCTGATGACCGTCTACCGGCTCGGTGCCGAGATTGAGAAGTGGCCGGACCTCCTGCCGCACTACCGCAACGTTAAGATCCTCTGGCAGGACGGCAACCGCTGCGTCGCACGCATGTACGCATCCCGCGACGGGATTCCCGTCTCATGGATGTGCTGGCAGGAGCGCGATCCGGATACCCCGAAAGTGACCTTTCGCCATATCGGCGGCTTCACGCGCGGGATGGTTGCAGTCTGGACCTTCGAGCAGCACGAAGACGACACCGTCACGGCACGGATCACGCATGAGTTCCGCAAAGGCTGGCCGATCCAGGGACTCGACCGCTTCGTCACCGACACCATCGTCGGCGACTTCTTCACCCATAACATCGCCGGCAAAACTCTCGGCATGGTCAAGATGCTCGCCGAAGCGGATCGGGATAGCAGAGTAGCTGGTCAGTCTGTCAGCCAGTCAGCCGGTCAGTCGATCAGTCGATCAGTGAATAGGCAAGGCAGCGCTCGGTACCCCGATCCTCGTAATCGTTTCTGCGAATGACAAGCTGACTGGCTGAACGAAAGGACTCTCCTCATGCGGGGGAAGCGGAGAATCGTCGTCACCGGGATCGGTGCGATCACGCCGATAGGGAGCGGGGCCGACGGGCTCTGGAGTGGTGTCCTGCGTGGGGAGAGTGCCGTCCGGCGCGTCTCGCGGTTCGACCCGAGTCTGTTCCGTTCGCACCTGGCTGCGGAGGTGAGTGACTTTCAGCCGGAAGACTTCCTCGAACCACGTCGGGCCAGGCGGCTCGACCGCTTCTCCCAACTGGCCGTCGCCGCCAGCCAGCAGGCATTGGCCGATAGCGGCTTTCGGCCAGACCGCTGCCGTGAATCGGTAGGCGTCAACGTTGGCTCGGCCCTTGGCGGTGTGTCGTACGGCGAAGAGCAGCATCAACTCTTCGTCGAAGCAGGAGTTCGCGCAGTCAGCCCGATGACCGCGCTGGCGGTCTTCGGAGGGGCGGGTCCCAGCAACGTCGCCATGGAGTTGGGGCTGCATGGCCCGGCACTCGGGAACGCCAACTCGTGCGCGTCGGGAACGGTCGCCATTGGCGAGGCCTTTCGGATGATGCGAGATGCCCACGACGCCCCGTCCGTCATGCTGGCAGGAGGCTCGGAGGCGCCGCTCTCGCCACTCACCTACGGAGCGTTCGCAATCATCAAAGCGATGTCATCGGCGAACGACGAACCAGAGCGCGCCAGCCGTCCATTCGACCGCGATCGCGACGGGTTCGTGATGGCAGAGGGGAGTGCGATCCTCGTCCTCGAAGAGCGAGAGCAGGCACTGGCGCGTGGCGCGCGCATCTACGCTGAGATCCTCGGCTATGGCCACACCAACGATGCCTATCACATGACGGCGCCACTGCCGGATGGGTCGCAGGCGGCACGGTCGATCACCCTCTCGTTAGCCGACGCCGGAATCGAACCGGGCGCGGTCGACTACGTCAACGCCCATGGATCATCAACGCCCCTCAACGACTCGACCGAGGTACTGGCGATCCGCAGGGCGCTCGGGCAACGCGCGGAGGAGATTCCGGTCACTGGAACGAAGGGACTGCATGGTCACGCCCTCGGCGCCAGCGGTGCGATCGAGGCAGCCATCGCAGCACTGGCGATCCAGCACGGACTCGTACCCGGTACGGCCAACCTGCACAACCCTGATCCCCAATGCGATCTCAACCACCTGCCAGACGGGAGTGAGGCGCGAGAGATCGGTGTCAGCATCTCCAACTCGTTCGGGTTCGGCGGCATCAACGCCTGTCTGGTGCTTGCTCATCCTGACTGGGCCGGCTAACTCGCCCAATCCTTGCCTGTGCAGTGGTATCGTTGAGGCACGATACCAACCAGGCTGGCGGTTGCCCGCACGGGAGGAATTGCCGTTGTGCATCGTTCCGTATCGGCCCCGGACGACGACAGGCATCCGGATCTGACAAGCGCATCGACCGGACTTCTCGACCTCTCGGAAGAGATGGCGATCGCACTCACAAGCAATGGTCTGCTTCGCTATGCGAACCGCGCATGGTGCGACGCGTTGGGCTACGCGTCGAATGACGTTCACCGGCTGCTTTTCCTCGACATCGTCCATCCCGATCACCAGCAGCAATTGACGCTCGCCCTGCGTGCGGTTGCTCAACAGCGCACCCCACGCCCATTTACGACCACACTCGTCACGCGCGCTGGCGATGCCGTGCGTGTCAGCGGCCGGCTAGGCGTGCAGCCCATCGACGGCGATTCGGTGCTGATCCTCGCCACCATGCATCCGACGCAGTCCGCCCGGGACACAGACTCCGAACTCATGGACCTTCGAGCGCAGTTTCAGAGTGCGTTCGAGAGCCCTGCGATCGGGATGGCCATCCAGGGACTCGACGGTCGCTGGCAGGCGGTAAACGAGGCGTTCGCCAACATCGTCGGGTACGAGCCAGCCGAATTGCTCCGGATGACATATCGGGATATCACGCACCCGGACGACATCGACCGCAACGTAGACCTGTTGCAGCGTGTCATGGGCGGCGCGCAGCAGCGCTTTCAAATGGAGAAGCGTTATATCCACCGTGACGGCAGTACGGTCTCGGTCATCCTGACGGTTTCGGCTATAAATGGCAGCGACGGGCGACCGATCAGGTTCCTCTCCCAGATTCAGGATGTCACCGCCCGCCGTCAACTCGAATCGCAGTTGCTCCATCGAGCCTCGCATGATGTCCTGACCGGCCTCCCAAATCGCGCACTTCTGATGGATCGGCTGGAACACGCGCTCGAACGGCTCCAGCGCGACGAGGGGCAGATCGCGGTAATGTTCCTCGACCTCGACGGGTTCAAGGCAATCAACGACCAGTTCGGCCACGAGCAGGGCGACCGCCTGCTGGTCGAAGTCGGCCGTCGCCTGCGGGCCTGCGCGCGGGCCGGGGACACTGTCGCCCGGCTTGGAGGGGATGAGTTCACGATCCTGCTGGAAGACGTGCGCCATCCGTCTGTGGCAACCCAGGTTGCTCAGCGTGTACTCGAAACACTACGGTACCCGATCATGCTTGGCGAACACGTGACGATGATCTCGCCAAGTATCGGAATTGCCCTCTCCGTCGGCAATAACGACCGGGCAGACACGTTGCTCCACGCCGCCGACACCGCGATGTACGCAGCGAAACGGGCTGGGAAAGACCGCGCCGTCGTCGCTCAGCGAGGTGGCACCTGACAGCGCCACGACAGCGTAGTACGCTGCCAGTGACAGACAGCAGATTCGGGACAAGGGAGCGATACATGGCACGCAGCACCGGTGACAGGGGAGACCGAATCAGGCGCGAGGACCTGCAGGGCACCTACGCCATGGAAGCCGAACAGCAACTCGAAGGCAAGGGCAACGACGAGCGGCGCGAGATGCTACTTGCCTACGGGCTCCCGTCAGCCGAGAGCATTCGTGACCGGAGCATCAGCCTCTTCCAGCGGGGTCGCTGGCGCTACAATTCCGGCACCTTCATGAACACCGACTTTGTCGAGGACATGCGCACGCTCGATAGCCAGGATGTCGTGATCTTCGGCGCGCCCTACGATGGTGCAACAACCTTCCGACCAGGCACACGCTTCGGTCCGCAGGCAATGCGGCGCATCTCCAGCCAGGCCAGCGGCTACAACCCCGGCATGGGAATCGACCTCCACGAATCGCTGACGATGGTCGATGCTGGTGACATCACCGTTATTCCATCGAACCTCGAGAAGAGTTTCGACCAGATCGCCAAGGCTGTCTCATACGTCGCCGAGCGCGAAATCTTCCAGGTCGTCCTCGGGGGAGATCACGCCATCGGCTACCCCGACGTTCGGGGCCTCGCGCCTTTCATCGATGGCAACATCGGCATCATCCACTTCGACCGTCACTCGGACCTCTCCGAATACAGCCTCGACGAACGCATGCACGGCTCGCCGTTCTTCCACGCGACCAACATTCCGAACGCCCCGGCGTCCAACCTTGTCCAGATCGGCATTGGTGGCTGGCAGGGTTCGAAGGACGGCATCAAGATCGCCCGAGAACGTAACGCCACCGTCATGACGATGGACGATGTCGATCGGTATGGCGTCGATCGCATCGTCGAGTACGCGCTCGAAATTGCCTGGAAGAACGCCAAAGCGGTCTGGATTTCGTTTGATGTCGACTCGCTTGATCCTGCATACACGCCTGGCACCGGCACACCTGTCCCCGGCGGGCTGACACCGCGCGAAGCACTGAAGATGATCCGCGACATCTCGGCCGAGGGGGTCATCGGCATGGAGGTTGTTGAAGTCTCTCCCGCCTATGACGACCACGACCACACCGCCCTGATCGGTGTCCACGCCATCCTCGAATGTCTCGGCGCGATGGTCAAGAACAACAAACTCGGCCGCAAGCAGGTCCCGCCCGAAGAGCGCACCGACCAGGTCTCGCCAATGGATGCCCCTCCAAAAGCCTAGGCATCGTCGAACGCCACGTCTGCTGACCCCGTCCACGATGTGGGCGGGGTTTCGCGTTGTGGTCCACAGCCAACAGAACCTGGCACATATCAGGATCACCAGGAGATCAGATCACCGAACACCTGTTGGTTCAACGACGAAGGGATGCACGGATAGGACATTCGTCACGTTCGATGAACGTACGGATCACTATCCCTCCATGAATCTAGACCGTCCTGTGGATTGTTGCCAGATTGTCACCGGTAGTCAGCCTCGTGTGTACGGACATGATCAGGGAAAGTGCATCAATGACGCAGAAGTGACATCGAAGTCGCTGACATCGCGTCAAAGTTGCCTGAATCTGGCGCAACATGTTATTCTGCGCCGTACCGGGAAGTTCGCTGTAGCTCTGTACTGCGGTGGGGCGCGAGTGAGTTTCAGCAGTTCATCGGATTCATAAAGGTGGGGAAATTGGCGAAGAATATGCAGGGACAACGCCGATCCCGATGTGCATCACTGTTGCTAACAATTGCAGTGATGCTGCTCTTTGTACCAAGCGTAGCTGCCCAGGAGCCAACATCGGCGCAGGAACCGAAGCCGAATGTCCATGAAGTGGACCAGACGCAACACCTCGGTGGTGCCACCTGGCGTGTCTATGGATACCAGGAGGGATTGGTCGGTCATACGACAGCCAATGGGCACGTCATCCAGCCCGAGGACTTCTTCGTTGCACTGCCGTGCTTCTGCGTCCTGTCGAGCAAGGGCGGCAACGAGTTCCAGGTGCGCCTGGAGTACAACGGCAACACCGTGACCGTCCCGGTCTGGGATGTCGGTCCATGGAACGTCAGCGACAACTACTGGGACCCGCCCGAACAGCGCGAGTGGCAGGGCCTCGAGCAGGGGATGCCGATGGCGACCGCTGCCTACTACCGCGGCTACAACGGTGGGAACGACGGCTGGGGACGAAAGGTCACCTCGCCAGGGGGCATTGATATCGGTGATGGTGCCTTCCATGCACTCGGCATGAAGGGGTCCGACTGGGTCAACGTCACCTTCCTCTGGCTGGAGCCGGACCGCTGGGAACTGGCAGCGCCACCACATCCGTACGAGAACATCGCGACGATCTGGTGGGACGAGCAGCCGCCGCTGGAATCTGCAGCCGTGATCTACGACGGCAACTTCGGGTACATCTGGTCCGTTGGACATAACGTACCGCTGCCGATGCTGCTGCACTACTGGGATACGGGCGGCTGGCGTCGATACGGTCTGCCGATCAGCGAGTTTCACCGCGAGGTCCACGCTGACGGAACAGTCCGCTTCATCCAGTACTTCGAGCGCGCTGTGCTGTCACTCGACCTGAGTAACGCAGCCGCGCCAATCGTCGGCCAGGACTATCTCGGCTACCAGTCGTACATCGATCCGGATGCAGACAGGCCAATCGATGTCTTCGAGCCACACCCGAACGGGAGATACTTCCCGGAAACGGGCCACTCGCTCCAGAACGGCTTCAAGGCCTACTGGGAGAACAACGGCGGGCTTGACGTCTTCGGCATGCCGCTCTCAGAAGAGTGGTCGGAAGTGAACGCCGAGGGTCGCAAAGTCGTCAAGCAGATGTTCGAGAAGGCTCGCCTGGAGTGGTGGCCGGACCGCGTCGGAACTGACGAAGAGATCACACGTGGGTTGCTCGCGATCGAGTTGCTCCAACGCCGAGGGCTGATCGAGTAACACCAGTCAAGTCGCACCTGGGAACGCGGGTGATGGGTGACCATCTCCCGCGTTTCGCGTTTTCACCAGCGTGCGTTGGTACACTGGTCCGGCACGGTACGATCCATGCTTACAACAGGACAGGCAGCCAGACGAGGCTGCACCGTCTGCGCTGAAAGGACGCGATACGGTGCACTGGTTTCAGGGGCCGCAACACGGGCTCGATCATCATAAACTCGGCCGCGAGAAGCGACACGAGCCATTCACGCCCAACGTGCCAGGATTCTTCCTCGCCAGGCCGGTCGTCACCGGGCTGGTGCTGGTCGTGGTCGGAATCTTCGGAAACTGGATGATCTCAACCCGCTTGTCCGACTGGCCGTCCTGGATGCTCTTCCCCAGCATGATGCTGGCAGTCGTCGCGCTGATCATGATGATCATCGGCCTCGGGCTGCTGACCGTGCGCATGCTCGAACCGGTCCTCGGTCTGATGGATCTGGACTGGGACGCCGAGCCACTGGCACAACTCGGAATCCCGCTCGCCCTCCAGCGCAAGTGCGAATCGCTCGGCTACTGGACCGCTGAAGATCTTGTTCGCGCCGTCGACCGGGGCAGGTTCCCATGGACGAGCCTTGAGTACGACGAGCGGATGCAGGTTCAGCGCGGTGTTGACCGTTGGAGCCTGTCGGTCGCCAACGAGCGCCGCACCAGGCGCGGGCGTCGGTTGCTCCGCCGCCAGTCATCCAGTCGCAATGTCCCCGGTGGGCAGGAGCAGTAACCTGTCATAATCACGAGGAGCGATCCAGAACGCTCGGTTGTGGCCCGGATGCAGGGACGGTTGCCGCGCCGAGTCAGGAAAGAGCCAATCACCGGTGCGCCGGACCATATTGATCGTCATTGCCGTCGCGGTAACAGCCGCCGCAGTCTTCTACGTCGATTTCTCGACGTTGTGGTCGGCGCTGGCCGGTTTGTCGACGCTGACGCTGATCCTGCTGGCGCTGTGTCTGCTCGGCAGTGCCATCGTAAAGGCGCTCCGTTGGGCCTACTACCTGCGCGCCGCTGACCTCGACATTACCTGGCGTGAAGGAATGACGACCTACCTGGCCGGAATGGCCGCCGGTGCAATCCCCGGCGGATCATGGCTACCGGCGCGACTGGCCCAGGAACACGGCAACATCCGTATGCGCCAGGCAGCGGCAGGCCTCTTCGTCGGGTTCGTCGGTGACATGCTCGCGCTGGCACTCCTGGCGACCGCAACCATCTTCATCAACGGTGAACCTCGGCCACGCTTGCTGATCCCGTTCGCGGCCATCGCGCTCGGATCGCTGCTGATCGCGATGGGGCGGTCGGAACGGCTCTGGTACTTCGTTGACCGTTTGCTGGCGCGCTCCCGATTCACCAGTAAGTTGTTGCCGAAAGAGGCTGACATCCACCAGAAGGTCTCTGCCGTCATGCAGGCGCCGGTCATTGCGCGCGGCATCGCCTTCAGTCTCGTGACGACTTCAATCGCCGTCGCGATGCTCTACCTGCTGGTGAACGGTCTGACCTTTACCGGAATCTCAGTCCTGCAGGCGTACTACGTTCACTCGTTCTCCGAGTCCGCCGCGACAGTTATCCCTTCGCCAGGCGGCATCGGTGTGATCGACTCATCGATTGCCGGATTGCTGAACTCGCTCTCGATCGGCTGGGTTCGCGCGACATTCATCGTCCTGACGATCCGTTCGATCGATCTGCTCTTCAAGACCGTCTTCGGCACCCTGATGCTGGTGATCTTCTACAACCGACTGCTGCGTGAGGTCCTGCAGGTCCGGCGCCGCGCCAAGCGTGTCGGCCGAGGAGCCTGGCAGGCATGGCGGTTCAGTTGGCGCTTCGCGACCCGGCAGAAGGGGAGTCCTCGTGCGTCGGCATCTGACGCAACGGTTCAGCGCTCGACAGCAGCCGTCGAGAGTGCGCCCGCGCCATCCGCTTCCGGTGCGGTGAACGCAGCGACGCACCCGGTGACCCGGGTGCGCCAGACGGTTCGTCGCCGTTCGACAGACTAATCGTTAGTTTGCGCCTCCTGCAGCGGTGCAGATAACGACGAACCTGACGTCGCCGGCGCTTCATAGACAAGGCAGTCGATCAGCGCCGAAACAGGCACGTCGCCGATCACCTCGCCGCTAACAGGGCGATCGCGGTGGACGACGTATTCATTGTGCCTGCCCACGCGCGTTCGCGAGATGTATCCAGCCTCGTCGAGATCACGAATCAGGCGCTGGGTGGCGCGCTCGGTAATCCCAACCGCCTGGGCGATCTTCCGGGCCGTGCTGGCCGGATTCTGTGCGATGTAGAGCAGAACGCGAGCCTGATTGGTCAGAAATAGCCATTCACTCACAGTTGTTTGTCTCCCGCTTCTCACGTCAGCCGCTGCGCCGGACAACCCGCGCGGCCGCCAACTCGAGGCAGGTCAGCGCAAACTCTGTTCCACGAATCACGACTTTGGCGCTCATCTTTCGTCACCACCGGCCAGCGACCTCGCCGCATTGTAGACCCTTGCCAGCTCCTGGTTCGATCCAACCTCGACCAGCAACAGGACGTTTCGAGCAGACGTCACACGGAAGATCGACTCGTCGCCAGTCGCGAACGCCTGAAGTTGCGCCAACTGCCGCTGGATGACCTGCTCGGCGGCCACCCGCGCCGAGACATCGGGGTAGACATAAACCTGAATCCAGCCGGTCTCGACTTCCAGAGTGGTTCCAGTCACGTCGAGCAGGGGATGGTGGGCGGGACCCCGGCCTGGAGCAACATTGACCCCAGCATCGTTCAGCGCATCGAGCACGTCGCCCGTCGTCACGAGGTCCTGTCCGGCTGCGTTCGCGCCAGCCTCATGTTCGGTCACGGCCACGATCAGGCCGAACCCAACGATCAGGATCATCAGCACCAGGCCCGCGGCCCGGATTCGTTGTCTCATGTGGAGCTTCCCCGTCCCTCGATCCGGCTCGTCCCTGAGCCGGTATTGACGAACTCCGATGTCCGTCATACTGGAACAACGCTGTAGACCGCGACGTTGTTCCAATGGGCGCATTCGGGCGCAGTGGCGGCCACAATCCTGCGTTAGTGGCGGGTCGTCAACCGATTGGGCAGGCTCCTGTCTCGTCGAACAGAAGTTGCCGATCGGACTGTCGCCTGCTAAGTTATCCGAAGCAACGGTGCCCGCGAACGTCGGTATGCGCGGGTCCGACAGTAGGGGTGTAAATACGATCGTATGCTGAGTACATATCAATCTTCGATGACGAGCAGCCAGCGTAGCGGGCTGAAGCGGACGATTGCGCTGTTCGCCATGGCGGTGCTGTTGGCGGCGTCATTGTTGCCACAAGCGACGCGCGCGCAGGATTCCAACCTGGTCTACTTCGACGGAACCGGCCAAACGCTGGGCGGAGCGTTCTACGACGGATGGACCGCCCTCGGCGGCTTGTCCGAAGCGGGCGCGCCAATTAGCCCGGCGGTGAAGCACGGCGACACCTGGGTCCAGTGGTTCGAGCATGCACGGCTCGAAGTCAGCCAGCCGACGCTCGACAGCGCGAACGCGGAGGATGTCCACCCTGGCTCAATCGGCATGGCGCTGGCTGAATCGTTCGGACTATCCCGCTGGCATCCCGCATTCCAGCCCGTGACGACAGCATCGTCCGACGGTGTCCGCGCGTTCGAAACCGGCCACACGCTGGCAAATGCCTTCCTTGCTGACTGGGAAGCTAACGACGGCGAGACGCGCCTCGGCGCGCCGATCTCCGAAGAGTTCAGCCTGGGCGACAAGACCTACCAGTTCTTCGAGCGGGGCGCGCTCTCGTGGACGCCCGAGACGGGCGTCGAGATGGTGCCGCTCGGCTACGTTGACGCTGCACTCAACGGTAACCTCCAGATGGGCATCGCCCGCCCCGAAGGCGTCCCGATCTACGGCACCGTCAACGGCTATGGCCACGGCGGCAAGTGGATCGACGTCAACCTGAGCAACTACACCCTGACCGCCTACGAGGGTTCGACCGCCGTCTTCTCGTCGGTGATCGTCGATGGCGACGCCGCATCTCCCACCGTCACCGGTAGCTTCTACACCTACTGGAAACTGGAAAAACAGACGATGGAAGGCGTCCGGCCCAGCGGCCTCGAGTACGTCCAGGAAGACGTCCCCTGGGTCATGTACTTCTACGCCGACTACGCCATCCACGGCGCATACTGGCGATCATCGTTCGGCTACTCCGCCAGCAATGGCTGCGTGAACCTTCCGGTCTCCGACGCAGGTTGGCTCTATAGCTGGGCACCAGTCGGCACGCTCGTCGAGGTTCACTACTAGCCACCAGGGATCCGATTTCTGAGTGCAGGGGCACGGCAGAGTTGGCAAATGGCCAACAGACGCCGTGCCCCGTGTCATGCTGAGCCTCAGTAGTGCACCACAATGATCTTGCCGGATGACATGTTCGGGAGTGCGGTCCCGTTTCCCCTGTCATCCCGACGAACGGAGGGATCTCGTCCTCGTTGAACCCGTGCAGCGCGAACGAGTCACGAGATCCCTCCGTTCGTCGGGATGACAGGGGAACAGAAAGACGCAACCCGGTGCAATCACTGTGGTGGACTACTCAGCGCAGCACCTTCCGTGCGCTAGACGATCGAAGCACTGAACGGGACAGTGTATTCAGCACGTCAGGGAACGTGCTCGCGCTAGAACGCCACTGGCTGGCTGGCAGCAGCCAGCGGAAGCGTGAACCGGAACGTCGTCCCCTGGCCGGCAACGCTCTCAGCGACGATCGTACCGCCCTGCGCTTCCACGAGTTGCTTGACGATCGAGAGGCCGAGTCCGGAGCCTTCGGCGTGGCGTCCCTCGCGCTCGACCTGGTAGAACCGATCGAAGACGCGCTCGAGTTCCTCTGGGCTGATGCCGACCCCGGTATCGCTCACCGAGACCGCCAGCATCGCACCCGCCTGCTCCGCATTCACAACGATCAATCCACCCTCAGGAGTGTGACGAAGCGCGTTGTAAAGCAGATTGCCCAGCACCTGGCGCAGGCGAGTCCGATCGGCGACGACTGGCGGCAAATCGGCGCTTACCAGCGACTCGACCGACACCCGGCGCTGCTCCCATGCGACCTCGCGGATTCCGTCGACGACGTCTGCAGCGATCTCGTGGACATGGATCGTCGCCGTTTCAAGCGGCAGCGACGTCTCCTCGATGCGCGCCATCGTGAACAGGTCATCAATCAGGCGCGAGAGGGTCAACGTCTCACGGTGGAGCATATCGAGCGTGCGCCGCTGCTCGGACGATTCATCGCCGTTCGCGGAGTCGGCAATCATCCGCTCCAGGTTGCCCTGGATGATGGCCACCGGTGTCCGCAACTCGTGTGAGACGTTTGCCACGAACGACTTGCGTGCCTGATCTGTCGCCTGAAGCCGGTCAACCATGTCGTTGAACCGCTCGCTGACGCGGGCGACCTCGTCATGACCACGCACCTTCACGCGCCGTGACAGATCACCTTCGCCCATCGCTGTCGCAGTATCGGAGAGGTCCTTCAGCCGGTTCGAGAGCCGCCAGGCACGCCAGATACCGACCGGAATCGAGACCACCAGCGCCGGAAGTCCGATCACGGCCAGAATCACGCCGTTCGCGACGATAATGCCGGCCGCGAACTCCGAGAAGGCCGGTATCGAGAGTCGGTCGCTCTGCATCGTCACGACACCGACGAACTCCCCATCACGCAGCAGCGGATGGGAGGCGACGGTCGTCCGGTCGACCGCGTCGATCGAGTAGTAGGCGTCTGGAGTTCTCGGCCCGCCTTCGCGCGCGATGACGTTGTTCGTCATTTCGCCGACGAGCAGGAAGTCAACACTCTCGACCGGCGCGCCGATCGCAGCCCAATCAGGGTCGGACGTCGCGATGACAGTTCCGTCCACGTCAGTGATGAGCACATGGGCGATGATTCCAAGTTGCGTCGTCGGTGGTCCGGTACCGACACCAATCTCAATCTCCGAGGCGTCTGGAGATCCCTGATTGGAAAGCGATGCGAGTATGCCGTTCAGTCTGACCTGATCAGCCTCGTCAATCGGCTCTCCGCGTTGCACATTCTCCATCGCGGGATCGGCGGCCAGGACGACCGCAACCGAGGTCGCGAACTCCGCAACCGTGTATTCCGTGAATGCTTCGTCCTCGACGTTCCGGAAAATCGCGAGCAGGACGCCGATGATGGCCGCTTCCAGCAGGATGATCGAGAGCATGACGACCATGACGTGCGAGACGATCAACTGGACGCTGATCTTGCGCCGGTAGAGCCGGAAGGGGAAGCGCACGATCCGCCACGGCAGCGTCACGAGCCACTTAAGCGGCCTCATCCGGTCGTCCGCTGGCCCGGCTGCGGGCGCTCATACTTGTAGCCGACGCCCCAGAGTGTCACGATCCGGCTCGCGACTTCACCGGCGCTGCCGAGTTTGCGTCGTAAACGCAGGATGTGAGTATCGACCGTTCGGTCGAATCCCTCGAAGTCGTCACGCCAGAGCCGGTCGAGCAGGTAGTCGCGCGAAAAGGCCCGGCCAGGGTTCGACGCCAGCAGATAGAGCAGATCGAACTCCCGTGCCGTCAATGTCACCGGCGACTCGTTCACGAGCACCTCGCGGCGAATCGGGTCGATCTTCAGATCGCCATGGTCGATCGCCTGCTCGGCGTCATCTTCGACCCGCGACTGGACACGCATCATCTCGACGCGCCGCAGGATCGCCCCGACCCGGGCCTGGAGTTCTCGAATCGAGAATGGCTTGGTGAGATAGTCGTCCGCGCCCAGTTCCAGTCCCAGCACACGGTCCAGTTCGGTCGACTTCGCCGTCAGCATCAGGATTGGCGTGATCCTGGTTCGACGTACCTCACGCGTGATGGCAAGCCCATCGACACCGGGGAGCATCAGGTCGAGCACGATCATGTCTGGTTGTGGCATACCCGGTCCGGTCAGCCGGTCGAGTGCCTGCTGCCCATCGGCGAACGTCTCAACCGTATGCCCTTCTTCCCGTAGTGCGCCGACGATCAGCGCCTGAATCTCGTGCTCATCTTCAACGACAACGACGTGTGCCATAGATTCCCTGAACATCCCAGCGTGTTGAATCGTGACGCGCAGATCAAACGTCCTGCCCCTGCAGCGTGATGATATCCCGGTCCTGCCGGCCAAGTACAACCAGCCACGTCTCGTCGAACCGAGGCAAATCCGTTGCGGAGCAGGTGTCACCGGCCAGCCGTGACGGACGGACGTCCGCCAGGAGAATCCAGTCGCCATGCTCGGTAATGCCGTGGTACGCCCGAATCACATCGCGATGGCCGGATTGTTCGACGTCTGCCGGCATTGCCACACCTTCCTCCCGTCAGATCGCACTAGGATCCCGACGCAATATCCCGGCGCCCGAAGGCGGCAAATGCAACCGACAGCATGACCGCCGAGTAGAGCGTAAGCAGGCCGACCGCCTGCCAGACATCCGGCAGCGTCGTATCGATTTGCGGTGTTCCGACGGTGTTGTACTGGTCGATCGCGGACAGGTTGGTCGTGAGCAGCAAATCCTGGAGACGGCCTGCGAATCCTCCAATTGAGCCGAGCAGCGACGACAGAATCTGATCGATGATCTGCAGGCCAATCCCGACAGCGATGCCAGCCGCCAACGAACGAGCTACGACCGCCACCGTAAAGGCGACAATCGCCGGAATCATCAGCATGAACGACTGCCGCACGACGATCATGAGGATATCGCTGAGGGTGTCGCCGCTGACCCAATCCAGTGAGACGCCGTGACCGCCGATCAGAGCGAACGCCAGTGACATCGTTACGCCAGTCAAAAGACCAGCGACAACAAAGAGCACAATCGTTTCGAACAGCGCCACGACCTTCGCAGCCAGTAGCCGGGTCCGCGTCACACCCGAGCCAACCAGGACACGCACTGTCCCCCAGCCAAACTCAGAGCCAACCATCGACGCCGCCAGCATCGCGATCAGAATGCCGCCGAGGCCACCGATGATCGCGTTCACGTCGGTGAAGACGGCCGGAAGCATCAGCGCGTCGAGGTCAACCTCCCGCTCCGCCGCGGAAGGGTAGGAGGCCAGCCGGACCCACAGGTAGGCAAGTGACATAAAACCAGCCATGCCAATGGTGACAAAACCGAACACGATCCGCGTCATCAGCCGCTTTCGCAACTTGAGCGCTTCCATCGCCACAAGTCCACGCAGGGCAGGCTGATGCGTACGCGCCGTGGAATCTGGCGCGAAGTTGATCGAGGTGTCCAAGTTGTTACTCCTGTGCCGCGGAATCGGTCGTCAGTTCGAGGAAGGCCGCTTCGAGTGTGTTTCGCGTCATCCGCAACTCGTCGACCGCAATGCCGCCCTCGACTAGCGCTGCGTTGATCGACGCTGGCCGCAACTCCGGAGCGACTACCGTGAGATGGTCGCCCTGCAACTCGGCTCGCTCGACGCCGCCAATACCTCGGACGATGTGAAGCGCACGCTCGGGAGCGTCGGTACGTATCAACAGCCGGGTGCTGGCTCCAACCAGTTCGGAGACCGGCCCGGACGCAATGATCTTCCCGTGTTGGATGATGGCCACCTGATCGCAGACCTGCTCGATCTCGTTGAGCAGGTGGCTTGAGATGAAGATCGTCTTGCCTTCCTCCGCGAGGCGGAGTATCAGGTGCCGTACCTCCTGCATCCCGGCCGGGTCGAGCCCATTAGTTGGCTCATCGAGTACGAGCAACTCAGGATCGTGCAGCAGTGTCCAGCCGATACCGAGCCGCTGTTTCATTCCCAGCGAGTAGTTGCTGTATCGCTTCCTGGCCGCGTCGCGCAGCCCAACCGTCGCCAGCACCTCGTCGATGCGTGCGTCGGTCACGCCCGGTCGCAGATGCGCAAGCGCCTTCAGGTTGTCACGACCGGAGAGATACGGGTAGAAGGCAGGACTCTCGATGATGGCACCGGTGCGGGCCAGCCCTTCGGCACGACGCTCCGGACCCAGACCAAACAGGTCGATCGTCCCTGACGATGGCTGGACCAGTCCGAGCATCATCCCAATCGTCGTGCTCTTACCGGAACCGTTCGGCCCGAGGAACCCGAAGATATCGCCGCGCTGGACCTCGAACGAGACATTGCTGACGGCCGCGTGCTCGCCATAACGCTTTGAGAGCCCTTCAGCCCGGACCACCGACTCGCCCTGCTTGCGGGGCGTCCCGTTGATCCCGAGCGCCGCCATGCCCCAGTCCATCCCAACCATCGTCGCCGTCATCGTCGCCTGCCCCTTGTCGATCTCGATGCACTACCTACATCTCACTGTAGTTAGGATGGCAGGCGAATATCTCGGCTCTTTGACGGAAATGTCACAACTTTGTGAACTGCGAATCAAAGGTTGGGAACGTCCTTGGCACCGACTCAGCGCCGCACGACAGCGTATAACGCGTTTGCGTACAAGAGCGATTATCCGCAAAGCGTGGGATAGTGACTCTGCTATGCTGGTGATTCCTACAAATGATGAGAGCTGCTGATGCAGCGTCTGAAAGAGGCGTGTGATGCCAGCGATCGTTCCAACGCATGATCTTCCCCCACTCGTTGGACCCCGTGGCGCCATCCCTGGCCGGCATCTTCTCGAGGGCAGACAATTCGGCTTAGCGCACCTGTCATTGATCTTAGGAGAGACGGCCCCCGGTCAAGGCATCGCGTTGCATAGTCACGAATACGAGGAAGTCATCATCGTCCACGCTGGCACCGGCACATATACCGTCGGCGATGCGACTATCGAAGCGAGCGCCGGAGACGTGGTGGTTATCCCATCCTACGTGCCGCACCGTTTCGTCAACCTCGCCCAGGAGCCACTCCAGCACACCGCCGTTCACTCATCGGGCACCTTTGAGCTCCAGTATCAAGACTGAGGTCTCACTTCGCCATCGTCCGGTGGATATGGGAACCCATCCCAATGAAACAAACAACCGAGTCAAGCGCACGCTCAGTCGAACGGTACGCTTAACCCGGTTGTCAGCAGACTCATGCCCGTCGTGAACGTCGACTACCCAATCGAAACGCTCACCAGACCATCAGGCAGGACTCGATCAGATCTTGATGGCTTCCCAGGACGTGCGATTCAGCGGATCGTTGACCGAGACCTCCAGTGCTGGTCCGAAGCCCTCAATCGTCATGCTGACCTGATCGCCGCCCTGAATCGGGCCAAGGCCCTCGTGATGGACGCCAGTCGCGACGACGTCGCCCGGTTCCAGCGCCATGACCTTCGTCATCTCCTCCAGCAACTCTGGAATGTGGCGGGCCATGTCACTCGTGGAATACGACTGCCGCAACTCGCCGTTGACGGAGAAATCCACCCGCAGGTTGTTCGGCTCCGGAACTTCGTCGGCGGTCACCAGCGCTGGACCAAGGGGTCCGAAGGTGTGCCAGGTCTTACCGAGGAAGAAGCCACCCGGAAGGCCACGTGCGGAGCCATCGATGAACATCGTGTAGCCGAAGATGTAGTCCATCGCGTCGGCCGCCTTGATGTGCGAGGCGGGCTTTCCGATGACCAGCGCCAGTTCCGGCTCGAAGTGGAAGACCGTGACCGGTGCGTCCGGCAACTCCACCGTCTCACCGTGACCGATGATCGAGGTCGGTGCCTTGAGGAAGGCGTTGAACGGTCCCGCCTCGGGCCGGCCCGCTTCGATGTAGTTGACTGCCGCGCAGACCAGCTGCCCCGGCTTCGGCACCGATGGTCGCAGCCGCACGCTGCTGAGCGGAACACCACCTTCACCAGCCGCCGCTTTGATCTGCGGAGCCAGTGACTCCCAGTTCTCGATCAGCGCCGCGACCCGCGACTGCGGACCCACCCCGATCTGCCCGACGAGATCGGAGATATCGACCACGTTGTCACCCGAGAGAACCCCGAGCCGGTAATCGTCGAAATGAACGAACTGCATCCCGTCCTCCTCCACTATCGGCAACAATCGCGCGATCGTAGATGCGACGAGCGGCGGCGTCAAGCAGTAACCAGAGGGTCACTCCGATTTGCGTTTGCGCGACAGCAACAATTCCGCCATTTATGTCATGTCAATCGAGTATCTGTGAGATGGTTTTTGAGTCCACGTTATTCGAATCTGACCACTGACATCCGGCAGCGGCAGCATAATCGCCTCGGCCTCGATGGCAACCCGTTGGTCTGGGGAGAGCGGTCGCCACTGTTCGATCGTGACGTTGGCACCATCACGGCGCCAGATGCCGACGATCTCGCCGTTAACCAGTAGCGCTCCCGGCCAGACGCGCGGGGTCCAGAGTTGTGGGCGCCGTTCAGCGTCGAGCACCAGCAATTCACGGTCCCGACCCTGCAGCAGCCAGTACACGTCGCCGCTCGGCAGGAGCCGGGCCGGTGCCGGATTGACGTGCGCCCGGACCAGCGGCTCATCGGCTGCCAGCAGCCAGGCGTTACCGATCGGAGTTGAGACTGGCAGGAGCTCAGCGGCAAGTGCGGCAAAGGCGGCTTGCCCTGCCCGTGGTCGGATCCCGGCCCACGTTGCGAACGACTCGGCGGTCGTCGGACCGGCGACATGCAGGTAGCGGCGCGCGAGTTCCAGGCGCGCCACCTCGGGATCAACATCCGGGGCCGGAACGGTCCAGACCAGCGGGCGACGAGCACCCTCCCAGCGGATCAGGACACGGCCGGTCGGTGCTGCGTAGCGCAATCCATTCGGATCGATCCCGAGCGCACGCCCCGCCTCAGCGTATGACATTCGGCGGCCTTCGAGGAACGCTTCCAGTCGATCGGCGGTCTCCTGAACACGTCGAAGCCCGGCAGCGTCGGCAGGGAGTCGTCCGAGCGTGAATACCGCTCGGTCATCTGCTGAGATCACATAGGCGCTATAGCGTGGACCCCAGACCTGAATCAGCGAGGGGTCTTCCCAGGTGTTGGGCTGGACGCCCTCGACCCTGGCGTGGAGCGAGAGCAGCGCGGCTCGCGGCATGCTGTCCTGCAGGCCAGCCCAGGCGGCTTGCCGAAGCGACGACGGTCCAGCCGGCAGCCTCGCGTCCAACGCTCCGGCACGCTGGCGAAACGCCAGTATCTGCTCGCGCGAGAGGTTCAATCGAGCCGGCGCGCTCATCGTCACTCCTGTCCAGAGGTCGGGTCAGTCATCAGTTCACGAGACAGGAGCGATTGTACGGAACAGGGACCTACGCGCTCGACCGGCGCTTCCCCACGGGCCCGACAGGCCGATCGATCGTCGCCGAAGAGACGCCACGCCAGAGCGTCCACCCGATCGCCAGCAGGACGAGCGCCGACGCGATCCAGGCGGCGTCGTAGAGCCAGATGTTGTCGACGCCTTCGCGGACAGGATGCAGACGAAGCAGCCAATGATCGACGACGCCATCCCACAGCTGGAAGCCGCCGCCGCCGAGCAGCACACCGGCCCAGAACGGACGGCTACTGACGATCGTGCTGAATGGTTGCCGGTGCTGCCAGAGTTGCCAGGCGCCGAAGAACAGCATCGAAAGCGTGAAGGCATGCAGCAGGCCGTCGCTGAAGATCCGCCAACGCTCAGTCGTATCTACGTAGAAGTTGTGCCACTGGAGAAGCTGGTGGAAGATGATCTCGTCGATCGCGCCAATCAGCCCGATCCCCAGCGGAATCGCTGCCCGCAGGACTGAACGCGGGTCCGCCGGCCGCTCGTCATACTCGCGCATTGCTATCTGCTCCGTTGTGTCAATTCGTATGCACCACAGACGACTACGCAGGCTGGATGCCGTACCCACGTTGCAGACAGCGTTCCTGTACACTAGCGGGCCGCAAATACGATTCTCGCGCCGGCAGCGCTGAGATCACCGGGATCTGGAATGGACATCAGCGGAATATGTCTCGCTCGCTGCAACGCCCGTCGTCATGAGCGATCTGCCTCCGACCGCTCCGCAAGCGGAACCAGGCGACGAAGATGGCCACGACCCTCCACTCCACGAGCCGTCACGCCGCGCAATCCGCCAGGGCAGTCGGCCCGGTGACGTACGCGTGCGCGTGGCCCGCACGCCCGACCATCTCGTCCAGGAGGGCGGACACTACTACCTGAAGAATCCGAAGCCACAGCGCTACGGGAAGATCGGTCAGTGGCTGCTGCAACCACAGGCACAGCCCGCCGAAGGGCCGTATGAGAAGGATCGTGACGAGCACGAGCATCCCTGGTGGCAGGTGATGTGTCTGACCGGCGTCGACTACTTCTCGACGCTAGGCTACCAGCCGGGGATCGCCGCGCTGGCTGCGGGCGTCCTCTCCCCGATCGCGACCTTGATCCTCGTCCTCGTCACGCTCTTCGGCGCGCTACCGATGTACCGCCGCGTCGCAGCCGCCAGCCCACACGGCGACGGCTCGATCTCAATGCTGGAACGGCTGCTCTCGTGGTGGCAGGGCAAACTGTTCGTCCTCTGCCTGATCGGCTTCGTCGCGACCGGGTTCGTCATCACGATTACCCTCTCGGCCGCCGACGCGACCGCCCATATCGTCGAGAACCCGTACGCGAACTTCCTGCATGGTTGGCACATCCCGATCACCCTCGTCCTGATCGGCGCCCTCGGGGCGGTCTTCCTGAAGGGGTTTGGCGAGGCAATCTGGATCGCGGTTGGGCTGGTCGCCGTCTACATCGTCCTCAACCTGATCGTCGTTGGCGTCGGCATCGTCGACCTCTTCCAGGACCCGCAACTCCTCGACGACTGGCAGGACCGGCTCTTCGATGAATACCGCAACCCGTTCTCAATGCTCGGCGCGTCCCTGTTCGTCTTCCCGGCCCTCGCGCTCGGACTGTCCGGCTTCGAGACTGGCGTCGTCGTCATGCCACTGGTGAAAGGGGAATCGGGCGACACACGCGAGCGACCAACGGGCCGAATCCGCAACACCCACAAACTACTGGCGAGCGCCGCCGGAATCATGAGCGTCATGTTGATCGCCAGCAGTCTCGTGACGATCACCCACATTCCCGAGGAAGCCTTCGAAGAAGGCGGCGAGGCCAACGGCCGCGCGCTGGCCTACATCGCCCACGCGCAACTCGGCGATCTGTTCGGAACCGTCTACGACGCCAGCACGATCCTGATTCTCTGGTTCGCTGGTGCGTCGGCGCTGGCCGGGCTGCTCAATATCGTTCCGCGCTACCTGCCGCGCTACGGGATGGCGCCCGACTGGGCCCGGGCGACGCGACCGCTCGTGCTGGTCTACGTGGCGATCTGCGTCGTCGTTACAATCGCGTTCCGGGCTGATGTCGATGCTCAGGCCGGGGCATACGCGACCGGCGTCCTGGCAGTCATTACCTCCGCGACGATCGCCGTCACCCTTGCGGCACGGCGGAGCCGGCAGCGGAACGCAACGATCGCGTTCGGCATCGTCGCGGCCATCTTCGTCTTCACGACCGCCGTCAACATCATCGAACGTCCTGAAGGTCTCGGCATCGCGGTGATCTTCATCATCACGATCATCGTGCTCTCGCTCGTCTCGCGGGTTTTCCGGGCAACCGAACTCCGCACCAGCGAGGTCATGCTCGATAGCAACGCCGAGCGCTTCCTGAGCGACGCTGCCGCGTCAGGGGCGATCAGGATCATTGCGAACCATCCAGACCAGCGTGACACCCGCGAGTACCTGCTTAAACTGCGCGAGCAGCGTGCCGACCACCACATCCCCGGCGGCAGTCCAGTCCTCTTCCTTGAGGTAACGATTCGCGACGCCTCCGACTTCGCGCCGACGCTGGAGGTCCGCGGCGAACAGATCGGCGAGTACCGTGTCCTGCAGGCCAGCGCTGCGTCCGTCCCCAACGCCATCGCCGCCTTCGCGCTCTACGCTCGCGATCGGGTCGGGGTCATCCCGCATATCTACTTCGGTTGGACCGAGGGCAACCCGATCAAGTACCTGGCGCGTTTCATCCTCTTCGGAGAAGGCGACATCGCCCCAGTCACGCATGAGATCCTGCGCAAGGCCGAGCCGGACCGAGAGCGGCGCCCCGCCATCCACGTCGGCTAACGCCCAAGACCGTTCTCGTAGGGACAGGTCTAAGACCTGTCCCTACGGGAGGTGTGGTAGATCCGACGATTCGTCCTTCAACGTCACGCCAGATAGTCGTCGTCGCCGTGCCTCTGTCATCAGATAGACCAACGTCCGGGCAGCCTCCTCGTAACTGAGGCCAGCCTCGCGGATGTTGGAGATGCAGTTGCGTTCGGCGTCCGTCCGGCCAACTCGTGGCGCCCAGGTCAGATAGACGCCGAGGCTATCCGGTGAACTCAGGCCCGGCCGCTCGCCGATCAGGACGACGACGAGGTCCGCGCCGAGCCGCTCGCCGATCTCATCTCCGATCGCAACGCGACCCTGCTGAACGATCGCGACCGGAGCGAGTGCGCGTGTCGTTATGTCTAATCGCCGCGACACCTCCTCCAACAACGGCACCGCATGTCGCTGGGTAGCAATCGCCGAGAGACCATCCGCGACGACAAAGACGCAATCTACGTTGCCGGATGTTGCCGTCGACAGCACCGATGCTGACTCCTCGGAGAGCCTTCGGCCGAGATCGGGCCGTTGTAGGTAAGTAGATCGATCGGCTGCTGCGCTGGTGAGCGAGACTGGCGAGAATCCGGCTGCGCCGAGGTCGTCGGCAAGTTGCTGCGCATCCAGCGCACTATGGACGGCGTCCCTGGCACGAGCATGTGCGAGCTGGAAGGCGAGGTGGTGCCGCGTCGGTTGGCTGACGCCGGCCCGCCCCAGCGCGATCCGCGCGTTCGTGATCGCGCGCAACGACCGCCACGGGTTCTCGATCACGCCGCCATCATCCACCCGCAACGCCTCCGGTTTCCCGATCACGCCGCCATCATCCACCCGCAACGCCTCCGGTTTCCAGCTGCGCCAGCGTCCGGCCAAACAGTTCAGGCAACGTGTCGGTGACGCCAAGCCGTCCCATATCGTCGACGATTCCCATCGACTGCAACCACGTTTCGAACTCCGGCGCTGGTCGGAGTCCGAGTACGTCACGGGCATACAGCGCATCATGGAACGACGTCGTCTGGTAGTTGAGCATAATGTCGTCAGAGCCTGCGATACCCATGATGTAGGTCACGCCCGCCGCGCCGAGCAGCGTCAGCAGGACGTCCATATCGTCCTGATCGGCCTCGGCGTGGTTGGTGTAGCAGATGTCGCAGCCCATCGGAACACCCAGTAACTTGCCGCAGAAGTGATCCTCGAGACCGGCCCGGACAATCTGCTTGCCGTCGTAGAGGTACTCCGGTCCGATGAAGCCGACGACCGTGTTCACCAGCAACGGCGCAAACTCCCGTGCGACGGCATACGCACGTGCCTCGCAGGTCTGCTGATCGACACCGTGGTGCGCGTTGGATGACAGCGCGCTCCCCTGCCCCGTCTCGAAGTACATGACGTTGTCGCCGACCGTCCCACGCCCGAGCGCCAGCGCCGCCTCCCGACCCTCGCGCAGCAATGAAAGATTCACGCCGAAACCGCGATTGGCGGCCTCGGTTCCGGCGATCGACTGGAAGACGAGGTCAACCGGCGCGCCCCGTTCGATCGCCTCGATCGTCGTCGTGATGTGAGTCAGCACGCACGACTGAGTCGGGATCGCGTAGGTCTGGATCACCTGATCGAGCAACGACAGCAGTCGATCGACCGCAGCCGGGCTATCACTGGCCGGGTTGATCCCGATGACCGCGTCGCCGTTGCCGTAAAGCAGCCCGTCGAGAATGCTGGCCGCGATTGACGCCGGATCGTCGGTAGGATCATTCGGCTGTAGCCGCGTCGAGAGACGTCGCGCCAGGCCGATCGTGTCACGGAAGCGCGTCACGACACGGCATTTGCGCGCGACGAGAATCAGATCCTGCACCCGCATGATCTTCGATACCGCCGCCGCCATCTCCGGCGTGATGCCTGGCGCGAGGTGCGCGAGCGAAGCTTCGGTCACGGAGTCTGAGAGCAGCCAGTTGCGGAAGTCGCCGACCGTCAGATGGCTGATCGCGCTGAATGCCTCGGTATCATGGCCATCGATGATCAGCCGGGTGACCTCGTCGTCCTCATACGGGATCACCACCTCATTGAGGAAGGTCGTCAACGGCAGGTCAGCGAGCGCCATCTGGGCCGCGACCCGCTCCTCCGCGTCGGCCGCCGCGATACCGGCAAGTTGATCGCCCGATCTCAGCGGTGTCGCCTTCGCCATCAGATCGCGCAGATCTCCGAACTGGTACGTTGTCGAACCAAGTGCGTAGCGATACGTCGCCATTGGTGTCAGCCCTCAGCGCGCCCCGACCAGGCGATCGTCAGCAGGAACGCACCATCGGTTCGCGCGCGGACCGCGTGGCGAACGCCGCTCGCCAGCGAGACCAGTGAACCGGCGGGTAACGGGTTCTCCTCACCATCGACCTCGACGATCAGTTCGCCGGACAGCGCGTGGATCGTAATTGTCCCAGGCGCGCTGTGTTCCGCGAGTTCCGCCCCGGCGCGCATCGTCACCAGCAGCACCCGCAGGTCATCGCGTTTGATAAGGATCTCCGACCGTCGCCCGGATGCCGATGCCGGATCGGGCTGAAACCGCTGGATCTCGTCCTGCAGGCTGGCAGGACCATAGACATTCGCGGACATTGGCAACTCCTGTCTGTCTTGCTGGGCGAAACCCTTGGTCCGTTCCCTATCCTATCGCGGATCGGCCGAGCGCTTCGTCGAGATGTCGACGAGCGGGATAAGATTCGCTGCCACGCCGTTTCGAACCGAGTGAGAACGAAAGCGAAGCCCATGAGCCTCGTCCAGCGCGACTACATCCTGCGAATCATCGAGCAGTTCGGCGAGGTGCTCACCCACGTCCTCAACCTGCGCCGTGGCGGATCGGTCCTCGAAGCGCGTCAGTACATCAACGCGTCGATCGGCCGGCTGATCGGGATCGAGCCGGACGACGTCGAAACCCGATCGTCAGCCGACCTCGCAACCGAGATCCGCGGACGACTCCAGCGCCACCACCAGCAGCAACTCGTCAGCGACCAAATCGTTGTCCTGGCTGGCCTGCTGCATGAATCCGCCCACATCCACGAGGATGCGGGCGACCCGGAGGCCGCCCGTGCCGATCGGCTGAAAGCTCTGGAACTCTACCTTGAGGTGCTGACGGTCGATGAACCGGGATGTGTCCCGGCCGAGGCCGCCATCGACACGATCCTCACCGAGATCAGCGAGGACCCGCCGGTGCCGGTCATGCAGCGCCTCGTGATCGCCTACGAGCACGCGGGCCGCTTCGACGACGCCGAGGACTGGATCTTCCACCTCCTCGACGCCGCCCCCGACGACCCGAGCATCCTGTCGAGCGGCATCGCCTTCTACGAACGCCTGCTCACCCTCGACGACGTGACGCTGGCAGCAGGAAACCTCCCAACCAACGAAGCCCTCGCGAGTCTCGCAGAACTACTGGAGCGGGAATCGGGAATCGGGGAGTGATGTGAGGGACTTTTCCCTCCGATAGCCCCGGCTCCCGAATCCCAGTTCCCACTTGCCTAGAGATACCGCTTAAACCAGTCCAACGTTACTTGTCGCCGGACGAGGCGCGTCTCGGGCTTTCCGATCGAGAGTTGGCCGTGGCTCTCGCCGGGGAAGCGGACCATCTCGGTCGGGATGCCGCGAGCCAGGAGCGCAGTGAAGAGTTGCTCACCCTGCTCGATCGGGCAGCGGTAGTCCGCCTCTGCCTGGAGCAGCAGCATCGGCGTCGTCATCTTGTCGACGTACCAGATCGGTGATGCGCGCATGTACCAGTCGAGGTTCTCCCAGATCGGCTTCTCCATCTCGTGCTCGAGGAAGTACCAGCCGATATCAGCCGTCCCGTAGAACGAAACGAGGTTGCAGATGCCGTTCTCACTGGCGGCGACCTTGTAGCGATCAGTCTGGCCAACGATCCAGTTGGTCATGAAGCCACCGTAGGAGAGGCCAGTCACCGCCAGCCGGTCCGGATCGACACCGCCCCGCTCGATCGCGAGGTCGAGCGCCTGCTCCTGCTCCTTCCAGTCGACGCCGCCCCAGTCGGCGATCGCACCCATCGCGAACGCCTCGCCGTAGCCCTGGCTGGCACGCGGATTCATGAACAGGACGTTCCAGCCCTGACTGGCCCACAGCTGCATGTCGAAGAAGAAGGTGTGGCCGAAGATCGAGTGCGGTCCGCCGTGGATGATCTGAACCAGCGGTGCCTTCGTCCCCTCCTCGACACCGACGGGCCGGATGATCCAGGCATCCAGTGTGTAGGCGCCGTCGAAGCTCTCGAACGGCATGTGCTCAGGCGTCTGGATCGTCAATTCGCCCAGCAACTCGGCGTTGACGTTCGTAAGCTGTCGCTCGTCGGAGCCATCAGCCGAGCAGGTGAAGACATCACACGGGTTCGTGAAACTACCCGCGATAAACGCCAGCCGCGACCCATCAGCCGAGCGCGAGACGTTCGCGATCGTCCGCTCACCACCCGCCACCAACTCGACATCGCCACTCATCGTTGCCTTGAAGATGCCGACCTGGCCCTTGTCGCTGGCAGTGAAGGTCACGCCGGAGCCATCTGCCGCCCAGGACAGCGGCGTGTGCTCGCGTGCACTCCAGGTATCGCCGAAGGAACTCGTCGCCGGGCTGCGGTCCCAGCTGTCGGTCAGCGCCCGCATCTCCTCGCCATCCGGCGCGACGACGAAGATGTCGCCGTTGCCGCCGGCGCGGGTGCCGGACTTCCGACCAATGAAGGCGATTGCCTGACCGTCTGGCGACCATGCCGGACCGACCGCAACGTCCGAACCACTACTGATCCGCAGCGCGCCGTCCTTGTCGCCCGGGTTACCTGCAGCACCGACCGGAAGCACGTATAGCTGTGCGTAGAAACTCGAGTGATCCAGCCGGTTGGCGGTGAAGGCAATCGTCTCGCCATCCGGCGACCACGCGTACGAGCCGACGCTGGTATCTCCAGCCGTCAACTGCTTCGCGTCGCCAGTCGCAACGTCGACGATCCAGACCTGGTTGAAACGGTCGTCGATGTAGTCCAGTTCGTTGAAGCGGTAGTCGAGCCGCTTGATGTGGCGGATGAATCCGCCCGGCTTCGAGCGCGTCTCATCGTCGATGCCGTAGCCCTCACTGGATGCAAATGCGATCTTCGACCCGTCCGGCGACCAGACCGGATTGCCAGCGCCGCGACTGAGTGAGGTCAACTGTCGCGCCTCACCGCCCTGGGTGTCCAGCAAATAGATCTGCGGCGCGCCACCTCGATCCGAGACAAACGCCAGCGACCGGCCATCTGGCGACCAGCGTGGAGAACCGTCCCGCTTCTCCCCCACCGTCAACTGCCGTGGCTCACCACCGTCAGTCGAAACGACATAGATCGCCGATGCGTAGCGATTCTCGTCCAGAATCGACCGCCGTACGACGTAGGCAACCGACGAGCCAGCTGGCGAAATCTGTGCGTCGTCGATGATGTTGAATCGAACGACATCCTCCGCTGTCACTGGTCGTCGCTGTGAAGTTGACATTTCTCACCCTCCCGAGGTCTCCAGAGCCCATGCTCTCTCATCTGATTGTCGATCATCGCATTGATTGCTGCGATCGTCACGAAGTCTGATCGTCGTTGGATTCTGAGATACTCGGTCGTGTAATCAAAATCGGAGGCGCAGCGTGAACGTCAGACTGGTTGACGACTGGTACGGGTCATTGGACGTGTCGCTTCGACGCCAGATCGATGTGTTACAGCACCGCGCGTACGGGTCGAGTACCGACGAACCCAGGACCGAAGACGCGGACCTGCACGACCCTGCACTTCACCCTCGATCATTCATGGCCTTCCTGGATGACCGGCTGGTCAGTTACGCGGGTGTCGTCACCACTGTCATTCGCGTGGAGAACCGCGAGTTCACCGCATCCGGCCTCTCCTGCGTGGGAACCGACCCCGACGTCGCGCGCCGTGGCTTGGCGCGGCAGGTCATCGCTGTTGCCACGCACTACATTGAACACAGCGGGGTTGACCTCGGAGTGTATACCTGCGCCCCGGTACTCGTACCGCTCTATACCGGCGCCGGGAACTGGGAAGCCACGCCGTCGGCTACTGTGATCGGCAGCCGCGACCCTGACGCGCTGACCAGCACATCTCTTGGTGTCGTCGTTATGACACGGCTGTTCTCGGCGCGAGCACACGCCAATGCCCAATACATCCGCGATGGGACGATCGATCTCGGACTTCCGGTTGGAGAATTCTGGTGATGCCATCGACCCATATCGCAGGACCGATGGGCGCTCAAGAATCGATAATTCCCGACCAATGATGGAACTGACTACGAGGAGCACTGCTTGCGTGAACGTAGGCTCAGTCCGGAGAACGGATTGAGAAACGTCACTGGGCCGCACCAATTGTCATCCCGAGTGCAATCCCGCGAAGTCGTTACCTCGCGGCCTGCTCAGGCGATTCGGTCAACAGCCAGTTGTCGATCAATCGGACAGCCCCGAGCCTGGCGGCAACAAGAACGAGCGCCGACCCATCAATCGGGCCATCCAGTTCAGCCAGCGACTCGCTATCGGCCAGACTCGCATACTCGATCTCCAGGGCTGGTTCACTCTCCAGTCGTTCGACGAGGCGTTGCTGCAACTGGGCGGCGTCACGCTCGCCTGCATCCCAATCGCGCTGGACAGCATCAAGTGCCTGAGGAATCGCGACTGCCGCTGACCGCTGCTCCGGGGTTAGCAGCACGTTTCGGCTGCTGAGCGCCAAACCGTCAACATCACGGACGGTTGGGACGCCAACGATCTCAACCGGCATCTGCAGGTCCGCGACGAGTCGTCGGACGACGCGGAGTTGCTGGGCGTCCTTCTCACCGAAGTAGGCATGGGCTGGCTGGACGAGATTGAGCAGTACCGCAACAACCGTTGCAACGCCGCGGAAATGTCCGGGCCGCGCCACGCCTTCAAACGGGACGGCGACTGGGCCAACGTCGATCGAGGTTCCGAATCCGGCTGGATAGAGCACATCGGCGGTTGGAAGGAAGACGAGGTCGACACCAGCTTTGGCGAGCAGGGCAAGGTCACGCTCGTCATCGCGTGGGTACTGCTGGAAGTCGGTCGCCGACGAAAACTGGGTCGGATTGACGAAGATCGACACGGCGACGGCGTCGTTCTCCTCTTTCGCACGCCGGACCAGTTCAAGATGTCCGGCGTGCAATGCGCCCATCGTCGGGACGAACCCGAGCCGTTCCGGTAGCCGTGCGCGGCTAGCACGAATCTCGGCGACCGTTCGAGTGATCTCCATTGGACCGATTCCTTACGACACAGTACCCGGTTCGCCGAAGAGCCGGATGCGGCTGACCCCACCATCCGGAATGATGTTGATCCGGGCGTGGGTAATCGGACCAAACTCGGGAGAGAGTTGCTCCTCGAACAGGTGAATCTGGTCGGGGCCGAGGGGTTGTTCGGGCAGGAGCGTCCGCCAGAACATCGACTGGGTCGCGATCGTGAGATCGTGAGCCTGCTCGACGTAGGCGGCCTGGATCGAAAGGAGGTCCGGATAGTTGCCCTTGTTATGGGCGGTGTCGATCTCGACGCGCCGGATCACGCCCGGGTGCCCGAGTTCGACGATCTGCCACTCGTTGCCGGGAACTCGACGGCGGTGCGTCTCCCAGCCGTCGCCCATGTTGATGCCCCGATCTGGCAGGAACACCTTGCCCGGCCAGCCATAGTGGTCATTGCTCCATGCGACGGGGCGACCCCCGTTTATCAGTCCCGAGAGATCGACCAAACCACGATCACCGGCCACGAACGTGAAACGCCCGTAGACACGCAACCGGGCGACGCCGCCATCAGGGTAGATATGTAGCCGCAACTCGCGCCACGGCCCAGAGTTCGTTACGGGCACGAGGTGATGCGCATTGCCGGACAACGTCGTGGCCGGCACGATCTCGGTCCAGTTCTCACCGTCGGCGCTAGCGTCCAGCGACGCGGCGGGTGGGAAGTTGCCGGTGAAGTAGGACGTGTCGATATCGACGCCGTAGATCAGCGCCGGTCCGCCCAGCCGGATATCGCACCAGTCGTGACCCTCGACCCGCTTGCGGCGCGACTCCCAGCCATCCATATAGCCGCCGTGGTCATCGAAGCGGCCCGGATAGTGGACGGCATCCTCGGCCTGGATCAACCGCTCCTTTGCGGCGAAGAAGTCATCGGTCGCATAGGTCACGACCGCGCCAAGCCGCGGCTGTGCCAGGTTCGGCCAACGCCGGGCGAAATCCAGTCCGGCATCCATCACGCTCACTCCTCACCTCCGGCGGGTATCGCCCGCCCGACTGCCCCGAATGATCCTACCCCGTTGCAGTCGGCGCGCGTCTGATCGGGAACGATGGAGTGAATACCTCCTCCACCGGCGGGTGCAGGTGAGCGCGCTCGGGATACGAGGCGATCAACCTCTCGTACTGCCGTTGTGCTCGAACGTGCCACGCATCCAGATCGACGCCAGGCAAGATCCCATCCCGAACGACGACGCGGCCATCGACGATGACCATCGTGAAGTCGCGGCCGGTCCCGTTGAGTACCATCGTCTGGACTGGGTCGATGAACTGGCCCAAGCGGGGATTCGTCAGATCGAAGACGCTGATATCGGCCAGCGCCCCTGGCATCAACCGGCCAAGGTCCGACCGGCCGAGCGCGTCGGCGCCGCCGATCGTTGCTGCGTGGTAATAGTCGGCCGCCGTCACCTTCGGCCCGCCGTCACGAATCCGAGTGACCATCAGACCGGTCTGCATGTTGAGCGGATAATCGGGCGGCCAGGTATCGGTGCCCAGGCCGATTCGGACACCCGCCTCGCGATAGCGTGTGAACGAATCGAGCGCACCACCACTGCGGGCGAAGACGAGCGGGCAATGGACGATCGTCGCCCCGGTTTCGGCCAGCCAGCCGATCTCCCGCTCGACCCGCTCTAGTGTCGGCTCGACGCCGCCGAGGTAGATACCATGCGGCAGCAGCGCTCGGCTGTTGAGGAAGCCGAGGCGCTGCAGCAGTTCCAGCGACGACACGCCCCAGCGGCGGTGCACCTCCTCGACCTCCAGCGCACCCTGGCAGCAATGCAGCCGGATCGGGCAGTCGAGTTCGTCCGCTGCCTCGGCACTGCGGACGATCAACTCCTCGGTGCAGCCCTCGATGCGGTCGGGTTGCAGGAAGCCACGAATCAGGCCATCGTGCGCGCCATCGAAGTCACACACGAAGCGCACCGCCTCGTCCAGTCCCCGCATTCCACGCTCGACATCCCAGTGCATGCTGATCGAGGTGTCCGGATTCACAACCGGCAGGCCAGTCCGGTACGAAGGACCGAGGTAGGCACGGATGCCAAGCCGGGCAGCAGCCTCGGCGGCACGCGCGTTCTCCTCGTAGGTCTCCGCCCACTCGCGGTAGAGGATCGACCGGATCGGTAACGCAGTCGTGATCCCGTTAAGCAGCAGGTGACCGAGCGCGTACTCGTGCTGAAAGTCTTCCTCGTCGTCGGTGTAGACATCGCGCGGCCCACGTTCGACATAGCTACTGGCCCAGACCCGCCCCTTGGCCCAGGACGGGTGGTTATCGACTCCGAGAATCGTCGAGTCGAGATCGAAGAGCGCGTCGAGATCGATGAAACCAGGACCAATGACCGCGTTCCCGGCGTCGATCACCTCATCGACCGGCCCGTCGTAACCATGACCAGTGAAAACGATCCGGTTCCCCTCGTAGACGACTTCACCATCTTCAAGGATGTGGTGCGTGTCGCCATCGCTGGCGATCACCCAACGGCCACGTAGCAACGTTGTCGTCATGCCGGACCACCAGCCAGGAACTCACCTTCACGAGCGACGACGTTCCCGCGCTTAACGACCAGCCAACGCGCAGGACGCTCGATGACGGCCTCGACGTGCGTCTCGCCATCGACAAGGACAAAGTCAGCATTCGAGCCGACGGACAGACCGTACCTGTCGTCGCCGATCACCCGCGCGCCGCCATAAGTCGCGATGTCGAGCACCGCTTCGATCTCGTCATCGCGCCGCAAGTTGTTCCGATATGCGATCAGGAAGGTCCGCAACAGCATGTCAGGCATATTCAGCGGCCCCCATGCGTCACGAATGCCGTCATTGCCGGTACACATTCGCACGCCGGCCTGCCGCAGCCGCATCACCGACGGCACCGGCCGCAGCCCGCTCGGCCCGTGGCTCATGATCGTGATTTCGAGTTCTAGCAACTGCTCGATCAGCCGGTCGAGGTACGCGTCGTCGATACCGCCGAGACAGAGTGCGTGGGAGATGACCACGCGCCCCTGCCAGCCGAGCGCCTTCGTCCGCTCGGCAATCAACTCCACGCCGAACGCACCAAGTTCCCCCGGTTCATGCAGGTGGATGTCAACGTCCACGTCATACTTCTCAGCCAGTCCGAAGATGACATCCAGATGTTTGGCCGGATCACGGTCGATCGCAGATGGGTCGAGACCGCCGGCGACATCCGCGCCGTTGCGTAGCGCGTCCTCCATCAGTTCGACCGTCCCGGGCCGGATCAGCATCCCCGACTGCGGGAACGCGACGACCTGAATATCGAGCGCGTCCTTGAAGTCCTCCCGCGTTCGCATGACGCCCTCGAACCCGCCGAGCCCGACTTCGGTGTCGATATCGACGAACGTGCGGATATGAGTCGTCCCGGTAGCGATCGCAAGCCGTGCATGTCGACTCGACTGCTGGTGCGAGTCAATGCCGCGTTCCCGGCGCAGGTTCCGCTCGTTCTCGATCTTATCGACTAACGTCGGACCGACCTCGTTGCGATACCACCCCATCCCCAGCAGTGTCTTGTCCATATGGGTATGGGCATCAACGAACCCGGGAAACAGCAGCCTGCCGCCACCGTCGATGTCGACCGCGCCGGGCGACGGAACGACACCGCGCTCCAGCGTCGCGATGACGCCATCGACGACGTGTACATCAACCGCCTCACCCATCATCGGCCGGACATTGCGGACTACCAGTTCATTCGCCACGTCGACCCTCCCCCACTCCGGCGACCACGCCAGCATTATGTCGTATCCAGTCAGCGAACTCGGCGACCGTTGCGAACGTCACGACTGGCTCCCGGGCAAGCAGCGCCTCCCGATCTGCCATTGTCGCCCAGGCCGCAGCCAGCGGAATGACCCCGGCAGCGCGAGCCTCCGTGACATCGTTCGGAGCGTCACCGATGTAGGCAACCGTCTCCGGCGGCAGACCCCAACGCTCGACGATACGACGAATCGCCGCAGGCTTGACGCTGCCCTCCGGTGAACCGGATTCGACGATACTGAAGTACCGCGCCAGATCGAACAGCCGCAGCGAGATATCTGCCGACTCCGCACCCTTGCCGGTCACGATCGCGACCTCGATCCCACGCTCGGCCAGATCGGCCAGCAGTTCGGGAATCCCCGGGAAGAGCGTTGCCCGGTCGCCGTGGCCGCGCTCGTAGATCGTAAGAAACTCGTCGAAGCAGACCTGCCAGCGCTCACCTGCTATCCGCTGGAAGATGCCGGACTCGTTCGGCCCGAACATCGCCACGATTTCGGCGTCACTGTAGTGCTGATCGAGATGCCGCCTGGCAACCTCACGAACTGCGTCGCAACAGAGCGCCAGCGTGTCAGCCAACGTCCCGTCGAAGTCGAAGATAATCCCTTGAAGCCTCACGATTCCTCCGCTAGCGCCGATCGGACCTCCGCCAGCAGCCAATCGTAGTTGATCCGGGCCGGGTCAGTCGTATCGACCAGCAATGTGCGACCACCGAGTTCCAGTGGAGATGGCGTCGCTGCCAGCAGTCGCTCGCGCTGCTCATCGATGGTGACATCATCGACGTGTCCCGGGTGCCGTTCACCACTGGACACTCGCGCGACGTACCGCTCGACCAGCACCTCACCTTCCGCGTGACAGTGAATCTCGACCGACCGCGCCCGGACTCGATCGAGCAGGTCCGCGATTCTCCTTGTGTCGCCCGTTGAACTAAAGTTGCTCTCTACAATGCACGAGCACCCAGCAGCGAGTTGCGTCTCGGCGAACAAGTAGAGCAGGTCCCAACTCGCCCTGCCGAGCCGCTTCGACCACGCACGGTCGCTCCAGCCCAGGCTATCGAACAACCGCTCCTTAACGTCGTCACGGCAGACCAGCGGAAGGCGAAGTTCACTGGACAGCCAACGCGCCATCGTCGTCTTGCCGCTGGCAGGCAGCCCCGAGACGACGATGAGCACTAGCGACATCATTATGAGAAATCGCCGGCCAGAACGAGCGCCAGATCAAACTCGCGATCGAATGGATTGAGGTAGCGGACACTACCAATCGACGAACGATGTTGCATGTCTTCAGTCAGAATGGTGGAGATGAAGTGATGCCGCGCTAGCGACCAGATGAGCGCGTCCCACAAGGATATCTGCGCCGACGCAACTGCTTCACACGCGCCAACGACGATTGCTCCGGTCAACTCGAAGACCGTGAATGTCGACGCGAAGTCAGCAATGTGCTCCCCCGCTATAGCAGCGGGTATGGGCTGAGCAATCCGTCGCGTGATCGCATTGAAGCATTCGGTCAGGCATTGAACGCTCAGCGATCCGCGTCCGTTCCCAGCAAGTTCATCGAGTAGATCGATGGCGATCCGCTGCTTGATATGGTCGGCTGGGTCGAGCGCATACACGAGAACGTTCGTATCGATGAGGATCAATTCAGTGTCGGGAGTCGGCATCGTACAGTTCCTCGCGGGTCCACGACCGGCCCGTCTGGGGTACGTTCAACCGCGCGCGTTTCTCCATCTCCGACCGAAGTCGGGTCCAGCCGTCCAGACGGGAAGAATCTACCTCTGGTTCACCCGTCATGGCATCAATCGCACGACGAACCAGCTCATCCTCAGAGATTCCCATTTCTTGTGATCGGCGCTTCAGGAACTCGTGCTGCTCAGGCCTGAGTTCAACGACGCGTTTGACCAGACTGCTCAACGGCGTCTCCTTGATTCCACCGCATGTCGGATCGGCTACATCTGCAACCCAACATCGATCGTCAATGCCGGGGCGAAGTCGGCTCCTCCTCTAACGTCTGGCCGAGATTCCGTTCGCGATCTGCGTCCTGGGCCGCGGCGGTCAGCGCCCTCCGGACGATCTCGGACTCACTCACGCCCAGTTCAATCGCTCGTTGCTTCAGGAATCGATCGATCGTAACGTCGATACGAACCTGTTTCGGAATCATCCCGACCATCCCGATCACTCTCTTCGTCAATGCAGTGTACATCCGGCAATACGGTCGTGACCGCTTGACAACCCGCATGAAATCAGTTACATACTGCGTATGCATAACGGGTATGTAACGATGCAATCGACGGTTCTCTGATGAGAAACACCTTGCTGGCCCTGCTGGCGGAAGGGGCAGCCCACGGCTATGAGCTCAAGCAGGGTATTGAGCAGATCTTTGGCGATGCCTGGCCACCGCTCAACATCGGCCAGGTCTACACGACCCTTGGCCGCCTGGAGCGGGATGGTCTCGTTGCCAGTTCCCACGTGCCCCAGGCCGGTCGGCCTGACAAACGCGTCTACGAATTGTCCGACGCCGGGAGGGAGGAGGTTCGCCGCTGGCTCGTAGAGCCGGTCAGCGGACCACGGCTCAAGGACGAGTTCTTCACCAAATTGATTCTGGCCCGATTACCCGGAGTCGCCGCACTCAACGGCCACACCGATCCGGCCGCGCTGATCGCTCGCCAGCGCCGGGACTATCTCCAGACCCTCCGCGATCTGAACGGACTGCTTCTGAAGCAGTACAGCGGCGGCAGTCCGACATCGGCGGCACTCCTGATTGAGGGGGCCATTCTGCATCTTGAAGCCGACCTGAAATGGCTCGACCTCTGCGAGCAACGGCTGACCGAAGGAGCCTGACACCATGCAACCAACCCTTGCCATCGATGCCCGGGGGCTGACCCGCGTGTACCAGACCGGCGACGTTCACGTGCCTGCGCTGCGAGGCGTTGATCTCACGATCGAGTCCGGTTCGTTCACCGCCATCATGGGGCCGAGCGGCTGCGGAAAATCGACCCTGCTTCACCTGCTCGGTGGCCTCGACCGTCCAGATAGCGGCGAAATCTATTTGGCGGGCCAGCGCGTCGATCAACTCAGCGAGGCGAAGTGGTCGGTCCTGCGCCGCCGAGAGATCGGCATCGTCTTCCAGTTCTTCAACCTGATCAGCAACCTGACCGCTGCCGACAACATCGAACTCCCAGCGCTGCTGATCGGAACGCCACATGCCGAGGCCCGCCGTCGGAGCCAGGAACTCCTGGATCAACTCGGCATCGGCGACAAGGCCGGCGTCCTGCCCTCGCGGATGTCCGGCGGTCAGCAGCAGCGGGTCGCCATCGCCCGGGCGCTGACCAACCGGCCAACCATTCTGCTGGCCGACGAGCCGACCGGCAACCTCGATAGCGATAGCACCCGCGAGGTACTGGCGCTCCTCCAGCAACTCAACCAGGCGGGGCAGACGATCCTGCTCGTCACCCATGACGCGCGCGTGGCCGCTGTCGCCGACCGCGTCATCACGATGCGCGATGGCCGGATCGTCGACGACGCACGCCTGAACACGAACGAACCGCCGGCTCATCTACTATCGCAACTGATGCGACTGGAGGCGTAGCAATGCTCCGCGCAATCTGGCGCAAGGCGTTGGCCGACACCCGCAGCCATCCTCTCCAGAGTGTCCTGATTGTGATCATTCTTGTGGCAGCCAGCACTGCATTGGCACTCTCGCTGATCGTTCAACAGAACGCCAGCAAACCCTGGCAACGATCGTTTGATGAGGCCAACGGCGCTCACCTGCAGTTCTTCGGCGAACAGCCGATCGATCCGGAGCCGATCCAGGCAACCGGTGCGGTAGCCGAGATGAGCGCGCCAGTCCCGATGGCGTCGCTTCTGCCACTGATCGACAGGGGCCAGAAGTACGAGACGAATGTCTTCGGTTTCGATGTCGAGCCGCCTGCGATCGCCCGCCCGCTCATCGACCGTGGACGCTGGCTGGCGGCGGACGCCACGGACGACATCGTTCTCGAACGAAGCTTTGCTGACGAGGTCGGCATCGACGTTGGCGATGAGGTCCAGTTCAAAGTCGGTGACGAACTCAGAACGCTGACCGTCGTCGGGATCGCGATCGACACCGGTCGCGGAGCGTACCCGGACTGGAAACCCGGTCATGCCTGGGTGCGGTCCGATACGCTGGGCCAACTGGTGCCAGACGAATCGCAACTCGGGTCAGCCATCTTCGTCCGATTGAACGAACCCGACGACGTCGAGGCAATGCTTTCAGCACTGCGCAGCGTACCAATCTCCGACGGACCGGTCCACATCATCGACTGGAAGTCCGCCCAGGAAGATCTGAATGAATGGAATGAGATCAACTCGGTCTTTCTTGGTGTATTCAGTGCGTTCGCACTCGTCGCGGTCGGGCTGATCATCGCCAATGCCATCAGTGGCCGAATCCTGGCCCAGCACCGGGAAATCGGCATCCTCAAGGCCACCGGCTTCACGCCGCGCCAGGTAGCCGGCATCTACGTCGTCCAGCATCTCGGCCTGGCGCTGGTCGCATCGCTGATTGGACTCGGGCTGGCGGCGATCATCGCACCAATCTATCTGGAGCGTCTCTGGGAGACATTCAACGCTACCGCGGGAAACACGTTCGATCCGCTGCTGGCGATCATCACGGTCGTGGTCATCCTTACTGCCGTGACGATCTTCACGCTGTGGCCAGCCATCCGGGCTGGCCGGGTCCCAACGGTCAAAGCGATCACAACCGGGTTCACGCCGGTCGGGACACAACCATCGCGGCTCGCATCGCTCGCGCGGAGATTACGGCTGCCAATGCCCATCGTCGTCGGTGTCAAGGACGCTTTCTCCCGGCCCTGGCGAGCAACGCTCACCGTCGCGGCCCTGTCGCTGACGATCATGACACTGACTTTCACGCTCGGCATCGACGCAATGCTCAACCAGATGCTCGATGACCGGGGCCTGATCGAAGAACCCTGGGACATCGAGATCGTTCGGGCCGAAGCCGACGACGCCACGATTCGTGAGATCCTCGATGCCAACCCGAACGTCATCTCATACGTCACGTCGAGCAACTTCCACGCGACGCTCCCCGGTCAGGACATCCGTCGCGACGGTGGCTTTGAATTGCGCGCACTTGGCGGGGACATCGAATCGTCCGGCTATCCATTGATCGACGGCAGGATGCCAACCGGACCAGGCGAAGCGATCGTCGGCCGAGTCCTGTTCGACGAACTTGGCCTGCGGATTGGTGACGAACTGACCGTCAGCGCGACCGCCGGACGATTCTCGGACCAGCCAACGCTTGATGTCCCGCTAACGATCGTCGGCACCTACGTTGAGCCTGAGGAGGATGGCAACGTCGCGCTGGTGACGGTCGAGACGATGACGGCACTCATCCCTGACCTCCAACCGAGCACCTACGAGATCATGATGCGCGACGACAACAACTGGGACCAGTTGCTGATCGACGTTCAGGCGGCGACGGCCTACGAGGTCAACGTCGACCTGCGCGAACGCGGGACACCGAACGAAATCACGATGATCCGCAGCATCATGTATGGCCTCTGCGCCGTCCTGCTCATCATCGGTGCCGCCAACGTCCTGACAACGATGCTGCTCAACGTCCGCGAGCGATCCCGCGACATCGGCATCTTCAAAGCGATCGGGATGACCCCGCGTCAGATCGTCGGTAGCGTTGCATCAGCGACGGGATTGCTCACCGTCCTTGCGCTCGTCGTCGGCATCCCGCTTGGCATGATCGTCTTCCGCGTCCTGTTCGTCCTCGTCGGGGAGAACATGGCAGGTGCCGATCCCGCGCTCTACGCGGCACCGCCGCTCGCTGGAGTCGCCCTGATCGTCCCATCAGCCATCGTCTTCGCGGTGCTCTGCTCCGTCCTACCGGCTCAGCGTGCAGCGAGCGTACAGGTTTCAGACGTACTCCGACATGAATGAGTCAGGAGACGACCTGGCATGTCAACGCAGATGCCGGCAGAGATTGAGGGCCATGTCGCGTAGAATCAGTCCGTGATTGATAACGAACAACCCCAGCCAACCGAGTACGACCATACCTACGAGAACGTTGACGAAGACGAGATCGCCGATCGCCGCAGTTCGTTCAAGGTCGTCGCGCTGTTCATCTCGGCGATCATCGCGCTCGTGATGCTGGCGCTTCCGGTTCTGCGCGTGATCGACTGGGGCGATAACGACGATGCAAGAACCAGCGCCGGCGACGCACGAGCGTTCGTCGCCGGCCGCTTCGCCAGCGATGCGCTGGCTCGTCGCTCCGCAGACCGCGCTCAACAATGGGCGCTACCGAATCTCAGAGACGACATCGTCGCAATCGTCAACGACCTGGCCGCACAGCCAGCCAGCGACCTGACTGGCGCTGCCGTCTCACTGGCGAGGATCGATTGCGACGCCGAGGATGACGACACCGAGTGCTTCCACGCCTGGTTACGCCAGCCCGGCAAGCCCGATCTGATCCGCTTGAAACTGACGGTCAGCATCATCGACGGCAACGCCCGCGTTACCGCGATCGAACGCGTCGAGGTCGTCTAGCGAGCAATCAGTCGCCGGTGGATCCGGCAGGAGATGGCGCGGGACTGTAACGTTCGCCACGCTCCGGGGCCGGTGACGCCAGCCGAGCACTCTCCGGACGCGGCAGAACGTGGATGCAGAGGTAGGCCAACGTCCCGAAGAACAGCGACACAATCGATCCGTGCGAGAGCGTCGCGAAGACGTCCATCGACGACCAGACGACGGCCGCACCACCCAGCGATTGCGCGATGACGAGCACCAGCGCGATCAGGCTCCCCCAGTAGAGGTCGGGGCGGTACGAACGCATCCGGACGGTGTACCAGAGTAGCGCGGCCATCCCGAGGACGAGGACGAAGGCGGCGATCCGGTGGGTGAAGACAATCCCGACCGGCCCGGAGAAGCCCGGGAAGACGCTGCCGTTGCACAATGGCCAGTCGCCGCAGGCGAGACTCGAATCCGTATGCCGCGTGTAGGCGCCCAGGTAGACGACGATGTACGTGTAGGCCGCCAGCCCCCAGACCATCCAGATCAACCAGCGTGGGACCGGCCGGTCGCGCAACTTGTCACGACCGTCTTTCTCATATGCCAGCACCGCTGTTAACAAGGTACTGGCGAATGCAATGAGGGAGACACCAAAGTGGAGCGCCTTGACCTCGTCCGACTGCGGCCACATGACCGAAGCGGCGCCGAGGCCGGCTTGCAGGAACAGGAAGAAGACCATCACCGGGACGTAGATGCGGAACTCCAGCCGCTGTCGCCAGAGCCAGAGGACGCCAATCGACGCCGCGATGATGAACACGCTCTCAAGGCTAACGACCAGCCGGTGTGAGTATTCGATCGCCGTCGCGACGGTGTACTGAGGAACGAACTTACCGTGGCAAAGTGGCCATGAGTTGCCGCAACCATCGGCAGAACCGGTATTGGTCACGAGCGTGCCCTGGATCAGGACCAGGAACATCCCGGCTGCCGCCAACACCGTCAGACGCTTGACGAGCGTTTCCATCATAGGAGATCTGTCCCGTACGCGCGCCACACCCCCAAGGTGTCATGGCGCCGAGTCCCACGTGTGACGACGCTACCCCTGCGCTCGCTCACACGCCACTAAGGATACGACTTCCCCGGACACCGAGTCGACCTCACCACTCCAGCGGACGCGGATACCACTCGCGAAGTGGCGCTTGTGATCTCACCCGTCACGACACTAGTATCCAGCAACCTGCCTGAGAATGGCTGAAAGGATGCGAAAGATGAACGCCTATACCCTCGATGATCTCGTCAACGACACCCGCCAGAGCGGCCAGCGCTTCCACGAGTTCCTGCGCGTCGACGCGATGAGTGGCGGAATCTACATCCTTCCCGGCGGTGGTGAGGACGACCAGGTTCCCCACCGGGAGGACGAAATCTACGTCGTCATCCGAGGGACCGGCATGATTCAGGTCGCCGACGAAACGCAGGCAATCGGGCCTGGCAGCGTGATTTACGTTGCCGCAAACGTCGAGCACCGCTTCTTTGACTTTCCCGACGACCTCGAAATCCTCGTCCTGTTCGCCCCGGCGTATACCGGGCGGGGTTGACTCTTTCCCCTGTCATCCCGACGCAGGAGGGATCTCGTGACTCGTTCGCACCGCACGGGTTCAACGAGGACGAGATCCCTCCGTTCGTCGGGATGACAGGGGTGCGTGGACGACTCGCGATGGCTGCCGAATTCGGGCAAACCTCGCCCCGCCCCCTTACGCCCCCAACGCCTGAATCTGCCGCAGGTGGTCACCCTCGTGGAGCGCCATCAACATCATCCAGCCGTTGCTCGACATGTCGCCGAACCGTTCGTGCGTCATCGAAGCCGTCAGGTCCGCGTCGGCTGGAATGCCCTCGACGAATGCGTCGAAGCCGGCCTGTAGGTCAGTCAGGATCGTCAACGCCTCGTCGCGGGTTGGCAGAATGGCGTCAACCTCGTGTCGCTGCGACTCGGCTGCGGCCGGTAATCCGAGCAGCGAGCGCACTGTCCCGGTCATCGACGCCTGCGAGTTCGCCAGATGCGCAATCACCTGCCCGGCGGACCAGTGTGTCTCACCTTCGCCGGGTGGCTGGGCCGCGAACGCCGATTCCGGCAGCCCTTCAAGCGTCGAGCGCATCAGTCGCCGAAACGCGCGAATCGTGCCGGCCATCTCGTCCAGGTCATACCGATTTCCGGCCTCGCTCAGCGTCAGCGACCGCTCCTGAAACACCTGCACCGCAATCTCGCGCAGCGCCTCACCATTCAACTTCGACACGCGATCTCCCTCATTGTCACTAGCCATTTGCCAACAACCGGCCATGAATCGTACGCCAGATCACGCTCGTGCCTGCGTTGACACGCGTCAGTCTGACCGACTAGGATAATTCCGACTATTATCGTCGGGATTATCGGGGAAGGGCGACAAAACTTGGCAGGCTCAACCAATATCACGGCGCGGACGGTCGAAACCGTGCTGCACCAACTCACGCCACGTGTGCTGGCGGTTAAGTCGAACGAGAGGCTGACGCCGCGGATGGCCCGCATCACGTTGACGGGCGAAGACCTGGCTGGATTCATTACCAAGTCGCCCACCGACCACATCAAACTCTTCTTCCCCGAACCTGACGCCGAACACCCGGTGATGCCGACCCTCGGCGAGCGTGGCATGGTCCCGCCGCCGCCCGACGGCCCGCAGCCGACCTTCCGCGACTACACCGTCCGCGCCTTCCGGCCCGAGGCCAACGCACTCGTCGTTGACTTCGTCCTCCACGGTGACGGTCCAGCCGTCGTCTGGGCGACGAACGCTGCGCCGGGACGGTTGGTCGGTGTGCTCGGGCCGCGTGGCTCGCATGTCGTTCCAGCCGACTTCGACTGGTATCTGCTGGCTGGCGACGAGACGGCCCTGCCGGCTATTGGTCGCTGGCTTGAGGAGTTGCCGGCCGGAAAGCGCGCGATGGCGATCGTCGAGGTCGCAGATCGTTCCGAGGAACAGCAGATCGAATCGGCGGGAACGGTTACGATCACCTGGCTCCATCGCAACGGGCAGCCTGCGGGGACAACCCAGTTGCTGGAGCAGGCGATCCGCGCACTCGACCTGCCGGACGGCGATGGGTTCATCTGGGCCGCAGGTGAAGCCGATACGCTCAAGCCGATCCGCCGCTACCTGCGCCGGGAACTGAAACTGGATCCGAACGCGGTCGATATCGACGGCTACTGGCGACGCGGTACCGTGAACCTCGACCACCACGCACCGCTTGATGACGATGAATAGGTCGAACGCGATGACGATTGACGCGCTCCCAACGCCCGAAACGCTGATGAGCCCACGCATGCAGCAACTGGTCCAGCAGTTACTCGATGGCCCCGGCGACGCCGTCGAGCAGTTCTGGGCCGAGATGGCAGAACGTGGCACGCCGCTGGTCGAAGTCGATCCAGACGACCCGACGCGCTGCCTGGTGACGTTCCTCTGGCGCGAGACCGAACCGATCGAAGTCGTGATCGTCCGCGAACTGGTAAGTTGGCGCAGCAACGAACAGCGGCAGTTGCAGAACCTGCCCGGAACCGACATCTGGTATCTCTCGTGGTGGTATCGCTCGACGGTCCGGACGACCTACGGCTTCGCCATCCGTCGCCCGGCGACCGACGGGACAGCGACGCCGGAGTGGTTCGAGATTCCGCAGACACCCGACCCGCTCTGCCACCTCCGACAGCCGGACGACTGGCAGGATGTTGCCAACGAGGGCGACCTGGTTGATGACTCCATCCTCGTCCTGCCCGACGCCGAGCCGCTACCGTGGCTCGACGAACGGGGCGGAATCGAACGCGGCACCGTCAGCGAGCACCAGTTCGCCAGCAAACTGCTGGGCAACGAGCGACGTATCTGGGTCTACGAGCCAGCAGGTCGCGTCAACAGATCAGAGCCAATCGGTTTCGTTCTGATCTTTGACGGAGCGCGGTACCACAGCGCGACGAAGATTCTCGACAACCTGATCGGCACCGGCACGATCCCACCGATGGCTGCAATCTTCGTTGACCAACTCGATATCCGTTCATATGAACTGACCTGCAACCCAACCTTCTCACAGGCAATGGTCGAAGAACTGGTTCCGTGGGCCCGCGAGACGTTCAGCCTGACAGACGACCCATCGCGGACGATCATCAACGGCCGGAGCTTCGGCGGACTCTGCTCCGCCTATATTGCCCTGAAGTACCCGGAGGTGTTCGGCAACGTGCTGATGCAGTCCGGTTCCTGCTGGTATCACCCGAGTCTGATCCTCGGCTATCGTAAGAGCACGAGTTACGAACCCGACGAGATCATCGGGACACCGATCGAGACGCCGACGATCCTCACCGAGTACGCGGCCTCGCCGCGCGTTCCGATCCGCATCTATCAGGAAGTCGGCAGCCACGAATACGGCCCACCGCCGACCCGCTGGTGGCAGATCTTCGCCAGCCGCCACTTCCGCGACCTCGTCCAGGCCAAGGGTTACCCGCTGACCTATCGCGAGTTTGACGGGGGACACGACGATGCATGGTGGCGTGGGACTTTGGCCGATGGTCTGATTGACCTGACACGCGGGGAGCGCTGAGTGACACGTCCGTGCCGTGGGCGATGGATGGCCTACGGCACGGACATACGGAACTAGGCGACGTCTTCGTCGGCGTTCCGGAGGAGGTCGGCGTGTCCTTCGAGGACGATCGCCATCCCGCCGTAGCTCAGCGGGACGATCGGCGTCCACTTGCCGATCTGTTCGGCCTTGACGGCGGCTAGACCCTGGTAGGTCGGCTGGTTGGCAAACGCTGCTGGCGGCCAGCCACGCCGGGAGTCAACCAGCAGCGCATCGGGCGCGTACTGCCCGACCTGCTCCCAACTGATGAAGCCCCATGGGCCGTCGAACTCGACCCCCTCAGGCCTGATGAACTGGACACCCAGCGACTCAAGATAGATCAGGTCAGGAAACATCTCGGTGCTGGCAAAGAAGAAGTTCTCCTCATTACCGGAACAGACGACGACGGCCAGGTCCGGCTTTTCGGCAGTGATTGACCGGATGTCCTCGCTGGCCGCGACGAATGCGTCCCGCAATTCGACAGCCTCATCGGAGTCCGGATCGCCGCCAAGGGCGCGGGCAAGTTCCTCGAAGTTCTCGATCAGACCGTCAATCGGCTCGAAGAAGGCGGGCATCGCGATGACCGGAACGACATCCTCGACCAGCGACTGGATCGCTTCGTCCTGCATTCCCCAGATCGCGTTGAGCGTGTTCATCGTCGAGATCACCAGATCCGGCTCCAGCGCCAGCAGTTTTTCGATCTCGATATCGTCGTTCGTCTCGCCAATCGATGTCATTGTCGAGAGGTCTGCATTGCCAACGGTTGGCTCGATCGTGCCGTCACTGGCTTGCTGGACCCCGTAGATGCCAATCGGACGAATCCCGAAGTCCCAGAGCGCACCGGCGGCAGCGGCAAACGTGACGATTCGCTCAGGACGCTTTGGCAGGCTGACCGTAACGCCACGACCGTCCGTGAACTCCCACGGACCTTCAGCCTCTGCCGAAGCCTCGCTCGTCTCAGCCTGGGTAGGGCTCGCGTCCTCACTGGCAACCGTTGCAGTCGGCGCAGCAGCGGCAGTCGTTGCCGTCGGGCTGCTCCCTGAGTCGTCGTCATCGTCGCCGCCACAGGCCGCCAGCAGGCCCATCATGCCGAGTCCCAGCGCACCGGCAATCACCGAACGGCGCGAGACAACCCGTGTCAATCCAAACCGGTCGACGTTGCCCGCCGCCGGCATCCGCTGTTTCATCAGACCCATTCCCTCTCCCCGAAATTGCCCAGGCTGCCAATCCCGACTCATTTAGTCGGGATTAGTCTAGATGCGGCGTTCGACCGATGTCAAGGAAAGGGCGAATCAGACCACCCACAGATGGAAAATCGCTGGTAGCATGTGCGCAACACCAGTGGGGAACGATGAGTGAAGGTGGGATGAGAAAGATGGGTGTAACACGTTCGATCCGTGTCGGGATGCCGGTGGAAGAGTTGGAGACACCGGTCCTGACGGTAGACATCGACACGATGCAACGCAACCTCGACCGGATGATGGGTATTCTGGAGGGCTCGAAGGTCCGGCTCCGGCCGCACCTGAAGACCGCCAAGTCTCCAGCCCTGGCACACCTGATGATCCAGGCCGGAGCCGTCGGTGTCTGCGCAGCAAAGCTCTCTGAGGCTGAAGTGCTTGCCAACGCAGGCGTCACCGACATTTTGCTGACCAGCGAGGTCGCCGGAGCCGGAAAGATCGAGCGACTGGTCGGTCTTGCATCGCGGCTGCCCGATTTCAAGGCCGTTGTCGATAACCAGCCCGTCGTCGAGCAGATCGCCCGGCTGGCCCGCGAGCGCGGCATCACTGTCAAGTTGCTGGTCGAACTGGATGTCCACACCGGCCGCAGCGGTGTCACGACCCCGGAAGGCGTCCTGGAACTGGCGAACTTCATCCGCGACACCGACGGGATCGAGTTCGTCGGCGTCCACGGCTACGCGGGACATGCCCAGGTACGTCCCGAAAACGAGCGGATCGAGCGCAACGGCCCGGCGATGGAGATCCTCTCGGAGACGGTCGAACTGCTCCGTGAGCACAACCACGAGGTCCGCTACGTCACCGGCGGTGGCACCGGAACCTGTGCGATGGACGTCGAGAACGGCGTCCTCAATGAGGTCCAGGCAGGCTCGTTCCTGCTGATGGACTCGCTCTACCGCGACGCCGGTGTGCCGTTCGAGAACGCCGTCCGCTGCCTGACGACCATCATCAGCCGTCCGACACCCGAGCGCGCCGTTTGCGACGCTGGTGGGAAGACGATGTCCCACGACGGTGGACCGCCGGTCGTCGAGCACCACCCGGGCCTCACGTATCTGCGTGGCTCTGATGAGCATGGCTCGATGGCTGTCGATCCGGGCGCGCTTGAGGGCGAGTTGAAGGTCGGCGATATCGTTTCGCTACTGCCAAGCCACATCTGCACAACCATCAACCTGCACGATGTCCTTGTCGGCGTCCGCAATGGCGTCGTCGAGGCGGTCTGGCCGATCGAGGCGCGCGGACACGTCTGGTAGTGAGCGTGGGGTGAATGGGCCATTTTCGGCTGCGTGAACCACGACGAGAGTCACATTGAGCGGCTTTGTGCCATCTGGTAACGTCAACGCAATACGGCAGGTGGGACGCTCCATCCTGCGTCATGATGACATGCCCACCCGGCCCGAGAGCGAAGGACATGGATATGACTCCACGGCCAATGATCCTGGTCGTCGAAGATGACGACGCCGTCGCGATGATGATCCAGGATTATCTCAATGCACACGACTACCGGACGGCACGCGCTGCAGATGGCCGCGAAGCGGTCGAGATGGTCCAGCAGGAGCCGCCAGACCTGATCGTGATGGATCTGATGATGCCCCGGCTGACCGGCGGCGAGGCTGCCACAGCGCTCCGCCGTGACCCGCAGACCGAGAATATCCCGATCGTTGCCATCTCGGCAGTCGCGGATGTGACGTCGATTGCCGAGATGTTGCCGCTTGACGAGGTTCTGCCGAAGCCATTCGACCTCGATGACCTCGTCGATGCCATCGAGCGCAATCTCGCGCTCGCGCACGGTCAGCCGGTCGACGCCTCGGAATCGGCGGCGCCCTGACGTGTCACGCCGGTTGATCGTCAACGCGGACGACTTCGGCCGCTCGCCTGGCATCAACCACGGCATCCTCGACGCCCACCAGCGCGGAATCGTCACCAGCACAACGCTGATGGTCAACCTTCCGCCATCGAAGCCAGCCGCTTCGATGGCGGAAGGTGTTCCGACGCTGGGAATCGGACTGCACCTGAACTTCTGCTATGGCGCACCGGTCGCGGACGGCGTCAGCTCGCTCCTTGGCCCGGATGGCAATCTCGACCGTGACCTGGCACGCCTTCGCGAACGCGCCACTACCGACGACATCAACCGTGAAGCCCGTGCCCAAGTCACGCGCTTCCGCGACCTGATGGGCCGCAACCCGACCCACTTTGACAGTCACCAGCACGTCCACTCCTGGCCGGCCGCGATTGAGCCTGTCGCGGCGCTTGCCCGCGAGATCGGAGTTCCGGTCCGCGCCTGTACGAACCAACACCGCGACATGCTGCGGATGGTTGGTTGCTCCTGCCCGGATCAGTTCATCATCGACTTCTATGGCGAAGCCAACATCGATTCCGGCACACTTGCCGGAATCATCGCTGCCCTGCCGTCCGGCACGACTGAACTGATGTGCCATCCCGGGCTGGACGACGCCGACCTTGCTGATAGCTCGTACCGTCGCGAGCGCGAGATAGAGCTGGCAACGCTCTGCTCGCCGGATATCCGCACGTTGATCGAGGATCTGCAGATTGAGCTCACCACCTTCTGACCAGCCCGTCGCTCCGCCTCCGGCCGCACCTCGCCAGACCGGAGGTCCACGGCGCGGTCTCTGGATTGGCGTCGCGTCCGTCCTGGGCTTCTGTATCCTCGCCTGCATTCTGGTCTTCGTTGCCGGTATCCCAGCGTTCCGCAACGAAGTCCGCGATGGTGTCCACGACGCTGTCGCCACCGAGGTCGCCCGCCAGATCCCGGCTCCAACCGGTGGAACCGCCGAACCCGGCACCTATACGCTGACCGCAGCCAGCCTTCAGGCCAGTCTCCGCGACAACCTCGACGATCAGGACGATGCAGTCATCGTCCGCATCACGTCGGTGCAGATCGAAGTCGGTGTTACTTCGCAGGGGCAGGACGCGATCTATACCGGCACACCGATCGCAGACGACGGCGAACTCGAAGTCCGGGACATGGAGACGACCAATAGCGTCGTCAGTTTCCTGCTCCCACCCGACACGATCGCCGACGCCATCGAGGACGCCGTCAACGACTACCTCGATGCCAACAACCTGCGGCTGGAATCACTTGTCCTCAGTGATGGGGAGATAACGCTGGTTGTCGTGGCGCGTAGTGCGTGATGCGTGATGCGTGGCGCGTGATGCGTGATGCGGACCAATCTATCGCGTCCCGCGTCCCACGTCCCGCGTCCCGCAACCTCACCACTCAATCGACTGATACCCCGCAAAATACTCCCGCGCCTTGTCGGTCGCGCCGTCGGTGCCAACGATCGTCAGGACGTCGCCGGGGAGCAGGATGCTGCCGCCGTGGGGAATCATCCTTCGGCCCTCGCGGCGGATGAGCATCACCAGGCAATCGCCGGGAATCGTCAACTCTTTTAACGGCTTCCCAGCGACATCTTCGCTGGCAACGACCACTTCAGCGATGTCGGCATCGTTCGCAGCACTGCCGGTCAGCAGACCGAAGATGCTCGGGCGACGGACGAGGTTCGAGAGGATCGTCGCCGTCGCCGCTGCCGGATTCATCACCCGAATCCCGAGTTCCTCAAACCCCGGCAGCGAGTCCGGGTCGGTCACGCGGGAGACAACGTGTTCGCGGCCATACCGGGTCCGGGCGATCTGACACGCCAGCAGATTGTCCTTATCCGAGCGGGTCGTCGCGACAACGGTGTGCGCGTTGCGGATCCCGGCTTTCTCCAGTGTCGCAGCGTTGGTCGCGTCGCCGACGATGACTGACGCGCCGACCTTCCGCGCCAGTTCTGCCTTCTCGGTGTCCAGTTCCACCATCGAGACGTCTTCGCCGGTTGAGATCAGACGCTCCGCGAGCATCCGGCCAACCCGTCCTGCCCCGACGATTAACACTCCCATCGGTCGAACTCCTAACCGGGTCGCGATCCAGTTCGCATAGGTGGCCTGAACCGCGATCGTCATGGCAATCGTCAGAAAAACGAGACCCAGCAATGCCGCCGACTCGCTTGGGTGTTCCTCCCGCAACGTGATCGTCACGAACGTCGCCAGCGACGCAGCCACCACACCACGCGGGCCAATCGCTGCGACAAACACGCGTTCGCGCATTGAGAGGGGCGAACGCCAGGTCGAGATCAGCACACCGATCGGACGTGCCACGACCATCATCAGCAGGACGACTGCCGGCCCACGCCAGCCAAGTCGTGTCAGATCCTCCGGCTCCAGCGTCGCCGCCAGCAGCAGGTAGACCGAGGCGATAATCAGCGCCGTGATGTCGCCCTTGAAGCGGTGCGCCTCTTCCTTGTGTGGGAACTCGGCGTTACCTGCCACCAGACCCGCCGCGACGACTGCCGCCAGCCCCGACTCAGTCGTCAGGCTATCGGAGAGCGTGAAGATCGCCGCCGGACCCGCCAGCAGCGACAACCGCGCGATCTGGCCGACCTCGGACGCGAAGTAGCGCATCCAGCCCACCAGCAGCAGACCGCCGGCGATCCCAATCGCCGCGCCGATCCCGATTCGGCTGGCCGCCTCGACGATCCCCTGGGCCAGACCATTGTCATGCCCCTCGATCGTCTCGAAGATCAGCAGGACGATAACGGCCCCGATGGGGTCGATAATAACGCCCTCGCCCGAGAGCGTCGCGCGCGTCCTGCCCGACACGCGGACCCGCTGCAACAACGGCGTAATCGCCGTCGGGCCGGTCACCAGCACCAACGCGCCGAACAGCAGCGAGAACGACCAGTTCAACCCGCCAACATAGTGGGCCGCGAGCGCACCACCACCGAGTGTGATGAGCGCACCGAGCGTCACCAGATTACGGACAGCCCGGTTGACGATCCGTAAGTGGGTCCATTCAAGCGAGAACGCGCCCTCGAAGACGATGATGGCAACGAAGAGTTTGATGGCCGCTTCGAGCGTAATCCCCAGGTTCTGCGGCGAGATCAGGCTGAACCCGATCGGCCCAAGCAGAACCCCCGCGCCGAGATAGAAGAGGATCGTCGGCAACGGTGTACGTTGTGCGATCACCTGTCCCACGACCGCGACGACCAGAATCGACGCCGCCGTTATGACAAGATCGTGACTGCCCTCCATTCACCTCCCTGAACACCATCCAGCGCATACATACGAACCGGGTCGGATCCCGACCCGGCCCGGATACCCGCAAGATCGTGCCCAGAAGGGTTGCCGGGATGTGTGATGTGTGATGCGGGATGCGTGACGCGGGACGCGGGGCGTGGGACGCGAAACCTCGGTAGGGGCCGCGCCTCCGTGCCGGCCCTGCGCCGTGAGGCGCTCGGAATGACAACGGAGGGTCAACCACGGGTCGCCAACGTCTGCGCCCGTGGGGAGAGTCCCGTGTATTGACGCGTGCGGGCCGATCCTGTATCGACCTCTACCAGATCATCGCGTCCCACGTCCCGCGTCCCGCATCACGCATCACGCATCACGCATCACGCCCCCAGCGTCACACCCTCCGGAACTTCTGCACCCGCTGGCCTTCGAGCACCTCAGTAACGTAAAGGGAGCCTTCCGAATCCAGCCAGAGCGAATGGGGAGCGACGAACTGTCCCGGTTCGCGCAGGGATTCGCCACCGATGCGAGCCACGATGTGGTCGTCCTCATCAAAGATGGTCACACGCGAGAGGAGTTCCGAGACGTATCGGTAGCCCGCGCCATCGACGATGATATCGGTCGGTCTGCGGACACCAGAGACCTTCCCAAGATAGGTACCGTCGAGGGAGAACCGCTGGATACGCCAGTTCTCGCGATCGCAGACGTAGACCGTCTCCTGTCCGCGCCAGGTCGTGATCCAGACTCCATGCGGCAGACGGAACTCACTCGGTCCGACGCCCTCGCTGCCCCAGGTGCGAATGTGCTCGCCGGTCGATGACAGGTGGTGGACATATGGATTGCCGTACCCGTCCGAGACATAGATATCACCGTTGGAAGCAACGGCTGCGTCGGTCGGGCGATTGAAGCGGTCATCCTGCTTCTCCCAGACAACCTCGCCGTCCAGCGTCGTCCTGGCGATCGCGTTCCGGTTGCGGTCGACGATCAGCAGGTACTCTCCGACGCCGTCGGTGCCGGTAAACACCGAGTGGATATCCTCGAACCGGCCAGCATTCTCCCACGCACCGAGGTAAGCACCGCTGGTATCGAAGATCGTCACCTGCGGCGTGATGCGCTGGAAGAAGAAGACGCGATCCTTCGAATCCACAACCACCTGGACAACCTGACCCCACGACATCCCATCCGGAACACTGGGCCAGTTCTCCACGACTTCGAACCTGCGGTCACTATCCACGCCGTGCTCCCTTCAGAACTGGACGAGGAGAGAGTGCCGAGTGCCAAGTCTCGTAAGCGACGTTCGACTCCGTACTCAGCACTCAGCACTCTCCACTCGTTAAGCTTTGATGTACTGGTCAAACCACGCGAGAACCCGCTCCATCAGGTCGCGCTGGTGCTCGCGCTCACCGAGGCCATGCGGTTCGCGAGGATAGACGACCATCTTGGTCGGGACGCCCATCATCCGCAACGCGTTGTAGTACTCCCAGCCCTGCGAGACCGGCACGCGGTCGTCCTTCTCGCCGTGCGGGATCAGTGTCGGGGTCTTGACCTGGCCGATGTAGCGCATGGCCGATCGGTGCCAGTATTCGTCGGTCCCTTCGGCGAACTCGACTGCCTGCCAGCTACCGTGCCAGCGAACGATGTCGGTCGTGCCCTGCATGCTGACGCGGTTGGTGACGCCCGCGCCAAGGACCGCCGCCTTGTAGCGGTCGGTCTGCGTCAGCACCCAGGCCGTCGTCAGACCGCCGTAACTCCAGCCGCCGATGCCGAGTCGGTCGGGGTCCGCGATCCCGCGTTCGATCAGCATGTCAACGCCACGCTGTGAATCGAGGTAGTCGCCGCCCATCCAGTCGTTGTAGTTCGCGATCTGGAACTCCCAGCCCCGACCGGTGCTACCACGCGGGTTCGGCAGCAGGACCGCGTAGCCGTTGCCGGCAAGGAACTGCGACCAGTCGTGCCAGTTGGCGTAGAAGTGATCGTCCCAAGCCCAACTCGGCCCGCCGTGGATGTGAACGATTGTCGGGTAGCGCTTGCCCTCTTCGTAGCCGACCGGATAGACCAGCAGCCCTTCGATCTCGAACTCGTCGCTCTTCCAGCGCACCACTTCCGTGCGACCAATCGCACGCGTCGCCAACGTCGCGTTGAAGTTCGTCAACTTGCGTGGCTCGCCGCCAACCTCACCGGCCCAGACCTCGACGGGATCGGTCGCGGAACTCCAGCCGATCGCGAAGTGCTCGCACGACCGGTCAAGCGCGCCCGCGACACAAGCCGCCTCCCAGCCGTAGAGCGCGACACCGCGCTCACCCAGCGCGCCGGTCGCCAGCTTCTCCGGCGCGCCGTCGCCGTCGGCGGCGATCGACCAGAGGCCAATGTTGACGCTGACGGTCCGGAAGATCGTCATCGTATCGGCCAACGGCCACGCCAGCGACAGCAGCGTGCCCTCGTTGTCATTGAAGCGCAGCGAGACGGTCGACAGATCGTCCACACTCGTGACGAAGATCGCCTCGCCGGTATCGCGCTTGAGGTCCGCGGCAGCCAGGAACGCCAGCCGCGACCCATCCGGTGCCCACGCCAGCGACCCGGCAGAGCGGTACTGCCCTTCCTCGCCAGCGATCAACGTGATCTCGCCCCCACCGGCTGCGACGACACCAGCCCGGATTCCGCTAAAGGACTCATCGAACCCGGTATGGCGCGCAACAGCCACGGCGAACTGTGACCCGTCCGGCGACCAGGCATACTCCCATAGATGCCAGTCGCCCTCCAGCACCCGCGTCGGCTCGGCCTGCTCGACATCAGCGCTCCCAAACAGGTCAGCGGGCACATCGACGACCGTCAACCGGTCGAACTTCTCTCGCTCGTGATGGACATAGACATCATCGCGCTCCTTCTTGCGACGCTTGTCCTCGTCCGTGTCGGGATCGGTCATCTTAAGTGCGATCTTGCCGCCGTCCGGTGACCATTTCGGAGCAGAGACCTTGAACCCTGGCTTCGTCAGCCGGATCGCCTCGCCTCCATCAGCAGCGATGACATAGAGCGCGCCGGAACCCTGCTCGTCCCCATCGTCGCCCTGCCTTGCCCCGCGCGCTTCCCGGTCGGAGATGAACGCGATCATCGAGCCATCTGGTGACCAGCTGGCCGAGACATCGTTCGAATCACCGCTCGTCAACCGCCGCAAGCTGCTGCCATCCGTCGCTGCGACCCACAGATCGGCAACCGGAAGTTCGCCCTCTTTCGAGTTCCAGCCCAGACTGAATACCACCTGCGACCCGTCCGGTGAAATTTCAATCCCCGACGGCGCCCGCCCGGTAATCGCATCCTGAATACTGATCGGCTGCTTCTCGTCTCCCAATTGACCCTCCCTCATCCGCGTACCCCATGTACGCGTTATCACTCGCCGCAGTATCACATGAGTAGCTGTTAGCTGTTAGGTGTTAGCCATTAGCCGTTAGCCCGTTGTCATGTATCAAAGTGGTCGACCCTGGTGACACAGTCCAATGGCTAACGGCTAATGGCTAACACCTAACAGCTACACGCTATACTCCCCAAGTGTTGAACCGATTGCGATCCGACAAGTACCTGCCGTGGCTGGTGGCGGGGATTTATGCGCTTGTCACGGTCTGGATGCTGTGGCCGCTGCCGCAGCGGGCCGGGTCGACGCTAGAGAACCGCGGCGATCCGCTGTTTGAAGTCTGGGTCATGCGCACGGTCCAGCACCGGCTCATTCACGACCCGTTCGACCTCTATCAGGCGAACATCTTCCACCCGTTCGAGACGACGCTGGCGTGGTCGGAGGAAGCCATCGCGACCGCGTTGCTTGCGTGGCCTGTCGTCATCCTGACGGGTAACGACATCCTGGCCTACAACCTGATTCTGATCTCCTCGTTCTGGCTGCTCGCCTTCGCCATCTATCTTCTAACCCGTGAACTGGGTGCGGCTCCCGGGGCGGCCTTCATTGCTGGCATCGTGGCCGCCTTCGCTCCGGTCCGCTACGGGCAATTGAGCCACCTGCACATGCTCGTCTTTGGCTGGCTACCGCTAGCATTCTGGACGTTGACCGTCTACGCGCGCGGCGGCTCACGCTGGTATCTGGCGGCGACCGGCGCCTCACTGAGTATGCTGCTGCTTGGTTCGCTTCACTGGGCGGTCTTCGGGACGATCGCGCTCGCGCTGTACCTCGCGTTTCTCGCCCTGCGCGAGCGTCACCACCGAACGTGGGACCGGCGCGAGATTGGGCTGCTGGCGGGTGCGCTGGCGATCCCGTATCTACTCCTACTGCCGACACTGCTTCCACACCTGTCGGTCAGCCACGAGTACGACTTCGTGCGCAGCCGGGACGAGATCACGAGGCTGTCCGCGGAACCGCGCGACTACCTCTCAGTCTGGGTGACCAACGACTTCTGGCAACGCTGGCTCGATGGGACTGGTGAACCGTCGCAACCGCTCTTCCCCGGCATCATCGCGCTGGTCGGGGTGGGACTCGCGCTCCTCTGGCGACGGCACTGGCCAGTCTGGTTCGCGGGAACGCTGACGGCCATCACGGTCGTCCTCGCATTCGGCTTCTCCGTCCAGATCGGTGGGCGAAGTATCCCGCTGCCCTACTCCATCATCTACGACGCGTTCTCTCCGATCCAGAGTATCCGCGTCGTAGGCCGCTACGCGATGCTGTTGACGATTGGGCTGCCGTTGCTGGCAGCCTTCGGCTATACCGCGCTCTGGCAACGCTTCCGCGAGCGCGGCGCGACGTTCGCCATCGGTCTGGCGCTGACGGTCCTGCTGAGCACAATCGCGATGGTCGAGTTGCGCTCATCGACCAACACGCTACCCGCGCCGAACAACGCGCAGGAGATGGCTGTCTACGAGTGGCTCGATGACCAACCCGCGGGTGTCGTGATGGAGTTCCCATCCAACAGCCTGTTCTACGGCAGCAGCGACCCTGCCCGGCTTGTCTGGGCGATCGAGTACATGTACGGCTCGACCCGGCACTGGAACCCGATCGTCAATGGGTTCAGTGGCTTCTGGCCGGACGCCCACGTCAACATCCTGGCGGCATTCGGTGATCCCGAACACGAGCCGTCGATGGTCACACCCCGCAACATCGGCCTGCTCCATGATCTCGGCGTCCGCTGGGTCATCTTCCACGCGCGACCGGGGTACGACATCACGACCGCGCTCTCGATGGCCGACTCCGTGCCAGAACTGCGCCATGCTGGCGACGTCGGCAACAGCGTCGTCTACGAGGTCCTTCCGGAAGAGCGCGCGCGAATCACGCCTGCCGACGCACAGGTCGTCGTCAGCGGCGAGGCGACGGCTGGTGGGCTGCTGCCGGTTCATGTGCAGATCACCAACCCAAACGACAATCTCGCGATCCTGCACCTTGACGCCCTGCCCCAGATTAAGGCCGTCTGGGTCGACGCAGCCAGCGACACCGTCATGTCCGAGCAGTTTGAGGCAGCCGTACCATTCATCGTCGAGCCGGGAGCGAGTTCGGCGGAGATTCTGCTGACTGCGCCCGACCAGCCGGGAGACTACACCGTCCGCGTCAGTTTCGACGGGTTGAGTCTGCCCGAGGCAAGCGGGACGGTGACCGTCTACGATGCGACGATTGGAGAAGCGCCGATCCTCCGCTTCGAGTCGATCGAGTGGGATCAGTCCACGCCGCAGCAGCCCGGCCAGAGCGTCCCGGTCGAGGTGACCTGGACGGTTCTCGCAACGCCCGACGCCAACCTCTCGACGACACTGCAACTCCTCGACGCCTCCGGCAACCGCGTCGCTGGTCACGATCTGCTTGCCGGTGGGGAGATGCCGCCGACGACCGGCTGGCAACCGGGCCAACAGGTCACGCTCTCGTTCTCGCTACCGATTGACCCCGCAATCCCGGCCGGTGACTACCAGTTGCTAACCGCTATCTACGCTTACCGGCCCGACTTTCCACGCTACCCCGTCGAACTGGCAGATGGCGCGATTGCATCGGAGGCGATCGTGCAGGGATTCCGAGTCGGGCCATAGCGACCCGGAAATCAGGACGAATCGGACGATTGACGTTCCATGCCCCGCGGTGCAGGCTTGTGGGTGTAGGCGAGCGTACGATTCTGTTCAGCGGCGTGGTACCGAGCGCCTGGTCCCAGCCATCGACGGCAAGCGAGCGAGGTTGATGCACGTCCTGATCGTTTCCGAAGATCCGCAGTCGCGCGAAATCGTCGCCGGCGCCAGCCAACTCGATGGCGTGACGGTCGAAACGACTGCCACGATCGAGACTGCGCTTCCGCTCCTGAACCGCGCTGCCTACGGCCTCGTCGTCATTCAGGAGCCGATCCAGGAACCGACCGCCGCCGATCTCCTCGCAAAGGTTCGTTCCACCGCAGGAGGCGCGGCGAGCCGGGTCATCGCGATCGCCGCTTCGGCAGATACCAACCGTCACGACCTGACAGCGATTGGCTTCGACGACGTCATCGAGACGCCGGTCGCGCCGGTGCAGGTAGTCCAGCAGGTCGTCCGCGCGATGCGCGCCGCAAACGAGCGCGAGTCGCAGCGGCGCCGTGACGAGCAACTCGATGTGATCAGCACGCTCGGCTTCTACCTGTCACACAGCAGTTCGGCCGAGCGACACGTTCAACTTGCGTTGCAGGCCGTCAGTCAACTCTACCCGTGGGCCAGAGCTGCGATCTGGCTCCGGCACGACGATGGCAGTGCGACGCTGGAACGTGCAGTCGGGCTATCTCCCACATACGGATCAACCGCAGACACCATCTACCAGCACATGCCGGTCGTCCAGTGGGCATCGCTCGCCCGCGAGTCGCGCTTCACCAACGACATCGAGAGCGCGGACGATGCGGTCAAGGCGCTCGCCGCTGCTGAAGGGTTCGCGGCGACGCTTGAGATTGCGTTGGTCGCGTCCTCCGGTGTCCTCGGGCTACTCGTCCTCTATTTCGACGACGAGGCAGCAATACCGGACGCGGAAGTAACCGTGCTGGAGACAACTGCCTCGATGACTGCAATGGCGATCGTCACCGCCCGCGTGTCCAGCGACGATGGGCAACTCCCCGCTGACGCCACCGATACCTATGGAGAGATCTTCTCGCACCTGCCGGACCCGGTTTTCCTGCACGATGTCGACGGTCACTTTGTCCTGTGCAACCCAGCGATGCTGGCGCTCTCCGGTTACCCCGAGAGCCAACTCGAGCAGCACACGATCTACGAACTGTTCAATCAGGATGACGCGGAGTTGATCGGCGATCAGGTGTCCTACCTCGTCCACCTCGCAACTGCCGACGAGCCAATCTATAGCGTGATCGGGCCACTCCCGGTCGTCCTGTTGCGTGCAGATCGCCACCCGGTCCACGCCGACCTCTACCTGCGGTCGCTGCGGCTTCCACACCTCGGCGACGAGATCTACATCCAGGGGACCGTCCGCGACGTCACAGAGAACGAGCGCGTCCGCCAGGAACTCATCGCCAATCAGACGATCGTCCGCATCATGGCCGACGCATCCGACCTCGATACCGCGATGCAGAAGGTCTGGAAGACGCTGGCCGTTCACCTCGGCTACTCGCGTGGCGGTATCTGGACGCTCGACCCTGAAGGTAACGAGCTGGTCACCCGCGCCGCGGCAGACGGATTTTCACTCGCGTCGCTCTCAATCAAGCGCGGCATCATTGGCCGGGTTGCCCGCGAGCGGAAGCCGGTCTTCGTCCGCGACGTCAGCGAAGATCCAGATTACGTCAGCGTTGATGAGAGTGTCACCAGCGAAATCTGCGTCCCGATCCTGCGCGCCGACCGGATCATCGGCGTCATCGATGTCGAATCGGACGCTGACCATCCGCTCGACGAGCGTGATCTGGCGTTCCTGCGCTCGCTCGCAACGCAACTGTCCGGGCTTATCGAACGTGCGGAATTGCACGAGAACCTTGAACGGCAGGCATCGACCGATCTCGTCACCGGACTGCCGAACCGGCAGGTGTTCCAGGATCGGCTCGACGCCGCCGTCGTGGCTGCGAAACGCACCAACGTCTCGACGCTGATGATCGGTGTCGACAACTTCAAGGGAATCAATGAAATCTACGGACACATCGTCGCCGACGATGTCCTGCGTCAGATTGCCCAGTCCCTGAAGGATCGCATTAGCGAGACGCAGATTCTGGCCCGTTACACGAGCGATACGTTCACCGTCCTGCTACCGGGCATCGACCGCGAACAGGCCGTCACGATCGCTGAGAACCTGCGGATCGGCGTCGCGATGCAACTCTATATGGCCGCCGAGCAGGTGGAGCAACTCACCGTTTCGATCGGTGCCGCAACCTATCCCGACGACGCCGCCAGTGCCCAGGAGTTGCTCCAGGCTGCCGACCACGCCATGTACCTCGCAAAGCGCGCCGGTCGGAACCAGACGTTCCAGTCCAACAAGGCGTTCGCCACCCTCGCGCCGCACCACGGACGAATCACCGACCTGCTGCGCCAGTCGCCGAAGGAGACACTCTCGATGCTGGTCCGTGCGATGGACCAGCGCCTGCCAGAGCGAAAGGGGCACTCCGAGCGTGTCACCCGCTACGCGATGGCCATCGCCCGCGAGTTAAACGTTCCCGACGCCGAGTTGCCACGCTTGCGACTGGCAGCCTACATCCACGACATCGGCATGGCGACATTACCGGACTCGCTCCTGCGCAAGCCTGGCAGGCTCTCGCCGGAAGAACGCGAGCAGTTGCGCAATGTTCCGCTCGAAGCCCGCGCCCTGCTCGCCCAGCTCGACATCTCGGACTCGACCCGGCTGGCAGTCGTTCACCAGCGCGAGAACTGGGACGGCTCCGGCCACCCGGACGGACTGAGCGGCCAGCAGATCCCGATTGGTGCGCGCATCATCGCCGTCGCGGACGCAATCGACGCCATGACGAGCGCACGCGCACACCGCGATCCTATGACGATCGAGGACGCACTCGAACAGGTCACGCGACAGGCCGGTACCCAGTTCGACCCTGACATCGCCGAGGCCGCCAAGGTCCTGACGACAATCATCAAGTCAGTCGAACCACCGGCCGAGACACCGCTATCGGACGCGACCGAGGCGAGCGAGACCATCAGCGATACCACGCCGGAATCTGCCCCGACAGAGGCGGAAGTGCGCTAATCCTGCGTTAATCATCCATCGAGAAAGTCAAGCACTACCCGGTTGAACGCCGCCGCATCTTCCATGTTCGGCAGGTGTCCGAGTCCAGGCAGGACGACCAGCTCCGCGCCGGGGATACCGGCTGCCAGCGCGTCGGCGTTGTTCTGCATGCCATCGAGGTCGAAGCCCCCCACGACAACCAGCGTCGGAGCAGTGATATTGCCCAACTGAGCGTTGCAGTCTGGCTCCGCCCAGTGACCGGGATCGGCATCAGTCCAGCCCCAGCCCGAGTAGTCAGTCACCATCGACCGAAATGCGTCACTGACGGATGGTCGCGTGTGCACCGTCTCGAACAGCGGACTCTCGATCCAGAGTGCCTTGGCTGCGTCGGCGCCGCCGACCTTGCCTGACCTCCAGACAGCCCGGCTGATCTCGGCGAGGTCGGGCGTCGCCAGCCCCGGTACGATCGATCCCGCCAGCACCAGCGCACGCACCCGTTCGGGACGGTTCAGTGCGAAGTCCAGCGCCACCGCACCGCCGAGCGACAACCCGACGATCGCTGCCTGCGCGATTCCGAAATGATCCAGCACCGCCGCCAGATCCGCCTGATGCTGGTATGGGACGTTCGCCTCTGGAACGGCCGACCGCCCAAATCCGCGCAGGTCGTAGCGCAGCACCCGGTACCGCTCACTGAACGCGGCGACCTGCCCATCCCACATTCGCGTGTCCAGCGAGAACCCATGAACGAATACGACGACCGGCAAGTCGTCGTCACCACTGATCTCGCAATAGAGTTGCGTCCCGTTGACGTCGACGATCTCGCCGGGCATCGAGCCTCCATGCGGGGCCCCTGTCGTACTTCGCTGCGGTACAGAACGACAGGGGGAGAACTGCGCTAATAGATGTAGTCCTTCAGCAACTCCGGCTTCATGATCAGGATCTCGTCCTTGCCCGCCTCGATGATGTCGAGGCTTTCGAGCATCCGTAGCGCCTTGTTGATGCTGACGCGGGTCGTCCCGAGTTCAGCGGCCAGATCGCTCTGGCTGATCTCGAATGGGATGCCAATCCCACCCTCGCGCTGCTTTCCGTGCCGCTCTGAGTAGGAAAGCAGCCACTTCGCCACACGCCCCGGAACGTCGAGCGCCTGCAGGTCCGAGAGGCGGTCGTTGGTATCGCGAATCATCGATACCAGCCCCTGCATCAGAGCCATCGCGACAGTTGGCTCATTGTGGACGATGCCCATCAGGGCAGCCCGAGGCAGCATCCGGACGACGACGGGTGTCTGGGCAATGACGGTCGCGGACCGAGGCGCGCCATCGATCAGCGCCAGTTCCCCGAACGACGCTGGTGCCTGCTGGACGGCCAGGACGATCTCTTGACCACCAGCCATGAAGCGGCAGACCTTTACCCGTCCCTCTTCGAGGATCACCAGCGTCTCGCCGGGGTCACCTTCAGAGAAGAGCACCTGCCCTTCGGGATAGCGCCGAACTCGACTCTCGGATTCCAGCACCGCCAGCATCCCCGGCGGGAGTTCGGCGAAGAGCGGTACTGATTCCAGATGCCCCCCGGCTGATCGCATCGCCAACCTCCCTGTATCAGTGCTGTGTGATGAATATTGACTAATGAACATCGCTCGGTGCATCGACCAATGTGCGGACATCGTCTGCCCGAGACCGCGATTAGTCAATCCCCACCACTCAACGACTCATCGCGCATCAGAGAGAACCCTCACCGCCTGCGCCAGCGCATCCTGGATACGGTTGCGCTGGCGAACGAGTTTCGTCAGCAGGAAGCGATGCTCGCTGGAGGCAGGGTCGAACGTCGCCAGTTCGCGCATTGGCGCAAGGCCGGGGAGGACGGGCAACTGGAGAGCCGGATCCATCTCGTACGGGCCATCGATCGTGAAGAGCGCCGGATTGACGATTCGTGTCACTGCAAGCACCACGTCGTTGTATGCACTGACGTCTTCACCGGCTCCCGAAGATGCCAATCGTTCAGCAGCGGCAAGGTAGCGATTGGCGGCATCGATTACTGGTGTCAGATCGAGATACTGTCCAGCGACCTCCTGCAGTTCGGTCAGGTTCGTGATGAAGTCGCGGGCACTTGGGACGAAGTTGTACGGGTGCGCCTCCGGGACACACATCTCGGCGGTCAGGGTGACGTAGATACGAGTGTCATCGGCCAGGATGTTGGCGTCGGCTTTGTCGAGCGTGTCCTCCGGCGAGTGCCACCAGTAGGCACCACCACAGCCTCCGACAGCCTTCCGGTCAGGATGGTCCTGCGGCAGCATCCGAAATGCACCGATGCTCGGCAGGCCAACGCCGAGGAACGACTGATCGCCCGCCTTCAGTGGCCGCCGGATATTTGGGTCCTGCCCCGAGAGTTGCTTCACGACCGCCGCCGTGATGTGTTCGATCTCACCCATGTTGTAGCGGCAGTCCCAGATTTCGGTCTCGCGGACGCCCGGTGAGTCGATGTTGAGATAGCCGAGGCAACGCTCGCGTAACTCCATGAACCGCGAGTCTGCGTACCAGGTGGAGCCGGAGTATCGTCCGGTCGAATGCCCCGGCCACCACGCGAAGCGGACGCCGTGGCGCAGGCCGTCGCGCCCCTCGTGGAGTACCCGCGCCATCTCAATCAAGGCAGCATCGCCAGTCGCGTTATCAGTGACACCCTCGTACCACGAGTCAATGTGTGCACCGACCAGCAGGAAGCGGTCGTCAACCGGCGCGCCAGCCGAAACGTCGGCAACAACCAGCGGCAGTCGCATCCAGTCGGTGTGAACGTCGGACGTCATCCGCACCCGGACCGTCCCGGCCTGGCAGCGCTCGGCCAACCGCTCGCCGTCGGCGTTGCTGACACCAAGGACCGGAATCGTCGGCAGGCGGAGCGCCGATTCCGGCGTCGGCGTTCCCCAGACGCTCGTGCCGATCATCTCGTGGATGACGGCCTCGTCCGACGGCCAGATGTGGATATGACCGGCCGCTCCGCGCTCCTGCGCCCGGCGGATACCGTCCGGCCCGCCATCCATCGTCAGGACGATCTTGCCGCGCACGTCCAACCCGCTGTAGTCACCAGCGACTGCCCGGTGCGAGAAGATCATCGCGCCAGCCTCGGGCTTTTCGAACGGGACAAAGACCAGTTCCGCCTCGACCCCGCCCTCGGGCGTCGTCGTGCCGAACGAGCGCGTCCGAACCGCGACGGACTCGGAGACATTGCGGTCACGATCGAGGATTTCCAGCGACCCCTCACGCGGCCATGAGATGAGCGAGTCGAACTCCAGAATCTCGGCGCTGATCCCGTACTCGGTCATCCGATCGCGGATGTACTCGGCCGCTCGTCGCTCGTCGTCCGTCCCCGAATCTCGGAACAGCGTCGCGAACACATTCAGATGCTCCTGCAAACGCTCGGCGGACACGGAAGCACGAAGCCCCTCCGCGACCTGATCGACACTCGTCGTCGCCATCCTGCTCACTCCTCTCGATCCCATCGACCACGCTTACGCCACGACGCCCGTTCGGGCGCCTTCCAGGAGTTCCGTGACAACCCGCGCCAGCAAGGCGTGGGCGAGAATGACGGGCGCACTGGTGACATCCGCGACGACATCGCGCATCGCCGCGTCCATCCCGATGCAGGTCATCCAGACCAGGTCGCAGTTCGCGTCGCGCAGTTGCTGCGCAGCCTCGCGAGCCAGTTTGAGACGGTCGGGACCAGCGTAGGGCGAGGTTGCCGTCACCGTCGCGCCGATCCCGAGCGCGGCGTAGCGGGCGCGTTCCTTCTCGATCTGCCCGGCATCAGGCTTAATGATCCCCAGCCGTCGACCAGCCGCCAGCGAGCCAACCACGGCTGGAAAGAGCGTGCCGGGATTGACGATCAACGTCTCCGAACGCAACTCGCTCCAGTTCGCGCCGCAGAGGACGACGATCAGGCTGGCACCGTCTTCACGAACCAGCCGATCCACCGCCGCCTGCATCGCCGGCAGAATCTTCGCGTGCGAAAGCAACACCGACGAGCCGTCGCGCAACCGCGTGACGATGCCGACCTCGCCCGGTCCGGCCCAATACGGACGGGTCTCCTCGAAACCAAGGCCATCCAGCGCTCCACGTTCGACGATCTCAATTCCGGAAGGCAGGTAGGCACGCATCGCGGGGACAACATCGTCGCGCGGAGCCTGCCCGATCGTCGCCATCCCGATTCGTTGGGGTATCGGATGCATCGTTCCACCTCGCACTCATGTCATGCCCGATGCCGCGCAGCATAAACCATCCGTCCGCCGGGATATCCGCTGATAGTACCGCTGTCCCTCGCGCAGGAGACATTTGGCCCACTGAAACAGGGCTGATTGAGTCATCGTCCGATCCCCGGCCTTGCCCTAGGCTTCAACATAGAGGAGTGCGCCAACTCGGGAAGTATGGGCGGAACGTCGTCCATCACTGCACCCCCCGGACACTGGCGCCCGTTCTCCTGGAGCGAAGATCAACGATGCTGTCACGATCGCTTCTTACCTCTTCGGGTCAGACTGGCCGCCGGTTGCCGCTCTCATCGGCGACCACGGCGATTCGTCGTGCCTCACAAGCGTTTCTGGACGTCGTCCTCGATAGCGAGCGTCCACTTCGCGACCGGCTCATCCCGATCTTTCTCCTGGCAATCGTTTCAACGCTCCCGCTCGTTGTCGTCGCGCTCGGCACAGGCCTGCTGTTCGCCATCTGGCTGGTGACCGGCTATCTTCTCGCGGGATATCTCTGGGTCAACATGGCTGCGAAACGCGCTGACCGCTCGCACTACTGGCGCGCGTGGCTCGTCGTCGCGGTCGGTATCATCACCGTCACGCTCGCGCTCCATGCTTCGGCAACTGCCGTTGTATCGGCGGTCGTCGCAGTCGGTGCCGTCGCGATGGTGGTCGCTGGGGTTCGTCTTCACCTGCCAACGCACGCATTGCTCTGGTACGTGCTCGCCGGCTCATTGGGCATCGCCGTCGCAGGTCAGATCGGCGCGACGGTCGGCCTGCTGCGCAATGACGTGATTCCGGTCGCAGCCAGCCTCGTATCACTCGCAGGGATCATCCCGCTGCCGGTCATCACCTGGCTGCTGCTCCATCGTCGCGTGGGCGGTAGTTCACGAACCAGCCTGCTCGACACCGCAACGGTCACGTTGAGCCTCGGACTGCTCGCCTGGGTGATCCTGATCGCACCACCAGTCGCCGACTCGGCATCGACGCGGCTGGAGCAGGCGGCGGTCCTGGGCTGGCCCGTCGTGATGCTCGCGGTGCTGGTCGTCGCGATCCGCTCGCTGCTGGCACGCTGGCCTCAGCCCAGCGCCGCTCGAAACCTCGTCGGCGGCTCGCTGTTCCTGCTGATCTCCGCCGTCGCCGTGACATCCTGGCGGGCAACCAACGCGACCGATCCAGCGGGCTATCCCGGCCTGAGCATCATCTGGTTGCTCGCGCTGGCCGGTCTCGGCGGGGCAGCGCTGCACCCTTCGATGCTGCAACTGGCCGAGCCAGTCCACGAACATGCCACCGAGTTCGACTGGCAGCGCGGATTGTTGCTCACGCTCTCACTCCTGATGGCTCCGGTTGCCCTGATCGTGCAGCACAGGAGCGACGAATCGCTGACGGTCGAGGTCATCGCCGGTGGTTCGGCGCTGCTAGTCGTGCTGTTTGCGGCCCGGGCCTTCGGACTGCAACGTGCGCGAGGGCAGTCACGCGCCAGCGACCGTTACCTGCGTCTCGCCGCAGCCGACCTCGTCATCAGCGACAATCGCCAGGCGATCGTCCAGATCGCCATCGACGCCGCCCACAAGATCACCGGGACACGCGCGACGACCGCCCTCTACCTCGCGGACGGCCCACCAGGCGAGTTCATGCTCCAAACCGAAACCGGCGCAAGAACTCCGCGCGTCATCCGCGAGCGCGAACTACCGCAGACAGTCCGGCGTGTTCTCGCAGCCGGTACGACGGCCTGGCTATCCGTAGCGGACGTCGACGCGGCACGCGTCCCGCTTGGGATAGATCCAGCCGCTGTCGTTGCCGCGATCGCCCCGGTCGGCAGCGATCCAGGGCTAGATGGCATGCTCGTCAGCGCCGGAAACCGGCTCGACCTCGACACCGCCCGTTGCCTCGAAACGCTGGCAGCGCTTGTCGCGCTCGCGCTCGACCGGCAGAGTCTCATCGACGAAGGTAGCTACGCGGCCAGCCGAACGGCAGTTCAGGCACACGCAGCCGACGGCACGACCTTCACCTTCATCGACGTCGACCCCGTCGGAGAGCGCGTTGAGCCGACCAGAAGCGCCGTCACCAGCGCATCGATCGGCGAGGCCTTGCGTGATGCGCTCGCGCGCAACTCGCTGCGCGAACGTCTCCAGCCACGCTTCGACCTCGTCAGTGGCCGAGTCGCCAGCATTCAGTTGTCACTGGCATGGGACTCACCGCATGGCGGTCAGATCCCACACACCGCGCTGGCAGCGATTGCCACCGAACACGGCCTGAGCCAACCATTCCGGCAGACGTTGTTGCTTACTGGCTGTCACCGCGCTGTCGACCTGGAAGGCCGCTACCCGGGCCGCGCAATCGAGGTCGTGATCCCGCTGTCTGCCGTCGATCTGTCACAGCCGGGGCTGTCCAGTGACGTCGAGCAGGCGCTTTCGACGACCGGCTGTAATGCCGCACGCATCGTCCTGCAATGTCCCGCCCCCGGTCTGCTGGAGTTCGCGCCAGTAATCGTCCCAGAACTCGGTGATCTCGCGGCGATCGGCGTCCAGATCGCCGTCACCGAGTCCGGCGCAGCATGGTCGGAGTTCGAACATCTTGAATCACTGCCGCTCAGCACGATCGAACTCGAACCGGCGCTTATCCAGCAGATTGACTCCGACGAGCGCGCTGCTGCGATCGCGGCCCACCTGATCGCCCGCGCCCATCACGTCGGCGCCCGCGTCGTCGCCCACGGCATCGACCAGCGCCAGCACTGGATCAGCCTGCGCAAACTGCATGGCGATATCGGCCAGGGCGACCTCTTCTCACCCCCACTCGACGTGGACGCGCTCGACACCCTCCTCGGCCGCTCTCAGCAACGGGCTACGGCGGCCTGACCGCCAACGGAATAGACATCTCCTGGCAACTGCTATCCTGAGCAGAGGAAACGTAGTGATGACCGGGAAGGAATCACACCGATGATTGCCGCACTCGTGCTGTTCGAGAACGCACAGCAGCTGACGCTGGAAGATGCCACGGCGCGCTTCAACTCGACCGCGCCGAGCTATCGTGGACGCGATGGTCTCCACTCCAAGGCCTACGTCGTCGCCGAGGACGGCAGTTCGCTCGGTGGCTTCTACGTCTTCAACTCCCGCGAGGACGCCGACGCTCTCTACACTGACGCCTGGCGCGAGCGTGTGACGGAAATCTACGGCGTTGCGCCAACCGTCCAGTACTTCGAGGTCCCGGTCCTGATCGAGAACGCGGTCGCAGCGACCCGCTAGCACCGCTTCACGATTGCGGATCGACCGGGTACCCTAGCGAACGCGTCAGGCGTCAGGCGTCACGCGTCACGACACAACGAACAGGAGCCGCCCGTGGACCAGACAGTGGATACCCGCCCCGTCGTGCACACTGTCGAGGAGTTGAAGCAGTATCTCGGGCAGGAAATCAGTGTCAGCGCCTGGCAGGAGATCACCCAGGAACGGGTCAACCAGTTCGCGGACGCGACCGGCGATCACCAGTACATCCATGTCGATCCGGAGCGGGCAGCGACGACCTTTTTCGGTGGCACCATCGCCCACGGCTACCTGACGCTCTCGATGACGCACCCATCGAGCGAGCATCCCGAGGGAATCAAGGTCGACCTGGGCGGGAAACTGGCCGTCAACTACGGGCTGAACCGCGTTCGCTTCCCGGCGCCGGTGCCGGTTGGCTCACGGGTGCGTCAGCGGGTTGTCCTGACCAATGTCGAGCAGATCGGCGATCAGGCCGTCCAACTCACGCACACGCGGACGGTCGAGATCGAGGGTGGCGACAAGCCAGCCTGCGTCGCCGAAACACTGATGCGTATCTATTTCTGATTCTGAGTGCTGTGAGCCGCGTGCCGAGTGCTGAGTTGAAAGCAAAGAGGGAATGACAGATACCGCCACACCTTCGGAACAGGACCCAACGACTTCTGCCGACGAGACCAACCAGCACGCAGCACCCACAACGCAGCAATCCGACGACCGTTTCAAGGTCTTCCACAACAAGGGCCGCTGGCAAGGGCTCCCGCTACGAGTTGAAGACACCGGCGAGGCGCCGCGCTTCGAGCCAGTCTTCGACGATCCCGCGAAGCCCAGCGTCCTCGCCTTTGGCGTTCCCAACCACGGCATGATGGCCGGTCAGCCAACGAATGTGTTTCTCTTGGGATATGTCGCGGATTCGGAGCGCAAACTGACGCTCGTTGACGCTGGCGATACCAGGTCGCTCGACGTGCTGCTGGCGGCCTTCGCCGAATCGGGCGTTGAACTGTCCCGCATCGAGCGGATCGTCCTGACCCACTGCCATCCGGACCATGTCGGCAATGTGGCTGCGCTCAAAGAATCGACCGGCGCGACCGTCTTTGCCCACCGGCTGGAGCAACCGCATATCGAGCGCTTTGACGCCGAACTCCAGATCGATAACTGGATCGAACCGGGCGAGCCAATCCCCTGCGATGGCTTCACGCTCCAGACGATCTTCACACCCGGACACTCACCGGGCCATTGCTGCGTCGTTGAACCTGAGACCGGCATCCTGCTGGCCGGGGATATGATCTCCGGCTTCGGTAGCGTCGGCATCTTCCCGCCACACGGCAGCATGCGCGACTACATCGAGTCCCTGCGTCGACTACTGGCCGCCCACGAGGCGCAACCGTTCTCAATCGTCGGCCCCGGCCATGGTCCCCCGATCGCCGACGCCCGCGCCAAGATCGAGGAGTACATCACCCACCGCCTCGCCCGCGAAGAGGAAGTCTATGATGCCGTCGCATCCGGCGCAGCGACCGTCGACGCGATCCTCCCGATCGCGTATCCCGACGTCCTGCCACATCTCTCCTTCGCCGCCCGTTCAACCCTCCAGGCCCACCTCGACAAACTGGTCGAGGACGGCAGAGTCCTGCTGGCCTCTGAGACGGAGTACGCGGTTGTGTAGCCATTAGCTTTTAGCTATCAGCGGTTAGCTGTTGCTGACGGCTGACCGCTGATAGCTCATACAACTCACTGCTTTTTCCGGCGCGCAGGATGTTGCTGTCCAGGTCATGGCCGACGATCTCGCGCAGGCGGCGGCCGATGGCGAGCAATGCATCGAGATCGACACCAGTTTCGATGCCCATCTCGTGCAGCATGTGGACCATATCCTCGGTCGCGATGTTGCCGGTCGCACCGGGCGCGTACGGGCAGCCGCCGAGACCGCCGACGGTGCTATCGAACTCGGTCACACCTGCCTGAAGTCCGGCCAGGATGTTGGGCATCGCCATCCGGCGGGTGTCGTGGAGGTGCAGGCTGAAGGTGGCATCGGGGTAGCGGTCGCGCAGGTACGACAGCCGCTCATAGACGAGAACCGGATTCGCCATCCCGACCGTGTCGGCGACCGAAAGTTTGCGAATGCCGCGCTCGTAGAAGAAGCCGTAGACGAGGTCCAACCGCTCGACCGGCGGGATACCTTCGAACGGGCAACCCAGCGAGACAGCTGCCCCGCCGGTCGCGCGAACACCCTCCCGCTCGGCGCGTTCGATGACTGGCTCCAGCGCCGCCAGTGCGTCAGTCGTCGAGCGATTCGCGTTGCTCAGGCTGTGCGAGTCCGTCACGGAGACGAGGAGGTTGAGTTCGTCCGCACCGACGGCCAGCGCCCGTTCTGCACCGCGCAGGTTCGGCACCAGCACCCGGTAGAGAACGCCGGGCACCCGCTCGATTCCCGTCATCACCGCCTCGGCGTCCTGCAACTGCGGCACGGCCTTCGGATGCACGAACGACGTCACCTGAATCTCCCGCAGCCCGCTATGCGAGAGCAGGTTGATGATCTCGATCTTCTGCTCGGTCGGGATGAACGCCGACTCCATCTGGAACCCGTCCCGGCCCGTCATATCAACGATCGTGGCGCTGGATGGCAGCTTCAATGATTGCTCCTTGTGAGCTGGTGAGCCATTAGCTGTTAGCCATTAGCCTGCCCGCGTGCATCGAACGGGTCGACCCTTGAATTGACGAACCAACAGGCTAACGGCTATTGGCTAACAGCTAACGGCTGCGCACTAAATCGTCCCGTCGTCCTGGAGGCGGGCAATCTCTTCGTCGCTGAGGCCGAGGAGGTCGCCGAAGACATCGCGGTTGTGGGCGCCGAGGTCGGGGCCGGGGAAGACGACTGAACCGGGCGTCTGCGAGAACTTTGGGACAATTCCGGGCATCTTCAGCCTGCCGAGTGTCGGATGCGAGACTTCGACGATGTTCTCGCGCTCCTGGTAATGCGGGTCCTCGACAATGTCGCGGATCGAGTAGACGAGGCTGACCGGACAGCCGGCGGCATCGAGCGCAGACTTGGCGTCGGCGTAGGTCCGGCTGCCGAACCAGTCGCGCAGGATCGCCATCAGTTCGTCGTCGTGGCGGACACGGTCGGCGTTGGTCAGAAAACGCGGATCGTCAAGCAGTTCCGGCCTGCCAATCGCCGTCGGGAGGCGTTGCCACGTCCGCTCGGTGCTGGTGACCAGCACGACCCACTTCCCGTCGGCAGTCTGGAACGTCCCGGCCGGGCTGGCACCCGCCGCAACACCCGGCTGGCGCTCGCGAACGGTGCCGTTCAGATCAAACTCGGCCGGCAGGAACTCCAGCATCCGGAAGAGCGGCTCGTAGAGGGTGACATCGATCTCCTGCCCCTCACCCCGGTGGACATCGCGATGGTAGAGCGCCATCACGCCGGCCAGCGCGCCGGTCATCCCGGCCACGTAATCCGCCAGCGAGAATGGCGGGCTAACGGGTGGCCGATCGGGATAGCCCATCAGGTACGTCACGCCGCTGAAGGCCGTCGCCGGTGTTCCGAACCCGGCCAGATCACGGTACGGCCCTGTCTGACCGTAGCCGGAGATGTGGACGACGATGATGCCGGGGTTCGCGCGTCTGAGCGTCTCGTCATCGAGTCCCCAGCGCTCGAGCGTGCCGGGGCGGAAGTTCTCCATGATGATGTCGGACTCGGCGACGAGTTTCAGGAATAGCCCTCGTCCGGCGTCCGACTTGAGATCGAGTGTTACGCAGCGCTTGTTGCGGTTGAGACTCGCCCAGCGGACCGATACACCTTCAGGCTTCGGCAAGAGCGCGCGACTGCTATCGCCACTACCGGGTAACTCGACCTTGATGACATCCGCGCCGAAATCGGCCAGCAGCGACGCACCGAATGGCGCCGCAATCATCGTCCCAATATCAAGCACGCGGACTCCGGCCAGCGGCCCCGTCCCCTGCGGTGATCCGGTCATCTTCCCACTCCCTGCTCCACGCTTCGGCTACAGTAGCATACACGGCCTCTGGCCAGCAGATGAGAGAGGATGAGGTTGCCTATGTCGGCGAACCCGCCACTGACCACCAGCCCGGAAGACTCTGGCACATTCCTGAACGAAGCACTGGTTACAGACCTGGATACACTCGCCGCTGACGTGGCCATCCTGGGAATACGCTACGGTGTGCCATACGGGATGCGTGGCGTTGCCGGAGGCTCGAGCGACGCTCCGGCAGCCATCCGCCGTCAGTCCCAGCGATTCGGGCGGGGTCGGTTTCAGGGTCACTACGACTTCGATTTCGACGACGGCGCGACTCTGCTCAGCAGCGACCTGCGCATCGTCGACTGCGGCGATGTCTGGGCTTCCCCGCTCGATATCCCCGGCAACGTGGCTCGCGCTACCGACGCTGTCCGCCAGATCCTCTCCCGTGGTGCCCTGCCGGTCGTCCTCGGCGGCGATGACTCAATCCCGATCCCGTTCTTCCGCGCCTTCGAAGGTCACGGCCCGCTGACGCTGGTGCAGATCGACGCGCACCTCGACTATCGCGACGAGGTCGGCGGAATTCACGAGGGATATTCCTCGCCGATCCGCCGGGCTGCAGAGATGGGTTGGATCGAACAGATCGTCCAGATCGGCATGCGTGGAGTCGGGAGCGCTCGGCAGGCGGAGGTCGACGCCGCCCGCGCCAACGGCAACGTCATCATTCGTGCGCGCGATCTGCACGATCAGGGAGTCGCCGCGATCCTGGAGCAGATCCCGGCGGGGCCATACCTCATCACGATCGACGCCGACGGACTCGATCCGTCCGTCGCACCGGGAGTCGGAGCCCCGGCACCGGGGGGCCTGACGTATGACCAGGCAACTGACCTGCTACGTGGCCTGGCGACGAAAGGCCGGATCGCAGGACTCGACGTCGTCGAAATCGTCCCAGCCGTTGACCTGAACGACATCACCAGCCTCGTCGCCGTTCGCCTGATCATGACCGCGATCGGAGCGGCCGTGAGATCCGGCCAGTTCGACTAGAATCGGTGGCCCAACCAAACTCGACTACCCCTTTACCCTGTCATCCCAACGAACGGAGGGATCTCGTGACTCGTTCACGCTCTACGGAGTCAACGAGGACGAGATCCCTCCGTTCGTCGGGATGACAGGGGGCACGGAGTGGGATGATGACGGCGATGCACCAAGCGACAGCGGGGTACGTGCGGCCTCACGATGTCCGCTGCTCGACCACCTCAAACCAGCGGTCGTCGCCGTGTGCGTCGGTTGCATCGTTCAATGCGTCTCGCGTGCGCTTGAACGTCTCCGTCTCGTGCCAGCGCTCCCACGAGGCGCGATCCTGCCAGGTGCCGACGACGAGACGGTTGCGGTCATCATCGACCGGCACCAGCAGGTGCAGATCGACCCAACCCGGCTGGCTCCGGGCATCGGCGGCTCGCTCGTGATAGGCGCGGTCCCAGTCCGCCTCCCGCCCTGACTTGACCGTCGTTTCGGTGATCACTGTCAACATCGCGTCCTCCGATACGTCGTCGACCAAACTCAACGCTACCGGTACAGCCGCACCGAACATGCCGCCAGTCAGCCGTCGTTTGACGCTAGATTCAATTGACCTTGACGTGGAGATGCCATACGCTTTCACAAGTATTCAAGCGTTGAATAGTGCGTCCGCTGAGTAGGAGTTGCGTCGATTGCAGATCAGGATCGCGTGTTCGCTGCTGGTCACCCTCGCGCTGCTGACCGGAGCCTGTGGCGACGACGGGGATTCGGGAGACGCCGATTCCGGGCAGTTGACGGTCTTCGCCGCCGCATCGCTGACCGATGCCTTCGCCGATATCGCCACGGCGATCAACGAGCAGTATCCCGACCTCGACATCACCTACAACTTCGGCGGCTCTCAACAACTGGTGACGCAACTCGCGGAGGGTGCCGACGCCGATGTCTTCGCGTCCGCCAACATGGCCCAGATGACGGCAGCACAGGACGAAGACGTCATCGCCGGTGAGCCGGTCATCTTCATCCGTAACCGGCTGGCAATCATCGTCCCATCCGACAACCCGGCAGGTCTCGACGAACCCGCTGACCTCGCAACGGACGGTTTGAAACTGGTAGTCGCCAACCCGAGTGTCCCGGTCGGCCGCTACACGCTCGACATGCTCGACCACATGAGCACCGACCCTGGCTACGGCACGTCATTCCGCGAGGACGTCGAGTCCAACATCGTCTCACAGGAAGACAACGTCCGACAGGTCGTCACCAAGGTCCAACTCGGCGAGGCCGATGCCGGAATCGTTTACGTCTCCGATGTCACCGCAGACGTCGCCGACGACGTCACGATCATCGAAGTCCCGGCCGAACACAACATCATCGCCGAATACCCGATCGCGCCAGTCGTCGATGGCAACGCCGACCGCGCACAGATCTTCATCGACTTCGTCCTCTCCGACGAGGGCCAGGCGATCCTCACCGCCCACGGGTTTACGGCGCGGGAATAACGAGTGCTGAGTGCTACACTATTCAACGATTGAGTATTCGAGCGATGGGACACCTGGATGGCAATTGAGAACACCCTGCTCGGCCTCCTCCGACGTGAGCCTCGACACGGCTACGAGTTGGCTCGCGAGTTTGGCTCGGACACACCACTCGGCGAGGTCGTTCATCTTGAGATGAGCATGCTCTACGCGCTGCTCAAGAAACTCGAGCGCGACGGACAGGTCCGGGCCGCCATGCAGATGCAGGAGACGCGGCCACCGCGCAAGGTCTTCGAGTTGACCGAGGCGGGACATCAGGCGCTCGATGCCTGGCTGGCAGCACCGGTCGAGCGGACGCGCGACCTGCGGTTGGAGTTCCTGCTGAAGCTCTACATCGCCCGCGACACCGACGCGGCACTCGCGCGAAACCTGATCGCCAGCCAGTACGACGTCTGCGAGCGACACGTCGAGTCGCTACAGGAGCAGATCGACGCAGAGCAGGACACCTTCCGACGGCTCGTCCTCGAGATGCGGATGGCGCAGAACGTTGCCTTGCTGGACTGGCTCGCCAAGGCCCGCGCCGAGGCGGTCAGCGCGTGAGCAGCGAGCGGTTGGCGACACCAGCGCATACGGCGACGCCAACGCGGCGAGGCTGGCGCACACGGGAGATCACACCGCAGGTCTTTCTGTGGCTTGCGAGTGCCGTCCTGCTGGCATTTCTGCTGATCCCGTTGGCTGCCATCTTCATCCGCGCCATTCCATCCGGGGCGTTCGGCGATGCGATTGGCGACCCGGTCATTCGTGAGGCGCTGATCCTCTCGCTGACGACCACGACCCTGACACTCGGCATCATGATCGTACTGGGAACGCCAGTTGCCTGGCTGCTGGCGCGCTACCAGTTTCGCGGACGTGAGGCACTCGATACCCTGCTCGACCTCCCGATGGTGCTGCCTCCGGCCGTCGCCGGTGTCGCTCTCCTGATGGCATTCGGTCGCCGCGGCATCCTCGGCCCAACCCTCTCCGACACGTTCGGGATCGAAATCCCGTTCACGACGCTGGCCGTCATCCTCGCCCAGGCATTCGTCGCGACACCGTTTTACGTCAAGGCGGCCAAGGCTGGCTTCGAGTCGATCGACCGCGATCTGGAACACGTCGCATCGACGCTCGGCGTCTCACGCTTGCAGACCTTCTGGTCGGTGACGGTGCCGCTTGCGTTGCCTGCCCTGCTGGGCGGGGCTGTCATGGCCTGGGCACGGGCGCTCGGCGAGTTCGGCGCAACGATCATGTTCGCCGGCAACTTCATGGGCCGCACCCAGACGATGCCGCTGGCTATCTACGGAACGATGGAGGCTGGCCGGCTGAACGCGGCCCTCGTCCTCTCCGGCATCCTGATCGTCGTCTCGTTCTCCGTCCTGATCGTGTTCAAGGCGATCGCCCGCTACGCAACCGGCCAACCATCGCAGGCCACCCGCCGTTGATGCTCACGGTCGCGATCGAGAAGCAACTCCCGACCGTCGATGTCGCCGTCGAGTTCGACCTCGCTGGTGAGGTACTGGCGCTCTTCGGCCCATCCGGCGCGGGCAAGAGCATGACGCTCAAGATGATCGCCGGCATCGAAACGCCCGACCGCGGCACGATTCGTTCCGGCGACCGGCTCCTGTACGACAGTTCCACCGGTGTCAATCTCCCACCGCAACGCCGCCGCGTGGGCTATGTGCCGCAGCAGTACGCGCTCTTTCCGCATCTGACGGCCCTGGAGAACGTCGCGTTCCCGCTCCGGAAGGGACTACGCTGGCCAGCCCAACGCGCCAATCAACGCGCGAGTGAACTACTGGCCTCGTTTGGTCTGGCCGATCTGCTCGATGTCCATCCGGGTGGACTTTCCGGCGGGCAGCAACAGCGCGTTGCGCTGGCCCGGGCGCTCTCCAGCGAACCAGAGATCCTGCTGCTGGACGAGCCATTCGCGGCGCTCGATGGCCCGATCCGCGTCGAACTCCGCAACGAGTTACGGACCATCCAGCAACGGCTGCGCGTGCCAGCAGTCTTCGTCACGCACGATCTTGAAGAAGCCGCGACGCTGGCCAACCGGATCGCGGTCGTGCTCGACGGACGTGTCCGGCAGATCGGCGTCACCCGTGACGTACTCGATCGCCCCGTCGATCGTCAGGTTGCCGAACTCGTCCAGGCGCGCAATATCGTTGGAGGAAGGCTCGAACAGGCCGAGGGGGCGACGTTCGTTGCGACTGCACTTGGCAGGCTGGAGGTCGGCAAACGGGCGTTTGCCCACGGCAGCGCGGTTGAACTCATCATTCGACCAGAAGTGATCCGCATCGTCCGTGAGAACCGCCCGATCGACCGGCTGGCGCGTCAGATCCTGCTGGACGGTCACGTTACTCAGATCATCGACCACGGAACTCGCGTCGTCATCCACGCGGCCATCAATGGAGCCGCGCTGGAAGTGAGCCTCTCGCCCTCGGCTGCCGGACGCCTCGACATCGAACCCGGCGGGCCGATCCGACTTGCCATCGCCGCTTCGGACATCCATATCGTCCCGGCATTGACCCCGATGTCCTGATCAGCGCAGCGTGATCAATACACGCTTCACGTGCCGCCCTGTCGTCCTGAGCCGCAGTGAAGGACCTCTCCGCCTTGACCGCTCAAGCAGCTAACGCGGAGAGGTCCTTCGCTGCGGCTCAGGACGACAACGGATACTCGTGTGACTCGCTGGACGATACAGGAGCCGTCGCTAGCCGCTCGACGGCAGATCGAGCCCATCGGGCGGGGCGAACCAGTCCAGTTCCTTCAGATCGTCGCGGGTCGTGCCAAGCAGGATGCGGTACTGCCCGGCGCGCTGAATCTCCTCTTCAGGGACGTAGTACTTTCCGGTCCCGAACAATGTCCCCGCGACGATCAGGTACCGGCGACCACTCTGCGGGTCGGTCACGACGTCCTCGGCGATTCCGAGCCGTTCATCATCATAGGTGTCAACCGGCTTACCCGCGACATCGCTCAGATCGTGGTCGCTCACTGGTGGTCCTTTCGTCAGAGACGGGTGTGGGATCGTTCGTGCGCGAACGTGTGCGATGTTCCCATCGCCGCGGAGGACACTCGTTCTACTCAACCCTCAGCCCGTTACTGCCCCGTAAACTCCGGCTTGCGTTTCTCCAGGAAGGCCATGACGCCCTCCTGATGGTCGTGGGTCCGACCGGCTTCTTCCATCAGTTCCGCTTCGTGTTCGAGGATCGCTTCGAGTTCCGGCAGCAACGAGCGGTTGAAGCCGCGCTTGGTCAGGCCGATCGCCCGGGTTGGCAAGGCGGCCAGTTCGTGTGCCCAGGCCAGTGTCGCCGGGACCAGTTCGTCGGCGGGGACGACGCGGTTGACCAATCCGAGTCGCAACGCTTCGGCGGCATCGACGCGACTGCCGGTGAACGCCAGTTCGGACGCCTTGGCCATCCCGACCAACAGCGGCAGGATGACCGTTCCAGCCGTATCGGGAATCAGTCCGACCCGGACGAAGGCTTCGACGATGCTGGCATTTTCGGACGCGATACGCAGGTCACAGGCAAGCGCGATGCTGGCTCCTGCACCGGCAGCGACGCCGTTGATCGCGGCGATGACCGGCTTTTCGATTCGTCGGATCGCCAGCACGAGGGGCGTATACAGATCGCGGACGTAGGGGCCGAGCGACGGCGGCTCCGGCTTGCCGTACATCTCGCGCAGGTCGCTCAGATCAGCACCGGAGGAGAACCCACGACCGGCACCCGTCAGGATGATGCAACGGACCGCGTCGTCGAGTGCCGCCTGTTCGAACTTCGCGCGCAACTCGCTCAGCAACTCGCGGTTGAACGCATTGAGCGAATCCGGCCGGTTCATCGTCAGCGTCAGAACCGCACCATCGCGCTCGGCGACCAGAACCTCTGTCATGCTCGATTCCCTCTCCCTCCTGCCGGGACTGCCGGTTGCGTCGCCTGGCTTACGTCCCTGGCTCCCACGACTCGACCTCATCGACGAGCAGAATGCTGACGATATCACCAGCGAACTCCTGGACGTCGTCGGTCGTCGCCTTCGCCTCCGGCGTCGCGAGGGCCGCCATCATGGCATCACGATCCGCGAAGGTCATCTGCGCCATCAACCAGTACGGCGCGTCCTTCCCCAGCCCACGTGAGATGTCGATCCGCTGTAGCCCGGGGAGTTTCTTGACCAGATCGACATGCCCGGGGAAGTAGCGCGCATTGAACGCCTGCTCGTCAGCGGGCCGTGTGTACATCGCGATCAGTTTGGCTGCCATCGATGCCTCTTTCACTATGTCCCTGATCTTCGTCTACTTGCGCCGGTCAACCACCCGAACGGCTTTGCCAACCTCGAGCCGGCCTAGTTCGCCGGGAGCGAAGAGTTTGACCTGCATCGTCAGGTCGAAGCGGCTCTTGAGGATACGAGCGATCTGCTGGGTCAGGATCACCTTGTCCTCGTCAATCGCCTCGTCGGAGTATCGCGGCGTCATTTCGGCCTGAATCTCGATCGTCTCGGTCCGGCCATCCCAATCGAGAACGATCTGGTAGAACGGCGCGACCTCGTCGAACTCCAGTAGTGTCGCCTCAATCTCGGAGGGGTACACGTTGACACCGTGCAGGATGATCATGTCATCGTAGCGGCCACGCAACCGGGCCATCCGGCGCGTAGTCCGGCCGCAGGAACACGGCGCGTCGATGATCGCAGAGATGTCGCCGGTCCGGTATCGAATGACCGGCATCGCCTCCTTCGTCAGCGTCGAGAAGACCAGTTCGCCGTACTGCCCGTCAGGCAGCGTCTCGCCGGTGTTCGGGTCAACGATCTCAATCAGGAAGTGGTCCTCCTGCACGTGCAGGCCGTCACGGGCTTCGACGCACTCGCAGGCAACACCAGGACCGATGACCTCGCTCAGGCCGTAGATATCGACCGCGTGGATACCGAGCCGCCGTTCGATCTCCAGCCGCATCTCCTCGGTCCACGGCTCAGCACCGAAGATGCCGAAGCGCAGATCGAGATCGGCAGGGAAGACGTTCTCACGCTCCATGATCTCGCCGATGATGAGCGCGTAGGAGGGCGTGCAGGTCAGCGTCTTCGCGCCGAGGTCTCGCAGGATCGACACCTGCCGGATCGTATTACCGCCGCTCATCGGGATGATGGTCGCGCCCATTCGTTCGGCTCCGTAGTGGATGCCGAGCCCGCCAGTGAACAGGCCGTAGCCGTACGCGTTCTGGACGGTGTCACCGGGCCGGGTGCCGCCGAGCGCCAGCGCACGCGCGCAGACCTCGGCCCACGTTTCGACGTCCTGCCGGGTGTAGGAAACGACAGTCAACTTGCCACGAGTGCCGGACGATGCCTGGACCCGCGCAACGTCCGCTCGGGGAACACACAACATACCGAACGGGTACTGATCGCGCAGGTCGCCCTTGACGGTGAACGGCAACTGTTCGAGATCGCTCAGATCGCGGATGGTATCGGGGTCGACGCCGTACTCGTCGAATCGCGCTCGGTAGAACGGCGAGCGATCGTAGACGTAGCGGGTAATCGCCCGTAGCCGCTCACCCTGGAGCACCTGCCGATCCCCGCGATCCATCGTCTCGGCCTGTTCGTTCCAGATGTACCCGGCACCGTTCGACATCGCATTGCTCTCCTTCCGTTTCCCGACGCGACGAGAATAGCGCACCGCCGCATTCGGTGCGAGATGACAAGCCAGAAGTGGCCTTCAGTGGCCCGATTGGTGGACACGCTCATCTTCCTGTGGTGAGGCCCGGTTCTTGCATCTCCAGTCGCTGACATCGAGTGACGTGCAAGCGCGATAAGGGGCCAGCGTTCGGTTCATGGTGGAACACACTTCAGAGGAAAGCGATCTGCGACGCGAACTGGAACTATTGCGCGCTCGTGTTGCGATGCTCGAACAGGTCGATGCGGAACGGCAGGCAGTTGCGGAACGGCTGCTGGAGGAAACACGCGTCAGCGAGTCACTCCAGCGGGTCAGCGCGATGCTGGCAGCCGAAACGGATACGCACCGGCTCGTCCAGGTCGTGACGGACGAAGCGACGTCGCTGACCGGCGCGGCGTTCGGCGCGTTCTTCTACAACGTCGTCGACGAGGGCGAGATGTACACGCTCTACACCATCTCAGGTGTCGAGCGGTCAGTGTTCGAGTCGTACCCGATGCCACGCAACACTGAGATCTTTGGCCCGACATTTCGCGGCGAAGGTGTCATCCGGCTGGATGATGTCACCCGCGACCCGCGCTATGGCCAGAATCCGCCCTACAACGGCATGCCTGACGGACACCTCCCTGTCCGCAGTTATCTGGCGGCGCCGGTCATCTCGCGCACTGGCGAAGTGCTGGGCGGCCTCTTCTTTGGCCATGGGCAACCAGCGGTCTTTCGAGAACGGGATGAGCGGCTGGTGCTCGGCATCGCCCACCTGGCAGCCATTGCCATCGACAACGCGCAACTCGTGCGCGAGGCGCAGGGCGCCAGGGCACAGTATGGCTACCTGTTCGACGGGATCGCCGACGCGATCCTGATGGCCAATGAGACCGGCCGCTACATCGACGCCAATATGGCCGCCGAACAATTGCTCGGCTATCGGCGGGACGAGTTGCTTGGGTTGAGCGTGGCCGACCTCGTCGCCAATCAACCGGACTGGACAGCCCACGAGTGGGAGCGCTTTCAGCGCGACGGCATCTGGACCGGAGAACTCGATTTGCGCCACAATGACGGACATCCGATCCCCGTCGAGGTGCGTGCCTCGCGGGTCGAGTTGCCCGACCGCGTCATCTTTGCCTCGGTCCTGCGCGACATCTCCGCCCGGCGCAAGGTTGAGAAGATGCAGCGCGAGTTCACGACACTGGTAACGCACGAACTGAAAGCGCCACTCACCTCTCTGAAAGGCTTCGCTCAACTACTCCAGAGACGCAGGGAGTACGACGCGGGAGCCGTCGAGGTCATTCTTGGCCGGACCAGCCATCTCGAACGATTGATCAACGATCTGCTCGATGTCGCGTCTGGCGATTCCGGAGCGCTCCGACTTCGGAAATCTCGGATCGATCTCGTTACTATCGTCGGGCGTAACGTCGAACTGGCCCGCGCAACCACATCGATGCACGAGATTCGCCTCACCGCACCACGCGAACCGATCCTCGGCTGGTGGGACAGCGGTCGCCTCAACCAGATCCTGCAGAACGTCCTCCAGAATGCGATCAAGTTCTCCCCTTTTGGGGGAGCAATCGAGGTCACCATCAGCAGCGATGGTGATGACGGCGTCGTTACCGTCACGGATCAGGGCATCGGCATCCCGCCAAGCGCGCTCCCACATATCTTCGACCGCTTCTACCGCGTCGAGGTCGTCGAGCGTGCCAGCGTGCAGGGACTTGGGATCGGACTCTACATCACAAAGATGCTCGTCGAGGCGCATGGCGGAACGATCGTCGCGAAGTCGAGACCTGGGGTCGGTTCGACGATTCGTTTCAGCCTGCCGCTGAGTCAGTAGTACGTCATCGCCATTTCATACGTTGCCCGGGCAACGTATCATCGAACCGCGACCGATGCATGTCGGTGAATGGTCGATGCCAGCAGCCGAAGGAAACAGATGACGGCCCCTCCAGGCACCTCGGATAGTGAACGCGACCGCCTTCTGCAACGAATTACCGAGTTGGAATCCCAACTCGCCGCGACGACTACCGCTCGTGACGCGGCGCAGGCGAAACTGGACCGGCACGACGAGCAATGGGCTGTCTACCTCGAACTCTTCCACTCGATCCCGGTCGGGATCGTCTATGTCGATCGTGAGAGCATCGTCAGGCTGTGCAACCGTGCTGCCGCCGGATTCATCGGTCGCCAACTCGATGAGATCATCAACAGCCATCTGCACGACATCTTCCCGACCAATGCCGAGGCGTGGTCGCTCGTAGAACGTGCACTGGACAGCGCTGAGGGAATCCCGGTCCAGCAGTTCCGCATGCCAGGCAACCATCCCGGAAGTTGGCCGCGAGACTATCTGATCGCGTTCCTGCTGGATCGCGCGCCGGATGGCACAACCCGGGGCGTCTATGTCACCTCCCAGGAGGTCACGGAACTCTTGCAGACACAGGACGCGTTGACGTTCCTGACCGATGCGAGCACACAACTTGGTGGGTCAATCGACTACGACGAAACGCTCCAGACGGCGGTCGATCTGGCGGTCCCACGCCTCGCCGATCTCTGCATGATCGACATTGTCGCGGGGGACGTTGGACGGGTCGTCGCGCGGGCCGTCGATCCGGAGCGCGAGCGGTTGCTCTACGAAGTCCGGCAGCACTACCCGTTCGATCCGAATGCGAACGCACCGTGGACACGACTCGTCCGCGAGCAAGGGCCGATTCTGGCTCCGGAGGCGGATGGCGGCCAGGTCGCGACACTCGCGCGAGATGAGGGGCATGCCGAGTACCTCCGGCGCATTGCGGCTCGCTCGACGCTATTCCTCCCGTTGATGGCCGACGGCGAAATGATCGGCATCCTGTCGCTCGGCATGGCCGAGTCGGGACGCCGCTTCGGTCCTGCCGAGCAACGTCTGGCCGCAGAACTGGCCCGCCGCGTGGCGACCTCGATCGTCAACGCTACGATCTATCGTGACGCGCAATCCGCCGAAGCCCGGTATCGAGGACTCTTCGAAGGTGCCGCTGACGCCATCGTCGTCGTGGACAACGAAGGAACCTATATCGATGTCAACCCGGCTATGTCGGCGTTAACCGGCTACAGCCGGGATGAACTGCTGACGATCCGCGCCGGGGACGGTCAACTAACTGCCAACGGCGACGGGTCGAAACCGCAGTTTGATGAGATCCGTCGTGCCGGAGCGTTTCGCGGAGAAATGGAGTTACGCCGCAAGGACGGTTCGGTCGTCCCGGTCGAGTCGGTCATCCGCTCAGTCGCGCTCCCCGATGGAACGGTCTTCATCAACATGATGCGCGACATCTCGCGCCGCCGTGAACTGGAGCGCCTGCAGCGCGACTTCATGGCGATCGTCTCCCACGAACTGAAAGGCCCGCTCACGTCGATCAAGGGCTTCGGCCAGATCATGCTCCGGCAGGGAACATTCAGCGAGCGTGCGGTCGATTCGATCCTGCTCCAGGCCGGACAGATCGAGCGGCTGATCAACGACATGTTCCACGCCGCGCAGTCCGATACCGATCGCCTCGAACTCTGGCGCAACGAAGTCAACCTGATCGAGATCGCTGATACAGCTGTCGACCAGGCGCGCGCGACGTCGGCGTCGCACACGATCCGGCTTGACACTGCCTCGCCCGAGATCATCGGCGAGTGGGACCGCGAACGCCTCGTCCAGGTCTTCAGCAACCTGCTGTCGAACGCCATCAAGTACAGCCCGGAAGGCGGAGAAATCGTCGTCAGCATCCGTCAATCCGAACACGACGCGCAGGTATCGATCAGTGACCAGGGGATCGGGATTCCAGCGGCAGCAATGCCACGCCTGTTCGAGCGCTTCTACCGCGTCGAGGAAGCCGGGCGAACGATCAAGGGTCTCGGACTGGGCCTGTATATCACGCGCTCGCTGATCGAGGCCCACGGTGGCCGGATTACCGTCAGCAGCGAGGCGAATCGCGGCACCACGTTCACGTTCACCTTGCCATGCTACAGCAACGCATGAGGCAGCCCATCACCCGCTACTGCTGTCTGCTCGGCCTGCTACTCATCGCAGTTGCCTGCAGCGGACCGGACGCCAATTCGCCAACTGAACCACCTGCACCAACCCCAACGGTCGCCACGGCACCGCCAACCTCAACGGTCACGAGCGAGCCAACTACGATCTCACCCAGCGCCACCCCCAGCCAACCTGCTCCGACCGAAACGGCGGCGCCAACTGCAACACCGACCGTCACACCGACTGCGACGCCACCACCAGGTGGCTACAACCCCAACATCGGTTCGCGAGCCGAGGATTACGTCTACCCAGCCGTCGTCGCGCAGTTCCCCGACGGGCTGGACTATCAGATCGCCAGCCACAACATGGCCCAACGCTCGTGGCAGCCTGGCGACCCATCGCTGTTCCTCGGGACAGAGACGGTTCCGTCTGCGGCCGGACCGTCGCCGAGCGAGGAGCAACAGACGGCACAACTGCGGGCGTTCCTCGAGAAACGCTTTCCCAACCAGCCAGAACGCGTCGACGGAGCACTGGCGCTGCTGTCCGACGACCGAATGCTCGCCAAAGTGACCGACCACCGACTCCGCGTCGCGCTCGTTGCACTCAGCGGGACGATCGCCGAACCAGCCATCGAGCGCTTCCTGAGCGACTTCCTCCTGCTTGAGTTTGCCGACCTCGCCGGCCAGTGGAACGGCGAGTCAAATACGGTCGTCGATGGCAGCGGCGTCCCGCGCCAGCAGGTCCGGATCAGCAACCGCCACCAGCACGAGCACTTCGCGCTACTGAGCGTTGTCCTCAGCCACGAACTGATGCACGACGACGGCTCGATCTCTCGCGACGAGGAGCGGATCGCGCCGATGATCCAGCAACTCGTCCATATGCAACAGATGCTGATCGACCCGGAGATCGTACAGACCGGGACGTGGTTCGCGCGGTACTACAACACGCTGACGCTCGCGCGCCTGAATCCCGCCTTCGAAAACCGGCTGACGCTGTTCGAGCGCGGCGGCGCGCCGTTCAACGGCTCGTTCATGGACTACCTTGATGGTTACCTGCTCGATCAGGATCTGCCCGAGTCGTCGAACCCATCACCGTTGCTGAGCGACATCCTGCTCGCGCTGGCCGAACGCGACAGCGACGTACCAATCGACCCAGCCTTCGACGACGCGTCGATCGACTTCATCGAACGCAACCACGCCCCGCTCGGCCCGGTCGAACTCGTGACGGTTGGCTGCATTCTGCAACTTGAGATTCCCATCTGCGCCAACTCGCCCACCGACCAGCCAGCAGGCATTGCCGCGGCAGTCCTGTTCGATATCGATGGCGAACCGTTGCGCTATCTGAGTACCGATGAGCACCCCTACTTCGACGGGAACACGCTCGTCGACGCTGGGATTGTCGTGACCGGCAACCCATCGGAGTCGATCACCGCCATCGCGCTCGAGGTTCTGGAGGACGGCATCGTCATCGCAACCGGCGAACTCATATCTGAGGCGTCGTGGCCAGCGTTCGGCAACGACCGGACGCTCCGGCTCGGTACCGACTCGTTGCGGTTCGCAATCCCTTCCAGCCAGTTCGCCGGAATCGACCGGACGACAGACAGTACACTCGCCATGCGGATACGAGCGACAACCTCCACCGGTGCCGAGTTGACCTACGACGCCGGAGAGGTCGGCAAACTCGTCCTCTACCGGGGCGAGAACCGGTACGAAGACCGCGACGAGGCGCGCGGCGGAGACGACTGGCTAACGCCGTCGGCGCTGGCAGTCCTGGAGTATTTCGGCGATGCCGTCGTGATTGGCGACATCAGCGACATGAACGGCGGGCCATTCCCGCCGCATGTGACGCATCAGGCCGGTGTCGACATCGATGCCTGGTTCTGGGGCTACAACGAACTCGACGCCGCAACTGCTGAGACGCTGATCGGTCATCTCAACGACCCCGTCTACGGCTCGTGGATCGAACTTGTCTACGTCACCTACGAGCAGAACGACAGCGACCCACTCTGGCTCGCCATCCGCGACGTCACTCTCGATGATGGCCGCTTGGCCCGTGACGTGATCCAGCCCTATCCAGACCACGACACCCACTTCCACTGGCGCATCGTGCCAACAGAGTGAGTGCATCACACCACGTCAGGAATCAGGATCGCGCCCAGAACTTCCACCATCGCCGCTTCGGTTGAGGTTCGGGAGCATGACGTTGAACGTAGTGCTCGACCAGTTCCTCATGCTCCTGCTGCCTGGACCTGGCGTGCCGCGAGAGAACGGTTATGACCGCTCCGCGCCCGGCTTGCTGCTGCATCCGGGCGCGGAGCGTCGCGATCAGGCGATGACGAGCAGTGTCCTCGTCCACGGTGGCTACTCGACGACCGGAGGCCGCTGCTTCCAGACGCCGGTGGCCTGCTCAAAGGCGTGGGCGAGTTGGAGGACGCCAAAGTCGTCGTGCCGGCGACCAACGATCTGGATACCCACCGGCAGGCCCTCCGGCGTGAATCCGCAGGGAACCGAGATGGCTGGCAGGCCCGTAACGGTGATGTAGTAGGCCGACTTCATCCAGGCGATGTAGGTCTCCATCTCGACGCCGTTGATCTCGGTTGGATAGGGAGTGTTGACGTCAAACGGCGGCACCTGATTCACCGGACCGAGCAGAAACTCGTAGTCCTCCATGAAGTCTGCGGCCTGCTGGTAGACTGCCGCCTGCTTGGCCATCGCCTTGCCGACATCGACGCCGGATAGCTTGAAGCCCTCCTCTGCGTTCCAGATGACGGTGTCCTTGTACATCTCACGGTGCTTCGCGATCAGATCGACGTGCTGGGTGGCGAAACTGAACGCGCGCAGGTCCCGGAAGGCGTCATCGGCACCGGTGAAGTCGGGCGCGGCCTCATCGATGGCGCAACCCAGACCCTCGAAGACCGATCGGCCAGCCTCCAGTACCTCACGTACGCGCGGGTCAACCGGCAGGCCACCGAAGTCCGCGCTGAAGGCGATCTTCGTACCGGAGAAATCGCGGTCGAGTGGCTGGCGGAAGCGGTCGCCCGATTCCTCGATCGCCAACTGCACGCGAGGGTCGTATCCGGCAATCGTCGAGAGCAGCAACGCGACATCAGCGACGGTGCGCCCCATCGGCCCCTTGACGCCGAGCGGGCTCCACGGCATCGAACTACCCGAGACCGGCACACGACCGGGAGATGGCCGCAGGCCGACGACGTTGTTGAAGTTGCCGGGGTTGCGCAACGAGCCACCCATGTCACTGCCGTCAGCGATCGGCACCATCCCACAGGCCAGCGCGACAGCAGCACCACCGCTCGACCCACCGCAGGTCTTGGTCGTGTCATACGGATTGAATGTCGGACCAAAGACCGGGTTGAAGGTCTGCGACCCGGCGCCCCACTCCGGCACGTTCGTTTTCCCGATCGTCAACGCCCCAGCCGCCTTCAGACGCGAGATCATCAGGGTGTCCTTGGCGGGTACGTTGTCAGCGAAGATCGGCGAGCCGTAGGTCGTCCGCATCCCGGCCGTATCTTCGAGATCCTTGTGTGCAATCGGCAGCCCGTGCAGGACGCCAACTTCGTCGCCACGTGCCAGTTGCTCGTCGGCAGCGTCGGCCAGAGCCATCGCCTCTTCGTCAGCGATCTTGGTGACGATCGCGTTGACCTTTGGGTTCACCCGCGCGATCTGCTCCAGATGCGCCTGCATCACCTCGCGCGCCGATAGTTCCTTCTGACGGATCTTCGCCGCCATCTCGGTCGCCGTCATGTAGACGAGTTCGTTACTCGACACCGTTCCCACTCCCCTCGATTCGGAGCCGACGGCCAGCAACCGTCAGCGATCTGCTTGAGGGGTATTGTCCACGGAAACGCCGAATTGCGCGATTACCTGAATGTGTCGGGCACAGTGAGCGAAAGGTGACGGAGTACATCAATCGTGAGCAGCGCATCGTCGGGAGTTGGGGGGTTGGCGAGATTCGGCTGTCTTCGGATGTTAGCGCGAGATATCCACAACCTCAAATGAGATGGATGGCACCATCAGCGAAGTCAACACCTCACCCCGCTTCACCGGCTGGCGGAAGGTAAACTGCCCATCACTCGGTTCTGCAAACTGATGGACCATATGTCGATTCACATCCCAGACCCAGTACTCCTGCACACCTGCGCCAGCGTAGATCGCAGCCTTCGACGAAAGATCACTGTTCAGCGAACTGTCAGCGACTTCGATCACCAGCAACGCGTCGGCAGCGCCGGGAACGTCGTCGTACTCCTTATTCCGCAGCAACACAAAGTCCGGAATCAGTTCGGTGTGCTCATTGATCCGAAATGAACTCTGTGGGCTAATGAGCACGTCGTCGCCGATGAGCCGAGAAAGGATCGCGTTCAGCCTGGCAATTCCCAGAACATGAGGGCTTCCGATCGGACTCATCTGAACGATCTCTCCTTCGATCAGTTCGACACGCTCTTTCTCACCAAGAATCCCTGCCCTTGCCATCTCGTGGAACTCATGGACGGTAAACAAGCGTCGCGTGATCGCGTCAACTGGTACTGATGCTGTCGCGGACATGTCGCCTCCTCTGATGGAAGATCGCCATCTCAAGGATAGCGTAACGGGTTGAGGTCTCTTCGCGTCCGTGCTGTAATACGCCAACGCTTTCAGACGTGATGTGGCGAAGCCAATGGCGGGTGTGCGATGCCGTCGCCCGCGAGGGGGAGTAACGATGACCGCGACGACCTCAACAGGGATCGAGGAGCTGTTTTCCGACCGCGCGAAGTTGGCAAGGCCGGGCATGGTCGGCACGAATCCACGCGCGATCGCCGATGTGATCGCCTTCTCGGGCGGCTACCCCGACCCATCCTCACTACCGATCCAGGACATCATCGAGTCGACGCGGATCGCGCTGGAGCGCGACGGCGAGTGGGCGTTGCAGTACGCCTTCGGCTCGGGCGTGCCGGAACTGGTCGAGCAACTGCTGGCCAAGCTATCACGCGACCAGGGGATTCAGGCTGGCGTCGAGAACATCCTGATCACGAGCGGATCTTCACAGGCGTTGGCGCTGATCTACGAACTGTTCGTCAACCCAGGCGACGTCGTCCTGGCCGAGGCACCCTGGTTCATGGGCTCGATCTGGCGGGCACGGGCCAGCGGGGCAGATATCCGTGAGATCCCGCTCGACGACGAGGGGCTTGACGTAGGCGAACTGGAGCGCGTGCTCAACGAACTCAAGGCCGAGGGCAAGCGCGCCAAGTTCCTCTACCTCGTGCCGACCTTCCAGAACCCGACCGGCATCACCTACTCGCTGGCACGGCGCAAGCGGATCGTCGAACTGGCGCAGGAGCATGGACTACCGATCCTCGAGGATGACGCCTACTTCGACCTGCGCTTCGAGGGCGAGACATTGCCGCCGCTCTACACCCTCGATGATCAAGGGCTGGTCATGTACTGCGGGACGTTCTCGAAGATCATGGCGGCCGGAATGCGGCTGGGCTGGTGCGTCGCCAGCGCACCGCTGATCGCACGGCTGGCCGGGCTGAAGACCGATTCGGGGACCAACCCGTTCGCCAGCCACATCGCGGCACAGTTCGCGGCGTCCGGCACCCTGACCGAGCACATCGCCCACCTGCGCCCGCTCTACAAGCACCGCCGCGACGTGATGCTGGCGGCGCTCGAAGAGAACATGCCGGAAGGCACCACCTGGACCGTTCCGGAGGGAGGATTCTTCATCTGGATGACGATGCCGGAAGCGATCAAGTGCACTGAGATCGCGCCGATCGCCCAACAGCGCGGCGTCGGGATCGGGATGGGGACGATGTTCTACGCCAACGGCGGCGGCGAGAATCAGGTCCGCCTTTCGTACTCCTTCAACGACGATGACCAGATCCGCGACGGTATCCGCATCCTGGCCGAGGTGATGCGCGAAGCGACGAGTTAGAGCAATCCTCTTCAGTATCACCCGGTCGTCCTGATCCGCACGAGCGAAGCCCTCCTGGCCAGATTGAGCCAGGAGGGGCTTTTGGTTCGCCTGTTATCCGACTACGGGCAGGAGACGAAGGTGTTGAACCCGCCGCCGTCGATGCACTGGTCTGCGAGTTCACCACCGTCGAGCAGGTCGTCGCCCGGCCCGCCATAGATGGTGTCGGTACCCCAGTTGCCGTACATCAGGTCGTTGCCATACCCACCTTCGATGAGATCGTTGCCGACGTCACCGAAGATCGTGTCGTCTCCAAGGCCGCCGGAGATTTCGTTGTCGCCGGGACCGCCGTACATCAGGTCGGCATCTTCGTTGCCGTTCAGTACGTCGTTCCCGTCATCGCCGAAGATGGTGTCAGCCCCGGCGCCGCCACTCGCGACATCAGTGCCTGACCCGGCGTCGACGAAGTCGTTTCCAATGCCGCCATCGAGCACATCGTCGCCCGAGCCAGACCGCAGGAAGTCATCACCGTCGCCGCCGTTCAGCGTGTCATCGCCGCTGGCGACACCGATGACATCAGATTCCCAGAGGTAGTCATTGCCTGCGCCACCGTCGAGAAGGTCGTTGCCCTCCTCGCCGTAGAGATCGTCGTCTCCGTCTTCACCGTAGAGCGCGTCGTCGCCAAGTCCGCCGTTGAGGACGTCGAGACCAATGCCACCGTTCAACGTATCGTCGCCGAGATTGCCGTTGAGGGTATCGGTTCCGGGTCCGCCACGCATATCGTCGTTGTGGGGGCCGCCGTTGATGACGTCGGTTCCGGCGCCGCCACGAAGTGCGTCCGCCCCGGCTTCGCCGTCGATGGTGTCATCTCCCGCTTCGCCGAAGATGACGTCGTTTCCTGGCCCGCCGGCAACGTAGTCGTTGTCATCACCAGCGCAGATGATGTCATTGCCACCGAGTCCATAGACCTGGTCGTTCCCGCCGAAGGACACGATAACGTCCTGACCGGGTCCGCCGACGAGCAGGTTCGGGAGGTTGTCACCGATGATGGTTGCCGGGACGCCATCACAATAGACAATCTGCGCTGACGCGGACGTCGAGGTCGCAGCCAGCGAAGCCGCGCCGAGTCCGAGGACGAGCGCCAGTGACGCAACAGGCCGCACGACACGAGAGTACCGTCCCATGGTGTGTCCTCCTTGACACGAATCTGTCACGAACGCGCGGCCGAACGATTCGACCTCGCTAAGCACCTTTGCTTGTTGACCAGCGTGACAGACGATCCACAGGACTGGTACGTCTACGACCTTCGGATCTCCTTCGAATCCCTGGAGGAACGCCATCTGACGAGCCAAGCGACGCGACGCTAGTAGCCCTCAAGGAGTTGATAGCCAAGGCCAGGACGCGTCTCGATGAGGTTCGTATCAGGCGCCACCTGGCGGATGGCTGCGCGCAGCGTGCTGATCAACCGGTCGAGTGGCGTGGCGTCATTGCCCGGTGTGAAGTTCGTCCCCCAGACGGCCTCAGCACATTGCTCTCGGGAGCGCACCTCTCCCCGATGCCGGTAGAGGTGCAACAGCAACCGGAACTGGTGCGGCGTCAGGTCAATCGGCTGATGGTTCAGGTAGAACCGCATCTGACGAGGATCGTAGCGGAGTCGTCCGGAGGCGACCTGGGTCGCGTCGACGTCGACGAAACTGACGATTGCCATTGCGTTACCGAGGCCAATGACATCGCGGTTCGTCAGCGGTTGCGGATCGTGGATCAACTGGCCGTTGAGAAACGTGCCATTGACGCTGCCGAGGTCGCGCAGCATGAACCGGCCACATGCCCACTCTATCCGGGCATGGTGACGAGAAATCTGCGGGCGGGGGATGACGATGTCGCAACTCGTCGCACGACCCAACGTGCAGCCGTGAGGCGTCAAGGCCATCGACGGAGGCTGCACATCGGGCTGAAGCGCGACCAGGTCGGGAGTCGATGAATGCAGGTCGTACGGGGCATTCCAGACCATCATGCTGGGCATCCTCTCGCGGGGAGACGCCGCAGTGGAGGTCCTGGAGCGTCTCTCGGCGCATGCAAGATCGGACCAAGCCGGAGGCGCGTTGAGATTCCGGCACCATCCACAATAACGCTATGGCCACGCAAGACCAGACAGTGCGCTCACAGGTTCACTCACAGATTTTGCGGACGAAGGAATGGCAACGCCGGACGGAGTATCGATTCCGTCCGGCATCGTTGACTGAATACTTCAGGGTTAGTCGGCTGCGAACTCCCGCTTGAGCTGGACCGATTCGAGAATGAACATCAGCAACGCGACGATCGACGAGATCACGCACCACTGGCAGACCGCTTCGAGTTCCCAGATTTCGATGTATGTCAGGTAAGCGTAGTAGAGCAGGCTCGTCAGCAGGATCGTCCAGGCGGCAATTGTCGTGACATCTGACGGCAGCGGGCTACGCCCGGTCATTCGCCCAACCGCTAGCAACGTCACCGTCAGGAACATCAACAGCCCGAAGATCGCGATCGGCACGCCGAACATGGTGCTGTACTCACTCTGCTGGACCGTGTGGCAACCACCGACCGTGCAGACGAGTGCATCCTCGTTGTAATGCACATAGGTCAGGTAACCCGCGAGCATCATCCCGACGACGCCAAGCAGCGCCACGCCAGGCATGAGAGGGTTCGCCCGCCAGTGAGTGGTTGACATCTGACTAGCTGCCAAGTGCCGCCTCAATCACCTGCTGGAGCGCCGGGTAATTCGTGCCACTGACCCGCTGGCCATTCACATCGAAGGTCGGCGTCGAGTTCACTCCAGCAGCAATCGTTTCCTGGTGCAGCTGCTGGACATTCTCCTCGAACTGGTCGCCGTCGATGCATGAGGTGAACTGTTCAACGTCGATCCCCTCGACGTTGCGAGCCATCTCAATCAGCCGTTCGCGCGCAAATGCACCGCGGTTCTCGCCGGACTGGTTGTAGTAGAGCATGTCATGGTAGGCCCAGAACTGCCCCTGGTCCTGCGCGCAGAAGGCAGCTTCAGAAGCGTCGTCCGACTCCTTGTCGTCACTCCGATCGTCGAGGAACGGGAAGTCATGGAAGACAATCCGGGCCTGACCCGTCTTGACGTAGTCCTCGATCAACTGATGTTCGACCGTCGTCGCGAACGTGCCGCAGGCGGGGCACTGGAAGTCTGCGTACTCGATGATCGTCACCGGAGCATCGGGATTCCCGAGTGTGCGGCCGTCCATCGGGATCGACGTGTCACGCGCCGGTGGTGTTGTCAACGCGAGGTCAACCGCATCATCGTCGTCGTCGTCCGGGCGGTTGAGAAAGATGAGTGCTCCAACGACGATGACAGCCAGGGCGATGGCACCTCCGAACATCATCATCCGCTGGCGACGCCGGCTGCGCTCCTCGGCGAGGCGGCGCTGCGCGCGGCGACTGACGGCAGCCGATGGTTCGCGTGCGGTGACATTACCCTTGGTCGGATCAGCCGGCTTCGGCTGTCGATTCTTGTTGCTACGTCGTTGTGACACAGTCGATAACTCCCTGTAACGTCGGAAAGACGATTCCTACGCCCTTCGCCGAGGTCACATCTGCGTCACCCGGCGCGGACCAATTGTACTGAGGCTGGATAACGAAGGCGTGACGACCCGTTGAGATGGTGTCACGAAACCGTGTCAACTCCCGCAAACCGATCACTGAGCAGTGAACTCACTTGCGAGACAATCCATGATGATTGCGTCCCAGAATCGTCCACCCATCCACCAGCATTCACGGCGCCTGCCCGACACTCGATAGCCTGCTCGCTGATAGGCACGGATGCCCGCCAGGTTGTATTCGGCAACCGTCAGGAAGACCGAATGCAGCCCCAGCTGCTCGAATGCGTATCGAAGCATCAGTCGCGTCGTCTCAGTACCGTAGCCCTTCCCGTGGGCACGGTCTTCACCAATATGAAGCGCGAACTCGGCCCTTTGGTGACGATACGAGACGTCGAGCCACATCGTGTAACCAATTGGCAGCCACGATGAACGTTCGTAGATCGTAAAGAACACGATGTCGTCCGATGGTTTGGCACGTTCCTCGACTAGCGCCAGCACCTGTTCGGACGTCCAGGGGATTGGGGTATCGCCAAAGTTCCGGCCCTGGCCGAGGTGGTTGAGCCAGCGCTGGTAGAGTGGTACGAACTCTCGGACAATCGGGCCGAGCGCGACCCGATCGCCCTCAATATTGATGACTGGGGAGGGAGAGGGCTGCGATTGAGGAGTCATCACCGGTCCCCTTTTTACGCATCGCGTTGACAGGCTGGCATCTCGTGACCGCGCTATGGTACACCCATCCGGTACAGGGGAACTGTCACCTCAACACACCAGTCCTTGTTTGAGAGGAGTCCCGCCGCGTGCGCGGAATGATCGTTATTGCGCTGATCGCGATGGTCGCGATTATCTCCGGTGGGATCATTGCCACCCAGATCGACGGCAATGACCGGGCCAGCAACGACAATGCCGGTACCGTCGTGACGGCGACAACCGGCACTGGCATGGCAGCACCGACCCCAACGTCATCCGACACTCAGGCGGAAACCCCAGCCGATCAATCGCAACCGACGCCCGCAAGCGGCGATCAACCATCCGAGCCGATCGAGACGCCAACGGAAGCGTTCCAGGCCATCCCCGGTAGCGAAGAGCAGGTAGAACTGCTGCCGGCCCACCCCCCGGTGCGCGAAGTTCCCATCAATGGGATCGCTGCGGTCGAGGCGTACTACTCGGAGACGTACCAGTTCGACAACTTCACCGTCGCCTGGCGCCCCGGCGCGTTCCCACCGGAACGTGCGGCCGAAGTCGCCCAGATGGCCCGTAAGGGACTCGACCACGTTAACCAGATGCTCGGTACGAACGACAGCGGACCGATTGAGATCCTGCTCGGCGACCAGATGTACCTGAAGGACGACTGCCTGGGGTGCCAGGGCTACGCCTTCTCCGACTTCCGGCAAGTGTTCATCCTTCAGGATGGCAGCATGGCGCCGGACGAGTTCCAGGCGTTGTTGACTCATGAGATCGGCCACGTGATCGCCGGGAGCAACATCGCGCTCCCGCACGTCGCGACGCTCTTCCTCGCCGAGGGTCTCTCGACCTGGCTGATGACGCCGGATCTGGTCGCCGAAGGCTTCATCGAGCCACGCCAGATTGCCGCCTGGGCGTGGAAAGTCGGCAAGATCCCGCCGATCCTCGAACTACGCCAGGCCAAGTTCGAGGGCCGGACCGGCGCGCGCCATGAGTACGATCCGGCGGCCTCATTCACCGAGTTCGTGATCACGACCTATGGCATCGAGGCATACAAGGGCATCTATGCCGGAGACCTGCCTGACGACATCGTCGGCAAGAGTTATCTGGAGCTCGAACAGGAGTGGCACAACTGGCTGGCACAGTGGGCTGACGTGACGCTCCCGAACGGTGTCAACGCCGAGTCGTGGTGGGGAACCTCGGACATCATCAAGCAGGGGTTCGACCGGCTGTATGCGGATGAAACAACAGTGAGCCAGCAACAGTACGCGCTACTCGCGACATCTCGCGTCTACCTCAACCGAGGTGAAATCGATATCGCGCTCGCGCTGGTCCAGGAGAGCGGACTGGTCCTGGGAACCGCCAACTGACGCGCGCTTCCTGATCTAGCCTCGATCTACGTCATTTGTCCGATGGCCGGGGCGACAGGCTCTCGCTATCGTTGGTCATCGACGACTGTGACGGCGCGGTAGTCGAACGCACGATGACGAGAGCGAGGCACGTTCGATGGATACACCTCTCCAGACAGACGCTTACCTGGAACGCATCAGCTATAGCGGCCCGCGTGAACCGACCATTGAGACGCTCCGCGGACTGCACCGCGCTCACCTGCTAGCAGTCCCCTTCGAGAACCTGGACATCCACATCGGCCGCGAGATCGTCCTCGATCCGGAACGGCTCGTGAACAAGATCGTCCACGAGCGTCGTGGTGGCTTCTGCTACGAACTGAATGGCGCGTTCGCCACACTCCTGCGCGCACTCGGTTTCGAGGTGTCGCTGTTATCCGCCGAGGTGGCAACGCCCGGCGTCGGCTTCACACCGCCGTTCGACCACCTGCTCCTGCGCGTCGACCTCGACGAGCCATGGATTGCTGATGTCGGCTTCGGCGACTGCTTCGTCGAGCCGATTCGCGCCGACGGCTCAATCCAGCGCGATGGCGACCACGCGTTCCAGGTCCAACGCGATGACAACCACCACATCCTGCGTCGTCGCGACGACACCGGTGACTGGAAGGACGAGTATCGCTTCACGATGACGCCTTTCGCGCTCGACGACTTCAGCGAGCGGTGCCAGTATCACCAGACGTCGCCAGAATCCCACTTCCGCCGCAACACGGTCTGCTCACGACTGACGCCTGATGGACGAATCTCGCTGACCCCCGACCGGCTGATCCGAACATCCGGCAGCGATCGCACCGAGACACCAATCGCCGATCAGGACGCGTATCACGCGGCACTCGCCCAGCACTTTGGAATCGTTCTGCCGATAACTCAGACGGCATAGAGCGAATCACCGAATGGTTGGGGCGAACTTCGAGAGCCTTCTTTATGTCACCCTCGGCGTCACCTTGTGCCGGACAGCGGTCGGGCGTTTCGGTTGTCATCCTGAGTAGTCCACCACAGTGATTGCGTCGGGTTGTGTCGTTCTGTTCCCCTGTCATCCCGACGAACGGAGGGATCTCGTCCTCGTTGAACCCGTGCAGCGCGAACGAGTCACGAGA
>Ga0180215_1000149_pt1 | contig 100155 bp, 93 predicted proteins | sample eDN3rd37CBELigBY_FD_128871 | JGI IMG/M metagenome (GOLD analysis project Ga0180215, IMG submission 128871) | Enriched backyard soil microbial communities from Emeryville, California, USA - eDNA 3rd pass 37_C BE-Lig BY (version 2) (version 2) | ecosystem: Environmental > Terrestrial > Soil >...
CACCGTCGCCGCGCTCCCGCTCTGCGACGTCAGCACCACGATCGGGTGGATCCCGGGCCCCAGCCCCTCCACCACGTTCGGCTCCTGTGGCTGCACCGCGTCCTCACATCCCCCCAGCAGCCCTAGCGCCATCACCAGCGCCATCGGCATCGTTATCCGACGTCTCCTGCTCATTCGACCTTCTCCTTGCTCGATTTCCTTCGCCGGCCTCCGCCGCGTGCAGCAGGCCGGCCCGGTCCGTCCGAACTACCTCAGGGGGCCGCGACCCGGACGCGGCCGCCCACCGTGAGGGGGATCTCGTACGCGTCGAAGCCGGTGCGCGTCGGCGCCACGGTGTACGCGAGGTCGAGCGTCGTCGTCTTGCCGACGGGAGCGCCGGGGAGGACCTTGAAGGTCAGCGTGGTGAGGGTCAGGCGCGCATTCCCCTGCGGCGAGGTGGAAGCGAAGGCGAAACGCACCCGCCCGGCGCTCACCAGGTTGGACTCCGCCGAACCCTGCAGCGCGCTCGTGGCCGACTCGTACTGGAGCACGGTGGAGTCGAAGACCACGTCGAACTGGATCGAACCGAGGTCCCCGTCGGATCCGAGCCGGGCCATGTCCAGGACCACCGGCACGGTGAAGGTCTGTCCCGCGCGGACGTCGCTGTGGACGGAGCCGCCGGGGAACGCCGTGGAGAGCAGCGAACGGGCGCCGAGCACGGCGACCGTCGCGGTGTCGGCGAAGTTACCGGTGCGGGCGACCACCCGGGCCACCCCCTGGGAGACGCCGGTCACCGTGCCGGATCCGTTGACCGTGGCGACACCCGGCGTCGTCGTGCTCCAGGTGATGGCCGCGCCGCGAACGGTGTCGCCGCTCGCGGCGAGCGCGGCGGCACGGAGGGCGGTCGTCTCACCGGCGCCCACCGATGCGAACCGGGGCGCCACCGCGATACGCGCGGGCGGCGGCTCCACGACGGCCAGGGAGAGCGTTCCGCGAATTCCCTCGGAGATGGCGGTGATGGTCACCGGCCCCAGCGCGTGTCCCGTGACGACTCCATCCTGGGAAACCGTCGCGACGGATTCGTTGCTGCTGAAGAGGACGATCCACTTGCCGTCGATCAGCCGGCCGTTGTGATCGAAGGGAGCCGCCGTGACCGACAGGTTCTCCCCGACCTGGAGCGTCTGCGAGGGGGAGAACAGGAGCACCCGCGCGATCGCACGCTTGGTGACGAAGGGACCTTCGCTGTCGCATCCAGCCGTCAGCAGGAGTCCCATGAGGCCGGCCGCCAGCAGGAAGAACGCCCGGGGCCGTGTACGGCGGGTACTGGAAGAGAACTGGCTCACGTGTGTCGAAACGGTTCGAACTGCGAAGAAAGGAAGGATTGCCACCCGCCGCGGTCGGCGGGCAGAAGCAGGACTGGCCGCGGCCGGATTGCACGTCCCGAAGAAGCGGGGAAGGTAATTCGACGCGTTATATTGCGTCCGCTACAATACTCTGTCAACGCCACTTGTCGGATAACCAGCGCGCCCCACGGAGGTGCTTACCGCGAGAGGGTTTCCGACGCCTCCCACTTCCCGTCCCGGGGCGAGTTTTCCGCGCACACAAGGCAGAAAGGGCTACCTATCGTTCCCGTTCGGGAACCCGCCGTACTCCTCTACCGCTCTAATTCGGGCTGCACTCATTCCGCGTCGCGCCCAGAACCAGGAGTGCGTTGGCTACGGGCCGCTCTCCCTCCCTGTCGGAAGGGCGATTGACCGGAGCGCCCCGGACCACGAGCGCGGTCGATCCTCCCCCGTCCAGGTTGAGCGCCTCCACGGCGCCCAGGTCCAGGAAAAGTTTCCTCAGCTCAGCGAGAGTCATCCCCTCGCTGTATCCCGGCTGCCGTCCGTCCACCGCCACGAGCAGGAGCGTACCGTCCTCCCGCCACCCCACCGCGGAGCGGGGGTGCCGGGTGCGAGAGAAGGCCGCGTTTACGCCGGTCTCCGCGTCCGTCACCTCGCGGCCGGCGCGAACCAGGAGCGGATGCCCGCCGATCATCTCCCGCACCGGCCCCGGCGCGGGGTCGAAACGGAGCGTCCAGCGGAGCGTGTCCCCCGGCACGGCCAGGAGGCGGAGGAAGTCCGCCGCTCGCCCGCGGGCCGCGAACACCACCCCGTCGGGAGGGATGGGCACCCCGGCCGACGACGTGTCGGCTCCGACCAGGACGCCGCGCACGGTGTCGCCCACCACACGGCTCGCGTCGACCCGACGGACGATCAGCTCGACGACTCCGGTGTCCGCGGGAGTGGAGTCGCCCGCGAAACGATTGTAGAGCGAGAGGGTGTCGCCCGAGGGCGGAGCGTTGACGAGCCCCAGCGTCGCGAAGAGACCGGGAGAGAGCCACAGCTTCCCCCCGAGGCTCACCGTCTCCACGAACGGTTCGCCCCGGCCCGTCACGCCGAACACCGGCCTCGCGGCGGGACCGCGGGCCACCTCTCCCGCGACCACCTGCGCCCCCACGGGGACCCCCGGAGGCGTGAAGCTGAAGAAGTCCGCGTTGAGCGCCGCCAGGACGGGCCGCCGCAGCGTGCGCTCCGCGCGCCTCGCGAGCGCGCTCGTCGTCTCCCGTCCCACCAGCCGGTCGCCGGCCTTCACCGTACCCAGGTCCACGCCGCACGCGCGGGGGTCCGCTTCTACCACGTGGACGGCCCACGGCCCCGCGCTGTCGGCGCGGAACAGGTGCCTCACACCCGGCGCGACCGTCTCGACCCGCGCCCACTCCCCCGGTGGCAGGGGGGCGGCCGGAGGCGCCGGTGAAGGCGCCGCGGCGGGCGCGCACGCGGCGATGCCGAGTGCGATGAGAAGTGTCGGGATCGGACGAGGAGACATGGGGGCTCGCGTCGGTTACGAAGGACGCGGGAACGTAACGAACGAGGCCCCGGATCGGAACGGCCGGTCGCCCCCCCCGGAAAGTCAGACGGCTTTCCGGGCGTCGCCTCCGAAGAAGCCCCGGTACTGCGCTTCGAGGGTGGGAAGGGCGCGCTCGAAGGCCACGACCACCTGCGGGTCGAACTGGGTTCCGGAGCACGCGAGGATCTCCGCGACGGCAACCTCCCAGGGGAGCCCGCCCCGGTAGGCCCGGTGGGAGGTCATGGCGTCGAGCGTGTCCGCCACCGCCAGTACCCGCGCGGGAAGCGGGATGTCCTCTCCTTCCAGCCGGTCCGGGTATCCCTGGCCATCCCACCTCTCGTGGTGCCAGCGAACGACGCCCAGCACCATCGAGTCGTCGATCAGCGGCCCCAGGATCCGCTCTCCCGTCTCCGGGTGCCGGCGCACCAGCTCCATCTCCGCCGCGTCCAGCCGCCCCGGCTTGTTGAGCACCACGTCCGGCACCCCGATCTTCCCCACGTCGTGGAGGTCGCCCGCGAGGCGGAACCTCAGGAGGTCGATCCCGCCGTGCGCTTCCGCCACGGACATGCCGTATGCCGTGACCCGCGTGGCGTGGCCGGCGGTATAGGGGTCCTTGGCCTCCACGGCGGCGGCCAGGGCATGGGCCGCACGCAGGACCCAGATCCGGCTCTCGGTCTCGCGGCGGCGGAGCTGCGCCTCCAGGACCTCTCGCTCGCGGACCGCGGCCCGCTCCGCGCGCCGGCGGGCGAGCGACTGCTCCACCCGCTCCCGGAGGCTCTCCAGGTCGAAGGGCTTGAGGATGAGCTGGTCCACCCCGTGCTCGATCGCCAGGGCGGCCGACGGGATGTCGGCGTTGGCGCTCATCAGGATGGTGCGCGTTCCGGGCGAGCGGACCCGCACCGCGGCGAGGAGGTCGAGCCCCGAAGACTCCGGGAGCCGCAGGTCGGTGAGGACCAGGTCGAACCGGCCCGGCTCCAGGAGATCCAGCGCCTGCCGCACGGTCCCCGCCGTCTCCACCCGGTGTCCCAGGCGGGTCAGGAACTTGAAAAGGGAGCGAAGGATCCCGTCCTCGTCGTCGACGACGAGGATGGCGCCCGACTCCTCCCGGCTCGTTGTCTCACTCCGGCTCATCGGCACTCCTCAGACTCTCCCACGCCCGCCGACGGGGCGGCCCCACGATCAACTGACTCAAAATGTCCCCATCGGTCCCGCCCGATACACACACTCCGTAGAGCAGTTCCCCGGGCGCTCCTCTACGCCGCGCCGGTCGCGAGGAGCGAGCAGACGGCGCCCGGGTCCACGTTTCCTCCGCTGACCACCACTCCCACGCGCTTTCCCTTCAGCTCCGGGATTCCCGCGAGGAGCGCGGCCACCGGGACCGCGCCCGAGGGCTCCACCACCAGCTTGGTCCGCATCCACAGAAAGCGCATGGCTTCCACGATCCCCGCCTCGGAAACGGTGAGCATCTCGTCCACGTGGGCGCGGACGAGTGGGAAGGTGACGGTCCCCATCGACGGGGTACGGAGTCCGTCGGCCACCGTGGGAGGGTTGCGCACCCGGTGCAGCTCGCCGGTGCGGAAGGAGCGCGTGGCGTCGTCCGCCAGCTCCGGCTCCACCCCGAAGACCCGGCAGCCCGGAGCCGCTCCCCGCGCGGCGAGGGCGGTCCCGCTCAACAGGCCCCCGCCCCCGCAGGGAGCGAACACCGCGTCCAGCGGCCCCACCTCCTCGAACAGCTCGAGCGCCGCCGTCCCCTGCCCCGCCACCACGTCGGGGTGGTCGAACGGCGGGATCAGCGTCATGCCCCGCTCCTCTCGCAGCCCCGCGGCGATCTCCTCGCGCGACTCGGTGGCCGGGTCGTAGAGGATCACCTCGGCGCCGTAGCCGCGGGTGGCCTCCACCTTGGCCGCGGGAGCGTTCATCGGCATCACGACCGTGGTCTTCAGGCCCAGGATGCGCCCGGTCAGCGCCACCGCCTGTGCGTGGTTCCCGGAGGAGAAGGTGAGGACTCCGGCGCGCCGCTCCTCCTCGCCCAGCCGGGAAACCGCGTTGTAGGCGCCCCGGAACTTGAACGCGCCGCCGCGCTGGAAGTTCTCGCACTTCAGGAACACCGTGGAGCCGGTGGCCTCGTCCAGGGTACGCGAGGTCGCCACCGGGGTGCGATGGGCCACGTCCCGCAGCCGCTCCGCAGCGGCGCGCAGGTCGTGGAAGTCCGGAAGCACGGGGGCGGATGCCGGAGTGTCTGAGGTCGTGATGGACATGGCACGGTTCGAAGCGGGGAGGGGCCGGCGATCCCCAATCAGGAGGAGTATCGGCCGGCCGCCCTCTGAGGGTGAGCGACCGTTACGATACGGCCACAAGACAGGGGCGCCGTACGAACGAAGCTCCCCGGCCCCGGGAGGGGAGCCGGGGAGCGGCGATGGCGATGTGTAGCAAGCCGGGCGACCGGCCGCGGGATCCTGCCGGTCAGTACTTCGGAACGGACGGGTCGACGTCGTCCGACCACCCCAGGATACCGCCCTTGAGATTCCAGAGCTTCGGGTACCCGCGGCCGCGCAGGAACTCCAGCGCCCTGGCGCTTCGCCCGCCCGAGCGGCACTGCAGCACGATCTCCTCGTCCGGTTCGATCTCCCCGGCACGGTCCGGGAGTTCGCCCAGCGGGATGAGGCGGGCGCCGTACTCCTCCAGGTTCCCGATCTCCCACTCGTGCGGCTCGCGCACGTCGATGATGGTGAGCCGGTCGCCCCGGTCCAACCGCTGCTTCAGCTCGGTGGGGGTGATCTCAGGGATTTCGCTTCCGTTCGTCATGTCCGCCTCCGTATCGTTCGCCTGCGGGACTCCACAGAACCGCTCGTAGTCGATCAGCTCCCGGATCGTGGGCCGCAGGCCGCACGCCGGGCACTCGGGATCCTTGCGGAGCTTCAACTCCCGAAACCTCATCCGCAGGGCGTCCAAAAGCAAGAGCCGCCCCACCATGACCTCCCCCACCCCCAGCAGCACCTTGAGGGTCTCCGTGGCCTGGAGCGTCCCGACGATCCCGGGGAGCACCCCCAGCACCCCGCCCTCCGCGCACGAGGGGACCAGGCCCGGCGGCGGCGGGTCGCGGAAGAGGCAGCGGTAGCACGGGCCCCGCTCCGCCCAGAACACGGAAGCCTGGCCCTCCCACCGGAGGATGGAGCCGTAGACGTTCGGCTTCCCGGTGAGCACGCAGGCGTCGTTCACCAGGTAGCGGGTGGGGAAGTTGTCGGTCCCGTCCACCACCACGTCGTATTCGCGGAACAGCTCCAGCGCGTTGGCGGACGTGAGCCGGTCGGGGTGGGGCTCCATCCGGACGTGCGGGTTCAGCTCCCCGATGCGGTCACGGGCCGAGTCCAGCTTGGCGCGCCCCACGTCCGGCGTGCCGTGGAGGATCTGGCGCTGCAGGTTGGTGGCGTCCACCACGTCGAAGTCCACGATGCCCAGCGTACCCACCCCTGCCGCGGCGAGGTAGAGCGCCACCGGCGACCCCAACCCTCCCGCGCCCACCAGCAGGACGCGCGACCCCTTCAGCTTCCGCTGCCCTTCCGGCCCCACTTCGGGGAGGATCAGGTGCCGCGCGTAGCGGAGCGTCTCGGCGCGGGAAAGGGGCTCGTCGCCGCGGTCCGCGCCGCTCGTGGGTGTTTCGATGGGGGGAGATCCGGCCGTACCGCTCATCGTCACTTCTCCGGGGAGGTTCCGAAGCCCTCGCGCCGTGCGGGACCTCTCCCCCAAGGTACACCCGGACGGGCGAGGCGGGGAAGCCACCGCGCGACACGGCCTTGTATCAACTCCGCGCAACGGATAGCATTCCGAATGATCGTCGGGGAGATCCGCTTCCCGACCGCTGAACGACCTGTTTAACCAGCGAGGCGGCCGGGATGGATCTGATCCGCACTTTCATCGACTACTTCATCCATCTGGACACGCACCTCACGGAGCTGATCCGGGCATACGGAGGGTGGACCTACGCAATCCTCTTCCTGATCATCTTCTGCGAGACCGGCCTGGTGGTGACCCCGTTCCTCCCGGGTGACTCGCTGCTGTTCGCCACGGGGGCGCTGGCGGCCACCGGGTCCATGAACGTCTACTTCCTCACGGTGCTCCTGATCGTCGCGGCGATCATCGGGGACTCCGTCAACTACTCCATCGGCAAGGCCGTGGGGACGCGGGTGTTCAAGCCGGACGCGAAGGTGCTGAAGACCGAGTACCTGAAGCGGACGGAGGATTTCTACGCCCGGTACGGGGGCAAGACCATCATCATCGCCCGCTTCATCCCCATCGTGCGGACGTACGCGCCGTTCGTGGCGGGGGCGTGCCAGATGAACTACGCCAAGTTCCTGTTCTACAACGTCGTCGGGGCGGTGGTCTGGATCACGATCTTCCTCTTCGCCGGGTACTTCTTCGGGAACATCCCCGCGGTGAAGAACAACTTCGGGCTCGTCATCGTCGTCATCATCATCCTGTCCGTGCTCCCGGGCGTCTTCGAGTACGTCAAGGCGAAGCGGACGGCGGCACGGGCCTAGACTCCGGGCCGGAAACGGACGAACGGCGGAGCGGCCCCCTCGGGGACCGCTCCGCCGTTCGCATTTCCCCCGCCTCCCCTACCGGACCCGGACCGACCCGGGGATTCCCAGCTCGTCGTAGTCCTCCTGCCTCATGGCGGTACCGTAGGCCACGCCTCGCCACTCGCCCGCTTCGCGCCGCAGGAAGATCCACACCGTGTCCGCGCTCCCGTTCGCGGGGACCGCCCGGGCACGCGCGTAGTCCCCCGATGCGACCTCGGCGCGCACGTCCCCCGCGGCGGCGCCCACCTCGCGGACGTAGGTCAGGGCGGCGGCTTCGATCTCCGTCGCGGGAAAGGGGTCGCGGCACCCGCCCAGGAGGGCGAGTGCCGCGAGGAGGAGCCCCGCGGACCGGCGGGCCGGGCTCAGGAGACGGCCGCCACGCCCGCGGCGGCCCGCTTCCGCTCCGCGCCGGCGAGGATCGCCTCCACCACCGGGGCCGGATCGAAGCGGACGGGGTCCGTGGTCGGCAGCCCCGTCTCCGCCTGTGTCCGCTCCACCTCCGCGCGGGCCTCCTCCTCGGTGAGGTCCCAGGTGTTCAGGCAGATGGCGACCACCGGGGATGGCCTCAGTGGCGCGATGGCGGCCTCGCAGATGCGGATGGTCTCCTCCACCGAGGGGAGCTGCATCCACGAGTACGCGTCCTGCCGGTTGTACGGGCACCGGCGCGAGGGCTGGTGGCAGAGCACCATGGCGTCCGGCATGGAGCCGTGCAGCAGCCCCAGCGTCACCCCGGAGTACCCCGGGTGCACCAGCGAGCCCTGCCCCTCCACCAGCACCACGTCGTTCCCCTCCGCGGCCCGGAGCACGAGCTGCTCCGCCGCCCCGCCGATGAAATCCGCCACCACCGCGTCCACCGAGATCCCCCAGCCCTCGATCAGGATCCCGGTCTGCCCGGTGGCCGCGAAGCCCACCCGCGTCCCGCGCGAGACCAGCGCGTCGCGGAGCTGGAGGGCGGCGGTCATCTTCCCGATGTTGCAGTCCGTCCCCACCGTGAGCACCGAGTAGGCGTCCACCAGGCGCGCCTTCCCCTGCGACACCGGGAGGTCCGCCGGAGGCCGGCGCAGGTCCACGATCTTCACCCCGTGCTCCTCGGCGAGCGCGGAGATCTCGGGGTCCAGCCCCAGGTAGAAGTGGAGACCGCTCACCACGTCCATCCCCGCCTCGATCACGCGCCGCAGCATCGGGCGCCACTCGTCGGGGAGGCGGCCGCCCTGCGGCGCGATCCCCACCAGCACCGCGGTGGGGCCCATCGCGAGCCCTTCCTCCAGCGACCCCAGCACGGGGATGGCGCCTCCGAAGCCGAGCACGTCGTGCACGGTCTTCCCGGCGTGCAGAGAGTCCACCACCCCGACGATGCGGTCGGGGAGGTAGCGGACGGCGCTGTTCGCGGTCTTGGTGGTCTCCGGACCGAAGTGCCCTTCTGCGAGAACCAGATAACGGTAGTCGTTCATCGTTCGACGAGGAGGTCGGAATCGTGTACGCGCCGGGTCAGACGGACGGCTCTCCGGCGCGCTCCAGCAGGGCGGGGATGCTGATGTCGGTCACGGAGGGGTGGGCGAGCACCGCGTCCGCCGGGAGGCTCACCTCCACGGGGGTGTCCCGCACGAAGCGGCGGAAGCCGCGGCCCTCCAGCAGGCGGTGGATGTAAACCCGGCGAATGATGACGATGACCGTCGCCAGCACCGGGACGGCCACGAGCAGCCCGATGGCCCCCAGCAGCTCCGCCATCACCAGCACGCTGAGGATGGAGAGCACGGGCGGCAGGTTGATCTGCCGCTCCATGATGACCGGGTGGACGAAGTTGGCTTCGAACAGGTGGACGACCACGCCCAGGAGCACCACTAGGAGGGCCTGTACGAGCCCCCCGGAGCCCAGGACGAAGAGCGCCGGGAGGAGGGTGGAGACCAGCGTCCCGAAGAAGGGAACCACCACCACGATCCCCGTGAACACCCCGAACGCCAGCGCGTAGGGGACGTTCAGGAGCAGGAGCCCCACCCAGGTGAGGGTCCCCAGCACGATCATGGCCAGGATCTGCCCCACGATCCAGGCCCGCAGCGTGGTCGCCAGGTCCGCGAGGATGTCGCGGGCCAGGTCGCGGTGCACCGGGGGCACCAGGATGATGATCCCGTCGCGGTAGAGCCCCGGACGCAGCGTGAGGTAGACCGCCATCACCAGCACGCTCACCAGGTGGATCAGGAAGTTGATCCCGCCGAACAGGTAGGGGATGAGCCCGGTGAAGTACCCTCCGACCCTGCCCAGCACCTCGTTGAGGTACGCGGCCGACTGTTCCGGCGCGGGGAAGAGCTGCCCGAGGACGGGATAACGGAGGGCGAGTTCGAGGAGGTTGTCCCTCCACCCCACCAGCAGGCCCGGAAGGGCGCTCACCAGGCCCTGCGTCTGCTCCAGCACCGGGGGCACGATCAGCCAGACGATCCCCGTCAGCCCCAGCGCCGTGAGCAGGAGGGCGAGAAGGAGCCCCCAGCGGCGCGGAAGCCTCGCCCTGCGCTCGAAGAAGTCGGTGACCGCTCCCAGGTACAGCGACAGCAGCGCCGCGATGAAGAAGAGCAGCAGGGTGTCTGCCACGCTGTAGACGAACAGCAGGAGCAGGACCGTGAACACCGCCGCGGCTAGAAGCCCGTACGACGGTCGGGGTTGGGACGCGTCTCGCAAGGGGTTCCGGGAGCAAAAGGCCGGGGCCGGCGCGACGGCGCCGGCCCCGTGAAGCTATCGACCGCGGCCTCCGAAGGAAAGCCGTGCGGGCACGGGATTCACGCCTTCCCGCGCTCTTCCTCCTCCAGGGCTTCGAACTCCTCCAGCAGCTCGGCGTCGTGGATCCGGTCGCCGCCTCCGGGCCGGGCTCCGTCTCCCCCGGGCCCCTGCGTCCGCTCGGCGCCGACGCCCGCGGTCTCCTCGGCCTCGGAGCGGGCGCTCCCCGTCCCCAGGCGCTGCCGCTCACCGTGGTTGAGCTGGCGCGTCTCCGCCGCCGGAGCGGGCGGGAGGACCCCCATCTTCTGCTTCAGCTCCAGGAGCCGCAGGTCGGCGTCGCCGCCCTTGTCGAGCGCCGCGAACTCCCGCTCCAGGTGGTCGCCGGCGAGGTCCTCGCTCACTTCGGCCGCGGCCAGGGCGCGCCGCTCGTTCTCCTGGATCCGCTCCGCCATGCGGTCGAACGCCTCGAACGCGGACCGGTCCGAAAGGCCGGACATGGTCTCGTGGATCCGCTTCTGCGCCTGCGCCCGCTTCTGCTGCGCGATCAGCAGGTTCTTCTTGCGGCGCGCTTCCTCGATCTTCGTGTTGAGCTGGCGCAGCGCCTCCTTGAGACGCTCCGTTTCCTGGGCCTGGCGCTGCCAGGTCTCGTGGAGCGTCTGGGCGCGCTCGCCGTGCTCCTGCTGGCGAAGGAGCGCCTGCCGGGCCAGGTCGTCGCGCCCCTGGCGAATCGCGAGCATCGCCCGCCGCTCCCAGTCCTGCGACTGTTTGAACTCCTCCTCCACCTGAGCCTTTAGCCTCCGCTCGTCCGCGATCGCCACGGCGACTTCCTGCTTCGCCTTGGTGAGCTGCTCGCGCATGTCCAGGATGACCTGGTTGAGCATCTTCTCCGGGTCTTCGGCCCGGGCGATCAGGTCGTTGAGGTTGGACCGGATCAGCGTGGAGAGCTTGTTGAAGATTCCCATGTTCCTATCGGTTGGGGCTCCGCGTGCGGGCCCGTCAGCAATCGCGGAAAGGGGCCAGGACTTCCAGGTGCGAGGCCAGGGCGAGCTGGAACGAGTCCACCGTCGCCTGGAACTCGTTGAAGTCGAGGTTCTCCAGCTCCAGCGTCTCGGTGAGGACGACGTCGCTCTCCTCCAGCCCGTACGCGCCGTGCATCAGGTCCGTGGCGTTCAGCTCCAGGAGCCGCCGGTACAGGTCCGAGCACTTCTGCTGGTCCTGGGGAACGTCGAGAACCTTGAGGCGGAAGACCACCACCGGGGGCGAGTAGTTCACCACGAGCCGCGCCCCCCCCTCCTCGTCCATCTGCGCCACCCACAACCCGTCGGCCACCTCCTCGTAGGTAAGCTCCGTGCGGATCAGATAGCTCTCAACATCCTCTCGCGTCACCATGCGCGTCTCCGGAATTCGGGATCGGTTCGGATCGGACTACTTCGGGTCTCCGGGCGGTACCGGCGAAGGCCCGCCCGCCGGGTCGTCGCCCGGCGCGGCCCCCGGTGCGAGCAGGCGCAGCATGAAAGCCTGCTCCTCCGTGAGCCTCTCGACTTCGGCCCCCAGGCGGTCCACCTCTTCGCGCAGGCGGGCCACCTCCGGTCCTCCGCCGGGAAGGGCCTCCCGGCCGCTGCGGCGCAGCCTCTCCGCGGATGCCCGCGCGATGGGCGCGAGCACGAAGACGATGAGGAGGATGAGGACGACGGGTGCCATGGTACGACGGTACGGGAAGCTGGAATTAAAAGTTTCGCCCCGGACGGGCGCTACCGGCTGATCCCGCTGGGTTTCCCGGACGTCGCGGGGCGGAGCTGCACCAGCCTGCGCGCGGAGGGCGTGGTCGCCAGCCCGCCGAGCGCGGTCTCGCGGTAGGCGGCCGGCATCCGCCGCCCCACCTCGCCCATGACGTCGATGACTTCGTCGGCGCTCACGGGGAAGTCCAGCCCGGCGAGCGCCATCTCCGCGGAGGAAAGGGCCTGCATCGCCGCGGAGGCGTTGCGGTAGATGCAGGGGATCTCCACCAACCCCCCGATGGGATCGCAGATCAGCCCCAGCATCCCCTGGAGCGAGAGGGCGACGGAGGTGGCGACCTGTCCGGGACTCCCGCCGTACAGCCAGGTCACGGCCGCGGCGGACATGGCCGCAGCCGTGCCGGTCTCCGCCTGGCACCCCCCTTCGGCGCCCGCCAGCGAGGCGCGGTGGGCGATCACCCCGCCCACCCCTCCCGCCACCAGCAGGGCGTCGGCGAGCCGCTCGTCGTCCGCCTCGACGAACTCCCCCACGCTGACGAGCACCGCGGGGAGCACGCCCGCCGCCCCCGCCGTGGGCGCGGCGACGATCAGCCCCATCGCGGCGTTCACCTCCAGCGTGGCGATGGCGCGCGCCAGGATGGTCGTCACGCGCTCTCCCAGGATCCGGGCGCCGTTCTCCTGGAGGAGGCGCGCCCGCCCCCCGGTGAGTCCCGAGGGGGACCGCACGTCGCCCTTCAGCCCCTCGGCGATCGCGGAGCGCATCACCCCGAGCGTCTTCACGACCCGCGCGCGGATCTGCTCCGCCGGGACGCCGGACTCGTCCACCTCCGCGGCGAGCACCACCTGCGGAAGGGGCCGGCCGGTCTCCTCGGCGTCGCGGATCAGGGACTCGATGGAACGATGCATTCGGTTGCGGGAAATCTGAAGGAAAGTGCCGGGACCGGCTCCGCGGCGGTGGACTGCAAATACCCTGCTTGCCCCGGTCCGATCCTGCGGGGCCGGACCCGGGCAGCGCGACGAGCCGTGGTCGTCTCACGCCGCGGCGAGCGGCACAGGGGCCGACGCCGGGTCACGAGATGGATCGACGGCCTGCTAGCTGATCTTGTCGATGCGCCTGGCCCACCGCAGCCACGGGAAGGACCGGACCGCGGCGAGGGCCGAGTCCGCGACCGGCTCGTCGGCCTCGATCGTCATCAGCGCGTCCTTGTTGCGCCCGGTGCGGTCCACCCGCATGGTCGCGAGGTTCACCCCGTGGCCCGCGAGGATGGCCGTCACCGCGGCGATGGTCCCCGGCTCGTCGTGGGCCAGCAGGACCAGCGTATGATAGTCGCCCCCCAGGTCCACGGCAAAGCCGTCCACCTCGGTCACCTGGACGCGCCCTCCCCCGATCGATGCCCCCCGCACGACCGTCGTCTCCGTGCCGCGCTGCACCTCCATGATCGCGGTGTTGGGATGCGCGTCCTGCCCCAGGTCGACCGTCTCGAACTCCCAGTCGAGCCCCATCTGCCGCGCCTCCTCGTAGGCGTTGCGGAGGCGCAGGTCGTCCGGGGCCAGCCCCACCAGCCCCCCGACGATGGCGCGGTGGGTCCCGTGCCCCTCGCCGGTGGCCGCGAAGGACCCGTGAAGGCGGATGCGCGCGCGCTCCGGGGTGTCGCCCAGGATGGCTCGCGCCATGAGCCCCAGGCGGCAGGCGCCCGCGGTGTGCGAAGAGGAGGGTCCCACCATGGTGGGACCCAGGATGTCGAAGAGCGAAACCATTCCGGTGCGTTCCCGATCGGGTGTGGAACAGCTGAGTTTACACCGTGTCCAGGCGGGACGGAAGGTCCCTCCCGCCCCGCAGCCCCATACCCGGCTGGCCCGGGAAAGATCGGCGGGCGGTCGCAGGATGGCCGGGCCCGGCAGCGCGGACGTGGAAGAGATGCCCGCCCTGGCGGGACCTACCCGGCTTTCCGGGCGGAGAGGCCCGGCCGCGGCCGCCCGGGATCCGAGGGGAGGGAATCCGGTCGAGCACCGCGCGCCGTACACTTCATGGTGGGCCGAAACCGGCCCGAACCAACGGCTTGCGTTCGTCGAAGGGCCCTGCCCAAGGAGGAGGTATGAGGACGAGAACCCATTCGATCCGGAGCTGGAGGGCACTCCGTGCGGGCTGCCTGGTCGCCGCCCTGGCCGTGCTCGTCGCCGCGTGCAACGACGACGACGACTTCAACATCGGCAGGAACTTCGGCCGCGCCGTCTACGGGATCGACAACACGAACAACCTCATCCGGTTCGGGAGCCTCCGGCCGGACCGGGTCATACAGCGGGGGGTCATCTCCGGCCTGCAGCCCGGCGAGAACATCGTGGGGATCGACTTCCGCCCGGCGGACGGCCGCCTCTATGCGCTGGGAAGCTCGAACCGGCTCTACGTGGTCGACACCATCGCCGCCTCCGCGGTCCAGGTGGGAATCGGCAACTTCAACCCGGCGCTGGACGGCACAATGTTCGGGGTCGGCTTCAACCCGGTGGCGGACCGCCTCCGCGTCCAGAGCGACAGCGGGCAGAGCCTGCGGATCAACCCGAACGACGGGACGGTGAGCGCGGTGGACAGCACGCTCACCTACGCGCCGGGCGACGCGGGGACCGGGTCGATCCCGCGCATCGTGGGGACGGCGTACACCGGAAGCGTAAACCCGGCGCCGGCCTCGACGGTGCTCTTCTCGATCGATTCGAACCGCGATGCGCTGGTCACGCTTCCGGACCCGAACAACGGGCTGCTGCAGACCGTGGGGGGGCTGGGCGTCAGCACCACGGAACAGGTGGGGTTCACCATCGCGGGAAACGACGGGACCGCGTTCGCCACGCTGACCCAGGAGGGCACCCGGAGGTCGCGCCTCTACGAGATCAACCTGGCGACCGGCAGCGCCACGCTCATCGGCACCGTGGGCCACAACAACCCGATCCACGGAATCACCGTGGTCCCCTGAGGGATTCCCGGGCGGGAGCGGAGCCGCTCCCGCCCGACCGCGTTCACGGAGCCGCCGTGGCCGCTCCCGCGCCGGACAGGATCGAGGCGAGGAACCGCCCCGTGTGCGACCGGGGAGCGGCCGCCACCTCCTCCGGAGTCCCCTGCGCGACGATCTCGCCGCCCACGGGGCCGCCCTCCGGCCCCAGGTCCACGATCCAGTCCGCCGTCTTGATCACGTCCAGGTTGTGCTCGATCACCAGGACGGTGTTCCCCTTCTCCACCAGCTTGTGAAGCACTTCCAGGAGCATGCGCACGTCCTCGAAGTGCAGCCCCGTGGTGGGCTCGTCCAGGATGTAGAAGGTCTGTCCGGTCGCCACCTTGGCGAGTTCGGTGGCGAGCTTCACACGCTGCGCCTCTCCCCCGGAGAGGGTGGTGGCCGCCTGCCCCAGGTGGATGTAGCCGAGGCCGACGTCCGAGAGGACCTGCAGGTGCCGCTTGAGGCGAGGAACCGCCTCGAATAGGTCGAGCGCCTCGTCCACCGTGAGGTCCAGCACGTCGGCGACGGTGTGGCCCTTGTAGTAGACTTCCAGCGTCTCCCGGTTGTAGCGCTTGCCCTTGCAGACCTCGCAGGGGACGTACACGTCCGGGAGGAAGTGCATCTCGATCTTCACCAGCCCGTCGCCCTGGCACGCCTCGCAGCGCCCTCCCTTCACGTTGAAGGAGAAGCGCCCCGGCGTGTATCCCCGCATCTTGCTCTCCGGCAGCTCCGCGAACAGGTCGCGGATGACCGTGAAGAGCCCGGTGTAGGTGGCCGGGTTGGAGCGCGGGGTGCGGCCGATGGGAGACTGGTCGATGTCGACCACCTTGTCCAGCAGCTCCAGGCCGGTGATCCGCTCGTGGGCGCCCGGCACCGACTTGGCCCGGTAGAACTTCCGCGCCAGCGAGTTCCAGAGGATGTCGTTGACCAGGGTGGACTTCCCGGAACCCGAGACCCCCGTGACCGAGACGAAGCACCCCAGGGGGATCCGCACCGTGAGGTCGCGGAGGTTGTGCTCCCTCGCGCCGTGGATCACGATCTCGCGGCCCTCCTGCGGTGCGCGACGTTCGGCGGGGACGGGGATCTCGCGCTCGCCGCGGATGTAGGCGCCGGTCAGCGACTCCGGCGCCGCCACGATGTCCTCCAGCGTCCCCTCCGCCACCACCCGCCCCCCGTGGCGCCCCGCGCGCGGGCCCAGGTCCACCACGTGGTCCGCCGCGCGGATGGTGTCCTCGTCGTGCTCCACCACCAGCACGGTGTTCCCCAGGTCGCGGAGGGCCTTCAGCGTCTCCAGCAGGCGCTCGTTGTCCCGCTGGTGGAGGCCGATGGAAGGCTCGTCCAGGATGTAGAGCACGCCCACCAGCCGCGAGCCGATCTGCGTCGCCAGCCGGATGCGCTGGGCCTCGCCCCCGGAGAGCGTTTCCGCGGAACGGCCCAGCGTCAGGTACTCCAGCCCCACGTTCACCAGGAAGGAGAGGCGCTCCGTCACCTCCTTGAGGATGGGCGCGGCGATGTCGCGCGAGAGGTGGGGGAGGGAGCCCAGGCCGCGGAAGAAGTCGAGCGCTCCGCTCACGGGCATCGCCACCACCTCGCCGATGGAGCGGGACCCCACCGTCACCGCGAGGCTCTCCGGGCGCAGGCGAGCCCCGCCGCAGGTGGTGCACGGGAGGACGGACATGTACTCCTCCAGCTGCTCCCGGAGGGAGTCGCTGGAGCTGTCGCGGTAGCGCTGCTCGATGTCGCGGAGGATTCCGCCCCACTTCAGCTTCTTCGGAACGGACGAGCCGTTCCCCGATCCCGCGCCGTGGAGGAGCACCTGGCGGACCTTTTCCGGGAGGTCCCGCCACGGGGTGTTCAGGTCGAAGCCCAGCGCCGCGGCGAGCCCGTCGAGGATGGTGCTCCTCAGGTGCCCGCGCGGGACGCCCCAGGGGAGCACCACGCCTTCCAGGATGGAGATGGAGGAATCCCCGAGCACCAGGTCCGGGTTCGGCTCGCGCCGGGTCCCCAGTCCGCCGCACGCGGCGCACGCGCCGAACGGCGAGTTGAAGGAGAACTGGCGCGGCTCCAGCTCCGGGATGTTCACGCCGCACCGGGCGCAGGCGTAATGCTCGGAGAAGAGGTGGACGCCCGGAGGTCCGCCGTCCAGGTGCGCGTCCACCTCCACGACCCCCTCCGCCATCCGGAGCGCCGTCTCCACCGAGTCGGCGAGGCGGGAGCGGTCGTCCGGCCGCACCACGAGCCGGTCCACCACCAGGGCGATGTCGTGGTTCTGGCGCCGGTTGAGCTTGGGCGGGTTCTGCAGCTCGATCAGCTCGCCGTCCACCCGGGCCCGCACGAACCCCTTGCGGACCATCTCCTCGAAGAGGTCACGGAACTCTCCCTTCCGGCCCCGCACCAGCGGCGCGAGGACCTCGATGCGAGTCCCCTCCGGCCACTCCAGGACCTGGTCCACGATCTGGGTGGCGCTCTGTCGCCGCACCGGCTCCCCGCACTCGGGACAGTGAGGCGTCCCCACGCGGGCCCACAGGAGACGGAGGTAGTCGTACACCTCCGTCACCGTCCCCACCGTGGAGCGCGGGTTCCGGCCCGCGGTCTTCTGCTCGATGGAGATCGCGGGAGAGAGTCCCTCGATGGCGTCGACGTCCGGCTTCTCCATCATCCCGAGGAACTGGCGGGCGTAGGCGGAGAGAGACTCCACGTACCGCCTCTGCCCTTCGGCGTAGATGGTGTCGAAGGCGAGCGACGACTTCCCGCTCCCGCTCAGGCCCGTGATGACGGTGAGGCGGTCGCGGGGGATGGAGACGTCGATGTTCTGGAGGTTGTGCTCGCGGGCACCGCGGACGACGAGGTACTCCCCGCCCTCTTCCTCTGCCGCGGCACGCAGCCGGTCACGGCTGTCGGCGCTGGGGGTGTTTGGGTCCATCCCGAAAATTTACCGCAGACACGGGCGGGATTCAACCATCGGGGCGCATCCCCGGCGGAGCGGAGCCTTCGCGCTCCGCTCCGCGCCGTTCGACGAGCCCCTCCCGTCCACGACGAGCCTCCGGGCGCCCCCGGCGGGAGCGCCGGAGTTCAGGCGGTCCGGGCGACCGCCTCCGCGGCGGGGAACGACACTCTTCCGGCCGCCGTCCGCGAACGGTGGTCCCGGATGCACACCGTCGCGTGGTTCGTCAGCAGCTCGCGGAGGACCGGCAGTGCCCGGAGCCTGCGCAGGCCCCACACGGCGTCGTAGCGGATCCACTCGGCGCGGGAGGAGACCAGGCCGCCGAGCTTGTGCACGGTCATGCGGTTCAGCCCGCCCTCGACCTCCTCGTACCGGGTCGCGCCGTCGTCGAACCACTGGTTGCGAACGGCCATGACTGCGCGCTCAGGGACCAGGAGGTGCACCCACGGAACCTTCGTGACGTGGCCCATGTGAGCGCCGTAGGGGGCGTGCCAGAGGGGGCCGAAGGTGATGTAGCAGACACCCCCCGGCGCGAGGACCTTCAGGATCTCGGCCAGGACCTCTCCCGGGTTCGGGTAGTGCTCCATGCAGTTCCGGGAGACCACGACGTCGAACGGGGGCTCGCCCTCCAGCCCGGAGACGAAGCGGCAGTTCCTGACCCTGCGGCGCTCGGAGAGCGCGCGGCCTCCCTCCATCCACTTCGGGTTCGTGTCGAAGCCGACCACCTCCCGTGCTCCCAGCTCGGCCAGGGCGACGGCGTACTGGCCGTCGCCGCACCCGTGGTCGAGGACCCGCGCGCCGCGGATCTCCTCCAGCATCTCCGGGCAGGTCCGACGGTACAGCTCGACGGCGCCCTCCGGCGACCAGTCGGCCGCGGGGCGCGACGCGTGGTAGGGACGCGGAGGATGCGAGAGGCGGCGGAGGACGGCTGCGGCTGCGCGCTCGTACAGGTTCATCGGGGGGGCTCCGGGGGCGGGGGAACGGAAAATTTCCGGCGCGGCCGAGCAAGTTTCGAGCACATCTAAATTGGCCCGGTTATCACGCTTATTCGTCGATATCTGCCCTCTCCTGCCGGAAAATGCGTCGCTCAATCGCGACAGATGCCGCGCCCCCACAACGAATCCGGGCCTGCCGGTTACGCAACCTTTCACCTTGACGCTTGACGCGGGACCCACCGCACATGTATTTGTTGTCTTGTTTCATGCGGCACCCCGCGCGAATCCACCTCCGCCGCATGCCGTCCCCACTCCGTGAAGGAGGCCCCATGTTCCGATCCACCCCACGTCCGGCGCTCGTCCTGACGCTGGCGGGAGCCGTCGCGCTCGCCGCCTGCTCCGACGACGTCTCGGGCCCCGCCGTACCCGGTGCAGCGCCCGCCTTCTCCGAGGGAGAGGCGACGGGACAGTACATGATCGTCGCCTCCGCGGAGTCTCTCCCCGCGGACCTGGAAGCGAAGGTGAGCGCGGCGGGGGGCAGGCTGGAGAGCGCCTATCCCGAACTCGGCGTCGCGATCGCCACCTCTTCCGATCCCTCGTTCGAAGCCCGGGCCGCCCGCATCGCGGGGGTGGAGTCGGTGACGCCCGACCTGGTGGTGCGCTGGGTGGGGCCGGAGCGGGTGGTCCCGTTCTCGGCGGGAGCGGCCGCCGGTACGCCCCAGCTCCAGGCCCAGGTCGCGAGCCTGGCCGACGACGAGCCCTTCTACGTCTTCCAGTGGGCCCCCGCCGCGGTGCAGGCGCCCGAGGCGTGGAACGCCGGCTACACGGGACGCGGCGTACGCGTGGCGATCCTCGACGGAGGGATCTACGCGAACCACACGGACCTCCAGGCCAACGTGGACGTGGCCGCGTCCCGCTCGTTCGTGCCCGGCACCACGTTCAACCAGGACCTGGGGACGTTCTGGCACGGGACTCACGTGGCGGGGATCGTGGGCGCGGCCGACAACGGCGCCGGGGTGGTCGGGATCGCGCCCAACGCCACCCTCGTCGGCGTGAAGGTGCTGCACGGGGGCAGCGGCGCGTTCTCCTGGATCGTCGACGGCATCTACTACGCGGCACGCCCGCAGTCGCAGGGCGGAGCCGGAGCCGACGTCATCAACATGAGCCTCGGCCTGGTGGTCGACACCAAGGACAAGAGCACGAAGAAGGCGGTCAAGGAACTCGCGAAGACGATCGACCGGGCCACCCGGTACGCGCGCCGGCAGGGGGTGACGGTGATTGCGGCCGCCGGCAACGACGGCATCGACTTCGACGCGGAGAAGCACCTGCTCGACATCCCGGCGGGCAGCGCGAACGTGATCGCCGTGTCCGCCACCGGGCCGGTCGGGTGGGCCCTGGGCAACCAGAACTTCTCCCGCCCCGCGTCCTACACCAACTACGGGAAGTCGCTCGTGGACCTGGCCGCTCCCGGCGGCGACTTCGCGTACCCCGGCAACGAAAACTGCACCGTCACCTTCTTCGTCACGGCCTGCTGGGTCTTCGACATGTACCTGAGCACCAGCCGCGGCACCTCTGCGGGGGGCGACTACAGCTGGTCGTCGGGAACCAGCATGGCGGCGCCGGTCGCGGCCGGGATCGCGGCACTGATCATCGAGGCGAACGGCGGGTCGATGCACCCCGCCCAGGTGGAGGCCCGGCTGCGGAAGGGCGCGGTGGACCTCGGGAAGCCCGGCAGGGACGCCTACTACGGGCACGGCTGGGTCAACGCCTACCGGTCCATCCGGTAGCCATCCTCCGCGGCATCCGCGGAACGATCTCGGGGGAGCGGGTCCGGTTCCGGATCCGCTCCCCCTTCGCGTGGGCCCGGGGCGGGTGGATGCAGGATCCCACCCACATCCGCGCGGAATCCATGCGGTGAATATCCGCCCGTTGTTTGTGGACCTCGAACGACAGTTGCCGATGCAATCCAACCGAAATCGGCACGATCCCCAAAGAGGCAATTAACGCAAACAAACGATCGGCAAGCACTTGGCCGAAGCGCTCCTTCCGGCACGCGTACTGCTCTGCCGCCCCGTGCTTCCCATATCTCGCACGCGCGGGCGGATCCTTCCGTTTATGCTCGCCGCGTGCGGTCCCTCCCGAAACGGCACCCCGGTCGCGAGGCCGGTCCGCAAAGCCTGGAGTCTCCCCGAGACCGTCCGGCTACCGAAGCGGGGGTTCCTGGGCTCGAAAGCAGACACACTTTGCCAGGAGCTCCGTTGCCACCACCGCTCGCCTCGGCGGCGCACTCTCCCCGCGCCCCACCCGTCGGTCGTCGTTCGCCCCCGCCGGCACAGGATGCCCGGCACTCCGGGAGAATCCCCGGTCCACGCACCCTCACAACGCACCAGATCCAATGACCAGACACCTTCGTACCCTCCTGCTCGCCGTGGCGACCGTCGCCGCCGTGGGTGCGGCCGCGACCCCGGCCAAGGCCCAGACGTTCGACACGCGCGGCTACGCGACCTGCGTCCCCGGAATCGGGTGCAGCCAGATCCGCTTCTTCCTCGAAGCGCTGGAGCCCGGCCTGTCGCTCAACTCGCTCACGCTCACGCTTCTCAACAACTCGTGGCGCTTCATGCCCGGGAGCGGCTCCGGCACCTACGGGGCGAGCGACGACTACGGTGAGTTCGGGGGGAGCAGCAACGTGGGCTCCGTCGGCACCCAGCTCTTCATCGACTTCACGGAGACGGGCGCGCCCTTCACGCTGTTCGGCGCCGGGAGCATGGGGTACGTGGACTTCGCCGTGAACAACATCTACGGCAGCAACAACACCGGGAACCTGTACTTCGACTACGCCGGCGTCACCGAGGACGGAGACGCGATCTCCGGCACGGTGACCCCGGAGCCCGTGACGCTCAGCCTCCTCGGAACGGGGCTGCTCGGCGTCGCCGCCGCCCGGCGCCGCCGGAAGCGCGAGCAGTCCGCAGCGTGATCCCCTTCCATTCATCCAGGAGGACCTGAGATGTCGCGATTCATGAGACCGGGAGGATCGCTCCCCCGGAACGCCGGAAAGATGCTCGCCGCCGCGGGCCTGCTCGCCCTGGTGGGCTGCTCGGACGACGGCCCGACCGAGATGGTGAGGCCGCCGCAGGACGTCAAGTCCGTGGTACGCCTCAGCGTGGGGACCGACGACGTCGTTCCCTACGTCTCCGGGCACATCGTCGCCCAGTTCGCGCCGGGCACCCCCCGCGCGACCGTGGAGCAGCTCGCCGCCGCCCAGGGCGCGACGATCATCAAGCAGATGCTTCTCCCGGACACCTGGGTGCTCGGCGTCCCGGCCGGACAGGAGAAGGCGCTCGCCTCCGCGCTCGGCGCCGCAGCCCGGGTCGAGTTCGCCGAGCCGGACTACCTGATCAATGTCGTCCCCTGCGAGACCGGCCAGTGCGCCACCACCAACGACCCGTTCATCGGGTACAAGTGGGACCTGCACAATGACGGGGCCATCAAGAACAGCTCCGGCACCGTGCTCGCCACGACGGGGGCGTTCGACGCCGACATCGACTGGCTGGAGATGTACAGCTACCTGGGCGCGTCGTTCTCCGGATCGGCCACGATCGCCATCGTGGACACCGGCATTCGCGCGACGCACCAGGACCTCGCCGGCCGGGTCGTCGGCGCGCGCAACTTCGCGACGGGCTACCCCGAGACGCTCATCGAGGACCGCGACGGGCACGGCACCCACGTGGCGGGAATCGCCGCGGGCCGGGGTAACAACGGGCTCGGCCTCAGCGGCGTGGCGTACAGCGCCAACATCAAGCTGCTGAACGCCAAGGGCTGCGAGCTTTACCTGTTCCCCGACGGCTCCATCGACACTTCGTGCCCCAGCACCTCCACCGCGGACGCCATCGTGTGGGCCGTGAACAACGGGGCGAACGTGATCAACCTGAGCCTGGGCGGGAGCCCGGCGGCGACGAACGGCGCGGCGGTGCACCAGGCGGCGCTCGCCTACGCGCGCGCCAACAACGTGCTCCCCGTCTGCTCCACGGGGAACGACAACTACCCGGGGATCGCCTTCCCGGCCCGGTTCGCCGACTGCGTCGCCGTGGGCGCCTCCAACTGGAGCGACCTGCGCGCCAGCTACTCCAACTACGGGCCCCAGATCGAGCTTTCCGCGCCCGGCGGCGACCTCAACCCGCTGAACACGGCGTACGGCTTCATCCTCTCGGCCGACTACAGCGCGGACAACTCGTACCTCTGGATGGCCGGCACCTCCATGGCCACTCCGCAGGTGGCGGGACTCGCCGCGATGCTGTATGCGCGCGGGATGACCAGCGCCGACTCCGTGCTCGCGCGGATGAAGAACACGGCGGACGACCTCGGACCCGCCGGATTCGACAACTTCTTCGGCCACGGGCGGATCAACGCGTACCAGGCCGTCACCGGGTGGCGGCTCGCCACCATGGACGTGCAGCCCGCCACGATCAGCCTCGCCAACACGCCGGTCGTGAACGTGGTGCTGTACTCCAAGCAGGGCTTCGACGCCACCGCGATCAACGTGGCGAACACCCGCCTGGTGGTGAACGGCAACGCCGTGCCCGTCGCGGGCCGCGGGACCGCGTTCCAGACGAGCACTCGCGACTTCAACGGCGACGGCCTCATGGACCGTCAGCTCAGCTTCACCACGGCCAGCCTCAAGGCCGCGGGGCTCACCACGAGCACGACGCAGCTCCTGCTGCAGGACAAGCTGAGCACCAGCCAGTGGGAAGCCCGGGACGCCTCGCTCCCCGCGTTCGTTCCGTAAGGAACCTCGCGGACCCTCCGCAGCACGGGAACGGGCCTGCCCCCTGGTGGGGGCAGGCCCGTTCCCTTTTCAGCTCCCCGCGAACGCCCGGAGCTACCGATAGGCGTTCGCGGGCGGCACCAGCACGTGAACCCCGCCCTCGACGGCCCGCACGGCGAGCGGCGTCGTCCCCACCACCTCGCCGTCCACCTGGGTGACCACCGGGACGGTGGACTCGATGCGGATGTCCCGCGCCTGCAGGTAGATCATCCGCTCGTCGCCCACGTAGTGACCCCGCGCCACGCGCCAGAGCACCGCGGCCACGTCGGTGAAGGTCCGCGGCGCGAAGATGCACACGTCCAGCATCCCGTCGTGGAAGGACACGCCCGGGCCGATCCGTAGCTCCACGGGGAGCATCTGGTAGACGATCTGGCCGACGTTGGCGACGATCACCGTCGCGGCGTTCACCGAGAACTCGCGCCCGTCCGCGGTGATGCGGAAGAGCGCGGACGGCGGCACGATCGCCCTGCGGAACCCGGCGTACAGGTACGCGCCGAAGCCCCAGCGGTCCTTCATCTCGCGCGTGGCGATCCCCATGACCTCGGCGTCCCACCCCGCCCCCGCCATGAGCGCGAAGTAGCGGCCGCCGGAGAGCTGCCCCAGGTCCATGGGCACGGGGACCCCGCGGACGGCCACCTCCACCGCGCCCTCCACGTCGCGGGGAATCCCCAGGTTGCACGCCACCTGGTTCCCCGTGCCCTGCGGGACGATCCCCAGCGGGACGGTGGTGCCCGCGAGCCCGGTGATGACCTCCGCCACCGTGCCGTCCCCCCCCACCGCCACCACGGCGCGGTATCCCCGCTCCACCGCAGCGCGCGCGAAGCCCTCCGCGTCCCCCGCGCCCGCCGTCTCCACGAGGTCGAACGAGGCTCCCCGCACCGCGAACGCACCGCCCAGGAGGCGCCGCACCCGCCGGGGGTCTTCCTGCCCCGCCGCGGGGTTCAGGACCACCAGCGCACGGTCCGCGTACGGGGTCGGGGTCACGAGGCCGGAGCCGACTGCGCGATCTGCTGCAGGCGCGCCACGCGGTCCTCCGTGGAGGGGTGGGTGCGGAACAGGTTCGCGAACCCCGTGACGCCCAGCAGCGGGTCGATGATCGGGAGGTGAGCCGCCGAGGGAGAAACGGGCATGGGAAGGCCGCGCGCGATCAGGTCGATCTTCTGGAGCGCGCTCGCCAGCGCCAGCGGCTTCCCGCAGATGCGGGCGCCTCCCGCGTCCGCCTCGAACTCGTTGCGGCGCGAGATCGTCAGCTGCACGATCATCGCGGCGATGGGCGCGAGGATGGCGAGGGCCAGGAGCGCGATGGGGTTGGTGCCCCGGTTGTCCCGTCCCATCCCGAAAACGGCGCCCCACCGGAGCAGGTTGCCGATCATCATCACCGCGCCCGCCATGCTCGCGGCGATGGCCCCCACCAGCATGTGCCGGTCTTTGACGTGCGCGAGTTCGTGCGCCATCACCGCCTCCAGTTCGTCTTCCGAGATCTGCCCCCGGGCCACGAGGTCCCACATCCCCCGCGTGACGCAGACCACCGCGTGCTCGGGGCTGCGGCCGGTCGCGAAGGCGTTGGGCTGCGCCTGCTCGGACACGGCGACCACGGGCATGGGGAGACCCGCGCGGGTCCGGAGCCGGTCCACCATCCGGTAGAGGGGGTCGAAGCGGCCTCCCTCGTCTCCCGGCTGGACCACGTGCGCGCGGTACTGCCGCAGGACGATGCGGTCGCTGAACCAGTACGCCCCGAAGTTCATCGCCAGGGAGACGGCGAAGAACAGCACCATCCCGCTCCGTCCGCCCACGTACCCGCCGATGCCGACGAGCAGGAGTGTGAGGAGCGTCATCAACGCGAAGACTCGCAGCTTCTCCATGATCGTCCCCTGAGAACAGGGTCGGGACCGGCCGGACCGTGCGCGGCCGCCGGACGGGGGCCCCGGAAGGCGCTCCGCCGGTACGGCCCGCTTCGGGCTACGAGATGGTCCAGTCCCCTCGCTTGGGTTCCCGCGCATCCCACTCGGCCCGCGCCTCCTCGAACCCCTTCCGTCCCAGGATCCCGTAGGTGAGCCGCTTCCCCAGCTCCACGCCCGGCTGGTCGAGCGGGTCCACTCCGTAGAAGCCGCCGGCGTACACGGTAGCCATCTCCAGCAGGTAGAAGAGGGCCCCCAGGGACCGTGCGTCCACCCGCTGCACGACGAGCGCCATGTTCATCCGCCCCCGCCGGGCCAGCGCGGCCTCCGTCGCCGCCTGCTCCACGGAGAGCAGCTCGCCCAGGGTGTGCCCGCCCAGGTAGCCCAGCTCACCCACCTCGGCGTAGAGCGGGATCGCGGGGATCTCCACGTCCTCGGCGGGCGCCGCCTCCAGCAGGAAGGTGATCGTCTTGTCGAAGGGCCCCTCGACGTAGAGCTGCACCTGGGAGTGCTGGTCGGTCGCGCCCAGCGACTTCACCGGTGTCGGCCCCACGTACACGTCCTCGCCGGCGCGGCTCTTCTGCTTCCCCAGGCTCTCCGCCCACAGCTGCCGGAACCAGTCGGCCAGGTCGCGCAGCCGGTCGGAGTACGGCATCATCACGTGGATGGGTGCGCCCTTCTCCCGATCCGCCAGGAACTGGAGCGCCGCGAACATCCCCGCGGGGTTCTCCCGCAGATCGGCGCTCCGGCAGCGCTCGTCCATCTCCCTCGCGCCCGCCAGCAGCTCGCGGACGGGGATGCCGGTCATCGCCGCGGGGAAGAGGCCCACGGAGGAGAGAACGGAGAACCGCCCCCCCACGTTCGGCGGGATGGGGAGGGTGCCGATGCGCTCCGTCGCCGCGAGCTGGCGGAGCACGCCGTTGGCGGGGTCGGTGGTGAAGAGCAGGTGCCGGCGGTACCCGTCCCCCAGCTCGGCTTCCAGCTTCTCGCGGACGACCAGGTACTGGCTCATGGTCTCGGCCGTGCCGCCGGACTTGGAGACCACGTTGAAGAGCGTCCTGCGCAGGTCGACGCGGTCGAGGAAGGCGGCGATGGTGGCCGGGTCCACGTTGTCCAGCACGTAGAGCCGGGGGAAGTAGTCGCGGCCCTCGTCGTCCAGCTCGTTCCAGTACGGGTGCAGGAGCGCGGTCCGCAGCGCGATGGTCCCGAGCGCCGACCCGCCGATCCCCAGCACCACCACGTTCTCGAACACCTGCCCCGCGCCCTCGGCGAACCGCTCGATCTCCGAGACCACCTCGTCCGCGTACGGTAGGTCGCAGAAGCCCAGCTCCTTCGCCTCCCTCCGCCGCTCCGTATCCGCGTGGACCTCGCGGAACCTCTCCGCGAGCGCGTCGAGCCGGGCCGGGTCGATCCCGTGCTCCCCTCCGAGGCGGGGGGAGAGCATGTTGTTGTAGTCCAGGGTGACGAGCGGTTGGTCAGGCATCGGTTGCGGCTGCAGGGTTCGGATGAATGCCAGCGAGGCGGGCGGGGGCGCGGGACTCCCGCCTTCTCCGGTCAGATCTCCACCACCAGGCCGTCGTGGGCCGCGGCGACCCCGGGGGGTAGCCGTGCCTCCAGCTCCGCGTGGCGGACCCGGTGGCTGAGGTGCGTCAGGTAGGTCCGCTCCGCGCCGATCGCCAGCGCTGCCTCCACGGCCTCCTCCACGGTGAAGTGGGTCGGGTGCGGGTTTCCGTACCAGAGCGCGTTGAGCACCAGGACCCGCACTCCCGCGAGGGCCTCGCGGGTGCGGTCGGGGAGCCGCTTGGCGTCCGTGATGTAGCCGAGGTCCCCCACCCGGAAGCCGAACGCCTCCACCTGGCCGTGCGGGACGGCGAGGGGAAGCATCCGGAAGCCCGCCACGTCCACCTCCTCGTACGCCCGGAACGCGGCCAGCTCGGCCTCCGGCTTGGTGGTCCCCTCGACCGGCCGGATGTCCGGGTCGAACACGTAGGCGAAGCGCGCCCGGAGCGTGTCCACGCACTCCTCCGAGGCCCACACCGGGAGCGGCCGGTCCCGACGCACCGAGAACACGCGCAGGTCGTCCACGCCGTGCACGTGATCCGCATGGCAATGGGTGTACCAGACCGCGTCGACCCGGTCCACCCCCGCTTCCAGGAGCTGGAGCCGCAGCTCCGGGGGGGTGTCCACCAGGAGCCTCCGGCCGTCGTCCTCGAGGATGGCGCCGTGCCGGGAGCGCCGGTCCCGCGGATCGGAGGAGGTGCAGGTGGCGCACCCGCATCCGACGACGGGGACGCCGAACGACGTCCCCGTCCCGAGAAAGCGGAGCTTCACGGACGCCCGCTTCGCGTTCTCACAGCACCGCCACCTGCAGCAGGTTGGTGGTCCCCGGCACGTGCATGGGGTAGCCCGCCGTGACCACGATCCGGTCTCCGGGAGCCGCGAGGCCGCGCCTCAGCGCCTCCTCCCTGCCGCAGGCCAGCATCTCCTCGAACTCCGCCTCGGCCGAGCAGAGGACGGGGAGCACGCCCCACACCAGGGCGAGCTGGTGGTACGTGCGCCGGGAGTCGGTCACGGCCATGATGGGAACCGGCGGCCGGAACGAGGAGACCACCCGCGCGGTGGAGCCGCTGCTGGTGAAGGTGAGGATCAGGGGCGCGGAGAGGCGCCTCACCGCCTCCACCGTGGCGGCGGCCACGGCGCGCTCCGTGGGGGTGTACCCGTCCAGCGGGCGCTCCAGGGGGATGTCGTAGTGCGGCCCTCCCCGGATGACGTGGGAGTCCTCGATCTCCTGGGCGATGCGGACCATCGACTTCACCGCCTCCACGGGGAACTTCCCGGTGGCCGTCTCGGCGGAGAGCATGACCGCGTCCGTCCCGTCGATGATGGCGTTGGCGACGTCCGAGGCCTCGGCGCGCGTGGGGCGCGGGTTCTCGATCATCGACTCCAGCATCTGCGTGGCGGTGATGACCGGCCGGCTGGTGAAGTTCGCGAGCTGGATCATCCGCTTCTGCGCGAGCGGTACGCGCTCGAAGGGCAGCTCCACCCCCAGGTCGCCCCGGGCGACCATCGCGGCCGCCGCGGCCTCCATGATGGGCTCCAGGTTCTCCAGCGCGTGCCCCTTCTCCACCTTCACCACCACCAGCGGCCCGCCCGCCGGGATGCGGCGGAGCAGGTCGCGCACGTCCTCGACGGAGCGCACGAACGACAGGGCCAGGTAGTCGACCCTGTGCTCCAGCGCGAACTCGAGGTCGCGGAGGTCCTTCTCCGTGAGCGAGGGCACGCTCACCCGGGTGCCCGGGAGGTTGATCCCCTTGTTGGAGGTGAGGGTGCCGCCGTGGATCACGCGCATCTTCACGCGGGGCGGCTGCACGTCCTCCACGATCAGCTCCATCAGCCCGTCGGCGAGGAGGACCACGTCGCCCACCTCCACGTCCTGCGCGAGTTCGGTGAACGTGGTGGGCAGCTCGCCCGGGAGGTGCATCCCCTCGGGCGCGAACACGACCGCGTCGCCCGGGCTCAGCTCCACGGGAGCGGAGAGGACCCCGACCCGGATCTTCGGACCCTGCAGGTCGCCGAGGACCGCGATCGGGCGGCCCGCGGCGTCCGCGGCCTCGCGGACGTGGCGGATGGTCTCCGCGTGGCGCGCGAGGTCGCCGTGGGAGAAGTTGATCCGGGCCACGTCCATCCCTGCGGCGATCAGCGAATCGATACGCTCTCTCGACCAGGAAGCGGGGCCCAGCGTGCAGACGATCTTGGTGCGACGAATCATGAGTCGGGCTGCGGGCGATACGGTGACCCGCGCGACGCGGCAAGGACCGGGCCGTGCTCCATGTCGCGGTTGCGGGGAAGCAGGTATAGTGCCCGGCGCGGGAGGGAGGGGCAAGGGGGGTGCCGCGCCGGGCGGGGTTCAGCCGGACCGCGCGCCTCCGAGACCTTCCAGGAGCAGCGGCAGCGCCGTGCCGGCCGTGCCGCGCAGGAGCACGTCGGCCACGGGAGTGATCCCGCCGGGCTCGGGGTTCACCTCCACCACGAACGCGCCCGCGCGCTTCGCCAGCCGGGGCAGCTCCGCGGCGGGGTACACCTGCCCGGAGGTGCCCACCACCAGCATCACGTCGCAGGTCTCGGCAAGCGTCCACGCACGCTCCACGGCGTCCGGGGGGAGCACCTCGCCGAACCACACCACGTCCGGGCGCAGAGGAGACCCGCAGAGAGGACACGGCGGCGGGTCGCCTTCCCCGTCCGGCGCCTCGCCGGCGAAGGGGTGGTGCGCGTCCAGGCACTTCAGACGAAGGAGGCTCCCGTGCAGCTCGGTCACGTCGGGCGACCCGGCCCGCGCGTGGAGCCCGTCGACGTTCTGCGTCACCACGGCCAGCGAGCGGAGCCGCGCCTCCATCCCGGCCAGCGCGAGGTGTCCCGGGTTGGGCCGGCACTCCGCGACGCGGCGGCGCCGGTCCGCGTACCAGCTCCACACGAGGCGCGGGTTCGCGCGGAACCCGCGCTCGGTCGCCAGCTCCTCGGGATCGTGGCGCGCCCAGAGGCCCTCCAGGGCGTCGCGGAAGGTGGGGATCCCGCTCTCCTTCGACATTCCCGCCCCCGTAAACGCCACCACCCGCTCCGCCTCCGCCAGCCGGCGGACGACGAGGTCCACCTCCGCGGGGGTCACGCCGCCCCGCCCCGGTGGACGACCTCGCCGCCCACCACCGTGAGCAGGCACTTCATCCCGAGCAGCTCCTCGGGGGAGGCCGCGAGCGGGTCCACGTCCCATGCCGTCAGGTCCGCGTCGTAGCCGGGGAGGAGGCGCCCGCGACGATCCGCCTCCCCGGCGGCGAGGGCGGGCCCTTCCGTGTATCCCCGGACCGCCTCCTCCGCGGTGAGGCGGTGCTCCGGGTACCATCCTCCCTCCGGCTCTCCGTCGCGGCTCACCCGCTTCGTCGCCGCGTACAGGCCCGGCCGGGGATCCACCGTCTCCACCGGCACGTCGGAACCCAGGGCCAGCGTCGTCCCCGCCCTCAGCAGCGGGGCGAAGGCGTAGGCGCCGCGGGAGCGCGCGTGACCCCAGTGGCGCTCGGCGGGGGCCACGTCGCTGAGCAGGTGGACCGGCTGCATGGACGCGACGATCCCCGAACGGGCCGCTGCGTCCCACAGCTCCGGCGCGAGGAGCTGGAGGTGCTCGATCCGGTGCGGCATCGCCGGCACCCGCGGCGCGGCGGACAGCACCTCCAGCGCCCGCCGGGTGGCCTCGTCGCCGATGGCGTGGACGGTGCTCGCGATTCCCGCCTCCGCCGCCACCCGCACGGCCTCGCGGAAGTCGGCCAGGGGCAGCGTCTCGATCCCCCGGTTCTCCGGCTCCCCCTCGTACGGCTCGCGGAGGAGCGCCGTGCGGGAGCCCAGCGCGCCGTCCAGGAACATCTTCACCCCGCCGACGCGGATCCACTCCCCGCCGAACCCGCTCCGCATCCCCAGGCGAACCGCGTCGTCCAGGAAGGAGAGCGGGAGCGCCTGGAGGACCCGGAGGCGGAGGAGGCCCCGCTCCTCCAGGTCCTGGAAGTCGGCGAGCCCGGTGGGCTGCTGCACCGAGTGCACCCCCGTGATCCCCAGCCGGTGAAGCTCCCGCTGCGCGTCCAGGAGCGCGTCCCGGACCTCGTCCCTCGCGGGCTCCGGGAGGAACGGCTCCACCAGCCGCTTGGCGTGCTCCAGCAGCACCCCCGTGGGCTCGCCGGTGACGGGGTCGCGGACCACCGTGCCCCCCTCGGGATCCGCAGTGGTGGCGTCGATGCCGCACGCCCGGAGCGCCGCCGAGTTGACCCAGGCCGCGTGGATGTCGTGGCTCTCCAGGTACGCGGGGCGGTCCGGACAGACGCGGTCCAGGAGGTCCCGGGTGGGGAGGCCGCCCCATCGGTGCGCGTCCCACCCCATCCCCCGGACCCACCCCGAACCGCTCGCGGCCGCCCGCGCGACCCTCGCCGCCCCCTCTTCCGGAGTGCGCGCGTCGCCCAGCTCCACCCACCGCCGCGCGAGCGCCCAGGTGGTGAGGTGAACGTGCGCGTCCGTGAAGCCGGGCGTGACCACGGCGTCTCCCAGCGCCTCCACCCGCGCCCCCGGGAGCGCCGCCGCGCGCACCCCGGCTTCGCTCCCCGCGCAGACGACCCGGCCGCCGCGCACCAGCAGCGCCGTCACGGGGGGCGCGTCGCCCAGGAGGTGGATCCTGCGGGCGAGGAAGATCCGGTCGGGACCGTCGGCGCGGCTGCGTGTCATGGATGGGAGAGCGAGACGTTCACGGGGCCGGCGGATCCGGCGGGGGGAGCGGGTGGCAAGATAGGAGACGCGAGACGAGACGGGCAACCCGGCGGGGGTGGCGGAACTCTTGCGGGGGCGCGCCCCGGGGGCGAAGTTCCCGCGACCTCGAAACCGGACACAGCGTGAAATACGAATACGTCGAGACTCCCGGGCAGCTGGAGCGCGTGATCGAGCGCCTCCGCGGCCAGCCCCTGATCGCCGCGGACACGGAGGCCGCCGGCTACCACCGCTACCTGGACCGGCTCAGCCTCATCCAGCTCTCCTCCCGCGAGGAGAACTTCCTGATCGACCCGCTCGCGGTCGAGGTGGGGACGCTGAAGCCGCTCTTCGAGGATCCCGCCGTCGAGAAGATCTTCCACGACGCCGACTACGACCTGCGGATCCTCGACCGGGACGCGGGGATCGGGCTGGCGGGGCTCTTCGACACCCAGATCGCCGCGGCCTTCCTGGGAGAACGGTCGCTCGGGCTGGGCAGCATCGTCGAGAAGTACCTGGGGTTGAAGCTCCCCAAGGAGTTCCAGCGCGCCGACTGGGCGGAGCGCCCCCTCTCCCAGGGGATGAAGGACTACGCCGCCACCGACACCGCGCACCTCCCCGCACTCCGCGACCGCCTGAAGGAGGAACTCGTGGCCCGGGGGCGGCTCGCCTGGGCCGAGGAGGAGTTCCGGCGCCGCGAGCAGACCCGCTGGACGGAGTCGGAGGCCGACCGCGAAGCGTTCATGCGTGTCAAGGGAGCCCGCGACCTCTCCCCGCGGGGGCTGGCCATCCTCCGCGAGCTGTTCGGGTGGCGGGAGGAGGTGGCCCGCGAGCGCGACCAGGCCACCTTCCGCGTCCTCGGGAACCAGGCGCTGATCGAGCTGAGCGCCCGGGCTCCGCGCACGGTCAAGGAGCTCCCCGAGATCCACGGGATCTCCGAGGGACTCGCGCAGCGCCGCGGCCGCGAGATCCTGGCCGCCGTCCGGCGCGGCCTGGAGGTCCCCGACGGCGAGCTTCCTCGCTTCCCCGCGCCTCGCCGCTGGGAGCGCGACCCGGAGCACGAGGCGCGGGTGGAAGCGCTCAAGCACGCGCGCAACCGCCGCGCCGACCAGCTCGGGCTGGACCCGGGCTTCATGATGTCCAGGGCCATGCTGGAGGACCTCGCCCGGGCGATGCCCGGGAGCCCGGCGGAGCTGCTGGAAGTTCCCGGAGTGCGCCGCTGGCAGGTGGAGGCGCTCGGGGAGGTCCTGGTCAGCGCGCTGCGCTGAGGGCAAGCGAGCATCCCGGCGGCCCGCGCCGGGTTCACACGATCTGAGACGACGAGGGAAGGATGCGGACGATCACGGACGAGGACGGCAGGGCCTGGGAGGTCGTGGCGACGGAGAGCACCGGCGCCCACCTGAAGCGCGGGGCGACGCTGGCGTTCCGCCCCGCCGAGGGCGGAGAGGCGATCCCGACCCCGGTGACCTTCAACAGCGCCGAAGCGGCGAACTTCGCCATCGGCACCATGAGCGAGAAGGAGCTGCACCGCCGCCTCGCCTGGGCGAAGACGGAGGCGGGGCTCGCCTGAGCCCCGGCCCGTCCGCTCCGCAGGCAGAGAGCCCCTCCCCCGGGTCCGGTCCCGGGAGGAGGGGCTCTTCGTTCCGGCCCGGAGCGACGACGCCTACCCCCCGCGTCCGTCGAGCCGCCCGATGGTCGCCGACGACGGCGGCCGCTCCCGTCGGAGCCGCGACGCCACCTCGTCCGCCTCCCGCATCACCCGCAGCACGTTCCCGCCCAGCACCTTCTTCACGTCGTCGTCCCCGTATCCCCGCCGCAGCAGCTCCGCGGTGAGCCGGGGGAAGCACGAAACGTCCTCCATCCCCTCCGGGAGCGACATCACGCCGTCGAAGTCCGATCCCAGCCCCACGTGGTCGATCCCCGCCACCCTCACCACGTGGTCCACGTGGTCGGCGAGCGTGCCCACCGTGCCGCGCGGCACCGGATGGGCGAGGCACCACGACTCGTACGCCGCTTCGGCCGCCCGCTCGTCGTCCGGGTGCCGCTCGCGGATGCGGCGCTGAACCTCGAACATGTCGCGCATGACTTCCGCCCCGCGGGGCTCCGCGAAGCCGGGGTAGAAGTTGACCATCACCACCCCGCCGTTCTCCCTCACCTTCTCCAGCACGTCGTCGGGGACGTTGCGCGGGTGCTCGGCCACGCCGCAGGCGGCGGAGTGCGAGAAGAGCACCGGCGCGGCGGACACCCGGATCGCCCCGCGCATGGTCTCGGCGGAGACGTGGGAGAGGTCCACCAGCATCCCCAGCCGGTTCATCTCCCTCACCACCTCCTCGCCGAAGGCGGTGAGCCCGCCGTGCCGCGCGACGTCCGTCGCCGAGTCCGCCCAGTCGACCGTGTCCGCGTGGGTGAGCGTGAGGTACCTCACCCCCAGCGCGTGGAACCGCCGCAGCACTCCCAGCGAGTTCTCGATCGCGTGCCCGCCCTCCACCCCGATCAGCGAAGCGATCCGCCCCGAGGCGTGGATCCGCTCCACGTCCGCGGCCGTGTACGCCGGCTCCAGCGCGGGGGAGCGCTCCGTCATGCGGTGGATCAGGTCGATCTGCTCCAGGGCGACGCGCGTCGCGCCGTTCCCGGCCAGCGCGGGAGGGACGTAGGCCGCCCAGAACACGCCCCCCACCCCGCCCTCCCGGAGACGGGGAACGTCCGTGTGCTGCCCCGGGAGCGGACCGTCCGGGTCCATCCGCGCGGGGTCGCCCGCGGCCTTCTCGCGGATCTCCCAGGCGAGGTCGTTGTGCCCGTCCACCAGCTGCGCCTCGCGATGGAGCCGCCGGGCGCGCAGCAGCAGCGCGTCTTCGAACGGGGGCGCGGCCCCGTCCCACGCGGGAGGAGCGGAATCGGGGGTGGCGGTGGACATCGGGAGCGTGGGAGAGCCGCGGGAGAGAAGGCCGATGGAGGCCGCCCGGAGGGCCGGGCGGCCTCGCGGCCGGGGAGCATCAGGGGGTGAGGACCCGGCGGAGCACGCCGACCGTGCGGAGCGAGAGGATCTGGGAGCGTCCCACCCATTCCACCTCCGCCATGATCCTGCGGCGGCGAACGAACCCGTCCGTGATGACCGGCGCGCTCGCGAAGTCCGCCGCGAGGTCCGGCGGGATCAGGAGCAGGAAGTCCTGCCGCCGCTTGTCGCCGCGCGCCCCCCACTTGCACTCCGCCGCGGGAACCCGTCCCACGCTGTCGCGAAGCGCCAGCACCGCGCGCTCCGCGTTGGGAACGCCGTGGCGGAGCGCGACCCCGTCCGGCGTCCCGCAGTAGAGTTCCGTGCGTACCCTGCGGCCGCGCGCCTCCTGCCCTTCCAGCACCAGGCGCTCGAAGTCGGCGGTGGTGAAGGCGTCCTGCGCAGGCTCGGCAGCGGCCGGCGGGGGAGTGGTGTCCACGGCCGGGGCCGGAGGGGGCGCGGGGACCACCGCGCCCGCGGGAAGGTTGTCCTCGCGAGAGAAGGCGTTGAAGAGGACCACGGCGGTCAGCGCGCCCACCACGCCGTACGAGACGAGCGCCCACGGGCGGGCCCACACCGGGGGAGGCGCGCGCCGCTCCACCCTGCGCCGCTCCACCTCCCGGCGGTCAGGCCCCCTCCGGTCGCCCCCCCGCTCCGCCTCTCCGTCCTCCCGCTCAGCCGACATTCACTCGGTTCCTCGAAAGTCCAGTTTCGGTACACCCCGTCGCGGCTCCGCTGCCGACCGCGGGCCGCGCGAGATGTAGGGAATGTCCGGAGAAGATAGCGAAGCGGTGGAACGGAAACCAGCGCACCCCCGGAGGGCGGCGCGCGGGCGCCCCGGTCAGGAGGAAGCGGAAGGGGACGGGATGGAGGGCGGGAGCAGCAGCCGGAACGTGCTCCCCACCCCCGGGGTGGAACTCACGTCCAGCTTTCCGCCCAGCGTATGGGCGAGGCGCCGCGAGATCGGGAGCCCGAGCCCGGTGCCCTCCACCGCCCCGCCGATCACGTCGGTCCCGAGCTGGACGAAGTCCTCGAAGATGCGCGCCAGGTCCTCGGCCGGGATCCCGTCGCCGCCGTCCACCACTTCCAGCTCGACACCCCCGTCGGACGCGCGTCCGCACCGGACCCAGACCGGCTTGCCCTTCCCGAACTTGATGGCGTTGGAGAGGAGGTTGAGCACGATCTGCCGCACCCGCCGCGGATCGCTCAGCACCCGGCACGGCACGGCGCTCGACACCAGGTGGAGCGTGGAGCCCCGTCCGTCCGCCAGCGGCCGGACGGCCGCGAAGAGGTCCTCCACCAGCCGGGGAAGGTCGATCTCCTCCGGCTGGATCTCGAACTTGCCCAGCTCGATGCGCGAGATGTCCAGGATGTCGTTGACCAGCTCCCGGAGGTGGCTGGCGGCCCTCTGCGACCGCTCCACCGCCAGCTCCTGCTGCTCCGCCAGGCTCCCGTACACCGAGGCGAGGAGCAGGTCGTTGTACCCCATGATCGCGTTGATGGGGGTGCGCAGCTCGTGGCTCATCGCCGCGTAGAAGCGGTTCCGGGCGCTGATGGCGATCTGCAGCTCGCGCGTTCTCCGCTCCAGCTGGTGGTTGAGCTGCAGGAGCTGGTCCTGGCCGGCGTGGAGTTCCTCCGTCATCGCGAGAAGCTCCTCGTTCTGCGCCTCCATCTCCTCGTTCTGGCGCTGGAACTCCTGCGAGAGCCGCTCGTTCTCGTGCAGCTCCCGCTCCAGCTCGTCCAGCGCCCTCACCAGGCGCGCCTTCTCCTTTGCGAGGTCCCGCTGCGTGTTCAGCAGCTCCGAGTTGACCTCGTGGAATTCGTCGTACAGCCGGGCCGTCTGGGCGTGCCGGGGATACTCCACCAGCCAGACCCTCACCTTTCCGTCCTCGTCCACCCGGGAAACGGAGAACGAGAGGGGCAGAACGGTATCGCCTCCCTCGAACACCAGCTCCCATGCCGTTCCCTCGGCCGCGCTGGCGGAGGAGAGCGCCTCTTCCAGCTTGTGGACCGATGCCCGGTCCAGGGCCCCCGCGAGTGGAGTCCCCACCACCTCGCGACCGATCACCGTCTCGATCCGCCCGTTCGAATCCGTGACCGTGCCGTCCAGGCACAGCTCCAGCACGGCGCCCGGGAAGGCGCGGAGGCAGGTGTGGAGACCGGATCCGGGGCGGGTGATCATGCTCCGATACGCTCCTTCAGGACGCGGACGGCCTCCACCGCGTCGTTCGCGGTGACGTCCGCACCGACCGTCGCGGCCAGCTCCGGGTCGTCCAGGAACGGCCGGCCGCCCACCGCGATCAGGGGTGTCTCCTCGCCCAGCCGCTCGCGGAGCGCGCGGATCGCTTCACGAACCCGGACGAGGTGCGGAGCGATGGACGCGGAGAGGGCGACCACGGCCGGCCGGCGGGCCTCCACCATATCCGCCAGGCTCTCGATGGGGGTGGTCGCGCCCAGGAAGAGCGTGTCCCATCCCTCCAGCTCCAGAAGGTCGCAGATCATCCGCAGCCCCACCTCGTGACGCTCGGAGTCGGCGCACGCGGCCACCAGCAGCGGCCCCGGCTCCCGGGAAGCGGTGAAGAGGTCGTCGTAGAGGCGGGCCATCGCCGCCTGCGTGATCGCCGTCGCGAGGTGCTCGTCCGCCACGGTGATCCGGTTCTCCTGCCACAGCCGTCCGACCTCCCGCAGGGCGGGCTGGAAGATGTCCAGGTACATCTCGCGGTGCCCCAGGCCCGCCCCCCGCGCCCGGTCCACCACGCCGAACGCGCGGCGGCGGTCGCCGGCCAGCAGCGCCTCGACGTAGTCGCGGGCGGCTTCCCCGGCAGCCACGGTCGCGGTCACGCCGCACTCTCCAGCACCGCGCTCCCCGCACGGATGCACTCCGCCACCGGGGCGCCCGCCTCCGGCTCCAGCCCCTCGACGACCACGTCCTCCGTGATCTCCAGTGCGACCGCGAGTTCGCCCGTGTCCACGCCCCGCGCGCGCAGCAGCCCGTCCAGCCAGCGCACGTAGCCGGCGAAGAGCCCCGGCTCCCGCAGGTCCACCGCCGGAGCCAGGTGCTCCAGGTTGTACCGCATGTCCTGGAGGCACTTCTCCCGCCCCCGCTCGCCGTACTTGTCCTGCAGGCCCGGGAGGCGCTCGTACAGCCGCCGGGTGATCTCCCTCGCGAGCCGGTCCTTCTCGTCGAGGAGGAAGGCCGCGGCGCTTCCGCCCGGCGCTACGCCACCCACTCCGGCACCCTCCTCGAATCCATCAGCACCTCGTAGGCTTCGTGTCTCACCCCGGTGCGCCCCATGATGTCCGCGGGCTCGCGGGAGTGGGAGACGGAGTGCTCCCGGCTGCGCATGTAGCTGCGGAACGCCTCGCGGTCCTCCCAGGCGGTGAGGAAGGTGTGGGACGCCGTTCCGGACTGGGGTCGCAGCAGCTGCAGGTACAGGAAGCCGGGAAACCCGTCCACCAGCCCGGACCGCTCCCGGAAGTGCCGCTCGAGCGCCTCCTGGTCGTCTTCGGGAACGGACAGGTGCGAGATGAACACGAACATTTCCCTCCCTGGTTTCGGGAACACCTTATGAGTACGCGCGTTCCCCTCTGTACCGCAACCCCGTGGCAGCGTTTTCCCGGGCCGGATCGACGTCCCGGCCCCCGGTTTCGTCAGTACGCCCGGGATCAGACGAGAGCCAACGAGGTCGGCTGCGCAAGCTCCGGGCCAGGAGGGCACCGACGCGCGAGCAGGGGCCCAGGGGCACAAACATTGCCCCCACAACAAGATACAGGATGCATCCGAAACATCAACCAGGGAAAACACAGCCATGGCGGAAGACATCAACGGCAAGGGGAAGCACCTCGGCGGGAAGATCAAGGAGGGACTCGGCGACCTCCTGGGCGACCGGGAGATGAAGCGGGAAGGTCGCCTGGACCAGATGGAGGGCCGTGCGGAGCAGGACCAGGCACGTGCCGAGGAGGCCCTGCGGGACGCGGACGCCCGGCGCGTGGCGGCCCGGAACGCGAAGGACCGCAGGGACCTGTAGCGCGTCCTACCGGGGTGGAGCGCCGCCCGGGTCCGCCCGGGCCGGCGCTTCGCCCGCCGGGGGGAGCGGGCAGGCTCGGGATGTGCGTCCCGCCGCCTCGGTCGACCGGAAACCCGAGACACGGCGAGGAACGATGCACAAGGTACGCGTGGTGGACGCGCGCTACGACCAGTCCCGGCCCTACCTGGGGAAAGTGGGCGAGGTGATCGGCCACTGGGGCGCAGACAGCAACGAGGACGGCCGGGACGGGTTCATGGTGCAGTTCCCGGACGGAGTGGTGATCGGCGTGGCCGAGGACGAGGTGGAAGACGTCTCGGACGAGACGTCGTAGTCGAGGGGTCGGGCCGGCGGAGGGAACATGCGGACCGGGCGGCGAGCGATTCGCCGCCCGGTCCGGCCGTCAGCGCGGGATGCGCAGCTTCTGCCCCGGGCGGATGGGCGCGTCCGAGGCCAGGCCGTTCGCCTGCTGGATGGCCTCCACGGAGGAGTCGTACGCGCGGGAGATCGCCCACAGCGTCTCCCCGCTCTTCACCACGTGCTCGCGGACGGCGGGCTTCGCGGCCCCGCTTTCGGCCGGCCGTGAAGCGGAGTCCTTCCGCGCGGGCGCCGGAGCCTCGGCCAGGGCGGCTCGGGCCGTGGAGGGGCGCTCCTCGGCCGCCTTGCGCGGGATGCGCAGCGTGCGTCCGGGAACGATGACGTCGCCCCGGAGGCCGTTGGCGCTCCGGATCTCGTCCACTCCCACGCCGTACTCGCGCGCGAGCCCCCAGAGCGTCTCGCCCTCCTTCACCCGGTGCTCGGTGCGCGCGGGCTCGCTCCCCCGGTCGCCCTTGCCGCGCTCCTCGGACCGGGCGGGCGTCTTCCTCGCCGGCGCCGCCGCCGCGACGCGCTCCACCGGCCGCGAGGACAGCGAGGAGGCCGCCGGCCGCGGGAGGCGGAGCCGGGTGCCGGTCGGGAGCTTCTCCAGGTTCACCGTCGGGTTGAGTTCGCGGATGCGGGAGATCGTCAGCCCGGCATGGAGGGCCAGCCTCTCCGCCGAGTCGCCGCGGCGGACGGCGTAGGTCCCGTACCCGCCGTCCCGGCGGAACTCGGAGTCAAGGTACGCCTGCTGGAGCGACTCCCCCGTTCCCCGGGGCACCCAGACCCAGTAGCTCCCGGAAGGCGTCATGCCCCGGTGCAGGTGAGGGTTGAGCTGGGCGACGGAAGTGGGAGACAGCCCTCCCATCGCCGCCAGCTCGGCCAGCGAGATGGAGAGGTCGGTCCGGATGCTGTCGTACGCGAAGGCGGGCATCACGCCGGACGAGGGGCGGAACCCGAACCGCTCCCGGTCCCGACCGATGATGGTGACCGCGTAGAGGCGGGGGACGTACTGCTTGGTCTCCTGCGCCAGCGTGCCCCAGACGGCCAGCTCCCAGAAGTTCTTGGCGCCGATCCCCTGCATCCCCCGGCTGATCCGCCCCGTACCCGCGTTGTACGCGGCTGCCGCGAGCGACCAGTCCTGGCCGAAGGTGCGATGGAGGTCTCGGAGGTGCCGCGCCGCAGCGTGTGTCGAGCGGACGGGATCCATCCGCTCGTCCACCAGGGAGTCGATGCGGAGCCCCATCCCCCGCCCCGTCGCGGGCATGAACTGCCACATCCCCACCGCCCCCGCGTGGGAGCGCGCCGTGGGGATGTAACCGCTCTCCACCATCGCGAGGTGGTGGAGGTCCGTGGGGAGCCCGTACCCCGCGAAGACGCCCTTGACGAACTCCTCGTAGTGCTCGGCCCGCTCCAGCCAGCGCCCCACCACGGCCTTCCGCTGGTTGACCAGGAAGTCCAGCTCCGCGGCCACCCAGGTGTTCGCCTCCATGGGCATGTCGTAACGGGCGTTGCCCAGGAGCGCGGCCGAGGTGCCCTTCAGCTCCCGCTCCTCCAGCTCCGGGCCGGAGTCGACGGTGTCGGGGGCGACGGCGGAGACGGGGTCGGGAGAGACGGAGGGACCACGGGACGCGCCGGGGGTGCAGGCGGCGGCGAGAACGAGCAGGACCGCCGCCGGGGCGAGGCGATTCGACATGGCGTTGGAACCGTCCGATCGCGGGGAAAGCAGTGCGGCCACGATCCCGGGGAACCGGGGACCGCGTTCGGCGAAGTAGAAAGAGGGTCGCAAGATAGCGGGGAGGGAGGGATCGCGCCACACCGAAAAAAGGGCGAAACCCGAGGTTGCTACCCCTACTTTCCGAAGATCCCCTCCAGCGCCTTCCTGCGGAACTCGAAGATCTCGCGGAGCCGGGGCGCCACCATCCAGCGCCGGACCAGGCCCGACGCCGGCTGGAACGGAAGTGCGTAGTGCACGAGGTCGTGGACCTCGACGCCTCCGTCGACCTCCCGGAAGTGGTGCTGGTGGTGCCAGAACCGGTAGGGACCGAAGCGCTGCTCGTCCACGAAGAGGCGAGGCTCCACCACGTGGGTGATCTCGGTGACCCACCCCACCTTCACGCCGGGGAGCGGGCTCACCGTGTACGTGGCGATCATCCCCGGGTACATCCGCGGCGGCAGATCCGAGGTGACGGTGAAGCCCAGCCACGGGGGGGTGATGCGCGGCAGGTTCGAGGCGTCGGAGAAGAAGTCCCAGGCCCCCGCGAGCGATCCGGGCAGGAGCTGCCGGGCCTGCAGCAGGTGGAGTTTCATGGCTGGCCGCCGGTTACGAGGAGTCCCGGTCGCCCGCACGCGCCCCCCGCGCGCGGCCTGCGTTCAAGGTATGTCCAGCCCTGCGCGGCGCAACTCCCCTCCCCGGGCGTTCCCCGTTGCCGGGCCGGCTCCGGTCGACCGCTTCCCGTGCCTCAGAACAGGTCGTACTGCGGACCCGTGCGGATCCGCCGGAAGGCATCCGTCGAGAGCCGGAGGCTCCGCTCGTTCAGCCCGAGCCGGCGACAGGTGGTCGCGAAGACCTGCTTGAGGTGGGAGGCCCAGATCCCCTCGCCCTTCATCCGCTCGTGGAACTGCGCCTCGTTCAGCTTCCCGCCGCGAAGCTCCCGGACGCGGTTCAGCACCTTGGACTTCCGATCCGGGAAGTGCTGCCCCAGCCACTCCTCGAACAGCTCCTTCACCGCGAACGGGAGCCGGAGGGGCACGTAGCCGGCGGACCGGGCTCCGGCCGCCGCCGCGGCCTCGAGGATCGCCGGCACCTCGTGGTCCGTAAGGCCGGGAATCACCGGCGCGACCATGACCCCCGTGGGGATCCCGGCGGCGCTCAGCTCGCGGATCGCCTCCAGGCGGCGGGCCGGGATCGAGGTGCGGGGCTCCATCACCCGCTGGAGCTTCGGGTCCAGCGTCGTGACCGAGAGGAACACGAGCACCGCCCCGAACCGGGCCAGCTCCCCCAGCAGGTCGACGTCGCGCGTGACGAGGTGGTTCTTCGTCACGATGCCGACCGGGTTCCGGGCTTCCGCGAGCACCTCCAGGCACCCGCGCGTGAGTTCGAGCTTCCTTTCGATCGGCTGATAGGGATCGGTGACCCCACTCATGGCGATCACTTCCGGACGCCAGCGTGGAGACGCGAGTTCGCGCCGGAGCAGGGCGGGCGCGTCCTCCTTCACCATGATCCGGGTCTCGAAGTCCAGCCCGGCCGAGAACCCCAGGAATTCGTGGTTGGGCCGGGCGTAGCAGTAGATGCACCCGTGGGAGCAGCCCCGGTAGCAGTTGATGCTGACGTTGAAAGGGATGTCCGGGCTGTCGTTGCGCGCGAGGATGCTCTTCGCGCGGTCGCGGAAGTACTGCGTGGCCCTCCGCGGGTCCGGCTCGTCGGGATCGTCCGGCACCACATCGAGTTCGACGTGGAGCCTCTCGAACCGATTCGGCGGGTTGTGACTGGCCCCGCGCCCCCTGATCGGGATGAGTTCCATGGGTGCGATGCGCGCTGCGGAGATGGGGTACCGCCCTGGTCCCGGCAAGCTACACCGAACACATCCCGAAAATCAAGCGGGTCGTGAAGCCCGCCTTCCCGGCCGGCCCTTCAGCCGGCGATCCTCACGTCGTAGCCGTACTCCCGCACCGCTTCGCAGATCTGCTCCAGCGATACGACGTCGTCCTCGAAATCCACCTCCGCGCACTCGTCCCCGTGGTCCAGCACGGCGAAGAACACGCCCGGGATCTCCCGGAGCCGCGCGGCCACGCGGGCCTCGTCCTCCCGCTTCAGGTCCTTGACCCGGAGCTTCTGTGTCGGCATGCCTTCCTCCGCGACTCGGGTTCGCGGGAGACTGCTGCACGCTCCGCACCACCCCGGGCAGGGACGGCGACCCCTCTTCGCGCGCCTCCCTTGCCACCGAGCGTCCCGGGAGGTAACTCGGTTGAGCCGCCCGGACCACCTCCGACCGGGGGAACGACGAACCGACGCAGGGGATCCATGCCAGGAAATACGCTGCTGGTGGGGCTCGCCCACCCGGACGACGAGGTGGGGGCGGCGGGGACCATCCTCGCCCAGAAGGAGCGGGGCGACCGCGTGGTGATCGTGTGGCTGACGCGGGGAGAGATGACGGAAGCCTTCGGGCCCATCCCCGAGGCGGAAGTTTCGCGGCTGCGGGAGGAGCAGGGCCACCAGGCCGGGAAGGTCCTCGGCGTGGAGACCCGGTTCCTGGACTTCCGCGACACGCGCCTGGAGGCCACCCCCGAAGCGGCCCGGGAGGTGGCGCGGGTGGTCGCCGAGGTGAAGCCGGACGCCGTCCTCACCTGGGGCGACGGGTGGGTCCGGGGAATCCGGCACCCGGACCACCAGGCGTGCGGCAAGCTGTTCCGCGACGCCGTCACGCTGGCCCGGATCGCCAAGGTGGTGGCGCCGGCGGAACCGCACCGGGCGCTCGCGCCGGTCTTCACCTACCGCGACCTCCACTCCCCCCTCCCTCCGGTGGCCGTGGACGTGGAGCCGTACCTGGACACCATCCACGAGCTGGCGCGCTTCTACTTCGAGCGCATCCGCTTCGGCGACCCGGACTGGATCGACCGGCGGCTCCGCGAAGCCGCGGTCCCGTTCGGGCTCCGCTACGCCGAGGTGTTCGACGCCTGGGAGACCCGGCCGGGGCCCGTTCCGGCGCTCCTCCCCGCCGAGCCCGCCGACGGGGGCGCGATGCACCCGGACCGCAAGGCCGAGGTCACGGGCTGATCCCCCGCCCTACCGCCCCGGAACGCAGAACGGCCCCACCTCGGTGGGGCCGTTCTGCGTTCCCGCGAAAGCCGTCACGCGCGACGGTACACAAGCCTGTACGTGAGCGGCTGCTTGAGACGGGGGCTGGTCACGGTGACCCGCAGGGTCAGGGTCCGCCCGTCGTCGTTCACCGTGTAGGCGTTCACCCGCTGGCCGTCCTCCGCCATGAACGTCTGCTCCAGAGCGCCGTTCTTCCACTCGGTGCTCACCTTCAGCTTCTCTCCGTCCTCGCGCGTCCAGTCCACCACCGTGCCGTTGGCCGGGGTGACGATGGCGTCGCGGCCGTCCATGACCACGGAGACCTGCTGCGCGTCCTGGGAGATCCGCAGCCGCTGGTACGGCTGGTTGGTCTTCCGGAGCCGCCCGCGCGCGACGGGGCGCAGGGCGAAGTTCATGTCGCGGACCGCGGCGTCGATCGCCTGGTTGAGGTTGTCGCTCGCGGCGGCGTCGTACGTGTAGGTGCCGTCGAGCGAGGCGCTCGTCTGGGCCCGGCCTTCGGCGGGGACGGCGAACGCGAAGGCGATGAGTACCGCGAAGAGTGCCGAGATCCGATGGCGCATGGGAGTCTCCGGATTCGAAAGGATGACGGGATCGCGGGGAGGTCGGTCGAGGGGACGGGCCGCTGCCGGGGAGCGCGGCGCCGAACGTAACGGAAAGCTAAACAAAAAGTTCCCGGCGCGACACCCCCGCGGGGAGACGCTTGCCCCCCGGCCCACGCCGCATCAGAATGCGGAAAGTGTGCCCGCCGAAACCGGCGACCGGCCCCGCCCGTAGTTGGCCCGTGCCCCGCCCCGAGACAGGGGCGCCCCCCGACCAGGAGTCCCCCATGTCCGAACTGAGCCGCACCCCCCGGGTGCTCCCCAATATCGACTCGCGGAGCTGGGAACACCCGGCCGACCGGGCGGCCCTCAACGCCCTCCGCAGGGTCCCCGGCTTCGACGAGGTGCTGAAGAAGGTCTTCGGCCTTTTCGGGGAGCGCCCCATCCGCCTGGCCTTCCAGGCCAACGCCGTGCGCGTGTCGCCCACGCAGTTCCCCCGCGTCCACCGCCTCTACCGCGAAGCCGCGGACGTGCTGGACGCCCCCGCCGAGTACCCCGTGTTCGTCACGCAGAGTCCGGTCATCAACGCCGGCGCGTGGGGGATGGAGAAGCCTTTCATCACCCTCAACTCCGCCAGCCTCCAGCTCCTCGACGACCGGGAACTCACCTTCGTGATCGGGCACGAGCTGGGGCACGTCATGAGCGGGCACGCGCTGTACCGCACCATGATGTACATCCTACTCCAGCTCGCGAACGCGGGCTTCCCCCTCGTGGGGCTGGCCGCCCGAGCCGTGCTCGCCGCGCTCATGGAGTGGTACCGCAAGGCGGAGCTTTCCTGCGACCGCGCCGGGCTTCTCGCCGTCCAGGACCCCGACGCGGCAATGACCACCATGCTCAAGTTCGCCGGAGGCGGCAACGACGATCAGAACCAGACCAACCTCCCCGACTTCATCCGGCAGGCGGACGAGTACCGGCAGTCCGGCGACCTCGTCGACCAGGTCTTCAAGGTGCTGAACACGCTCGACCTCACGCACCCCTTCCCCGTGATCCGCGTGGCCGAGATGCGCACCTGGTTCGAGAGCGGCGACTACGACCGCATCCTCCGTGGGGAGTACCGGCGGCGCGGCGAGCCGGAGGCATCGTATCGGGAGGACCTCGCCGAGGCGGCGCGCGCGTACCGGGAGAGCGCCCGCGAGACGTTCGGGGAAACCTTCGGCCAGGCCGCAGAAGGCGCCCGGCGGGTGATGGACTCCTTCCGGGCCGGGTTCAACCGCCGCTGAAACTTTCGCGGCGCGCCTCGGGGCCGGAGGATCCAGCGCTGGCGCGGGAAAGTGGAACCGAGCTTGCATGTGCGTACGTGCGAGGCGGATCCGCCGCTTCACCCACCGCCCCCCGGAGGTTCGCCATGAGGAAATCGCAGTTCATCGAACTGGTGGCCGAGAAGGCCGAGATGAGCAAGGCCAGCGCGGCTCGCGTGGTCGACGCGATCTTCGACACGGCGGGCGGCGCGATCTCGGAAGCCGTGCGCACCGCGGGCCAGCTCTCCATCCCGGGATTCGGCAAGTTCAGCAGCAGGACCCGCTCGGCTCGCGAGGGACGGAATCCTCGCACCGGCATGGTGATCCAGATCCCGGAGCGGACCACCGTCAGCTTCTCGCCCGGCAAGGGCCTCCGGGAGACGCTGGCGGAGACGGGCGAGACCACGCGGAAGCGGGCCACGAAGAGCCGCACCGCCGGCTCCGCCCGCAAGGCGGCGGGCGGCACCGCCCAGGCGCGCGCGACCACGACCACCACGAAGCGGGCGGCGGCGAAGAAGTCCGGCGCCGCCAAGACCGCGACGGCGAGCCGGTCCGTCACCGCGAAGTCCGCCGCCCGTAAGGCCGGCACCGCATCCAAGACCACCACGAGCGTCTCCAAGTCCACCGCCCGGAAGAGCGGCGGCACGAAGTCCGCGAAGAAGTAGCGCGGATCTGCAGCGGAGGCCGGCACGGGCCCGAGGCCGTATCCCGAGGGATGCGGCCTCGGCTGTTGTCGGGTACATGGACGGACCCCTGTTCGGAGAGCAATGCCTGATTCGGTCGTGCGGCGCATCACGTGGCGGACTTCGGACGTCGCCCGGGTACTCACCCTGGTCGCGCTCTTCGTGTTCGCGTGGCGGTTCTTCTGGATGGTGCACAACGCATTCTTCCTGGGACTGCTCGCCATCCTGATCGCCATCGTCATCCACGCCCCCGCCCGGCTCCTGTCCCGGTGGCTCCCCTTCGGAGTCGCCTTCGCCGGGGTCGTGATCGTCTTCCTGGGGGCGATCGCCGCCCTGGCGGTGATCCTCGTCCCCCAGGTGGCCGAGCAGATCGGCGTGCTGGCCGGGCAGATCCCCGCGACGCTCGACTCGGTAGTGGAGTGGGTGGAAACGAAGACCCGCGCCGGGCAGAACGGCGAGATCGCCAGCCGGCTGAACGAGCAGCTCGGGGAGTTCGTGGGGCGCTTCGTCCCGCTCGCGTTCAACCTGATCAGCGTCGCGCTCGGCTCCTTCGCCGTGGTGACGCTCGCGATCTTCCTCGCCGCGCAGCCCGACGTGTACCGGACGATGGTGCTGCGGGTCGTCCCCCCGGACAGCCGCGAGAAGTGGACCCGGATCTACGACGAGGTCGGAAGGAACCTGAGAGCGTGGGTACTGGGGAAGGCGTTCACGATGCTGCTCATCGGCGTGTGCACGTACATCGGCCTCACCCTCTTCGGGATCCCCGGGGCGCTCGCGCTCGCGACGCTGGCCGCGCTCCTGGAGTTCATCCCCAACTTCGGACCCACGATCGCCGCGCTCCCCGCCGTAATCGCCGGGTTCGCGATCTCCCCGGGAACGGCGCTCTGGGTGGCGGTCTTCTACTTCGCGCTCCAGCAGGTGCAGAACGCGATCACCGTCCCGCTGGTGGAGCGAAAGGCCGTGAACATCCCCCCGGCCGCCCTCCTGGCCTGGCAGCTCATGCTGACGGTGGGCTTCGGCTTCCTCGCCCTCTTCGTGGCGACGCCCCTCCTGGCGGTGATCGTCGTCGCGACGAGGATCCTCTACCTGGAGCCGCTGGAAGACCGGAAGGCGTGGGACCGCAGGGACGCCGTATCGGCCGTGGAGGCCGCACCGGTAGAGCCCACGGACGAGCCCGGAGCAGGACCGCCCGCGCCGGGCGATTGACGCCCCGGAGCCGTTCCGTTATCTTCAGGGTTGGCGTCGAGTGGATCCCACCGAAAGTCCACACTGCGACCCGGGTGCCGTCGTGCCCGGGTTCCTCGTTGTTTCAATCCTGTGCCCTTCTTGCTCCAACCGGGAGGCGTGTTTTGGTCGAGATTCAGCTGGGTGAGAACGATCGCCTCGACTGGGCGCTCAAGCAGTTCCGTCGTCGCATGATCCGCTCCGGGCTCTTCAAGGACATGCGCAGGAAGCGCTTCTACGAGAAGCCCAGCGAAGCTCGCAAGGCCAAGACGAAAGTCGCCCTCCGGCGCCGCCAGAAGGACCGCAAGTTCGCCCGACGCGCGGGGCAGTTCTAACAGCGCGATTCCGCAGGGCCGCGCGCCGCGCGGCGAAGTCGTCGGTGGACGGGTGGGGTGCTGCCGGTCTCCGACACAGTCACCCACCAGGAGTACCGCTATGCGTACCACCGGAACCGTGAAGTGGTTCAACGACGCCAAGGGCTTCGGATTCATCACGCCCGAGGACGGAAACCGCGACTGCTTCGTCCACTTCTCCGCCATCAAGGCGGAGGGATTCCGCTCCCTCACGGAGGGAGAGCGCGTCGAGTTCGACATGGTCGACGGCGAGAAGGGCCCCGCGGCCGAGAACGTGACCCGCATGGGCTGAGCGGCGACCCACGCACGGTGGTCGCGAGACCGGGGCGTCCGAAAGGGCGCCCCGGTCTCGTTTTCTGGAAGCGTGTACGGAGGGCCGGACCTCACCCCCAGCCGTTCCGCTCCACCTCGAAGGTGTGCTCGCCCAGGGCGGGCGGCGGGCGGCGGAGCCCGACGGCGGACCGGGAGAAACGGATCGGGGAGCCGACGCTCGACGTCTTCCCGAAGGTGGGCCCCTCCATCTCCCAGAGCCCGCCCCGCTCCGTGAAGGCGGGGTCGTTCAGCGCTTCCCGTACGGACTGCACCGGCGCGCACGGGACGCCCGCCGCCTCCAGCTCCGCCAGCCACCCGGCCGCCGGACGGCTACGCAGCCGCTCCTCCAGGAGCGCGACCAGCGCGTCCCGGTTCTCCACCCGCGCCGGGTTGGTGGCGAAACGGGGATCCGCGGCGAGGTCTTCCAGCCCGAGGACGACGCAGCAGCGCCGCCACTGCGTGTCGTTCCCCACCGCGAGCACGAAGGGACGGTCCTCGGCGTGGAAGGCCTGGTACGGTACGATGGCGGCGTGCGCGTTCCCCCACCGCCGCGGCTCGCGCCCCGTGACCAGCGCCCCCTGGCCGACGTTCACCAGCCCGGCCAGCGCGGTGTCGAAGAGCGCCACCTCCACCCGCTGCCCACGGCCGGAGCGCTCCCGCTCGCGGAGCGCGGCCAGGATCGCGATGGCCGCGTTCTGCCCGGTGAGCACGTCCGCGAGGGCGACGCCCACCTTCATCGGCTCCCCCTCCGGCTCCCCCGTGATCGCCAGCCACCCGGCCCGCGCCTGTACCGCGAAGTCGTAGCCGGGACGCCCCGCCTCCGGGCCCTCCCGCCCGTAGCCCGTGACCGAGCAGAACACCAGCCCCGGGTTCTCCCGTGCCAGGGACTCGTACCCGAGGTCCCAGCGCTCCAGGGTCCCGGGGAGGAAGTTCTCGACGAGCACGTCGGCGCCCAGGGCGAGTCGGCGCACCCGGTCGCGCCCCTCGGCCGTCTTGAGGTCCGCCTCCACCGAGCGCTTGTTGCGGTTGGTGCAGAGGAAGTACGCGCTCTCACGCCCGGCGGGCCCCTCCGCCCAGGGCGGCCCCCAGGTGCGGGTGTCGTCGCCGTCTCCGGGGCGCTCCACCTTGAGCACATCCGCTCCCATGTCCCCCAGCATCATGGTGCAGAAGGGCGCCGCGAGCACGCGGCCCAGGTCCAGGACGCGCAGCCCGGCGAGGGGACCCTGCGGGGCGGACGGCTCGGAAGACGGCACGGAACCTCGGGGAGCGGGGTGGACGAGGGGCGGCAGCATAGCGGCGGCCGTGGAGAGCGTCAAGCGACGGCGAAACGCCTTTACCGGCGGCGGGGAAGCCGGCCGGAGCCTCTCCAGTAGGCAAGGGACTTGCGAGACCGTATATTGGCGCCTCAACTGACGACGCACGCGACTGACACACGGACGGAATACATGGCCTCGTTCGAAGACTTCGGACTCCGCGAACCCCTGCTCTCCGCCCTCGAGGACGAGGACATCGAGACTCCCACGGCGCTCCAGGAGGCAGTGATCCCGATTCTCCGGCGCGAGGGGAACCTCGTCGCCCGCGCCGGGGCGGGCTCCGGCAAGACGCTGGCGTACGCGCTCGGCGTCCTGGACCGCCTGCACCCCCGCGCGACGGAGGACGAGGAGGAAGGGGAGGAGGAGGCGCCCCGCGGGACCCGCATGCTGGTCCTGGTCCCCACCTCCGAAGCGGCGGAGCGCACGGCGCTCTCGCTGGTGCCGTACGCCTCCGCGGTGGAGCTGGGGGTCACGGTCTCGGGCGGGAGCTGGGGCACGCCTCCCACCGTTGCGGACGTACTCGTGGGCGCTCCCGGCGACGTTCTGGACGGGGTCCGCGGCTCCGAGTTCAAGCTGGACGGGCTGGAGGCCGTGGTGCTCGACGGCGCCTCGGAGATCCTCCAGCTGGGCGGATGGGAGGCCGTGGAAACGCTGATGGACCACGTCCCCCGCGAGGCCCAGCGGGTGGTCGTCTCCTCCGCGTTCCCGTCCGAGATCGAGGACCTGGTGGACCGGCGCGTGAAGCGGGCGCTGCGTTATCCCGCCGAGCCCGCCATCCCCGAGGCCGAGCAGCCCGTGCCGACCGGGAACATCGCCTACTCGCTCGTCCCCGAGGGGCGCAAGACCGAGGCGCTGACCCGTCTCCTGGGCGAGCGCCGGGAGGGCGGCGCGCCGCCGATCCTCTTCTTCCGCACCGACGAGCGGGCCGCCGAGGTGGCCGAGGCGCTCACAATGCGCGGCTTCCTGGTGGGCGCCGCCGACGACGAGGAGATCGACGTGGTGATCGCCGCCGCGGGGACCACGCGCGACGAGCTGGCCACCGACGCCGGGGTACCCCTGGGCCGGTCCATCAGCTACGACGTTCCCGCCGACGAGCGGATCCTGGCCGCCCGCCACGGCGGCGACGCCGACGCCCTGGTCTTCCTGGAGCCGCGGGAGACGGCGCACCTGCGGGAGATCTCCCGGCGCGGGCTGCTTCGCCCGCTCCCGGTCGCGCTCCCCGAGCCCCCCGCCGCCACCGCCGCCGAGCTGGCGTCGTTCCGGCGCGAGCTGCGGCGCTCCCTGCGCGAGGACGACCTGGCCGCGCAGATGCTGGTGCTGGAGCCCCTGTTCGAGGAGTTCAGCGCGGTGGAGGTGGCCGCCGCCGCCGCGGCGCTGCTGCGGAAGCGGGCTCCCGTCGGCGTGGAGCAGGCACCCGCGCAGCGCCCCGAGCTGTCGGCCCGCGCCCCCGCCACGGAGGCGCCCACCAGCGCCCCGGCCCCCTCGGCGATCGCGCGTCTGTACGTGGGCGTGGGCTCCCGGGACGGGATCCGGCCCGGCGACCTGGTGGGCGCCATCGCGGGCGAGGCGAACATCCCGGGATCGCAGGTGGGGCGGATCGAGATCCGCGACACCTTCTCCATCGTGGAGGTCCAGGCCGACGCGGCGGACCGGGTGATCCGCGCCGTCAACGGCACCACCATCAAGGGGCGCAGCGTCCGGGTGGATTACGACCGCGCGGGAGACCGTGCGCGGAAGCCGGGCGGGGGCGGGCCGCGCGGAACCGGAGGTGGAGGTGGAGGAGGGACCCGCAGGATGGTGCGCCGGCCGCCGCAGCGGCGCGACTGAGATCCGGGGCGCCGAAAGCCCCGCGGGGAGCGCGCAATCGCCTTGCGCGCTCCCCGCTTTTTTCGCTACACTACGATTCGCCGCCCGCATCCCGGAGGATTCGCCGCATCTCCGCCTCCAGGAGCGCGGGCGTCGGGTCCACCCCCAGCTCCCAGAGCGATTCCTCCGCGCGTCGGCGGAGCTCGGGGTCGGCCCGCCTCAGCAGGGAAGCTGCCGGACGGCGGGGTCGTGCGCGGACGACCCGCTCCAGCTCCACGCGGAACGCGCCCCCCCCGGAGTCCAGGGTGAAGTACGAAACGAGCGAACCGCGCAGCGAATCGAGCATCGCTCCGATCTCCCCCCGCAGCACGGGCGGACCCAGCGAGCGGGTTCCCCGCCCGGTGACCAGCCGCACCGTGCGGACTCCTTCCCGCTGCCGCTCCCCCAGCCACGCTTCGGCGCGCCGTACGGCTTCGTCCGCGGTGTACCCGTGGAGGTCGAGCGTCGGGTGGACCTCGCCCCACGTGCCGGAAGGGACCGGGGGGCGGCGGGAGCTTCGCTTGCGGCGGGCCATGAGCGGAACGACAAACGCGAAGAGCCACGGCGCAGGGCGCCGTGGCTCTCGGTGTTCATCGCGAATCGTCGTGCGTCAGCCGATCGAGTCCTTCAGCCCCTTCCCCGGGCGGAACGCCGCGCTGGTGGAGGCGGCGATGTCGATCTCCTTGCCGGTCCGCGGGTTGCGGCCCTTGCGCGCCTCGCGCCGCTTGGTCTCGAAGCTCCCGAACCCGGTGATCTGCACCTTGTCCCCGCTCTTCAGCGCCTGCGAAATGATGCCGTTGTCGACCGAGAAGAGCGCGTCCACCGCCCGCTGGGCGTCGGCGCGGCTGATGTTGGCCCGGCTGGCCAGCTGCTGGACGAGTTCGGACTTGTTCACCGAGCGACTCCTGAGAAGGGGTTGATGACACGATAAACCCAAACGGCCGCGCCGTTCACTGGTACAGTAGGCGCCCTCTTCCGATCCGTCAAGAGAGAAACCCTTGGACCAAGCGACTTTTCTCCCCTCTTCCGGGACCGATTCTCTCGTCGTCCGCGAGCTGCAGGCGGCCCGGGAGATCGCCCACGCCTTCCTGACGGCGGACCGCCCGATGGAGGTGTACCGCCTCGCCCTGGAGCGCGTCTCCGTGCTGGTGGGGGCGGCCTTCGGGTGCGTGTTCCTGCAGGAGGAAGAAGGCGACGACGCGCTCCTTCGCGTGGTGGCCGCCTACAACTGGCCGCGCGCCTACGCGGGCTACCTCAGCCAGATGCGGGTCCGCGTCGGCAACGGCCCCACCGGGCAGGCGGTGGCGGAGAACCGCATCGTCGAAGCCTTCGACCTCTTCGCCGACCCCGCCCTGGAGGACTGGTGGGACTCGGCGCGGGAGCTTGACTTCTCCTCCTCCGTCGCGCTTCCGCTCACCTACCGGGGCAGGCCGGTGGGGGCCATCACCTTCTACTTCCGGGGCCGCGACGAGCTGTGCGAGGCGGACCGGAGCCTGCTCCGGCTGGTCGCGGACCAGCTCTCCGCCACCGCGGAGAAGGCGCACCTGATCGAGGACCTCCAGCGGGCCAACGGCCGCCTGCGCGAACAGAACGTGGAGCTGGAAGCGCGCTACCACGAAGCGGAGGAGGCGCGCCGGCTGAAGAGCGAGTTCCTGGCGAACGTATCGCACGAGCTGCGGACCCCGCTCACCGCCATCCTGGGCTACACCTACCTCCTGAGGGAGGGACTCTCCGGGGAGCTGAGCGGGGAGCAGTCCACCGCCGTGGACAAGATCGAGACCGCCGGAACGGCGTTGATGGGGCTCATCAACGACCTCCTCGACCTCACCCACCTCAAGCTGGGCCGCACCCCGGCGGAACCGGAGCGCTGCGACGCGGTGGCGCTCGCCCGCGCGGCCATCGCCACCCTCTCGCCGCCCCCGCCGCACCTGGAACTGCGCTCGGAATTCCCGCCCGAGGTCGTGCCGGTGTACACGGACCCCGGGCACTCGGTGCGCATCCTCCGGAACCTGCTCTCCAACGCGGTGAAGTTCACCCCGGAGGGCGGCGTGGTGCTGCGCGTTCGCCGGGTGGACATCGGGCCGCGCGCGGGGAGCGGCGGCTCCCCGCCGGAGGAGCGGGGGTTCGTCTCCTGGGAGGTCGAGGACACCGGGATCGGCATCGCGCCGGAAGACCAGGAGCGCATCTTCGACGAATTCCGGCAGGTCGACGGCTCCGCGACGCGGCGGTACGGCGGCACGGGGCTGGGGCTCGCCCTCTCCCGCGCCATGGCGCGCCAGCTCGGCGGGGACGTCACCGTCCGCTCCGAACCCGGAGAGGGTTCGGTCTTCACGCTCACGCTTCCGGCGGGGATCCCCCGTGAAGGCTGAGTCGGAGGCCGGGGGCGGGAGGGGGTTCGCCTCGGTGGTGTTCGACTGCGACTCGACGCTCGCCGCCATCGAGGGGATCGACGAGCTGGCGGGAGAGCACGCGGCCGAGATCCGCGCCATGACCGACGAGGCCATGCGCGGCCACGTCCCCCTGGAGGAGGTGTACGGGCGCCGCCTGGAGCTGATCCGCCCCACACGCGAGCGGGTGCAGACCCTGTCGCGGGAGTACGTGGAGACGCTGGTCCCCGACGCCCGTGAAACCGTTGCCGCGCTGCGCTACCTGGGCAAGGAAGTCCGGGTCGTCTCCGGGGGGCTGCTCCCCCCGGTGGAGGCGCTCGCCGCCGAGCTGGGGCTTCCCGCGGAGGCGGTGGCCGCGGTGGGAGTCGCCTTCGAGAGCGACGGCGCGTACCTCGGCTTCGACGCCGCATCTCCGCTCGCCCACAGCGGCGGCAAGGAGAAGGTCGTCCGGGAGTGGAGTCTCCCCCGCCCCTCCCTCCTGGTGGGAGACGGGGCGACCGACCTTGAAGCCCGCCCCGCCGTGGACGCCTTCGCGGCGTACATGGGGGTGGCCATCCGCCCGAACGTGGCCGCGCACGCAGACGTGGTCCTCCGCGACCCCAGCCTGGCTCCCGTGCTGGCCCTCGCCGCCGGCCCGGACGACCGGGTCCGACTGGACGGCACGGAATGGGCGGTCCTGCTCCGCCGGGGCGACGACCTGCTCGCCCGGAACTCCATTCCGACTCCGAAGGATCCCGGATCGTAGATGACCGCGCAGAACGAGTTCGGCCGTTTCTTCCTCCCCGGGCCCACCGAGGTCCGCCCCGAGGTCCTGGAGGCGATGACCCGCCCGGTGATCGGGCACCGGGGCCCCGCGATGACCGCCCTGCTGCGCGAGGTGGACGCGCCGCTCCGCGCGCTGTTCCGCACCAGCCGGCCGGTGTACGTGTCCTCCTCCTCCGCCACGGGGCTGATGGAGGCGTCCGTCCGGAACGGGGTACGGTCCCGCGCCCTCTCGCTGGTGAACGGCGCCTTCAGCGGGCGCTACCGCGACCTCGTGGCCGAGTGCGGGCGCGAGGTGGAGACCTACGAGGTTCCCTGGGGCTCCGCGCACGACCCGGAGGAGGTGTTCCGACGGGTCCGCGCGGGGGGCTTCGACGCGGTGACGGTGGTGCACTCCGAGACCTCCACCGGGGTTCTCAACCCCCTGCCGGAGATCGCGGAGGCCGTGCGCGCCGCCGAGCGGGCCGCTGGCGAGGAGGTCCTCCTCCTGGTGGACGGGGTCACCAGCGTGGGCGGCGCGGAGGTGGAGGCGGAAACCTGGGGGCTGGACCTCCTCCTCACCGGTTCCCAGAAGGCGCTCGCGCTGCCGCCCGGGCTGGCGTTCGCCACCGCGTCGCCGCGCTTCCTGGAGCGCGCGGCGACGCTCCCCGGGCGCGGGCAGTACTTCGACCTGGTGGAGTTCGACCGGCAGTGGGAGAAGCACCAGACCCCGAACACCCCCGCGGTGAGCCTGATCTATGCCCTGGTGGAGCAGGTCCGCCGCTTCGCCGAGGAGGGGTGGGAGGCGCGCGTCGCCCGGCACCGGGCCATGGCGGAGCGGTGCTGGGCGTGGACCCTGTCGGAAGGAACGCGCCGGGGGCTGTCGCTCCTGGCGCCCGAGGGCTTCCGCTCGCCCACCAACACCGCCATCGTTCTGCCGGCGGACCGGAAGGGCACGCAGGTGGCGGCGGCGCTGGAGGCGCGCGGGTGGACCATCGCGCCGGGGTACGGGAAGCTGAAGGACGCGACGTTCAGGATCGGGCACATGGGCGACCACACGGTCGAGGAGCTGGACGGGCTGCTCGCAGAGCTGGAGGAGGTGCTGGGATGACCGCGGAGGGACGTTTCCGGGTGATGGTGACGGACGAGGTGGACCCCGAGGGGATCGCGTTGCTGCGGTCGAGCCCCCGGATCGAGGTGGTGGAGCGGCCGACGCTCCCCGCCGCGCAGCTCCTGGAGGAGATCCCGGAGTACGACGCACTCATCGGGCGGAGCGCCACGCGCGTCGACGCGGAACTGCTGGAGCGGGGCGAGCGCCTGCGGGTGGTCGGCCGCGCCGGAGTCGGGGTGGACAACATCGACCTGGAGCGCGCCACCGAGCTGGGGATCGCGGTGATCAACGCCCCGGGCGGGAACACCGTGTCCGTGGCGGAGCTTCTCTTCGGCGTGCTGATCTCGCTGGTCCGCCACCTCCAGGAAGCGGGCGCCTCCATGCGGGCCGGGCGCTGGGACCGCTCCAAGCTGGGCGGCACCGAGCTGCGGGGGCGGACGCTCGCCATCGTGGGGCTGGGCCGCATCGGGAGCGAAGTGGCGCGCCGCGCACGGGCCTTCGGCATGACCGTCGTCGCGTACGATCCGTACGTCTCCGCCTCCCGCTTCGAGGAGCTGGGCGTGGAAAGGGTGGCGCGTCTCCCGGACCTCCTGGCGCAGGCCGACGTCCTCACGGTGCACGTCCCCCTGACCGACGAGACGCGGGGGATGATCGGCGCCCCCGAACTCTCGCGACTCGGCCCCCGCGCGCTCGTCCTGAACTTCGCCCGCGGCGGGATCGTGGTGGAGGACGCGCTGATCGACGCCGCGCGGACCGGGCGCATCGGCGGCGCCGCGCTCGACGTCTTCACCCGCGAGCCGCTGTCCCCGGACCACCCGCTTCGCCAGCTCCCCAACGTCTTCCTCACCCCCCACCTGGGCGCGTCCACCACGGACGCGCAGCGCAGCGTGGCGATCGAGGCGTGCGCCGCGGTCCGCGACGCGCTCCTCACGGGCGACCTGAGCGGCGCCCTGAACGCCGCCGGGGTGGGCGGAGCGGGGTGGGCGGAGCTGCGGCCCCTGATGTCGCTCACGGAGCGGCTGGGGCGGCTGGGACGCTGCCTCCTCCCCGCGGGGCTCAGCGGGGTGGAGCTGCGCTATTCCGGCCCCCGCGAGGAGGCGCCGCGCGCCCTCCTCCTCGCCGCGCTCCAGGGCGCCCTCCGCGACGTAATCGACCGCCGCGCCATCAACCTGGTGAACGTTCACCACGTGGCGACGGAGCGCGGGATCGAGACGGCGTGGGCGCACGTGGGCGGGCGCGGGGAGCTGGGCGAGGAGGTGGAGCTGCGGATGGACGGCGGCGACCGCAGCGTGCGCGTCGGCGGCGCCCTCCTGGGCGAGGCGCACGGCCGCATCACCCGCATCGGGGCCTTCCGCGTGGACGTGGCGCCCCGCGGGACTCTCGTGGTGCTCCGCAACCACGACGTGCCGGGCGTGATCGGCCGGGTGGGCACGGTGCTCGGCGAGGCCGACGTCAACATCGCGGAGTATCACCAGGCCCGCCTCCAGGCGGGAGGCGAGGCGCTGGCCGCGATCTCCGTGGACGGCCGGGTGTCGAGCGAGGTCCTGGACCGCCTGGGCGCCCTCCCGGAGGTGCTGGACGTACGACAGGTGGACATGGAGTAGCACCCCGGCACGCCTCCTGCGGATGCCGCCCTGCGCCGGACGCGGCGATGCCGCCGTCCGGCGCTTCGCATGTCCAAGGTCCGTCCACGCGCTGAGGAGACTCGATGGGGATCCGGTACTGGCTGAAGAGGCGGATGACGGGTGAGGACGGGGGGACGGACCTTCCCCCCAACGCATCGATCATGGATGCCCTCTTCGGCCGCGAGAACCCGCCCGCGCCCGCCCTGGGCGAGTACCGGGCGAACACCTACCCCACCGACCTCGCGGAGATGCTGGGGCGCCGCCAGGAGGTGGCCGAGGAGCTGCTCGGTATCGACGTGACATCCCGGGAGGCACGCGCGGCGGCCATTCCCCGGCTGCGCGAGCTGCTGGGCATCTATCCGCACGCCCTCGCCTACGAGATGCTCATCACCGCCTACATGGACGCCGGCCGGTGGGACGAGGCCCGGGGCGTGGCGTTCGCCGCCCGCGAGCGGAGGGCGGAGTGCCTGCGTTCGGAGCTTCCCGAGATGCGCGCGGAGGTGGAATACCTCCGCGAGTGGTCGCCGGAGGAGGTGGACCGGCTGCGGGAGGAGCGTGACGCGGGCGCGAGGCCGGTGTGAGGCCGAAGGGGGGGCTCCTCGCGCCCCTGGGCGCCCCCCCGCGAGCTGCAACCCCACGACGAAGAAGCCCCCTCCGCCGGGATGGCGAAGGGGGCTTCATTCGTTGGTCGACACCAGCGGAGGCGGAGGGACTCGAACCCCCAAGCGGTTGCCCGCGCCGCATTTCGAGTGCGGTGCCTTACCAATTAGGACTACGCCTCCAACTTCAGTCGGGACGGCCGGATTTGAACCGGCGACCCCTCGCTCCCGAAGCGAGTGCTCTACCGGGCTGAGCCACGTCCCGAAGTTGCCCGTTGTACTACACCAGACCACTTACTGAACCAGACCAACACCGACCGACTTTCAACCAGCGGACCGGGTGGGATTCGAACCCACGAGGGCTGTTAACCCCACACGATTTCCAATCGTGCTCCTTAAGCCGCTCGGACACCGGTCCTCTAGCAAGGAGCGGAGAGGGCGGGATTCGAACCCGCGTGTGCCTTTTGGGCACGACGGTTTAGCAAACCGTTGGTTTTAGCCACTCACCCACCTCTCCCCTGCAGTTGCCCCTCCAGGGCTCGAACCTGGACTTTCCTGATCCAGAGTCAGGCGTGTTGCCAATTACACCAAGGGGCAATAAAAGAGCGGGAGACGGGGCTCGAACCCGCGACCCTCAGCTTGGGAAGCTGATGCTCTACCAACTGAGCTACTCCCGCATCGGACAGCGAAGATAACCTCCCCGCCACCGAAGATCAACCTGCCTGTCGACCAGAGCCACCGGTCGGATTTGAACCGACGACCGCTCGATTACGAATCGAGTGCTCTACCCCTGAGCTACGGTGGCGACCACCTGGTCCAAGTGGAGCCGAGGGGAGTCGAACCCCTGACCTCTGCAGTGCGATTGCAGCGCTCTCCCAACTGAGCTACGGCCCCGACAGCGGACGAGTGGGCGGTACAAGACTCGAACTTGTGACCTCTACGATGTCAACGTAGCGCTCTAACCAACTGAGCTAACCGCCCGGTGCTCCCGACAGTGGTGGGGGTAGGATTCGAACCTACGTAGGGCGAAGCCCGGCAGATTTACAGTCTGCTGCCATTAGCCACTCGGCCACCCCACCAAATTCCACGATACCGAATGGAGCCGAGGGGAATCGAACCCCTGACCTCTTGAATGCCATTCAAGCGCTCTCCCAACTGAGCTACGGCCCCGAACCCAACCCGAATTTTCAATGTCCCACTGAGCGGGGCCGACGGGACTCGAACCCGCGACCTCCGGAGTGACAGTCCGGCACTCTAACCGACTGAGCTACGGCCCCTCACCGCCTTCCGGCGGTGCAGAGCGGGCAACCGGGCTCGAACCGGCGACCTCAACCTTGGCAAGGTTGCGCTCTACCAACTGAGCTATGCCCGCACAGCACTTCAATGTAACCGAACCCGCCCGATTTTTCCAGCCCCCTATGCCAACCTTCGGGCGGCACCCGCGATGCGGGACCAAGTTGGCGCTCCCACGGGGAATCGAACCCCGGTCTCCACCTTGAAAGAGTGGCGTCCTAACCGTTAGACGATGGGAGCCCACTCGCTTTCAAGCTCACGACGGGATTCGAACCCGTGACCTCTTCCTTACCAAGGAAGTGCTCTGCCGACTGAGCTACGTGAGCGATCACGTTCGACCCACCGGAACCGACCTACCGAGTACCGCTACGGGGATTCGAACCCCGGTTTCCGCCGTGAGAGGGCGGCGTCCTAGTCCCCTAGACGATAGCGGCGTCGTCACTGTCAGCACGGCAGGAGGGAATCGAACCCCCAACCGCCGGTTTTGGAGACCGGTGCTCTACCAATTGAGCTACTGCCGTCCGTGCTGCCCATGGCCAGGGAGGGAGTCGAACCCCCGACACCACGATTTTCAGTCGTGTGCTCTACCAACTGAGCTACCTGGCCGACCTCTCCGAGCCAACAAAAATCCGCCAGACTTCGGCGGAGGGTCCGGCATAGCGGGGGCGGGATTCGAACCCGCGACCTTCGGGTTATGAGCCCGACGAGCTACCAGGCTGCTCCACCCCGCGACAAGGAGATACATAATAACGGAGACCAGCCCTTCCGTCAACCCCTTTGCGCGTCTCTCCGCCTCGCGCCGGGCCGCCCCTGCGCGAGCCGACGAATATAACCGCCCACCGCGAAAACGGTACCCCCGCGCGAAAATTCGCCCCTCCACAGGGGCCCTTCACGACGAGGGCCGCCCCTCCGGTGGAGGAGCGGCCCACTGTCCGCGCCGATGGTCCGGTCAGCCCACGACCAAGTTCACCAGGCGGTCGGGAACGAAGATCGTCTTGCGGACCTGCTTCCCGTCCAGGAATCGCTGCACGTTCGGATCGGCGAGCGCCGCCTCGCGCGCGTCGGACTCGGAGATCCCCCGGGCCATCGGCATGCGAGCGCGCACCTTGCCGTTGACCTGCACCACGAACTCCACCGTGTCGGACACCGCCTTCGCCGGGTCGAACGCCGGCCAGGCCGCGCTCCGGAAGATGGAATCGGCGTTCCCCATCCGCGCCCACAGCTCCTCCGCCAGGTGCGGGGCGAAGGGGGCGATCAGGACCACCAGCGGCTCCACGGCGGCGCGCTCGGGGGTACGCCCGCCCGCGCGGACCGTGTTGAGGTACTCCATCATCGCCGCGATGGCGGTGTTGTAGGAGAGGGCCTCCAGGTCTTCCGTGACCTTCTTGATGGTGGCGTGGAGCTTCTGCTCCACCCCGGGATCCAGGGGCGTCTCCTCGGCCGAGAGCGCGGTGTCCCACAGCCGGTTCAGGAAGTGGTAGGGCCCGGCGATCCCGGTGGTCCGGAAGTCGCCCCCCTCCTGGTACGGCCCCAGGAACATGAGGTAGGTGCGGAGCGTGTCCGCGCCGTACTCCTCGATGTACTGGTCCGGGACGATGACGTTGCCCTTGGACTTCGACATCTTCGCCCCGTCCTTGATGATCAGGCCGTGGGCGCGGAACCGGGTGAAGGGCTCCTCGAAGTCGATCCACTCCAGGTCGTGGAGGACCATGGTGACGAACCGCGCGTACAGCAGGTGGAGCACGGCGTGCTCGTTGCCGCCGATGTAGCTGTCCACCGGGAGCCAGTTGCGCGTGAGCGACGGCTCGAAGGCGCGGCGCTCGTTCCCCGCGGAGGGGTAGCGCAGGAAGTACCAGGCCGAGTCCAGGAAGGTGTCGGACACGTCCGTCTCGCGCCGCGCGATCCCCCCGCACTGCGGGCACCCGGTGAGGTACCACTCCTTGTGCCGCGCCAGCGGGGACACGCCGGTGGCGTCGGGCTTGAAGTCCTCGATGAAGGGCAGCTCCACCGGGAGCTGCTCCTCGGGAACGGGGACGATGCCGCAGTCGTCGCAGTACAGGATGGGGATGGGCGGCCCCCAGTACCGCTGCCGCGAGATGCACCAGTCGTGAAGGCGGTAGTTGACGCGCGGCTCGGCCGCTCCGCGCTCCGCCAGCCAGGAGGTGACCTCGCGCCGGGCCTCGTCCACCTCCATGCCGTCGAAGTGGCCGGAGTTCACCAGGCGGCCGGGACCGGTGTACGCCTCCGCCAGCGGCTCGGTCGCGGCCGTACCCTCCGGCGCCACCACGCGCGCGATGGGCAGCTTGTACTGCTTCGCGAACTCGAAGTCACGCTCGTCGTGCCCGGGGACCGCCATGATCGCCCCGGTGCCGTATTCCATCAGGACGTAATCGGCGATCCAGACCGGGATCTCCTTGCCGGTGGCGGGGTTGAGCACCCGCGCCCCCGTGTCGGTGCCGGTCTTCTTGCGATCCCCCTTCTTGCGGGTGACCAGGTCCTTCTTGGCGACCTTGCGGCGGTACGCGGCGACCGCCTTCCTGCGCTCCTTGGTGGTGATGCGGTCCACGAGCGGGTGCTCGGGGGCGAGCACCATGTAGGTGGCGCCGAAGACGGTGTCGGGGCGCGTGGTGAACACCCGGATCGCCGGGTAGTCCAGCTCCTGCCAGCGCGAGACGATCTGGTCGGAGGTGAGGAAGTAGCGGAACGCCTGCCGCACGACCTCGGACCCGTCGTCGTCCTCGGGGGTGCTGGACTCGCTGACCACCGGGAAGACGACCTCGGCCCCGTCGCTCCGCCCGATCCAGTTCTCCTGCGCCTTCTTGGTGGTCTCGGACCAGTCGAGGGTCGCCAGGTTGTCCAGCAGCCGCCCGGCGTAGTCGGTGATCTTGAAGAACCACTGCGACAGGTTGCGCATCTCCACGGGGGTGCCGCACCGCTCGCACTCCCCGCCGACCACCTGCTCGTTGGCGAGCACCGTGTTGCAGGAGGGGCACCAGTTGACGGCGGCCTCCTTCTTCACCGCGAGCCCCGCCTTGTAGAGCTGCAGGAAGATCCACTGGGTCCAGCGGTAGTAGTCCTTCGCGGTGGTGTCTACCGTGTGGTTCCAGTCGTACATGAACCCCACCCGCCTGAGCTGCTGCTCGAAGCGCGCCACGTTGCGCGGGATCAGCTCCGTGGGGTGGACCCCCTGCTTCAGGGCGAAGTTCTCGGAGTGGATCCCGAACGCGTCGTAGCCGATGGGCTCGAAGACGTCGAAGCCCTGCAGCCGCCTGAAGCGGCCGTTGATGTCGGCGCCGGTGAACGCGTAGAGGTTCCCGATGTGAAGCCCTTCCGCGGACGGATAGGGAAACATCATCAGGTTGTAGAAGGGACGTCCCTGGACTCCGGCCCTGCGGAGTTCCGCGTCCGTGTACGTGTTGGTCCCATCGCTCTCCCACCGATCCTGCCACTTCCGCTCCACTTCCTGCGGATTGTAGGTGTCGGTGACGTGCGTCGAGTCGCTCATGTTTTGCCCTGGAAAGTCCTGCAAGACGAACCGCCGGCGCAGGGGGAGTCCTTCCGCCGGCGGCTCAGACACTCTTTGGAAAAATTACGGGCGGGCCACAAATTCACAAGGGCTCGCGCCGAAGTCCGGCACCCCCGGCGCGCCTCCGGGTTCGGGCCGGACCCACTCCTGATTTACCCCGACCGGTTTCGTCGGTTTCCGCCCGTGGACGGGCGTCTCCGGCCCGCCCGGAAAGGATGGAACGTCGGTCCGTGCCGCGGGGTGGAAACGGATGGCTTGCCGGCCCGTGAGATTTTTTGCTTTTCCGGTCCACCCACGCGGGGTTATCGTTCCCGATACGGAACGCCTCCGCACCCCTGACCCCGTCCGCGCCCGAAACCTTGATCCCCTCTCGCCGCTCCGCCCCGGTCGTTCCCGATCCCCCGGTCCGGCCCCTCCCGCCCGCGGAGACGGCGGAAGGGGGAGCCGGGCTTCCCCCCTGGCGTCACGACCCGCCGCCCGCACCTCTCCCTCCGGAACCAGGCGGATACGGGATCGTCCTCCCGGACGGACCCCACCCCTGCTCGCGGGAGGAGCTGGTGGAGTGGGTCCGGGCCCATCCGGGCATCCCCGCCGTATGGACCCCGGAATCGGGATCCGCGAAGCGGCCGGAGGAGCTGCCGTTCCTGGTGGAGGCGCTGCGGGCCCGCCGGGTGGAGGAGGCGCAGCAGCGACTGGGACTGGCTTCGCTGGGGGGGATCGCGGTCGCCGGCGGGGTCCTGCTCACCGGGTGGCGCCCCGGCGCCCCGACGAGCCCGGGCGCGCTGATCGTCGCGGTGCTGGTGGGGTTCTGGCTGCTCGACTCCGCATACCGCCTTCACCGGACACGCCTGCTGGACGGAGACGCCTTCGCCCAGCAGCGCCAGAACGAGCGCCACGCGGCGTGGATGCACGCGCGCCCCGCCCCCTGGACCCGCGTCGTCGTGGTCGCGCTCGTCATGGTGTTCGCGATGCAGGGCGCCGGGGCCGAACGGGCGGTGGCGATCGCGGGGCTGGTGAAGGAACGCGTGTGGGCGGGGGAGTGGTGGCGGCTGCTCACCGGCCCCATGCTGCACGGCGGCATCGTCCACCTGTTGATGAACGTGGCCGCGCTGGAGGTGCTGGGCCGTTTCGTGGAGGTCCACGCTTCCCGCTTCCGCATGGCGACGGTGCTCCTCGTCTCGGCGCTCGCCGGGAGCGTGTTCTCCCTCGCGCTCAGTCCCGTCGCCTCAGTGGGGGCCTCGGGCGGAATCATGGGCCTGGTGGGCTACCTGGGCGCGCGGGCGGGCCGCCGTCCGGCGGAGTTCCCGGACGACTTCCTCCACAGGGTCCGGTACGCGGTGGGGGCCACCGCGGTGCTGGGGGTGCTGGGCTTCGCCTTCGTCGACAACTGGGCCCATCTCGGCGGACTGCTGGCGGGCGCGGCGCTGGGATGGCTCGGGAGCGACGCGCCCGGAGGCCGGAGACCGGAAGGCGTGCTCCTGGGCCGGGTCTCGATGGCGGCGGTGCTCCTGGCGTGCGCATGGGCGATCGCACGACTCGCCGGCCTCGTCCCGGCGGGGGGGTGAGCCCGCCAGGACGAAGCCGGGCTCACCCGGTCCCCAGGAGCGCCTCCGTCGCCGCGTAAGGGTCGTCCGCGCCGCGCGCGGCGTGGACCAGGTCGTCGACGGTCCGCCGCAGGTCGCCGCCGCGGGACCGGAAGACCCGGTCGAACAGGTCGAGCCGGTGGTAGTAGAGCCGGCGCGAGATCAGGGTGGCGTTGTTGAGGGGGGTGTTCGTGAAGCTGGAGAAGGTCTGCACCTGCAGCGCGGGACGGACCTCCTCGGCGAACCGCTCCTTCGCCCGGCGGAAGACCTCCTCACGCTCCTCCAGCTTCTGCTCGCGGGAGAGGTCGGGCCGGGCGTAGAGCGTCTCCAGCTCCTCGACCAGCGCGTCCATGAAGCGCCCGAAGAGGAGGTCGTCCTCCCACGCGGCACGCGCTTCCAGGCACCGGGGCGCCTCCGCGCCGTCCCGCCTGCAGAAGAACTCGATCGCCCCCCGCGCGCCCACGAAGTTCGCCACGCTCTCGTTGTACTGGGCCTGCCCCGCCAGGTAGAGGGTGTTGTGGAAGATCTCGTGGACGACGGTGTTCACCAGGTCCACCTCGCCGTAGCGCAGCACCGGGGAGACCAGCGGGTCGTTGAACCACCCCAGGGTGCTGAAGGCGGAGGTGGGGCGGAGGTAGGTGTCGAACCCCGCATCCTCCAGCTTCCGGATCTCCCGCCGCGCGGCGGACTCGCTGAAGAATCCCTTGTACGGCACGTTCCCCACGATGGGGAACCACCAGGTCCGAGCCCGGAACTCGTCGCGGTACGCCGCGGAGAGGACGAGCGCCAGGGTGTCGGAGTCGAGCTGCGAGAAGGTGGTGTAGCTCTCGCCCGCGTCGAGCCCGAGGGCGCGGTCGGCGAAGGTGCGCGCCTGGAGCACCAGCGCGAGCTTTTCCCTCCGCTCGGGCGGAGTGGCCGGGTCGTCCACCAGCTTCTGGATGGGCTGCCGGCGGCTGAGGATCTTCACCTCCTCGATTCCCGCGCGGATCACGTACACCGGCGAGCAAGCCGCGGAGGCGAGGAGGAGGACGAGTCCGAGCGCCCGGACCACGGATTTCCTAGAACTCAAGCCGGACCCCTCCGTTCACGGTTCTTCCCTCCAGCGGCGCCCAGGCGTCCGTGGTCCAGCGCCCTTCCCGGCTGCGCACGGGGAGAAGCAGCGGATCGAAGCGGGTCTGGCGCGCGTCTCCCAGGTTCTCGGCGTTGAGGAAGATACGCGCCCGACCGACGCGGCGCTCCAGCAGGAGCCCCACCACCACGTACGGTCGGCTCTCCGCCCGGTAGGGGTTGTCTTCCAGCGCCTGGCGTCCGGTGTAGTACACCTCCAGGCCCACCCGCCCGTTCCCCTCGTCCTCCCACATCCCCACCACCCCGGCGGAGTGCCGCGGAACGAGCGGAGCCCACCGCCGCCCCCCGGACTCCGGGTCCGGCTCCTCGGAGCGGATCCACGCGTGGGTGGCCGTCAGGTGAAGGGGCTCCCGGTGCCAGCGCGCCAGCAGCTCCGTCCCCCAGGTGCGCGTCTCCCCCGGCACGTTGGCGAGCCGGAGAACGGGTGCGTCGTCCGGTGCCAGGAGCCGGACCGCGTCGTCCACCACGGAGCCGAACACGGTGCCGTTCAGCTCCCAGGATCCGACGCTGCGCCCCACGTCCAGCGAGGCGGTCCGGGCGCGCTCCGCCTTCACGCCCTCCATCGGGACGACGCGGGCGAGGCCGACGGCTTCCGTCTCCTCGGTGAACGGCGTCGGCGCGAAGAAGCCGGTCCCGGCGGAGCCCCGTACGCTCCACCCTTCCCCGGGCCGGAGCAGGACGGAGAGGCGCGGGCTGAAGAACGCGCCGTACTCGCCGTGGGCGTCCAGGCGCGCGCTCGCGGTGAGCGAGAGGAAGTCGGAGGCGCGGAAGTCGTCCTGCGCGAAGACGGCGGGCACCGTGTGGCGGTAGTCGAACCCGGGTACGTCGCGGGCGTCGTACCTCTCCTGCTGGACCGCGGCTCCGAACACCCAGGTGTGTGCTCCCGCCGTCCCGGCCAGCGCGGCCTCCGCGAACCCGGTGGCGTGACGGTCGCGCTCGCGTACCTCGCCGAACCGGTGGTCGTGGCGCTGGAGCATCCCGGAGCCGCGCACCGTGAGGAGCCGGTCGCCTGCCAGCAGGAAACGCCCGACCACGCCGCCGTCCAGGCGCCCCGTCCCCAGCGCTTCCGGGAACTCGGCGCCCCCCGGCACGAGGCCGCCTCCCTCGCGATCTTCTGCGGTGGCGCCGACGGTGAAGCGCACCGACCGTCCCTCTCCCCCGTCCCAGAAGAAGCGGGGCCGGAGCACCGCGCGGTGGTACGCGGGGAGGTCCGCCCAGCGGTCGCCGTCGACGTCGTCCCGCTCCTGCCGGTGCCCGCCCGCCAGGAGCGTGTAACCCCAGCGCCCGCTCAGAGCGCCGGACGACCAGAACACCGCGTCGGCGCCGCCGGACGTGCTCGCGTTGAGGAGCAGCTCCCGGTCGTCCGCGGGACGCCGCGATACGAGGTTGACCACCCCGCCGAGGGCGGATGCGCCGTAGAGGGCCGACGCCGCGCCCTTGACGACCTCCACCTGGGCCAGGTCCATCGGGGGGATCTGCAGCAGCCCGAGCGCGCCGCTCTGCCCCCCGTAGAGCGGGAGCCCGTCGGAGAGGATCTGGGTGTACCGCCCCCGGAGCCCCTGGACCCGGACCCCCGCGCCGCCCAGGGACGGCGAGGTGGTCTGTACGCGGAGCCCGCTCGTCTCGTTGAGCATCATGGAGATGTCGCCGGGCGTCATCAGCATCTTCTCCTCGATCTCCTCCCGGCCCAGCACCTCCACGCGCACCGGGACGTCCTCGATCCGCTGCTCGCTGCGCGTGGCGGTGACGACGATCCCCTCCAGCTCCTCGCCGTGCTCGCCCGCGGCGTGCTCATCCGAGCCACGGCCGGCGGCGGGCTCCAGCTCGACGGCGACCAGGGTGTCCGCCCGGACCACGAGGCGGGAGCGCGCGGAACGGTACCCCTCGCGCTCCACCCGCAGGCGGTGCGCGCGCCGCGGAAGCCGGAGGTCGGCCGTGCCGTCGCCGCCCGTGACGGCGACGGCGCCGCCCGCTTCCACCGTCGCCCCGGAGAGCGGTGCGCCCTCCGCCCGGACGACCACCGTGACCCGGGCAGGGGCGGGCTCCTGCGCCGATCCGGGAGAGGGCCCCGCGAATGAGACGGCCGCGACGAGGGCGAGCACGAACGGCAAACGGGATAATGGCATCGGATCGTGACCGGGAAGAGAGCGGCGCCGTCAGGAGGAGCAGCGTGGACAGTCGCCCACGCCGGGGGCGACCTCCGCGAGAAGTGCGTCGGCGAGGGAGAGGAGCGCGTCCACCCGCGCGTCGGCCACGCGGTAGAAGGCGTGGCGGCCGCGCTGCTCGCGCGCGACGAGGCCGCACCCCAGCAGGCACGCCAGGTGGTTGGAGACGTTGGGCTGTCCGAGCCCCGTCGCCTCCACGATCTCCCCGACGCTCCGCGGGCCTTCCCGGACCGCTTCGAGGATCGCGAGCCGGGACGGATCCGAGAGGCCGCGAAAGAGCCTGGCCCGGTGGGTGGGATCGTGCGCGAGCGTCGCCTGCGGCATGGGGTCTCTCCGGGTAGCATCAGCAAACACTGATATATCGCCCTCCCGACCCCTCGTCAACGCGGCGAGGGCCCAAGGGTACCGGAACGTGCCGGGTTCCGGCCCGGCACGACTCAAAAAACGGCCGTGCCTTCACGTTGCGGCACGAACGAGTCCTGCGTAGGTTCGCGCACCCGAATCCTGGAAACCACCTCCGGCTCCGTCCCTCGATCCCGGCGACATGAATTCCGGCGTTCCGTACCCCTTCCGGGCACTGCTCGGAGGTCTCGCGTTCCTGCTCGTTGGAATCCCCGCCCGCGCCCAGGTCCCGGCCCCCGAGGCACGCGCCGTCGCGGAGGCGAGCGACTCCGCGGCCGAGGTGAAGGTCCCCCGGTGGCACGCCCTGTCGGTGAGTCTCGGGACTTCCAGGATGCTGCTACCCGAGTGGCACCGCGAAACCGTACGGGCAGGGCTGAATTTCCGCGCCGCGTACGTACACCCCGTGTCCCGGGGGATCGGTCTCTTCCTGGCGTACGAGACCCAGGGCCTGTCCGTGGCTCCGGACGAGGTCGGCGGGAACCCGTGGGAAGTGAGAGCCCTGAACGGCCACTCCTCACGGATCCATGCTGTAACGCTCGGCGGAGACCTCTCGGGTCCGGAGTTCGGCGAAGCCGTCGTCCCGTTCCTGTACGGCGGGCTCTCCGCCGTCGCCTACGTGGACGAGCCGTTCCGTCACGTGTGGCGCACGGCGGTCGTCGAGCGGCCCGGGAAGACCGAGTTCTCACCGGGCATGGCCGTGGGCGGAGGTTTCCGGGTCCGGATGGGAGAGCACCTCTACGGAGTCGGCGAGGGCGGCTACATGATGGGCCTCGACCGGGTCGACCGGGTCAGCGGCCCCCACCTCCTCTCGGCCCGGGCCGGTTTCACCATCGTCCTGTAACACTCCAGCGCGGGCCTCGCGGCCCCGGCCGTCCCCGGACGGCGAGTTCGATCCACTACCCGTTCGCCTTACTCTCAGAACCAGGAGCCCTCGTGCGGCACTTCCTCCTCGCGCTCGCCCTGCTGGTGTCCTTCGCCCCCCGGGGATTCGCCCAGTCGCCCCCCGACTCCCTGCGCGTCCGCATCACCGCGCCCGCCGTCTTTCCTCCCCTCCGTCCGATGGTGGGGACGCTGATCCAGATCGACTCCACCGACTTCGTCGTCCGGGAACCCAACGGGGACAGGGTCACCCTCATTCCGAAGAGCCTGATCTCGAGGCTGGAGGTGAGCCGCAGCAGCGGCACGGCCCACGAAGCCTCGGTGAGAGTGCTTCGCCAGGGTGCCATGGGCGGGGCGTTCGCCGGCGGGCTGGGGATGGTCCTCTGGGGGTTGAACGACGGGGTCGGCAAGGAGGAACCCCGCAATCTCGGTTCGCGCGGGCTGCGCGGGGCAGCCATCGGCGGTCTCGTGGGCGCGCTGGTAGGGGGCGTCGCCGGCACCCACGCGAAGGAGCGGTGGGAGATCGTACGGATCCAGGACGTGACCCTCGGGGGAGGAGCCACGGTCGCGATCAACCTCGTCCCGTGATCGGACTCGTCGTTTGAAGGTCTCCGGGCTGCGCATCCGGTTCGCGGATGCGCAGCCCGGCCTCTCCCACGCCGGAGCTGAAGCACCCTCTGGACCAATCCGGATCTCCCGGCGCCTTACCTCCGTTGGTCCCTCTGTCCCCTACGTCCTCGGGATTCGCTCTCCCGACCCGATGCATTCTCCCCTCACGACAGGTAGGTACCCCCATGCGAAAGGTCTTCCTCGCCCTCGTCCTGCTGGTGTCCATCGCTCCCCAGGGGACCTCACAGACGCTTCCGGACTCCGTACGCGTCCGCATCACCGCGCCCACGGTCTTTCCCAGCCTCCGTCCGATGGTGGGGACGTTGATCCAGGTCGACTCCGCGGCCCTGGTCGTCCGGGAGCAGCGCGTGGACCGGGTCACCGTCATCCCGACGGAGGTGATCACGATCCTGGAGGTGAGCCGCGGCAACAACTCCCCGCAGGACGCCTCCCTGGCAGGTCTGCGTCCCGGCACGATCTCGGGAGTGCTCGGGGGTGGAACAGTCGGGGTCATCCGGGGATGGACCCGGAATGCCTCCGGCTCCAACACCGCGAAAATGGGACTGCGGAGCGCGGCCGCCGCCGGTCTCCTGGGCGCCATGGTGGGAAGCATCTTGGGCGCCTTCTCGCCGGAGCGGTGGGAGGTCGTGAGAGTCTCGGACCTGCCGCGCGGAGGAGGGGCCACGATCGGGGTCGAACTCACCCGGTAGGCACGCCGGAAGGCGAGGGGGTTCCCGTCTCGCTCCCGGGCCGGGGCTCTCTCCCTACGCCAGCTCGGCGCGCCGCCAGCGGCGGACCGAGTTGACGAGGTAGACCGCGTCCGCGCGCCTCAGGTCGTCCGGGAGGAGCGTCCGCTCCCGAATCTCGCCGGATTCCAGCAGGTGGCGGCGGAACACGCCGGGGAGGAGGCCGGCCTCGCGAGGAGGGGTCCAGAGCACGCCGCCGATGCGCGCGACGACGTTGGCGACGGTCGACTCGGTGACCTCTCCGCGCTCGTTGACCAGGATCACGTCGTCGCAGTCGGGCCGCTCCGCGGCGCGGGTCGCATAGACCTCGCGCCGCGTCGTCTTGTGGTAGAGGAACGGATCGCCCGACGCGACCGGGCGCGAGGAGATGGCGACGCGGGCGGGCTCCGCGGCCGCCACGAGCGGGGCCGACTCCGCGCGGACCCGGCCTTCGCGGTCGAGGAGGAGGCGCACCCGGAGCGGCCCTTCCCCGGGACCACGCGCGGCGGCGCGCAGCGCCTCCCTCGCTCCTGCCTCCTCCCAGCGGAAGCCGAAGCGGCGGGCCGAGGCCGCCATCCGCGACAGGTGCCCTTCGAGGAGGAAGTAGCCGCCCCCGGGCTCGAAGAGCAGCGTCTCGAGCAGCTCGAACTCCGCGGGAGGGTGCGAAGCGAAGCGGGCCTTGTCCAGGCACTCGCGGTACTCGGCCGCCGCGACGGAGTCGTGCGTGATCCCGCTCCCCACGCCCAGCACCGCCTCCCCGCGCTCCCCGTCCACCCGAAGCGTGCGGATCGCCACGCTGAACACGGCCTCGCCGGGCGAGACGAAACCGACGGCGCCCGTGTAGACGCCGCGCGGGCCGTCCTCCAGGTCGCGGATGACCTGCATGGTCCTCACCTTCGGGGCGCCCGTGACGGACCCGCAGGGGAAGAGGGCGCGGAGCACGTCCGTGAGGGTGGTGCCCGGGAGGGTGCGCGAGCGGACGGTGGAGGTGAGCTGGTGGACGGTCTCGTACCGCTCCGCTTCGAAGAGACGGGGGACGTGGACGGAGCCCCACTCGGAGACCCGGCCGGCGTCGTTCCGGAGCAGGTCCACGATCATCAGGTTCTCGGCGCGCTCCTTGGGGGACGCCACCAGCTCGGCGGCGAGCGCGGCGTCCTCCTCCTCCCACCGGCCCCGGGGCCGCGTCCCCTTCATCGGCCTCAGCTCCAGCTCGTCGCCGGACCAGCGGAAGAACAGCTCGGGCGAGGCGGAGACCACGGAGAGCCCGCCGAGCCGCAGCAGCGCGCAGTACGCACTCCGCTGCCCGCGGCAGAGGGCTCCGTACAGCCCCAGGTCGCTCCCCGCGAACGCCGCGTCCAGCCGCAGGGTGAAGTTGACCTGGTAGGTGTCGCCCGCCTCGATCAGGGCGTGGATGTCCGCGACGCGGCGCCCGTACGCCTCCTCCCCGAGCGAGGGTCGCCATCCGCCCAGGAAGAAGGGCTCGTCGGGCACGCCCTCCAGGGCGGGGACCTCCTCCCGGCCTCCGTACAGGGCGAACCAGGCGAGCGGGAGCCGGGGATCGGGGGGACGGGTGACGAGCGCGGGGTCGAACGCGGGAGCGGCTTCGTAGGCCAGGTACCCGGCCGCGTGGAACCCCCGCCCCACCGCCTCCTCGACGCGGCGCAGGAGCGGGACCACGTCGGAGATCCTCCGCGCGACGAGGGTCTCGCGGTACCCGGTGAAGCGGAAGCTGCGCGCCCCTCTCGCCGGATCGAGCGAGTCGAACCGCGCGAGCGGGGAGTCGGTGAAGGAGGTCGAGGAGGTCAAGGCGGACGACGGGCCGGGCGGGCGGCTTCCGGAGCGGTTTGAAGGAGGGCCGGCCCCCGCGCCGTCGGGAGCGGGTTCCCGGCGCTCGCGGCCCGGAGCGGCCCGGACTCGCGGGCCGCCCCGGATCGCACGGCGGTCAGCGCCCCACCGGCTCCGGCGCGACCGGGATCTCGGCCGGCATGGTGCGCGGCTGGGTCATGGACTCCGGGGAGAGGATGTCGTCGAGCTGCGCCTGCGACAGCCACCCCTTCTCCCGCACCAGCTCGTACACCCCGCGCCCTGTCGTCAGCGCCTCCTTCGCCACCGCCGACGACCGCTCGTACCCGATGTACGGCACCAGCGCGGTGACGAGGCCGATGGAGTGGTGCACCATCTCCAGCATCCGCTCGCGGTTGGCCGTGATCCCCACCACGCACCGCTCCCGCAGCACCACCGCGCCGCGGGTGAGCATGTCCACCGACTGGAAAAGGTTGAAGGCGATCACCGGCTCGAAGACGTTGAGCTGGAGCTGCCCCGCCTCGGCCGCCATGGTGATGGTGAGGTCGTTCCCCACCACCTGGAAGCAGATCTGGTTCACCACCTCCGGGATGACGGGGTTGACCTTCCCCGGCATGATGGACGACCCGGGCTGCATGGCCGGGAGGTTGATCTCGTTCAGCCCGGCGCGCGGCCCCGAGGAGAGGAGCCGGAGGTCGTTGCAGATCTTGGAGAGCTTCACCGCGATCCGCTTCAGCACGCCGGAGAGCTGGACGAATGCACCGGTGTCCTGGGTGGCCTCCACCAGGTCCGGCGCGGTGATCAGCTCCAGGCCGGTGACCTCCGCCAGCTTCTCCCGGACGGTGGCCGCGTACCGCGGGTCGGTGTTGATCCCGGTGCCGATGGCGGTGGCGCCCATGTTGATCTCGCGGATCAGCACGGCGGCCTCGCCCAGCCGGTCGATGTCCTCGCCGATGGTGACGGCGTAGGCGCTGAACTCCTGCCCCAGCGTCATGGGAACGGCGTCCTGGAGCTGGGTACGCCCCATCTTCAGCACGTCCGCGAACTCCCTCCCCTTGGCGAGGAAGGCGTCGCGCAGCTCGCCCAGGGCGCGCACCAGCCCTTCGAGCGCCCATTCCGCGGCGAGCTTCACCGCGGTGGGGTACACGTCGTTGGTGGACTGGGAGAGGTTGACGTGGTTGTTGGGGTGGACCACGTCGTACTCGCCCTTGCGCCGTCCGAGCAGCTCGAGCGCGCGGTTGGCGATGACCTCGTTGGCGTTCATGTTGGTGGAGGTCCCCGCCCCGCCCTGCACCACGTCGACCACGAACTGCTCGTGGAGCCGGCCGTCGCGGACTTCCCGGGAGGCGCGTACGATCGCGTCGGCGACCACGGGATCCAGGATTCCCAGCTCACGGTTGGCCTCGGCCGCGGCTTCCTTCACGGCGGCCAGCGCGTTGACCAGGAACGGGTACTGGGAGATGGGGATCCCGGTGATGGGGAAGTTCTCCACCGCCCGCAGCGTCTGGACGCCGTAGTACAGATCCACCGAGAGGTGCCGCTCGCCCAGCAGGTCGTGCTCCGTGCGGAGTTCGCCGGAGAGGTACCCGGCGCCCCGCCCGGTGAGGCGGGCGTTGGCGTGGCGAAGCCGCGAGGAGATCACCTGCGCGGCGGCCGTCGCCAGCTTTCCGTACAGCGACGGCCTCTCCTCCGCGATCTCGCGGATGCGCTCGCGCGGGATCTCCAGCAGCTCGGCCTCTTCCGTCACCACCCCGGAGGTGGAGTGGGGATAGTCGTCCAGGAGACTCCCCTCCCCGTACGACTCGCCCGGAACCAGCACGTGGAGCACCTCCGGCTGCCCTCTCATCCCCTTGACGATCTGGATACGGCCCTCGGTGACGACGCCGAAGGATCGCCGGGGCTGGCTCTCGCGGAAGACGTAGCTGCCGGCCGCGCAGCGCCTCGTCTCGGCGAGTTCGGCGAGATAGCGGACCTCATCCTCGTCGAGGGCGCGGAAGAGGGGATTGGAAGCGAGGACGGAAACCGCGGGCTGGTTCATTGCGGAGGCTCAAGTCGGTGTCGGAAGTCCATTTCCGGTGCAGGATCGGGTAACGTACCCATGCGGATCCCGGGGGACAAGGGCGGCTCCGTGGGTGGCCCGGAGATTGCGAACCCGCTCCCTCCCCCGGACGCCCGCCCGACGGGCGCGACGGGTCTCTGAACCAACCAAAGGGAGGCGGAAATGGCGATCTTCGACCGGAGCTACGACCGGGACTACGGGTACCGCGGCACGAGCGGCCACCCGAGCGACGACCGCGACCTCGGCGACCGGATGCGTCAGGGCTGGAACCGGCTCAAGAACGAAGCCCGGGACGTCGTCGACCGGGACGACGATCGCGACTACGGGTACCGTGGCGGCGCGTACCGCTCCCCGGGATACGACCGCGACCTGGCGCACCGCGACTACGGCCGCTCCGGCTACGGGGCCAGCGGGAACTGGCAGCGCCCGGGCTACAATCGCCTCCAGCGGGAGAACCGCGACGTGTACGACCGCGACAGCGGCTGGTACGCGGGCCGGGGGATGGGAGTGGGGGGGGCCTGGAACTACGACCGGGACTACGACCGCGAGGGCCGGTACGGCGCGTCGGACCTGGGCTACGACCGCGACTACAAGAGCCGCTGGCAGACGAACCACGGCGACCCCTTCGGCGACCGGACGAGCCGCACGCCCATCCGGGTGGTGCGCGGGGAGTTCCACCACCCGGAGGAGGGCGGCCCGGGACGGGGGTACGACCGGAACCTGGGACGCCGGAGCGGCATGGACCGCGACCGGGGCTACATGCACGGGATCGGGTACGACCCGTACGAGGACCGGAGCCGCCGGGGAAGGCGCTCCACCCGGGACCTGGGGTACGATCGCGGCTGGTTCTGACCCGAGCCGCTCCCGGCGCGAAGAGGCCCCGTCTCCCTCCGGGGAGACGGGGCCTCTTCGCGCGTGAGGCGCCCGCGGAGGGGAGCCCTACTCCTGACCCATGCGCCGCTTGAGTTCGCGGAGGCGCTCCTCCACGTCGGCGGGGGAGGGTCGCGACGGAGGCGGCGAGTCCAGGTCGCGGAGTTCGTCCATGGCCTCCGCGTAGCGCGCGCGCCGGTCCAGCTCCTCCTCCATGCGCCCCAGGTCTTCGAACCCGGGCGCGTCCGATCCGAGGGCGGCGCCCATGCGGCCCTGGGCGCGCGCGGTCCGCAGCCGCGCCAGCAGGGCGAAGCGGTTGGCCTCCGCTTCCTTGTACTGCTTCGACATCTCCGTCACCTCGCGGCCGCGCAGGGCGCGCTCCGCCTCGGCCGCGCGGAGCTTGTCCTCCAGGACGGCGACGCGGTCCCGGTGCTTCGCCGCGAACTCGTCCGCGACCCGCACCGTCTCTGCGTCCCCGATCCGTTCCGCCAGGCTCCGGCGGCGCTCGCAGTCGGCGAGCGCGCGGCGCTCGCGCTCTAGACTGGAGCGGGCGGCGGTCACGGCCTCGTCCAGCACCGGGAGCGTGGCGCGCACCTCCACCATCTCCCGGCGCATGGCCGTGAGCAGCTCCGCCACCTGGTCTTCGGGCTCGCGGCGGCCCGCTTCGGCCTGGAAGGCGCTCCAGGTGCGCGCGAAGAGGTTCTTCAGGTCGTCGATCATGGTGAAAAGATACCAGGGCCCGGAAAAGCGTGCAAATCCCCCCGGGATCGCGCCCGGGACCGGGCCCGATCCTTGCTTTCCCGCGGGGTGGACACCCGACATCCGAGGATATATGCCCGACACAGTCACCGGCGAGAAGCGCCTCCCCTTTCTGCAGGACCTCACGACGGAAGAAGCCAAGTCTTTCACGCACGGCGACTTCTGGATTCCCGAGGAGGAGCGGGAGATCTACAAGCGCGCGCTCCGCGTCCTCAACGAAGCCGGCATACCCTACGTGGTGGCGGGCGCGTACGCGATCTACGAGCACACCGGGATCTACCGTCAGACCAAGGATCTAGACCTGTTCGTGGAGCCCTCGGTGCTGATCCCGGCCATGCGGGCACTCCGGGCGGGAGGCTTCCGGACCACGCTCGAACAGTCTCACTGGCTGGCGAAGGCGAAGGACGGCAAGTACTTCGTCGACATCATCTTCGGGATGGGGAACGGGCTCGCCCTGATCGACGCGGACTGGTACCGCAACAGCACCCCGGCGATCCTCGCCGCGACGCCGGTCCGGGTGGCACCGGCGGAGGAGCTGATCTGGCACCGCCTCTTCATCAACGAGCGGCACCGCCAGGACATGGCGGACATCGTCCACCTCATCCTGTGCGTGGGCGGACACCTGGACTGGAAGCGCCTGGTGGACAAGACGGGGCCGCACTGGCCGCTCCTCCTCGCCCAGCTCCAGATGTTCTACTACGTGTACCCGGGGTACCGGAGCCGCGTCCCGGACTGGGTGCTGGAGAACCTCCTGGCACGCGCCCGCTCGGAGACGGGACACGAGGAGCCCTCCGAGACCGCCACCCGCGGCACCCTCATCTCCCGCTTCAGCTTCGCCATCGACGTGAACGAGTGGGGGTTCCGCGACATGCGCGAAGAATCGGTGCGACACATGAAGGAGAGCGCGATCATCCGGGAGATCGAAGCCGCCGACGTCTGGGACGAGCGCGTACACGTGGGGATCGACCCCGAGACTCCGGAGGAGGCGGGCGCGGCGGAGATCCGGGAGGAGACCGCCGGATGAAGGAGAACGGAGCGGCACACGCAGCCGTGCAGACGCCTCCCGCAGCGGACCCGCGGGGGGCGGGGGGCCGGCGCAGGGCCGACGACCGAGGGCGGGTGTTGAGGATCGCGGCGGTGGGCGACTTCCACTGTGGCGAGCAGGACGCCGGGGCGTTCCGGGCGCTGTTCGCGCGGGCGAACGACGAGGCGGACGTGCTGGTCCTGGCCGGCGACCTCACCCGCTGGGGCACCCCGGCGGAGATGCGGGTGGTGGTGGGCGAGCTGGCGGACGTGAAGATCCCCATCGTGGCGGTGCTCGGCAACCACGACCACGAGGCCGGGGAGGTCCCGGAGGCGATCGCCATCCTGCGCGAGCGCGGGGTTCACGTCCTGGACGGCGACACCTTCGAGCTGAACGAGACGGTGGGTTTCGCCGGCACCAAGGGCTTCATGGGCGGGTTCGGGAGGGGGACGCTCACCGCCTTCGGGGAGCCGGCCACCAAGGCGTTCGTGGACTGCACGCTGGAGGAGGTGAAGAAGCTGGAGCTGGCGCTCCGCAAGCTCTCGACTCCGGTCCGCGTGGTGGTGCTCCACTACGCGCCGGTGGTGGACACGGTGGTGGGCGAGCCGGAGATCATCTTCCCCTTCCTGGGGACGGACCGGCTGGCGGAGCCGCTGGACCGCTACGGCGCCACCGTGGCGTTCCACGGGCACGCCCACATCGGCACGTTCGAGGGGAAGACGCCCGGCGGGATTCCGGTCTTCAACGTGTCGCTCGCCCTGCTCCGCAGCACGGGCGTGGGCGAGATGTACCACCTGTACGAGATCCCCCTTCCGGAGCGTCGCCGCGCCCACGAGGAGGAGCCGTCCGCCGCCATGCACGACGACCGGGACACCGCCGCGGACCCCGGCCGCGCGTAGCGGGCCGCATCGGCTCCGAAACCGGCGCCCCCGGAAGCTTCTCCCGGGGGCGCCGGTCAGCCCCACTTCTCCAGGAACCTCATCAGCGCGGCCTCCTCCGGGTAGTACTCCGGCGACTCGGCCTCCACCGGGCGGTCCGCCTTGCGCATCAGCGGCTCGATGGTCCGCCCGGCGAGGTAGCGCTCCAGCACGGAGGGGTGGATGTACGCGGAGCGGCAGACGGCGGGCGTGTTCCCCAGCTCGGTGGAGACCAGCTTGCAGGCGAGCGCGACCGTCTTCTTCGCCTCGGCCTCGCTACCGGCGGGGCCCAGGTCCGCGAGGATGGTGGCGGCGCGCACCGTTCCTCCCCAGGTCCGCAGGTCCTTGGAGGTGTAGCGCTCCCCCCCGGAGACCTCGCGGAGGTATTCGTTGACCTCGCGGGCGGTGACGTCGCGGAAGTTCCCGTCCGGGCCCCGGTAGCGGAAGAGGCGGGACCCCGGAATCTCCAGCAGCTCCCGCACGATCTCCACCAGCGGGGTGTCCGCCACCACGGTGCGCTGGTCGATGGACTTCTTCCCCACGTACCGGAAGACCAGGTCGTTCCCCCGGATCGTCAGGTGCTTCTTGCGCAGCGTGGCGATCCCGAAGGTCCGGTTCTCCACCGCGTACCGCTCGCTCCCCACCCGGAAGTAGGCGCGCGACATCAGCCGCACCACGGTCGCCAGCACACGCTCCCGGCCCAGCCCCTCCTGCCGGAGGTGCTGGTTGGTGACCCTGCGGATCCGGGGGAGGTCGCGCCCGAGGATGCGCAGGCGGCGGTACTTGCGCCGCTGGTTCCGGGCCGCGTGACGGGGGTGGTAGCGGTACTGCTTCCGACCCGCCGCGTCGATCCCGGTGGCCTGCACCTTGGCCTCGGGGTCCGGCGAGATCTCCACGTCCGTCCACGCCGGAGGGATCGCGAGCCTGCGGATGCGTTCGAGCGCCGCCCGGCTCTTCAGGGGCTTTCCGTCGGCGCGCAGGTAGGTGAAGCCCTCCTCGGGCGTGCCGACGCGGCGCCACACCGCCCCTCCGGACTTCGGGCTGGATCGATCGCTCATCTCGCGGAACGGGTGCGGAGTACGCCCCCTGCCCTGCACGACGCGTTCCGGCGGTGCTTCGCCGGCGAGTCCGCGCCTCAGGGGGCCGGCTTCAGGACGCCTCGCTCCTCGGCCGCCTCGATCGGCGAGGGGACCTGGTAGTAGGGATCGCCCAGCACCGCCGCCACGGCGCGGAGCGAGTCCGCCAGGGCGTTGTAGCGGTCCACGGCGGCGTGGTTCCGGGCCAGGACCTCCTGCCAGGCGTGGAAGCTCTCGTTGCGCTTCGCCACGTGCCGGTTGTAGCGGTCCAGGTCGGCCCGGTAGGCGTCGTACAGGTGCCTCGGCAGCACGCTCCCCTCCGCCCTGCGGTCGTTCGCGCCCAGGGCGCGCTTCTCCCGCTCCAGCGCCTGGTCTTCCCGGTCGAGCACCTGCTTGAGGGTGTCCAGCTCCGCCCGCGTCCTCATCATCTCCGCGCCGGCGTCCACCAGCCGCTCCCGGACGGCCACCAGGTGGGCCCGGTCGTCCGCGTGGAACCGCCAGTCGTACAGCTCCTTCCCCACCTTCGCCACCAGCAGGAGAAAGAGGAACACGAGAAGCGTGCGGAGGCGCAGGTTGACACGTCCCTCTCCGGGAGCGCCGTGGCGGGAGTCGGGCTGGGGGCCGCTTCGGGTCAACTTCGCGAGGCCGGGTGAGGGGTGGCGTTTCCGAACTACGACGCAAGATGCCGACGCCGCTCCAACCCCGCAACGCCCCCCCGCCCCCGCGAGGGCGGAGCCCCGCTCACGCGGGAGCGAAGACGGAGGTGGCACGCATAATGCTGCCCAAAACGCTATCTAACAATAGTTTAAGCAGACATCAAGGAAACAGGCGACATGCGCCCCAGGAGTCCAGGAATGCAGCCGAGGAGAAGACGCCCCCCGCCCCCGTGGGAGCGCGACCGGAGGGAGCCGCGGCACTCGCTGGGACCGGCGCGGCGGCGCTGGCCGCGGGCGTACGACGGGGGCGAGCCGACGCCCTCCCCCCGCCTCAACCCCCGCTACCGACGCGCCTTCGACGGCGACGCGGCCTCGTCCGAGCGGCGCGCCGGGGGCCGGGCTCGCGGCAGGGGCACGGCGATGGACCGGATCCGCCGCACCCCGGTTCGCCACGGCCTGCTGGGGCTGGCGATCGCGGGGGCGGCCACGCCGGTCGCCGTCCAGCGCTACCAGCGGGTCGTGCGCGCCGACCCGTCGCACGAGCAGATCCTCTCCACCTCCCCGGCGAGCGGGATCAACGAGCGCGCGGTCGCCCAGGCGTGGGCCGCCGCTCGGGACGACGCGGCGGCCCGCGCCGACAACCCGCGCGAGAGTATGATCCGCGACAAGATGGACCGCTACCAGAAGATGGGGCTGGAGCGCGACCTGGCGGAGAGGATCTACGACATCGCGCTGGAGCACGACATCGACCCGGACATGGCGTTCGGCCTGGTGCGGACGGAGAGCGAGTTCAAGAACTACGCGACCAGCCACGTGGGAGCGCTGGGGCTCACGCAGCTCATGCCGCGGACGGCCGACTGGCTCCGCCCCGGCGTGCGCGAGGCCGACCTCCGCCAGCCGGAGGTCAACCTGGACATCGGCTTCCGGTACCTGCGGCAGCTCATCGACAAGTACGAGGGGAACCAGCGCCTGGCGCTGCTCGCGTACAACCGCGGCCCGGGAACCGTGGACCGGGTGCTGAAGCGCGGCGGAGACCCCGACAACGGCTACGCGGACGCGGTCATCAGCGGCGAGGGCGTCCACCGCTGACGCCCCGGAGGCTCCGGCCCCGGCGGCTCCGTGCTCCGGCGCGGGGCCGCCGCTATTATGCCGGGGGCGCGGCGCCGATCCGGCCCCGCACGATCACCCCCGGAGGGAGGAAGCGGTTTGGAACCGGGATGGCTGCGGTGGGCGCGGCGGGCGAGGGCGATCGCCCGGAACGGGCTGACCTACACGGAGGGTCCGTTCGACCGCGAGCGCTACGAGGAGCTGCTTCGCGTGAGCACGGCGATGCTGGCGGAGTACTCGGGGCGGGAGCCGGAGGAGGTGCCGGACCTGTTCTCCGGCGCGGAGGGGTACGCGACGCCCAAGGTGGACGTGCGGGCGGCCGTCTTCCGGGACGGGGCGCTCCTCCTCGTCCGCGAGCGCGACGACGGGCTCTGGACGCTGCCGGGCGGCTGGGCGGACGTGGGAAGCTCGCCCCGCGAGTGCGTGGAGAGGGAGGTGAGGGAGGAGTCGGGGTTCGAGGTGCGCGCGGAGAAGCTGCTCGCGGCGTGGGACGGGAGCCTGCACGGACACCCTCCGCGCCTCGTCTCCGTCTACAAGCTCTGCTTCCTCTGCGAGATCACGGGCGGCGCGGCGGCCGGGAGCATCGAGACGGCGGAGGCCGGGTTCTTCCGGGAGGACGAGATCCCCGCGCTCTCGCCGGGGCGGGTCACTCCGTCGCAGGTGGCGCGCATCTTCGAGCACCTGCGGCACCCGGAGTGGCCCACGGACTTCGACTGACGATGCGTGGAGCCGGGGCTCAGGTCAGCGGGAGCCTCATCTCGAACTGTTCGAGCGGCTGCCGCTCCCAGCCGCTCGCCTCGAACGTCCGCGCGGCCAGCCCCTCGGGAACCACCTGGGGAACCGCCCACGGGCGGCCGGGGAAGGCGGCGCAGAGGGCACGGAGCGTCCTCGCTCCCCACCCCTGCCGGCGGTGCTCGCGGCGGACGAGGAGTGCGGAGAGGATCAGGGTGTCCGCGGCCGGGTCGGCGACCAGGGCGAACGCGCGGCCGTCCAGCGTGAAGGCGCGCGCGGGCGCCCCCGCGGCGGAGAGCGTCTCGGGCGCCAGCTGCCAGGGGAGGTCCGGCTCCCCCTCCCGGGCGACGGCGCGCGCCACGTCCCGCGGGTCCATCTCCGTGAGCGGTTCGTCCGGCGCGCCGCCTCCCTCCGCCGGAGAGCGCCGGTAGCCGACGAGCCGGCGGACGCGGCGGAAGCCCAGGCTCTCGTAGAGGGCCAGGGCGGGCTCGTTGCGCTCGAACACCTCCAGCACCAGCGCGCGCTGTCCCCGGGCCCGGGCCTCCTCCGCCGCCTCGCCCATCACCCGCCGCCCCACGCCCCGGCCGCGCAGCTCCGGCGCGAGACCCATCGCCGCGATCCGGGCCGTCCAGCCCCGCCGCGCGACCAGCAGCACGCCCGCCGGCTCGCCGCCGAGACGGAACACGCGGCTGGCGTAGGGGTCGAGGTCCTCGGCCCGGAAGCGGCGCTCGTACGAGCGCGCGTCGAAGCGGACGGGAACGACGTACCCCTCGAACGAGCGGATCAACGCCTCGGCGACCTCGGCGGAGGCACACTCCGCGACGGTGCGCGACGAGAGGTCGGACGGGTGGGGGGCTCGTGGCGGCATGGGCTCCGGGGGCGAAGGGTGGGCGTCCGGAGACAAGGGTAAGGCCGAGGCCCGCGCCGGGCAAACCGGGAGGGGCCCGGCGGGAATCCACACCACGCGAGACGGAGATGAGAGCGAAGCCCGGAGACGTGACCACCGTCCTCTTCGACCTGGACGGCACCCTGATCGACACGTACCGCCTGTACCTGGAAAGCTACCGGCGCGCCCTCGCTCCGTACCTGGGCTATCCGCCCTCGGACGAGGAGATCGCCGCCCGGCGCCCGACGGCGGAGCGGGGCTTCCTGGCGGAGTGGGTGGGCCCGGAGCGGGTCGGAGAGTGCCACGCCGGGATGCTGCGCCACTACGCCGCGCTGCACGGCTCGCTCGGCGAGGGGATGTACGAGGGGGTGCGGGAGATGCTGGATTCGCTCCGGGGCGCCGGCCTCCGGCTGGGGATCGTCACGGGCAAGGGCCGCGGGGCATGGGAGACCACCGCCGCGGCACTGGAGCTGGGGAGCTTCGAGGTGGTGGTCACGGAGGACGAGGTGCGCGCCCCCAAGCCGGATCCGGAAGGGGTGGCGGCGGCCCTCCGGGCCCTCGGGGCTGCGCCCGGAGCCGCCCTGTACGTGGGCGACTCGGCGGGAGACCTGCGCGCCGGCCGCGCCGCGGGTACCCACGTCGCCGCGGCGCTCTGGCCCAAGGACGCTCCCGGCGAGAGGGAGCGCTTCCTGGAGGAGGTCCGCGCGCTGGAGCCCGACTGGACCCTGGACCGCCCCGCGGACCTCACCCGACTCCTCGCGCCGTGGTGTTGAGGGGGGACTACGCCTCCGGACCGGGCTCCGGCGCGGGACGGAGCGTGAACACCACGAAGTCCCCCAGCTCGCGGTACTCCGCGGGGTCCACGGAGGCCAGGTCGGCGACGGGCACGGCGGAGACCACCCGCACCCGCGCCCCGGGCGTCCTCCGCTCCACCCGGGGGACGATGCCGAGGCGGCGATCGGAGTGGAAGGCGCCGTTGAAGTGGACGACCACCGCCCCGGGTCCGCGCTCCGCCCGCGCCTCCACGACCGCCTCGGCCATGGTCTCGTCCTTGACGCACTGCGCGGCGTAGAACCGCTCCACCAGAGCGGCCTGCTCCTCCGGGGTGCCCGGCATGGGGTGGGCCGCCATCTGCTCGGCGAAGAGGGCGTGGTAGGCGTCGCGGGGGCACGCCAGCTCCGCCGCGACCCGTGCACGCTCGCCCTCTGGGAGAGCCGCCAGGGTGTCGAGGCCGGCGCGCCCCACGCCGGCCGCGATCCTCCGCGGGACGTTCCCAGCCACCACCGGCCAGCCCCGCTCCCGGGCGAACTCCACCAGGGGCCGGTAGTCGGTGGCGTAGTTGGGCCAGGGGCGCGACCCGCCCAGGAACTCCGCTTCCGCGACCTCCCCGGCCAGGTAGCGGTCGAGGAGCGGCTGGACGTCGCGCTCGAACATCTCCAGCCCCACCACCACGCCGTCCCGGCGCCCCGCCATCGCTTCCAGAAGCGCCCGCTCCAGCCGGTGGGTCCCGGGATCGTCGTGCTGCTCGCCGAAGAACACCACGTCCGCCGCGGCGAGCGAGTCCGCCATGGCCGCGAAGTCCGTCCAGCGCCCGGCCTGCGCGTCGTAGACACGGTGGGCCACGGAGTCGGCGGCGGCCGCCTGCGCCGCGAGCGGCGCCGCCGGGGCGGTGGCGCCGAGGAGGAGCCCGGCCGCGAAGGCCAGGGCCGTACACCGGGAGTGGAGAGCGTTGCCCTTTCGCACCGCGCACCTCGGTTGGAGGGAACGGCCCGGCGCCGTCGCGACGGGCTACCGGGCGTAGAACTCGACGATCGCCGCCTCGTCCACGACGAAAGGTACGTCCTCCCGCCTCAGTGCGCGAAGCGGGGGCGGACGGAGCCCACTCCCACCGGGGTGGGGGCGGGTCGCGGCCCCGCCACCATGCGGCGCGCCACCCCCAGGAGGAGCCGCAGCTCCCGGACCTCCGAGGCGCTGAACGCGAAGGCGGCGTCGCCGCGCTCGGCGTGGACGACGAAGCTCCGGCGCGGCGACTCGCGCTCCGCCTCCACGTCGAACGTGTCGAGCACGTCCAGCACGGAATCCAGCCCCGCCGTCTCCAGCCGGAGGAGGGCGTTCCCGAACCTCGCCTCCACCCGCCCGCAGCAGGGGCAGCGGAAGGCGAGGCCGTTCTCGGTGTTGCAGAGCAGGACGGCTTCGTGTCGCATGGCCGCCTACCTGCCGGCGGCGGTCCGGCCCGCCGCTTCGCGGACCCGCGCCTCGATCCAGCGCGCCAGCCCCGGGTGGGGGAGGAGCGGATCGCCCGCGTACTCCACCGGGAGACCCTGCAGGTCCTGGCGGAGCTTCTCGGTGACGCCGCCGCGGGAGACCAGCACGGGAACCACCACCACCGGCTTCCCGGTGGCCTGGGCCTGCAGGGCGATCAGGTCGCGGACACCCCTCACCGCCTCCGCGCGCACCGGGGCGGGCGCGTCGTCGCGGACCAGCCCCACCCGCACGTCGCGGAACCCCGTCCACGCCTTCACCGAATCGGCCACCGGGCGCAGGTTCGCCATCCAGGCCGCGTACTCCTCCGACTCGTTGGGCCCGTGGCCCAGGAGGAAGAGCGCCTGCTCGCCCGGCGTCCGCGTGAGCGCAAGGGCCCGCTCCGCCAGCACCCGCCCCACCTCCGGCGAGTCGTCGATGGCGCGCGCCACCTTCACGGGAACGGCGACCTGCGCCCGGTCGATCCCGGCGTGGTGAAGGTGGTGCTGCATGACGGAATCGAGCGAGTCGGTGGCGCCCACCAGCCAGCGGATCTGCTCGTAGTGCCCGCTGTGGCTGGAGACCAGGAGCGGGACGACGACGATCTCCCTCGCCCCCTTCTCCACCAGCCGCTTCGCCACGTCCTGGTAGCGGTGCGCGGCGGCCTCCGGGCCCATCAGGAAGCCGATCTCCACCGGCCCGCCGGTCTTCACCTCGCGGGCGACCGCGCGGACCTGGTCGTTCCACTCGGTGCTCCCGCCGTGGGCCAGGATCAGGGTTCCCACGCCGCCCTCCTGGGCGGGGAGCTGGACGGCGGCGCACGCGAGAAGCGTGGCGGCCAGGGCGGTGCGTCGGATCGTCTTCAGAGTCGGGTTCATGGTCGTCGGGTAGCGTGAGATCGGTTTTGGTTCAGCGCGCTCCAGGGGTGGTCTCCCACCCGAGCGCGAGGTACAGGTGGCGGCCGGCGTACCCCGGCCACTCGTCGGGTCGTGCGTCCAGCAGGTTGTCGGCGCCCGCGGAGACGGTGAGCCCGTGCGGGAACCACCGGGCCACCCGCAGGTCCGCGCGGAAGAAGCCGTCGCGCTCCACGAGCCCGCCGTCCTCCGTCCGGCGGAGCGGGGTCGCGCCCGTCCAGCTCCCGGTGACCGCGGCCCGGATCCCAACCGGGAGAGGCAGCTCCAGCATGCCGCGCGCAGAGTGGCGGGGGCGGCCCAGGAGGGGATCGCCGGTCGCCTCGTCCTCCGTCAGGAGGAGGCCGTAGCCGGCCTCGCCGCGGGCCCCGCCCCGGACGACGCCCGCCTCCACGTCCAGCCCGCGCGTGACACCCCGCGCGACGTTGCCGTAGGTGTAGAGCGTCACCCCGGCCGAGTCGCCGTGCAGCCGCGTCTCGATGAAGTCGGAGAAGCGGTTGTCGAAGGCCTGCCCGCGCAGGTAGAAGCGGTCGGCGGCCCACTCCGCCCCGAGCGAGAGGTTCCGGGAACTCTCCGGGCGGAGGTCCGGGTTGCCGCGGACGGCGTAGGAGAGGGAGGGGGTGGCGTTGAGGAACTCCATGTGGAGTTCCTTGAAGGCGGGCGCCCGGTACCCCGCCCCGGCGGAGGCGCGTAGCGCCAGCGACGCGACGGGACGGAGGAGCACCGCCAGGTGGGGCGTGACGTGGGTCCCCCACCGCTCCGAGTGCGTGAGGCGCGCGCCCGGAACGACGCTCCAGCCGGCGCCGGTCCACGTCCCCTGCACGAACGTCTCCGCGTGGCCGAGCGTGCGGTCGCGGCCGGTCACCCGGTCGGAGCGGATCCCCTCCGCCCGCCCCTCGACGCCCGCGTCCAGCAGGAAGCTCCCGAAGGTGCCTCCGTACAGCACTTCGCCCTCGAAGAGGCGCTGCAGCTCGCTGTCCCCCGTGCCCGCGGGAGGGACCGTTCCCAGGCCGCGGCGGGCCAGGTGGTCGAACGCGGTGGCGTACACCGCCGGGGCCAGGCGGTGGCTCCCCCGCCGCCACTCCCCGCCGAGCCGCGCGCTCCACTCCCGGTTGTCGGCGAAGTAGACGAGCTGCCCGCTGCGCCAGCTCTGCCGCTCGTCCAGAAGGCGCACGCTCCCCTCCACGCGGACGGTGGAGTCCGGCTCCCACCGCACCTTGGCGAGACCGTCGCGCCGTTCCGACCGCGCGCCGCCGGCGCCGTCGTGCCCCGGGACGGTCTCCACCCGTCGGCGCCCCACGTCGGCGCTCCACCCCAGGGCCCCGGTCCCGCCGCGCAGACTCCCGGATGCGTCCACCCGCCCCTGGGTCCCGGTGGCGAGCTGCGCGCCCGCCGCCAATCCGTCCCCGCCGGGGCCGCGGGTGACGATGTTGACGACGCCGCCCATGGCCTCCGAGCCGTAAAGGGTGGACTGCGGCCCCTTCACCACCTCCACCCGCTCCACCGAAGCGGCCGGGATGCGCGAAAGGTCAAGGTTCCCTGAGATGCGCCCCACCAGCGGCTCCCCGTCCAGAAGGACCAGGACGCGCTCCGAACCGAGCCCCTGGATCATCACCCCCGCGCCGACGGGGTGCCCCCCCTCCAGGTGGATCCCGGTGCGCTCCGTCAGCACCGAGGCCAGGTCGGAGGCGCCGGTGCGCGCGATCTCCTCGCGCGTCACCACCTCCGTGGCGACGGGGGCGTCCTTGAGGGCCTGCATCCGCCGCGACGCGGTGACCACCAGCGCGTCGAGCGCCAGCGCCTGCGGCGTCAGCGCGATCCGCACCGTGCCCGCACCCGGGACCCGGACCTCCGCGGTGGACGCGGCGTACCCGGCGCGCTCCACCCGCAGCGCGTAGCTCCCCTCCGGGAGGGCGTCCACGCTCCAGCCCCCGTCGGGACCCGTCACCACGGCCGCGGCGCGCGGGCCGGCCACCTCCACCCGCGCCCCGGCCACCGGCGCGCCGGAACCGGCCTCCACCACCCGCCCGCGGAGCACTCCCTCCTGCGCCGCCCCCGTCCCGGCCGCGAGGGCGAGGGCCGCGGCCACGATCCCGAGTCGCACGCGCATCATGCCGTCACCCCGCCAGCTTCGCGTAGCGGAGCGTGATCCGGCGCGGCTCCCCGCTCGGGCTGTAGTAGCCGGTGAGCTGGACCTTGAACACCTGCGAGCCGCGCTTCACCAGGTACACGTCGAAGGTGGGCCACACCTGGTGGTCGGTCCCCGTGAGGTTGTAGCGGTACCACGGCTTCGCCGCGAACACCCCGCCGTACGCGTCGCCGCGGTAGAGCGACGCCTGGAGGTCGGAGGCGTCGGAGATGTCCGCGAAGGCGTCGTCCACCGGGACGGCGCCGGCCTGCCCGCTCCCGCTCACCCCGCCGTTGACCCGGATCGTGTACCCCTCGAAGAGGAGGTCCCAGTCGGAAGCGTCGGCGACCTCGCCGCGCGCCAGGTCGAAGCGCACCCTCCCGCCGGAGAGGTCCAGCGTCGCCGAGCGTACCGGACCCATCGCGGCGCCCTTCGAGGGCTGCACCGCGTACTCGAAGGTCACCCGCCCCGCGTGCTCTCGCGCCGCGCCGTCCAGGCGGATCACCCGGAACTTGGCGAACCCGCCGTTCGTCTCGGCGAGGCGGAGCTTCCAGGTGCGCTGCGGAGCGGCGGACACCACGTGCGTCGCCGGGTCGTACGCGTACCAGCCGGCGACGACGGGAGCCAGGGCATCGCTCTCCCAGGCACTCTCCGAGGCCGGGATGGAGGCCGCGGTCACCGCCCTGAAGTCCGCCAGCTCCGACTCCGGGGTCATGGCACGCACCTCCGCATTGGCGGCCTGCGCGTTCTGGCAGACGCAGTAGCCCACCACGCCGCCCGGCCCGGCACCGCCCCCGTTCAGCATCACGGAGGTGGCGAACACCCCCAGGTCCCACGCCGTGGAGGCGGAGGGGTCCGCGGCGGTCACCTGCCGCGCCGGCTCGCCCAGCTCCACCAGCGCCCAGCCGCCGGACGCATCGAGGGTGAGGGTCGCGACGGGATCCTCCTCCTCCGGCGGGGTGATCCCACCGCCGCCGTCACAGGCCACGACGGAGAGCCCCAGCACGAAGACGGTCGCACCCTTCCGGAGCCCGCGAGCACGGACGGGAGAGCCATGCATCTCATCCTCCTTTGTAGACGAAAAAGAGACTCATTCTCATAAAGGAACGAAACCGGATGTCCCCTCAGAGGGTGGTAGCGATCCGGCGGATCCCTCAAATGTGTTTGAGAATCATTCTCAAACATGAGCGACAGGTTACTTCGCTCCTGCTCCCCCGTCAAGGCTCGCGTGACACCGGATCCGCCGTCGCAAACGAATCAAGACCACAACTCTTTACAAGGAAACTACTTGTAGAAACTCCACAAAATCGCACCGCCCCCTCCCGGAGATCCGGGAGGGGGCGGTGCGCGTGCGGGAGGCGTCGCTCAGAGCTGCGGGAGCTGCCTCACCACCACCCGCTCGACCCCCAGGTCGTCCTTCTCCACGTACGCAGCCCGTCCCGAAGCGCTGAAGGCCAGGGGGAGCTTCTGCCCGGTGACCGTCCCCAGGTACCGCCCCTCGGAGGTGACCACGTCGATGGGCCCCGGCTCGCCCCACGTCGCCCCGGTGCGCTCCACCCAGAACCGCCCGGCGCCGTCCACCCGCAGGTTCTGGATGGCGGGGATCGTCTCGGCGAACTCCATGTCGCGGATGGATTCCTCGATCACCTGCTTCGGGAGCTGCGCCGCGGCGGGCGCCCCCCCTCCTCCGATGGTGACCACCCTCATCCCTTCGCCGGTGCGCATGGCCTCGCGGCGGCGCTCCCGCTCCCGCTCCCGGTCGCGCTCCGTGACCTTCCGCTCGCGCACGGGCCGCTGGACGTAGCGCTCCACCTGGCCGTTGCCGTCCATGATCTTGAGCGTGTACCCGGGGGTGTGCGAGACCACCAGCCTGCCGCCCGGGAGGACGCCCCAGCTCACCCGGGGGCTGAACACCGGAACGCTCATGCGCATCGTGAAGCGCCTCTCTCCGGGACGCGGCTCGCTCGCCTGGCTCTTCGTCTCGATCTCCATGCGGGGGTCGAAGAGGCGTACCGGCTTCACGCCCTCCGCGAAGGACTGCCAGACGATGGGGGTGGACTGGATGGAACCGCTCCGCGCGATCCCGTCCGGGCGCATCGTGGGGGCCGGGCGCATCGTCGACACCACCCCGCCCCGCGGGTGCGCGGCGAGGCCGCCGCCCGTGAACGCCCCCGGCATCCACCCTTCCGCGAAGGGCACGCTGCGGATGTACCCGCCGTCCGCCTGGAACAGGGAGTAGGAGCGGGACGCCAGGTCGGCCACCGCCACCGTCCCGTCCGACTGCACCGCCAGGCCGAGCGGCACCTGGAACTCGCCCGGTCCCCCGCCCTTCCGCCCGAACTGCCGGACGAACTTCCCGGTCCGGTCGAACACCAGCACCCGGGACGCCCCGCCGTCCAGGACGTACAGGTTGTCCGCCCGGTCGAACGCCACCTGCTCCACGCGGGTGAACATCTCCCAGTCGTTCCCCTCGGCGGCGCCCACCTCGAACACGGGGGTGACGCGGAGCGAGAGAGCGCGGTCCTTCTCGGGGAGAAGCACCGTCTGCGGTGCGCGGTCCGGCTCCGTCTGCTGGGCGCGGCCGCCGGAGGGGGTGAGGAGCCCCGCCGCGACGGCGGCCAGGAGGGTGGTTCGGAGGAAGGCGCTTCGCATGGCTCGGCCGCAGGGTGGTCGTGGATGGCGCCGGACCCGGATCGGCCCGGCCGGTGGAGTCTGCCTGCGGATTGGATGCGGAGCCGGGCGCGAGGGTTGCCCGCGGCGCGGGAGACGTGCCATCATCCGGCGCAGGACGGGACGGGCACGTCGTCTGCACCCGTGCGCGGAATTCATGGAGCCGAGGAAACGGGAGAGACGGTCGTGAGCAGCCACCCCGCCCACTGGGACGACTATCCCCAGGGAACCGACCACCAAGGGAACACCGTGGTGGGGACGGTGAAGGTCCTCCGCGACCTCCACTCTCCCCAGCTGGACAACCGGCGCGACATCCTGGTGTACCTGCCGCCGTCGTACGCGGCGGGCGAGCGGCGCTACCCGGTGATCTACATGCACGACGGGCAGAACCTCTTCGACGAGGCCACCAGCTTCGGGGCCGAGTGGGGGGTGGACCAGACGCTGGAGGCCGGAGCGGAACACGGGCTGGAGGCCATCGTGGTGGGGATCCCCAACCTGGGGGAAGCCCGGCTGGACGAGTACGGCCCCTGGGCGGACGGCCGGCACGGAGCCGGTGGCCGCGGCGACGCCTACCTGGACTTCGTCGCCGAAACCGTGAAGCCCCGGGTGGACCGCGACTTCCGCACCCTCCCCGACCGCGGGAACACCGGGATCGCCGGGTCGTCCATGGGCGGGCTGATCTCGCTGTACGCCTTCTTCCGCCGCCCGGATACCTTCGGCTTCGCGGGGGTGATGAGCCCGGCCCTCTGGTTCGGGGACCGCAGGGTGTTCGGGTTCGTGGAGGGCGCGCCTTTCGTCCCCGGGAAGCTGTACCTGGACGTGGGGACGAAGGAGGGCACGGAAGCGGTGGAGGACGTGCGCAGGCTGCGCGACATCCTGGTGGAGAAGGGCTACGAGAAGGGAAGGAACTTCCTCTACGTCGTGGAGATGGGCGGAGGGCACGACGAGCGCGCCTGGGCGCGCCGTCTCCGCAAGGAACTCCACTTCCTCCTGGGCGTCCCCATGAAGCGGCCCCGCCCGGCGCGGTAGCGTCCCTCCCCCGCGAGAGGGAGGGGGAAGCCCGTCAGGCCGCCGCGAACATGCGCGCGGCGTGGAACTGCCGAGACGCCTCGATGAACTCCTGGAAGAGACGGAGCGTCCCCGCGTCGGTCTCCACCAGCATCTCCGGGTGCCACTGCACCCCCACCAGGAACGCCTCTCCCGTCCCTTCCAGCGCCTCCACCAGCCCGTCCGGCGAGACCGCCGAGACCGCCAGCCCTCCGCCCAGCCGACGGATCCCCTGGTGGTGCATACTGTTCACCATCACCCGCTCCGCCTCGAAGAACCTGCGCAGGCGCGTGCCCTCCCGGATTTCGACGTCGTGGGCCAGGTGGTCGCGTGCCCACCCCGCGCCGGGGAAGTAGTCGTGCTTGATGGCGTCCGGGTACTGGTCCGCGCAGTCCTGGTAGAGCGTTCCCCCCGCGGCGACGTTGACCACCTGCATGCCGCGGCACACTCCCAGCACCGGCTTCCCCTCCTCCATCGCCCACTTCGCGAAGAGCAGCTCCACCCGGTCGCGCGCCAGGTCCGTCCGGCCGCAGAGGGTGTGGCGCTCCTCGCCGTAGGAGCCGGGGTCCAGGTCCACCCCGCCCGCCAGGAAAACGCCGTCCAGGTGGTCGTAGATGGCGCGCAGCGTCGCCTCGTCATCGTCCAGGAGCGGGACCATCCACGGCACGCCGCCCACGTAGGTGACCGCCGTGTAGTAGCGGCTGTTCATCACCCAGGAATGCGGGAGGTCGTCCGGGATCCGGTCGATGGACTGAAGGGTCTGGGTGGGAATTCCGATGACGGGGCGGTGCTGCATCACGTCTCCTTCGCGGGGATTGGCACTCCAGGGGGGGATTGCACAATCTACGCCCGAAACCGCGCCCGCACAACGAACCCGGCGCGGGGGTAGTGGGTCCGTTTGACTGTAGCGGCCGTGCTTGAGCGGCGTGAATGCGAAGCGGCCCGGTCCTCATAGGGAACCGGGCCGCTTCGCATGCCCAGTGAATTAGTGACGTGGCATCAGAACGACTGGTTCGTACAGGTCTTGTGCCAAGAGTAGAACGGGGCGTTCGGTACCTCCCCATTCTTCTGAGGCGCGTCGACTGTCAGGGCACGCAGGGTCTCGATGCTGAGCTTGAGTTTCTTGGAGTTCTTCATGACCCCCTCCGCGTGAGTGGCCCATCCCACACCCGGTGTGGGCATGGGTGCGTGGAAGCACGTTATACGCCAGACAAATGAAAGGCAACATTCTTGTGCCGCCGTTCACCGACCTTCCAGTAGGTCCAACAGGGGGTAGGTCGTCCAAGGCCGCTTCGCCAGCCCGGCCGTCATCGCCGCGGTGGAACGTGGGGGTGCGGAGCGGGAAAAGGACTCAGGGCAGGGAGTTGCCGTCCCAGGTATGCCCGGGATCGGGTAAGAACACCAGTCCGGCCCCTTCCTCCGGCAAAGAACCAGTGGCGTCGGCAAGCATCATCAACCATCCGCCCGGAACCTTTGCACGATAGAGGGAAACATCCAGAACTTCCTCCATCTCATCCTGCCAGTCCAGAACCTCCATGTCCAGCAGCTGAAAGGTCAGTTTCGGCATCGTCAGTCCCGTTTGTTTGGAAATCCATCAAGAAACGCACGGAAGGGCTCCCGTCCCCGTCGCGGCCTCGCTACGGGACCACGCCCTCGGCCGTCTCCCGGATGAGCTGGTCCACCACCGCGTTCAGGTCGCCGGTGCGCTCGTAGGTGGCGAGCTGCCGGTCGGCGCTCGCTCCCTCTTCGAGGATGCGGTACGCGTACTCCACCTCCTTGCGGCTCCCCAGCTCGTCCACCACGTCGCCGATGAACCACTCCAGCAGCTCGCGGATCAGCGCGCGCGCGGGAAGCTCCTCCTGCTTCCCCAGGTCCAGGAGCCTGCCGTCCAGCCCGTAGCGCACCGACCGCCACTTGTTCTCCTCGATCAGGTCGGGCGGGTACACGCGGAAGGTCATGTTGTCGCGCCGGAGCTTCCACAGCTTGGCGATGACTGCCTGGAGGATGGCCGCGATGCAGACCGCCTCGTCGATGCGGGTGCACACGTCGAGGAAGCGGAACTCCAGGGTGGGGAACGAGTGGTGCGGCCGCACGTCCCAGTAGATCTTGGAGCCGTCCGGGATGCACCGGGTGCGCACAAGCGTGTCCAGGAGGTACTGGTAGTCCGCCCACCCCCGCATGATGCGCGGGACGCCGGTCCGCGGGAAGTTGCGGAAGACCACGCTCCGGTACGACTTGAGGCCGGTGTTCCTCCCCTGCCAGAAGGGCGAGGAAGCGGCCAGGCAGAGCAGGTGAGGCATGAAGTACCGGGACACGTTCATGGCGTCGATCAGGAACTCCCGGTCGTCGATGCCGATGTGGACGTGGGTCCCGAAGATCAGGAGCTGCTGCGCCAGGTCCTGCATGTCCTGCTTCACCCCCAGGTAGCGCTCCAGCGGGGTGATCTCCTGCGTGGTCCAGTGGGTGAAGGGGTGGGTCCCCGCCGCCACCACCTTGAGCCCCTTCCGCGCCGCCAGCCCGATCACCATCCCCCGCAGCCGCTTCAGCTCGGCGCACGCCTCCGCGGGCGTCTGGCACACGCGGGTGCCGATCTCGACGATGGACTGGTGGAGTTCCGGCTTGATCTCCCCCAGGAGCAGCGTGTCGTCGTGGAGGATCTCGGTGATGTAGGAGCGCAGCTCCCGCGTCACCGGGTCGATGATCTGGTACTCTTCCTCGATCCCGATGGTGAGCGACGGCGCCTTCATGAATGCCCTCCGGGTGCGGGAGTACGACGGTGGGTGGGTGCGGGAGCGAAGGACGACGGGACGCGGCGCGCCGTGCGGACCCGGGCTCGCCTCACCGGCGCTCCACCACGAAGGTGGGGACGGTGGACCCTCCGCCGGCGGTGACGTTGAGGAGGGCGGCGGTGGAGAGGCGGGTGAGGCATCCGTCCATGTACTCGCCGTTGAAGATGAAGGGCGCCGTGTCCAGCATCCTCTCGGCGACCTCGACCCGGCCGTCCACCAGGCTGGGGTAGGCCACCTTCGGCAGCTCCACGCGCTCCTGGACGATGTGCGGGGAGTCGAGCGCGGTGCGGAGCGCCTGCTCCCACCCGTCGTCGTCCGTCTCCCACCCCAGGACGATCCCCTTCCCCCCGTACTCGTCGTTGGGCTTCAGCACCATCCGCTCGCGGTTCTCGCGGACGAAGGGGAGAAGGTCCACGTCCTCCCCCGCGAAGAAGGTCCTGCGCTCCTCCACGTTGCGGGTCCAGGGGACGTTCGCCTCGATGGCCTCCAGCTCCGGCCCCTCGAAGAGGTGGGCGTTGCGCTCGTCGCTGAGCACCGCGAGCGAAGCCTTCTTGTGGAGCAGCTTGCAGCGGAACGGGTTGACCATGCACACGGCGCCGTCGCGCACCGCGCGCACCACGGGGTGATCCAGCCCGCACGCCTCCACCAGCTCGGTGATGAGGACGCGCTTGTAGATCAGGTTCACGTGGAAGCCGCCCGCCATGAGCCGGCCGTTCCGGTACTCCACCTCGCGCGGGTCCGCGATCACGCACTCGACGCCCTGCGAGTGGAAGTAGTCCCGGAAGAGGACGAACTCGCTGTAGGTGGGGACCTCCTTCCAGTCGAGGATGGCGACGCGCGGCACCTCCCTCCGTCCCGCGAACTGCGCGTACGCGCCCAGGAGCGCGTGCATCACGCTGTGGCGCGCGGGGAGGGGACGCACCTGGAAGCTCCGCAGGTACTCCCGCATGACCGGCAGCCCCAGGAACACCTCCGAGAGCACGTCGTTGTACGCGGGGGCCGCGGGCGTCTCGGCGTTGTACTCGGTGAACTTCAGCCCCCCCTTCCCCGAGACGAAGAAGGCGTCCAGGCGCGAGGTGGGGCTGGGCTCGCGGAACCCCGGGTCGTCGTGGATCAGCGCCTCCTCCCACGCCTCCAGCCCGAACTGGAGACGGAACCGGGGATCCTCCATTGCCCGCCGGTACGCCTTGTCGAAGGCCCGCATCACCAGGGCGACGCGGGCCTGGAGGAAGCGGTACATCTCCGGCGTGAGGAAGCGGGGCCGCAGGACGGTGGCGAGAGGCTTGTCGCCGAAGGACAGCCCGCGCAGGCGCTGCTGCGCGTCGAGCTGCGCCTGCGTCTCGGCCGCCAGCTCGTCGTGGAGGAGGTCGTGGTAGCGGTGGATCGCTTCCTGGAGCGCCATGGGCCGTGAGTGACTGGGTGGACGTCGGGCTCGCCGCGCCTACTCGGCGGAGGTGGGGTCGGTGGCGCCCCCCGGATCGGAGGCGTGGGGCCGTCCCGGGGCGTCGCTCGCCAGCGCGGAGCGGACCTCGACGCTCCGGGCGACGAGCGCCCCCGGCCCGATGGCCTGCGCCAGGCTGGGAAGCTCCTCTGCCATGTCGCCCCCCTCGCCGTCGGAGAGCCAGCCGCGGGGGTGCCGGCTGGCGGTGAACAGCTCCTCCCAGCGGAGCGGACCGCGCTGGGGGCGAGGCTGCTTCGCCAGGCGGATCGCCATCTCGGCCATGCGGGTCACCACCCAATCGAAGTAATGGGGGGTGAGGGAGTTGACGTCCATGTCCGGGGCGGGGTTCATGAAGTCGATGGCGTACGGGACGCCGTCCTTCACCGCCCACTCGAGGGAGCACATGTCGTAGCCGAGCGCCCGCATCAGCGCGAGCGAGTCGTCCACGATGCGCCGCCCCAGCTCGGGGGTGAGGTGCTCGTGCTCCACGTGGTACCGCCGCTCCTTCGGGTCGTACTTGATGGGGAGGACTTCCTCCTGCCCCAGCGCGATGCAGCGGACGAAGTGGTCCCAGTGGATGAACTCCTGCACCACCATGGTCATCCGGCCCGTCTCGTCGTAGCTGCGGATCAGCTCCTCCAGCGAGTGGCACACGTACACGTCGCGCCAGCCGCCGCCGTGCGCGTCCTTGAGCACGCAGGGGAGCCCCACATAGTCCACCACGCCCTGCCAGTCGATGGGGTAGCGGAGGTTCCGGAGGCTCTTCTCGTGGTCGATCCCGGGAACGTACTCCCGGTTGGGGAGGACGACGGTCTTCGGGTGGGCGATCCCCAGCTTGGCGGCCAGCGACGCGCCGAAGAACTTGTCGTCGGCAGTCCACATGAACGGGTTGTTGACCACGGTGCACCCCTGCAGCACGGCGTGCTTCAGGTAGGTGCGGTAGAAGGGCACCTCGTGCGAGATGCGGTCGATGATCACGGCGTAGGGGACGGGCTCGTCCATGCGCGTGGCGTCGAGCGTGATGAACTCGGCGGTCACGCCCTCGTCGCGGCGGTTGACCTCTTCGATGAAGGCGGGGGGGAAGGACCACTCCATCCCGACGAGCAGACCGATCTTGAGCGACATTGCGGTATCCTCTCGGTGTTCGGCGTTCCTCTTCGATCTCCACGGCCCGGGGCGCCTCGGGCCGGCTCCCGGCTGCATCGCGCGGGGGTCGGTGGAGGGAGCCTCCCTCCACCGACCGGCTCTCGCGATTCCCTACTCAGTCGTGCCCGCCGATGTACTTCACGATCATCTGCTCCCACCACGGCCAGTCGTGGGCCCAGCCGTCCCAGATCCGCAGCGCGTTCCCCACGCCCTTCTCCCAGAGCGCGCCGGACAGGTGGCGGTTGTTTTCCACGAACGCGTCGTCGGCCCCCGTCGCCAGGACGATGTCCACGCGGCGCAGCGCCTCGAGGTGCGCCGGGTCGTCCAGGTGGGGGACGTACCGGGAGGGGTTGTGGGCGAAGACGTTGGCGTCCTCCTGGCCGTCCGTGAAGCGGCGGACGTCGTAGAGGCCGCTCATGCCGACCACCCGTCCCACGACGTGGGGGTTGCGGAGGGCGAAGTTCACCGCGTGGTAGGCGCCGAAGCTGGCGCCCGCCGCGATCAGGAACGGGTTCGGGTTCCGGTGCGCGGTGAAGGGGAGCACCTCGTCCAGCAGGTATCGCTCGTACTGGACGTGTCGCCAGGCGCGGTCGCCGGGAGACTTCCAGGTGGCGTACCAGCTCTCCTGGTCCACACTGTCCACGCAGAATAGCTGCACCCACCCGTTGCGCAGGTGCTCGCCCAGCGCGTCCGGCATCCCGCGGTCCTCCCACTCGAAGAAGCGCCCCATGGAGGTGGGGAACACCAGGGCACGGGCGCCCCCGTGCCCCAGGACCAGCAGCTCCATGTCGCGCGACAGCGAGGGGCTGTGCCACCGCTGGTACTCACGATTCCACACGCGGGCCTCCGGGCGTTTCGGCGGGTCCGTCGACGGAACGGAACGGGAGTTCACTTCGGAATTGGGTCGCGCCGCCAACCGGCCGCGCTCCGCCGTGACGCCCCGGCAACAAACGCGCCGCGGCGTGCGGCAGCCGGATCCTTCCCGGCCCTGGTCGGGGAGCCAGGTCCACTTTCGACGAGGGCGAAAGGGGAACCAGCCGTCCCCCGGACCGTGACGGTCCGGATCGGGCGCACCTGTATCTGTTCGCGGAGCCGGGCCCCGGGTACCTTCCACGGCGGCGGGAATCACCCGCCCCGGGCCCGGGGCTCCGGCCGAGGCCAAAGGAAGCGCGCCGCCCCGCCCGGAGCCCTATCCACCTTCCGCGACCACCGCCGATGCGCCGCCGATTCCAGCAGGTCGACGTCTTCTCCAGCGAGCCCTTCTCCGGCAACCCGCTCGCGGTCGTGCTCGACGCGGACGGGCTCTCGACCGAGGTGATGCAGCGTTTCGCCCGGTGGACGAACCTCTCGGAGACCACCTTCCTCCTCCCTCCCACCTCCCCGGAGGCCGACTACCGGGTGCGGATCTTCACGCTCTCCCGGGAGCTTCCGTTCGCGGGGCACCCCACGCTCGGCACCTGCCACGCGTGGCTCGCCGCGGGAGGCACGCCGCGCCACCCCGACCGCATCGTCCAGGAGTGTGGAGCGGGGCTCGTGACGGTCCGGCGCGGGGAGCACGGCCTCGCCTTCGCCGCCCCTCCGCTGCTGCGCACCGGCCCGGTCGAGGAGGGTTTCCTGGGGCAGGTGGCCGCGGTCCTGGGGATCGCCCGGCGGGAGATCGTGGACGCGCAGTGGGTCGACAACGGACCCGGGTGGGTCGGGATCCTCCTGAAGGATGCCGACGCGGTGCTTTCGCTCGAGCCGGACTTCGGCCGGTACGACGGGGAGGGCTCTCTCGACATCGGCGTCGTGGGGCCCTGGCCGGCGGGCGCGGAGTGCGCCTTCGAGGTGCGCGCCTTCTTCAGCGGCGCGCGGGGGGAGATGGTCGAGGACCCGGTGACCGGGAGCCTGAACGCCTCGCTGGCGCAGTGGCTCCTGACCTCCGGCCGGGCCCGGGCGCCCTACGTCGCGAGCCAGGGCACGCGCCTGGGACGCAGGGGCCGTCCGAGGATCGAGCAGGACGCGGACGGCACGGTGTGGATCGGAGGCGACACCGTGACGCACGTCTCCGGAGAGGTGGACCTGTAGCCGTCGCTCCGCCCGGTCCGGGCGGCCGGGCGGAGGTCGAACGTCCCGGAGGCGGTACGGGCCGCCTCCGGGGTCCCGGGGTGGAGTGGCCTACTGCGCCTCGGCCGGCCTGAACACCTGCCGGAACGCGCGCAGCGCGGCGGGATGGTAGATCGTCGCGTGGGTCTCGTCCGGCATGGGCTCGTAGTGCCACCGGACCGCTGGGAGGGCGCTCTGCTCAAGCACCGCCGCGAGCCGCCGGGTGTCTTCCACGATCTCTCCCTCGTCGCTGCTCGCCAGGTAGAGCGTGCGGGGACGACCCGCGCCAGCACGGAGCCGCTCCCCCGCCTCGTTCACCAGCTTCTTGTCGTTCCACCAGAGGCTGGGATCGAACGCGATGTACGTGTCGAAAAGGTCCGGCTCCAGGAGGAAGGTCTCCACGACGAACAGCCCCGCCAGCGACTCTCCCACGATCGCCGTCTCGTCCGTGGTCCGGTAGCGACGCCGGATCTCCGGCATCAGCTCGGCGCGGAGGAAGCGCCGGAACTCCGCGGAGCCCCCCACCCGCGGCGCGATCGCGCGGTCCTCCGGGTTCCGGGTGGGGCCGGTCAGGTCGCGGCGGCGCTCCGTGTTCTCGATCCCCACCAGGAGAGTGGGACGCATCGTCCCGTTCCCCACCGACACCTGGACCAGCCCGGCCACGTGCAGGAAGTCCTCCCCGATCCCCCCGTCCGGCATGTAGAGCACGGGCAGGGGCGCATCCGGGGACGCCCCGTATCCCGGGGCCGCGTAGACGTTGACCCGTCGCGTCTCGCCCAGCGCCTCCGACCGGAGGGTGAAGGTCTCGCCGATGGCGAGCGGCGACGAGGGGCTCGCCACGGCGGAATCGCCCTGCGCCGCCGCGGGGGCGCCCACGGTGGAGAGGAGGACGGCGGCGACCAGCAGCACTCTCATGCGCGAACGTCGGTCGGGGGTGAAAGGAAGGGTCCGGATCGGGGGCCGCGCGCTCCGGGGAGAAGCCGGAAGCATACGATGACGGGCGGGACGGGCGCCAGGAGTTCCAGCTTCGGGCTGCGCCGGCCACCCGTGGTCGGAGCGGACCGACCGCGCGCTGTCCGTGCTCGCCGAGTACGCAGGGGGGTTGCGATAGCCAAAATGTGATTGGTGAACTACCTTGGGGAGCCTTCCCTGCCCAGACGCCGCGACTGCTGAATACGTCCCCCTACCCTGGGCTCACGCAAAGTACACCCACCCGTAGTTTGAGGCATCAAGCTCACAACCAAAGGTTGGTGAATGAGATCGGGGATCACGCCGACGCCGACGATAGTCGTAGCGTTTCTACTTACGTTTCTCGGCATCGTGTTCGTGCTGACCAGCCGGAACGTACGTGCGAAACGTATCGTACTGCCGATCACTCTCCTGCTCTTCAGCGGTGTCTGGTTTGAGGTTTGTGGGTTCCCAAAACTCTGTCGCCGGTCCTCTCTAAAATCTGTCGCTATTCGGGGTCTTTGAGACCTACCTTGCCGCCGGTCCGGGAGGGCTGCTGATCCCACAGCCGGAGGCGGAAGAGG
>Ga0180215_1000151_pt1 | contig 99584 bp, 95 predicted proteins | sample eDN3rd37CBELigBY_FD_128871 | JGI IMG/M metagenome (GOLD analysis project Ga0180215, IMG submission 128871) | Enriched backyard soil microbial communities from Emeryville, California, USA - eDNA 3rd pass 37_C BE-Lig BY (version 2) (version 2) | ecosystem: Environmental > Terrestrial > Soil >...
AACGGGATCGCCACCAACAACGTCGGCGCCAGCGACACCCGCGCGATGAACCAGCACTGCTCCAGAAACTCCCGCCACTGAAACGGCCGCCGAAACACATAACGCACCGCATCAGCCGACATCAAGAACAACGCCCCCACCGCCTGCATCGGCCCCTGCAGGTTGCGCAACGGCGGCAACCCCGCCGACCACCGGTCGGGTGCGTCAACCATCGATCGGGCCTCCTGTAACTGCATGACCGCACGGGCGCGCACTGCGCCGCATGTCTCGGAGCGCTAGCGTCGCAATCAAGCGATCGGTCGCCCAGTGAGCGTCCCGCTTACCGGGAGGTCCGGTGAATGGAACCTGGGACCGGCGCCGCGGGCACGCGTGGCACGCTGTCTGCGTGACCGATGCAGCAGCTTTCATCGCCCGTGTGCAGAACGACCTCCGTGAGATCCAGACCCCGCAGGGAGTGCTGCGTTACTACGACGCCGGCGAGGGTCCGGTCGTGCTGTTTTTGCACGGCTCGGGCCCGGGGGTGACCGGCTGGCGCAACTTCCGCGGTGTCCTGCCGACGTTCGCCGAGCACTTCCGCTGCCTGATCCTGGAGTTCCCGGGGTTCGGCGTCACCGACGACTTCGGCGGCCACCCCATGATCACCGCGCAGGCCACTGTCGCGCCGTTCCTCGACGCGCTCGGCGTCGACCGTGTCGACATCGTCGGCAACTCGATGGGCGGCGGTGTCGGCATCAACTTCGCGATCAACCACCCGGACCGCATCGGCAAGCTCGTCACCATCGGCGGTATCGGCACCAACATCTTCAGCCCGGGCCCCAGCGAGGGCATCCGGCTGCTGCAGGAGTTCACCGAGGACCCGACCCGGCAGCGCCTGGTGGACTGGCTGAAGTCGATGGTCTACGACCAGTCGCTGGTGACCGAGCAGCTGATCGAGGAGCGCTGGCAGCTGGCCACCGATCCGGAGACGCTGGAGGCGGCGCGCCGGATGTACGGCAAGGCCGCGTTCGCTCAGATGATGGCGTTCATGCGCAGCAGCGACGCGCCGCTGCCCTGGGCCCAGATGCACAAGGTCGCCGCACCGACGCTGCTGACGTGGGGACGCGACGACCGGGTCAGCCCGCTGGACATGTCGCTGATCCCGATGCGCACCATCCCCAACGCCGAACTGCACGTGTTCCCTAACTGCGGGCACTGGGCGATGATCGAGGCCAAGGAGGCGTTCGAGAACGTCGTGCTGGCGTTCCTCAACCGCGGCCGGTAGCAGGCAGAAGACGAAAAAGGGGCGGGCCTGCCGGGCCCGCCCCTTTTCCGCATGTCCGAATCAGGTGGACAGCAACTGGAATCCCTTGTAGCCGGCCCCCGCGACCTCGGCGCAGATGTCGAGGTAGGTGGCGAAGCCGCCGATGAACAGCATGAACCCGCGTGGCTTGCCCGGCACGTTGGCGCCCATGTACCAGGAGTTGGCCTTCGGGAACAGGGTGGCGTCCGCGCGCCGTGTGCATTCGGCGCCCCAGTTGTCCACCGCGTCGGTGGTCGGCTCGATGGCCGCGTAGCCGTGCTCGTCGAGATAGGCGATGGCGTCGGAGATCCAGTTGATGTTGGCCTCCGCGTGCAGCACCATGTTGGCCAGCACCGCGGGCGCCCCCGGGCCCGACACCAGGAACAGGTTGGGGAAACCGTCGATGCCCAGACCGAGGTAGGTGCGCGGACCGTTCGCCCAGTCGTCGGCCAGCTTCTCGCCGCCGCGGCCGCGGATGTCAATCTTGTTCAGCGCGCCGGTCATCGCGTCGAACCCCGTCGCCAGCACCAGGACGTCGACGTCGTAGTGGGCGTCGGTGGTCTGGATGCCGGTGGCGTCGATCGCGGTGATCGGGGTCTGGCGGACGCTGATGAGCTTGACGTTCGGCCGGTTGAAGGTCTGGAAGTAGTTGGTGTCGGTGCAGATCCGCTTGGTGCCGATTGGATGGTCGTTGGGGATCAGCAGATCGGCGACCTCGGGGTCGTCGATGATCGCGCGGATCTTCTCCTCGTAGAACTTCCGGGCCTCCTCGTTGGCCTCGGGGTCGATCATCTGGTCGGAGAACGTCTTGGAGAACAGCACGCCGCCGAGCTGCCACCGCTTCTCGAACGCCTCGCGGCGCTCCTCCGGGGTGCACTCCATGGTCAGCTTGGGGTGCGGCACGTGCGGTGAGCCTCCCCCGCTGCGCCACGACTTCTGCCGCCGCTCGGCGTAGGTGGCCTTGGCCTCGGCGATCTCCTCCGGGGTCAGCGGCCGATTGCCCGCCGGGACACTGTAATTCGGCGTGCGCTGGAACACGTACAGCTGGGACGCCTGCTCGGCGATGATCGGGATGGACTGGATACCCGAGGAACCGGTGCCGATCACCGCGACCCGCTTGCCGGTGAAGTCCACCTCCTCATGCGGCCAGTGCGCGGTGTGGTAGGTCTCGCCGGCGAAGCTGTCCAGGCCGGGGATGTTGGGGGTCAGCGGCGCCGACAGCGGGCCGGTCGCCATCACCACGAACCGCGCGTTGACCACCTCGCCGGTGTCGGTGGTCACCGTCCAGCGCAGCGTGTCCTCGTCGAGGTGCGCCGAGGTCACCCGGGTGTTGAAGGTGATCCCGCTGCGCAGATCCAGCTTGTCGGCGACCCACTTGATGTACTCGAGGATCTCGCCCTGGGTGGCGTACTTCTCCGTCCAGGTCCACTCCTGCTGCAGCTCGTCGGAGAAGGAGTAGCAGTAGTCGAGGCTCTCGACGTCGCAGCGGGTGCCGGGGTACCGGTTGAAGTACCAGGTGCCGCCCACTTCGGGAGCGGCCTCGAACACCCGGACGCTCAGACCCTGCTCGCGGAACTTGTGCAGGGCGTAGAGCCCGCCGAAGCCCGCACCCACGACGACGGCATCAACGTTGTCCGCATTCACGTTCGACGCTTGTTCGGAGATAGCCACGCCGTCACGGTAAGCCGACGAGAATACGGTGCCCGCCGGCTTTCCCGGTGACCGGACAGTTGCGCCGAGGTGTACCGACCATCGGAACCGCAGGTCGACCCGGCCGGACCGCGCGCACAGGATCATGCCCATGAACCAAGCCGATACCCGCGTGGCCGCCGCGCTCGTGATCGACCTCGACGGAGTTCAGCACCGGCTGGACTGGCCCCGCGACAAGACGCTCGTCGAGGTGCTGCTCGACGCCGGGATCGAGGCGCCGTTCTCCTGCCGTGAGGGCCGCTGCGGCGCGTGCGTGGCGACCGTGCTCAGCGGAGAGGTCGCCATGGACGCCAACGACATCCTTGAACCGGGCGATGTCGCCGACGGACTGGTGCTCGGGTGCCAGGCCCGGCCGGTCAGCGACGACTGCCACATCGAGTACTGACAGGAAACGCGGTCCGCTGATTGGGAATAGGGGCCATCGGACCGCCCGGTGCGGTAGACCATTCAGGACAAGCACACAGTGAGGATTCAGGATGAGTGAACGCGTACTCGACCGGGTGATGCAGCTGGCCGACCAGTTCCGCGAGCAGGCCGTCGAGGCCGAGCGGATCGGTCGGCTGACCGACACCACGGTCAAGTCGATGAAGGAGATCGGCTCGATCCGGCTGCTGCAGCCCAAGAAGCACGGCGGCTACGAGGTGCATCCCCGCGAATTCGCCGAGACCGTCATGGCCACAGCGGCGCTGGACCCGTCGGCCGGCTGGATCAACGGTGTGGTGGGTGTGCACCCGTACCAGCTCGCCTACGCGGATCCGCGTGTCGGCGAGGAGATCTGGGCCGACGACGTCGACACCTGGGTGGCTTCGCCGTACGCCCCGCAGGGCGTCGCGCGCCCGGTCGACGGCGGCTACATCTTCAACGGCCGCTGGCAGTTCAGCTCCGGCACCGACGCCTGTGACTGGATCATCCTGGGCGCCATGGTCGGCGACGACGAGGGCAAGCCCCTGATGCCGCCGCAGATGCTGCACATGATCCTGCCGCGCAAGGACTACGAGATCGTCGAGGACTCCTGGAACGTCGTGGGTCTGCGCGGCACCGGGTCCAAGGACATCATCGTCAAGGACGCCTTTGTGCCCGCCTACCGCACCATGGACGGCATGAAGGTCATGGACGGCACCGCCCAGCGCGAGGCCGGGATGACCGAGCCGCTGTACCTGATGCCGTGGTCGACAATGTTCCCGCTGGGCATCTCCTCGGCCACCATCGGCATCGCCGAGGGCGCGCTGGCCGCCGCGCTGGACTACCAGCGCTCGCGGGTCAACGCCAGCGGTGTGGCCGTCAAGGACGACCCCTACGTCATGTACGCGATCGGCGAGGCCGCCGCGGACATCAACGCCGCGCGCCAGGAACTGCTGGCCAACGCCGAGCGCATCTACGACATCGTGGCGGCCGGCAAGGAGGTGTCCTTCGAGGACCGCGCCGCCGGCCGGCGCACCCAGATCCGCGCCGTGTGGCGGGCGGTGTCGGCCGTCGACGAGATCTTCGCCCGCTGCGGTGGCAACGCCGCGCGCATGGACAAGCCGCTGCAGCGGTACTGGCGTGACGTGCACGTCGGACAGCTGCACGCGATTCACGTGCCGGGCACCGTGTTCCACGCCTCCGCGCTGAGCTCTCTGGGTGTCGATCCCGAGGGCCCGCTGCGGGCGATGATCTAGAAGGGACGCCATGAGCGATTTGAAGAGCCTCGGCTACGTCAAGATCCAGGCCACCGATATCGAGCGCTGGCGCCACTTCGCGTTCAACGTGCTCGGGTTCGCGCAGGGCTCCGGCCCCGACCCCGACGCGCTGTACCTGCGGATGGACGAACGCGCCGCCCGCATCATCGTGGTGCCGGGCGATGTCGACCGGATCGTCACCGTCGGCTGGGAGGTGCGCGACCACCTCGCCCTGATGCGGGTGAAGTCGACGCTCGAGGCGGCCGGTGTGGCGGTCAAGGAGCTCCCCCTGGCCGAGGCCGACGCGCGCCGCGTCGAGGAGGTCATCGAGTTCGACGATCCGGCGGGCGTGCACACCGAGGTGTTCCACGGGGCGGTGCTGGACCACAGCCCGGTGGTGACCCCGTACGGTGCCCGGTTCGTCACCGGTGACATGGGTCTGGGCCACGTGGTGCTGCCGGCCCTCGACGTCAACGGGTTGTTCGCGTTCTACACCGAGGTGCTCGGATTCAAGTCCCGCGGGGCGTTCCGGGTCCCGGCGCCGCCGGAGTTCGGCCCGGTGCGGATCCGCTTCCTCGGTATCAACGAACGCCACCACAGCCTGGCGATCTGCCCCGCCGCGACGCTGCGCGACCCGGGCCTGATCCACCTGATGGTCGAGGTCGACAGCCTCGACGCGGTCGGCCAGGCGCTCGACCGGGTCAACGCCGAGGGCTTCCAGCTGTCGTCGACACTGGGCAGGCACACCAACGACAAGATGGTGTCGTTCTACGTGCGGGCCCCCGGCGACTGGGACATCGAGTTCGGCACCGAGGGGATGCGGGTCGACGAGACCTATTACACCGCCGAGGAGATCACCGCCGACAGCTACTGGGGTCACCAGTGGGTGTCGGATCTACCCGCGGCGATGCGACCCTGACACGCTGACAGCGAACTCCTGACAACCGCACAAGGCGGCGTCCCGACGGGGCGCCGCCTTGTGCTGTCTGTGGCGACATGCCGTTTTGCCCATCTTTGTGACAGCCCGCACACCCATGTGCTACAAATAGGCATATTCCTATTAGAAATATCGCTGCGTCGTCGCAGCCGGTTTTCAGGAGGCCACGCATGCCACAGACCGTCGAAACGCCCAGTGCCGTCCTTGACCGCGTGTCGCTGGTCCTCGACGCCTTCGACGGCCCCGGCCGGCTGACGCTGGCCCAGATCGTGCGTCGTACCGGTCTGCCCCGGTCCTCGGCGCACCGGATGCTCGAGCGGCTCGTGCAGCTGCGCTGGCTGCGCCGCGACGGCCGCGACTACGAGCTGGGGATGCGGCTGGTCGAACTGGGCTCGCTGGCCGTGCACCAGGACCGCCTGCACCGCGCCGCGGTGCCGCTGCTGCACGACCTGCACCGCGCCACCGGTCTGGTGGTTCACCTGGCGGTGCTCGACGGCACCGATGTGGTCTACCTGGAGAAGATCGGTGGCCCGATGGCCGCGGCCATCCCGACCCGCGTCGGTGGCCGCCATCCCGCCCACTGTTCGGCAGTCGGCAAGGCGATGCTGGCGTTCGCCCGTGATCTGGACGTCGACTCGATCGACCTGAACAACCGGCGGACCCGCTACTCGATCGGCTCGGCCGCGCAGTTGCGCACCGAGCTGTCCAAGGCCCGCGCCCACGGTGTCGCCTTCGACCGCGAGGAGTCGCTGGTCGGGATCGGTTGTGTCGCAGCGCCGATCGGCCGCCCCGGTGAGGCGGTGGCCGCGGTGTCGGTGTGCGGGCCGATGAACCGCATGACGTTCGATCAGCGGCTGGTGGCGCCGGTGCGCATGACGGCGATGGGTATCTGGCGCAACGCCGAGGACGGCCCCGCCCGCGTGGCGCCCACCCTGCAGCAGGCCCGTCCCCTGCGCACCGCGTCGGCGGTGCGCCCCGCGGCCCGCGACGCGGAACTGCAGTACGCATGACGCTCGACCCGCAGATCGCCGACCTTATCGAGGCGCTGGACTCGGGTTTCCCCGCGGTGCACACCATGTCCGGCGCCGAGGCGCGGGCGGTGATCCGGTCCCGCTTCGTGCCGCCCGCCGATCCCGAACCCGTCGGCTCGGTGACCGATCTCGACATACCGGGTCCGGACGGTGGCCTGCCGGTGCCGGTGCGCATCTATCACCCGGACGCCGACGGCCCGCTGCCGATCCTGGTGTACGCCCACGGCGGCGGCTGGGTGTTCTGCGATCTGGACAGCCACGACGGGCTCTGCCGTAATCTGTCGAATCTTCTTTCCGCCGTGGTGATCTCGGTGCACTACCGGCGCGCCCCGGAGAGCCGCTGGCCGGCGGCCGCCGAGGACGTCTACGCCGCCACCCGCTGGGCCGCCGAGCACGCGGCGGAGATCGGCGGGGACGCCGACCGTGTGGCGGTCGGCGGCGACAGCGCGGGCGGCAACCTCGCCGCGGTCACCGCCCTGATGGCCCGCGACCGCGGCGGCCCGGCGCTGGTGGCGCAGCTGCTGCTGTACCCGATGATCGACGCGAACTTCGACACCGAGTCATACCGGTTGTACGGCAAGGGTTTCTACAACCCGCGCCCCGCGCTGCAGTGGTACTGGGACCAGTATGTGCCCGAGGTGGCCGACCGCACCCATCCCTACGCGTCGCCGCTGCACGCCGACCTGGACGGACTGCCGCCGGCGGTCGTGGTGCTCGCCGGCCATGACCCGCTGCGCGACGAGGCCGTGGCCTACGCCGACGCGCTCGAGGCCGCGGGCACCCGGGTGGTGCGATGCCCGTTCGAGGGCGGCATCCACGGCTTCATGACCATGCCGATGCTCGACATCGCGCACAAGGCGCGGCGGCAGGCCAGCGAGGCGCTCGCCGCTCTCTGGTGATCAAAGGAGTCACATGACCGACAGCCCTGCCGGATTCGGCGCTGGCTTCGATGCAGGGTTCGATGCCGAGTTCGATGTGGTGGTCGCAGGGTCGGGCGGCGGTGTCGCCGGCGCCTACACAGCTGCGCGAGAGGGCCTTTCCGTGCTGCTCGTCGAGGCCACCGAGCTGTTCGGCGGCACCACGGCGTTCTCCGGTGGCGGCGGCGTGTGGTATCCGTGCAACCCGGTGCTGCAACGCGCGGGCAGCGACGACACCATCGACGAGGCGCTGAAGTACTTCCACGCCGTGGTCGGCGACCGCACGCCGCGGGAGTTGCAGGACACCTACGTGCGCGGCGGGGCCCCGTTCATCGAGTACCTCGAGTCCGATCCCGCGTTCGAGTTCACGGTGCTGCCCTGGCCGGACTACTACGGTTCGGTGCCCGGCGCCCGCAACGACGGCTACCGCCACATCGTTCCCGTGCCCATCCCCGACGCCGCCCTCGGCCGGTACGAGGGCCTGGTGCGCGGGCCGCTGGACACCGAACGGCTCGGCGCCCCCGCACCCGACCTGCTGACCGGGGGCCGGGCCCTGGTGGGCCGGTTCCTGTCCGCGCTGGACAAACTGCCCAACGCCACCTGCTGGCGCAACGCGCCGGTCACCGATCTGATCGTCGAGGACGGCGCCGTCGTCGGTGCGGTCGTCGAACGCGACGGCAGCCCGGTGCGGGTCCGGGCCCGTCGTGGTGTGCTGCTGGCCGCGGGCGGTTTCGAGCAGAACCCGTCGATGCGCAGCGAGCACGGCGTCCCGGGCAGCGCCCGCGACACCATGGGCGCACCCGGCAACACCGGACGCGCCCATCAGGCGGCGATCGCTGCGGGCGCGGACACCGATCTGATGGACCAGGCGTGGTGGTCGCCCGGTATGACCCATCCGGACGGCCGGTCCGCGTTCGCGCTGTGGTTCACCGGTGGCATCTTCGTCAACCAGGACGGCCGCCGGTTCGTCAACGAGTCCGCCCCGTACGACCGCCTGGGCCGCGAGGTGATCCGTCAGCTCGAGTCCGGCGAGACCACGCTGCCGTTCTGGATGGTCTACGACAACCGGGCCGGCGACATCCCGCCGGTGAACGCCACGAACGTGTCGATGGTGGAACCGGAGCGGTACCGGCAGGCGGGGCTGTGGCACACCGCCGACACCCTCGAGGGTCTCGCCGAGGCCATCGGGGTGCCTGCCGACAACCTGATCGCCACCGTCGAACGCTTCAACGCCCTGGCCGCCGAGGGTCGCGACCCGGACTTCGGCCGCGGCGACGAGCCCTACGACCGCGTCTTCACCGGCGGAGCGTCGCCGTTGGTCCCGATCGACACCCCGCCGTATCACGCTGCGGCGTTCGGGATCTCGGATCTGGGCACCAAGGGCGGTCTGCGCACCGACACCCACGCGCGGGTGCTGCGCCGCGACGGCTCCCCCATCGCCGGACTGTATGCGGCAGGCAACACGATGGCGGCCGTCAGCGGCACCACCTACCCCGGTGGCGGTAACCCGATCGGCGCCTCGATGCTGTTCAGCCACCTGGCGGCACTCGACATGGCCGCTGGCTGAACCGAACTGATCAGGGGTTGGTCGGCGGACCGTAGCGCTGCTGCGGGTCCAGCACGCAGTGCGTGCGGCCGAACACCGTCACCATGCACTTGTTGTTGTGGTTGCAGCGGCTGCGGACGCTGTGGTCGGCGGCCATCGCGTTGATCAGATCCGGCTCCCGCAGCAGCGCGCGGCCCATGGCCAGGAAGTCGAACCCCTCGCGCAGCCCCGTCTGCAGGTGCTCGTAGTTGGTGATGCCGCCGAGCAGGATCAGCTTGGTGTTGTGCATCACCGGCACGAACTGCCGTGCCGCCTCCAGCATGTAGAGATCCCGGTACGGATAGCTGCCCATCACCCGCTTGCCCGCCAGCCGGACCCCGGGACGCAGCGCCGGCGGCATCACCTCGGCGAACTCGCGAACCGGCACGTCGCCGCGGAACAGGTACATCGGCTTGAAAACCGAAGAGCCCTGGGTGAGTTCGAGGGCGTCAAGGGTGCCGTCGCTGTCGAGCAGCTGCGCCGTGCGCAGCGCCTCGTGGATCCAGATGCTGCCGGGCAGACCGTCGTCCATGTCGAGCTTGGCGATCACCGCGATCTGGTCACCGACCACCTCCCGCACCCGCGCGGCGATCTCGCGCACGAACCGGGACCGGTTGTCGATCGATCCCCCGTACTCGTCCTTACGCCGGTTGATCAGCGGACTCAGGAACGAACTGGGCAGGTAGAGATGACCGAAATGCAGTTCCACCGCGTCGAACCCGGCGTCGATCGCCACCCTGGTGGCATCGGCGAACTGGTCGATGACCGCCCGGATCTCGTCGCGGGTGATCTCCCGGCAGTACGCGAACGAGGTCGGGTTGATGAACCGGCTGGGCGCCACGGCGGTCACGCCGGTCAGCTTCTTGGGAGCGACCACCCCGGCGTGGCCGAGCTGCGCCGAGATCGCCGCCCCGGCGTCGTGCACGGCGTCGGTGAGCCTGCGTAACCCGGGGAGGGCCTGCCGGCTCATCACGATCTGGCCGGGCGCGCTGGCGGCCTCCGTCGACACACAGCAGTAGGCCACCGTGGTCATGCCGACCCCGCCCTTGGCGAACGCGACGTGGAAGTCGATCAGGTCGTCGGTGACGACACCGTCGGGTGACCTGCCCTCCGATGTGGCGGCCTTGATCACACGGTTGCGCAGTGTCACCGGGCCCAGCCGGGTCGGCGCCAACGGGTCGGGGGTGTCAACACTCACCGCCCCACGGTCCTCCCCCGGGCACCGGCGGTCAACGGTGCCGTCCCGATGGCCGGGAGCACCCGCTCTGCGCCGGGCGCGGCCGACCATAGGGTCCGGGTATGGCCGACGGTGAGGTGTATGTGATCGACCGGGTGGTCACCCGCCCGGGATGCGCGCGGGAGTTCATCGACACGTATCTGGCCGAGTACGCGCCGGGAGCGCGGGAGCGCGGAATGACGTTGCGCGACGTGCTGGTCAGCCCGCCGATCTGGTTCGACGATCAGCCCAACACCGTGACCATCACCTGGTCGCTGCCCAGCCCGCTGGCCTGGTGGCAGATGACGTGGAAGGGCAGGCCCGATCCGACCCTGGGTGCGTGGTGGGACAGGATCGACGCTCTTCTGCTCGAACGGAACCGTTCGGTGGCCGCGGCCGCCGCCGACGTCGACGCGCTCTGCGAGGGATGATGTTCTGCGTCACACGCCTGCTCGATGTCCCCGCCGACGACCGTGATCGCGTCCTGAGCGCGGTACGAGAGGTCGCCGAACGCAGCGGAGCGCTGCGCTGGGTGGTCGCACCCACCGATCAGCGGTCGCGCAACGGCGGCGACATCCTGGTACACCTGCGCTTCGGCGACGAAACCGGTTGGCGCACCTGTGAACCCGAGCTGAAGGCGGTGCTCGCCGTTCCGGCGATCACCCGCGTCATCGGTGCCACCTACGAGGGCGAGCCCACGCGCCGCGACTCGTCGGGCACCGTGTACCGGGCACTGCTGCTGCGGGTGAGCCCCGACGCCCCGGCCGAGACGGTGGCCCGGTTCGAGGACGAGCTGCGGTCCATGCCCCGCTACGTCGACACCATCCTGGCGTGGCAGCTCAGCCCCGTCATCTCGGCGGAGGGGCCCACGGCCTGGACGCACGTGTTCGAGCAGGAGTTCACCGACGCCGACGGTCTGATGGGGCCGTACCTGATGCACCCCATCCACTGGGCCGTGGTGGACCGCTGGTTCGACCCGGAGACCACGGACGTGCTGGTGCGCGACCGTGTCGCGCACAGCTTCTGCGAACACCCGGCGCCGGTGCTCGACTGAGCCGGCGCCGGGATCGTCACATACCGGCGGGCAGGATGTTGGGGTTCGCCGTGGCCGGCGGTTCCAGCGGCGGCAGCACCTCACTGCCGTCGAGGCTGTGCACGGTCAGCCCCTGCGACCACGGGTAGTGCAGGCTGAACGCCACCAGGCCGGTGCGCTCCGCGGCGGGCAGATGACACATCGCCAGCACCGTCTCGGCCAGGTATTCCACCGGTTCGGTGGGGAACGTGTCCGGAATCAGTTGTGACGCACCGGGAGTGCGGATGGCGGTGGACGGGCCCACACAGTTCACGGCGATGTTCTCGTCGAGCAGCTCGGCGGCCACCCCCTGGGTGAACCGGTGCAGCGCGGCCTTACAGGAGGCGTAGATGACGTCGCCGGAGGTCTTGTTGTACTCACGGTACGGGCGGACCGGCGCCACCCCGGTCACCGACCCGATGTTGACGATCCAGCCCTGCCCCAGCGCGCGCATATGCGGAATCGCCTTCTGCGTCAACACGAACGGGGTGCGCAGGTAGTGCTCGACGGTCCGGTCGAACGTGTCCATCGACATGTTCTCGATCATCGAGTAGTCGGCGTAGCCGGCGTTGTTGACCAGGATGTCGAGCCGGCCGGTGCGCTGCACCACCTGGTCGATCAGCCCCGCCCGCTGCTCGGGATCCTCCAGGTCGGCGGCGATACCGAACGCGGTGCCGCCCGCGGCCTCGATCAGCTCGATGGTCTCGCCGATGGTGCCGGGCAGCGCGGTCGTCTGCCCGGCGCGCACCGACGGCGACGGTTCATACGAGCGGGCGGTCACGGCGACCGTGGCGCCCTCGGCCGCCAGCCGCTGCGCGATCGCGCGACCGATACCGCGGCTGCTGCCGGTCACCAGTGCCGTTCTGCCGCTGAGCAGTTTGGTCATCCCAGCACCAGATCCTCTTCGTTGGGGGCACGGTGGCTCTTCCACACGTCGATCAACCGGAACGGGAACGCCGTCACGATCCGGCCGCCGCCGGAGCGGTAGTAGGTGTGCGCCGTCGGGGTGTGGCACCAGACCGTCTTCTGCATGGTCTCGTCGATCTGACGCACGTAGTCCTCGAACGCCTCCCGGGTGACCTCGATGGTCGCCGCCTCACGCTGCGCCATCAGCTGCAGGCACTCCATCACGTAGTGCACCATCACCTCGACACCGAAGTTGTGTCCGGCGCCGTGGCCCGGGCTGTAATTGGGCGCCGAGGAGATGAACAGGTTCGGGAACCCCGGCACCAGACCACCGCGGTAGGCACTGGGGTTGTCGCCCCACACCTCGCTCAGCCGCAGACCGTCCCTGCCCCGGATGTCCACGGTGGACAGGAAGTCCAGGTAGTAGCCCGTCGCGTAGATGATCACGTCGAGGTCGATCTGGCGGCCGTCCTGGGTGACGATGCCGCGTTCGTTGACCTTCGCGGGCTCGCTGGCCTCGACGTCGACATGCTCGCGGGTCAGGGCCGCGTAGTAGCCGCCCGGATCGCGGATGATGCGCTTGCCGTAGGGCGCGAAGTCCGGGGTGACCTTCTTGGCAAGCTCCGAGCCGGCGCCGAACATCCGGTCGATGTAGTCCAGGCACAGCTTCAGCAGCGCGTCGTTGGCCGGGGAGATCGACAGGTGGTCGGCCGCCCACTCCGGATCCCGGATGATCACCGGATAGTTGTTGTCCGCGGTCCCCCAGAACGACTTCAGCCGGTTCCAGTTGGCGTAGTACGGGATGTTGCTGTTGAGCCAGCGGCGGTGCTCGGGCACCTCGTCGGACAGCCGCTTGCGCGGGGCGACCCAGTGCGGCTGGCGCTGGAACACCGTCAGATGCGAAACCTCGTCGACGCACGCGTCGACGATCTGCACCGCGGTGCAGCCGGCGCCGATGATCGCGACCCGCTTACCGCGCAGGTCCAGGCTCGGATCCCACTCCGCGGAGTGGATGCTGACGCCCGCGAAGGTGTCGCGGCCCTCGATCTCGGGCCAGCGCGGCCGGTTGAGGTAGCCGGCGGCGGGAATGACGACGTTGGCCCAGCTGGTCTCGCGGGTGCCGTCGCGGTCGACGGTGTGCACCTGCCACTGCCTGCGGTCCTGGTCCCACCAGAGCGCCTCGACCTCGGTGTTGAACCGGATGTGCTCGCGAAGCCGGTTCCGGTCGGCGACGGCCTTGAGGTACTCCTCGTACTCGTCGCCCTGCGGGTAGTAGCTCGACCAGTCACCGTTGATGTCCCGCGACAGCGAGTAGTACGCCGACGGGGTGTCCACCCCGATTCCGGGATAGACGGTGGTGTACCAGGTTCCGCCGACCTCGTCGTTGCGGTCGATGATCTCGTAGTCGATTCCGGCGTCGGCCAGCTCCAGAGCGGCCGCCATGCCCGCCATGCCCGCGCCGACGATCACCACCTTGAAATCGGCGGGCAGCTTCGCGGTGCGCGGCAGCACGGGCTGGGGCGGATGGAAACCGCCCTGTTCCAGCAGCAGCCCGACATACTCCCGGTCCACCGGGGTGCCCAGCGCGATCGGCGCGATGCGCCCGAACAGCTCCGGATCGTCGGCGGGCCGGGCACCGGCGGCGCGCGGTGTGCCCAGGGCCCCGATGACCGCCTCGACCAGTTCGGCCATGGTCTCGGGATCGGTCACACCCACGTACTCGGGCGGGTCGGGCTGATGGGAGATCCGGGCCGCGAAGCGGTCCACCACAGCCGGGTCACCGGTCAACTGCGCCAGAACCGCGAGCAGTACCCCCGGGTCGGCCTGTGACAGGTTGGCCCGCAGCTCCTCCTGGTCCACTCCTGTGATCGCAGGTGCGTCGGTCGTCATCGATCCTTACCTTTCTTGGAGGGTGTTCGGGGCCGCTGGCCTTAGGCTTCGATTCACCCAGGGACAGCGGGTATGGCTTTCATTGGTCAGCCCGTGATGGCCGAGGAGGATTGGCCGCCCGCTGTCCCGCGACGACTCGACCGCTAATTGAGAGATGCGATTCGATCGCTGTGTAAGGACACGACGGCGTGGTCGTCTGGCGGGCTGGTGGAAATGGTGATGAGCACGGAGGCGGTAGTGACACAAGCTGTTTGGGCGGGTATCGATGCTGGGAAATCGGACCACTTCTGCGTGGTCATCGATGCGCAGGGAAAGCGGCTGCTGTCGCAGCGGGTAGCCAACGACGAAGCGACCCTGTTGAAGTTGATCAGCTCTGTCGCAACCATGGCTGACGGCGGTGAAGTCACCTGGGCCATCGATCTCAACGCTGGCGGTGCGGCCCTGCTGATCACGCTGCTGATCGCCGCTGACCAGCGGCTGCTCTACATTCCCGGCCGCACCGTGCACCACGCCTCGGGCAGCTACCGCGGGGAGGGGAAGACCGACGCCAAAGATGCCGCCGTCATTGCCGATCAGGCCCGGATGCGCCGCGATCTGCAACCACTGCGCCCCGGAGATGACATCGCAGTGGAGCTGCGCATCCTCACCAGCCGACGCACCGATCTGGTGGCTGATCGCACCCGCACGATCAACCGACTGCGTGCCCAGCTGCTCGAATACTTCCCAGCCCTGGAACGCGCGTTCGACTACAGCACCAGCAAGGCCGCGTTGCTGCTGCTCACCGGCTATCAAACTCCCGATGGGCTGCGACGAGCCGGTACTGCTCGACTGGCAGCCTGGTTGGGTAAACGCAAGGCCCGCAACGCCGATGCCGTCGCGGCCAAAGCCCTGCAGGCCGCTCACGCTCAACACACCGTCATACCCGGACAACAACTCGCTGCGGCCATCGTTGCCCGCTTGGCCAAGGAGGTGATGGCCCTCGACACCGAAATCGGCGACACCGATGCGATGATCGAGGAGCGATTTCGCCGCCACCGCCACGCCGAAATCATCGTGAGCATGTCGGGCTTCGGCGTCACGCTCGGCGCTGAATTCCTCGCCTCCACCGGCGGAGACATGAGTGCCTTCGACTCCGTTGACCGCCTCGCCGGCGTCGCCGGCCTGGCTCCGGTACCGCGTGACTCCGGCCGCATCAGCGGCAACCTTCAACGCCCCCGCCGCTACAACCGGCGCCTGCTGCGCGCCTGCTACCTGTCGGCGCTGTACAGCATTCGATCCGACCCCGCCTCGCGCACGTATTACAACCGCAAACGCGCCGAAGGCAAACGCCACAGCCAAGCCGTCCTGGCCCTGGCACGTCGGCGTCTCAATGTTCTGTGGGCAATGCTGCGCGACCACACGACCTATCAACCCACCACGCCTACTGCCGCAGCGGCTTGACAACCTCATTGAGAATCCTCCTTGCTCGCTCGCCGAGTATGGGTCCGCGGGCCACGGTGCGTGGGCGTCTCTTCTACTGAGCGGGACGTGGCTTGGATCACCCGTCGCCACCACGCATACAGTCCGCACATGCGAGATCTCGAGACCGTGCTGGCAGCCACCCGCAGTCACGCTCTGGGAGACATCCCACGCCGGACCGCCCGGCGCCTGCCCGACAAGACCGCCATCATCGACGGTGACGTGCAGTTGACGTTCGCCGAATTCGAGCACCAGGTGGACCGCGCCGCAGCCGCGCTGCAGGACAACGGTTTCGGCGTCGGAGATCGCCTGGCGGTGCTGGCGCACAACTGCTGGCAGTACGCGGTGCTGGCGTTCGCCACCGCCCGCGCCGGTGTGGTGCTGGTGCCGATCAACTTCATGCTCACCGCCGAGGAGATCGCCTACATCCTCGGTCACAGCCGCGCCCGCGGCTTCGTCGTCGAGGCCGATCTGGTGCCGACGGCCGAGGCGGCGATGCGGGCCGGCGGATCGGTCACCACCACCGCCGCGCTGGTGCTGCCCGGCCAGGCACTGCCCGCCGGCTGGACCGACTTCAGCCAGTGGCTGCAGAGCACCTCCCCGGCGCCCAGCCCGTACGTCGCCGACGATCAGATGATCCGGTTGATGTACACCAGCGGAACCGAGTCCCGCCCGAAGGGCGCGATGCACTCCAGCCGCAGCCTGATGGGCAACTACATCAGCTCCATCGTCTCCGGCGGCATGGAGGGCACCGACGTCGAGATCCACTCGCTGCCGCTGTACCACTGCGCGCAGCTGGACAACTTCCTGATCACCGACATCTACCTCGGCGCCACCAGCATCATCCTTCCCCGGCCGGAGCCGGAGACGGTGCTGAGGACCATCGAGAAGTACGGCGTCACAAACTATTTCGCACCGCCGACGGTGTGGATCTCGCTGCTGCGCTGCCCCGTCTTCGACGAGGTCGACCTGTCCAGCCTGCGCAAGGGCTACTACGGCGCCTCGGCGATGCCGGTGGAGATCCTGGCCGAGATGCGCGAACGGCTGCCCAACCTGAGGCTGTGGAACTTCTACGGGCAGACCGAGATGGCGCCGCTGGCGTCGGTGCTCGGGCCCGACGAGCAGGATGCCCACGCCGGTGCCGCCGGCCGGCCGGCCGTCAACGTCGAGACCGCGATCCTCGACGACGAGAACAATCCGGTGCCGCCGGGGACCGTCGGTGAGATCGCCCACCGCAGCCCGCATCTGATGCTCGGCTACCTCGACGACGAGGCCAAGACCGCCGAGGCGTTCCGCGGCGGCTGGTTCCACTCCGGTGACCTCGGCTACTACGACGAACACGGTCTGCTGCACGTGGTGGACCGCAAGAAGGACATGATCAAGACCGGCGGCGAGAACGTCGCCAGCCGGGAGGTCGAGGAGGTCATCTACCGCCATCCCGCCGTCGAGGAGGTCGCCGTGTTCGGCCTGCCCCACCCGACCTGGGTGGAGTCGGTGGTGGCGGCGGTGGTCACCCGCGACGGCGCGACGCTCGGTGAGGACGATCTGCTGGGGCACTGCCGCGAGCACCTGGCCGGCTTCAAGACCCCCAAGCAGGTGTTCTTCGTCGACTCGCTGCCCAAGAACCCCAGCGGCAAGCTGCTCAAGCGGGTACTGCGGGAACGGTTTGCCGAGAACAGTTCCGGGGCGCGCTGACACCTGCCCGCTGGGCGGGATCGCGGACGTCTCCGACCGGCGGACGGAATTAGCCTGCGGGGGCAGTACCGGACGAAAGGATCCCGCTTCATGACGCTCGCCTCAGGCACGGGGCGCATCGCGCGCTTCGGCGAACCCGGAAAACCGTTCGAGATCCAGACGGTCCCGATTCCGGAGGTCGGCCCCGGCGAGGTCCTGATCCGGGTGACCCGCGCCAACATCTGCGGCTCCGACGTGCACGCCTGGCACGGCACCTTCGCCACCCGCGGGCTGGGTGGTCAGCTGCCGACCGTGCTGGGCCACGAGATGATCGGAACGGTGGCCGTTCTCGGTGACGGGGTGGACAAGGACTCCGACGGCCGCCCGCTGGAGGTGGGCACCCGGGTGGTGTTCCCGTACTTCTTCTGCTGCCACACCTGCCGCAACTGCCTGGCCGGCCGGCGCAACGCCTGCCTGAACCTGAAGATGGCCATGCTCGGCCGCGCCGACGAGCCGCCCTACTTCGTCGGTGGCTACGCCGACTTCTATCTGCTGCCCGCCGGGGCGGTGCTGTACACGGTGCCCGACTCGGTCTCCGACGAGATCGCCGCCGGCGCCAACTGTGCGCTGTCGCAGGTGATGTACGGCCTGGAGCGGGTCGACCTGCAGCTCGGCGAGACGGTCGTGGTGCAGGGCGCGGGGGCGCTGGGCCTGTACGCGGTCGCCGTCGCCAAGGCCCGCGGCGCCAAGACCGTGATCGCCATCGACGGGGTGCCCGAACGCCTGGAACTGGCCCGCGCCTTCGGCGCCGACGAGGTCATCGACATCACCACCACCTCCGACAAGGACCGGGTGAAGACGGTGCGCCGGCTCACCGACGGGCAGGGCGCCGACGTGGTGGTCGAGGTCGTCGGGCATCCGTCGGCCATCGACGAGGGCCTCAAGCTGCTGGCGCAGTTCGGCCGCTACGTCGAGATCGGAAACATCAACATCGGCAAGACATTCGAGTTCGACCCGTCGCGGTTCGTGTTCTCCAACAAGACCATGGTCGGTGTCTCGCTGTACGACCCCGCGGTACTGTCGCGTGCCCTGGCCTTCCTGCAGGAGTACCAGGACCGGCTGCCGTTCGACCGGCTGGCCGCCGCCTGCTACACCCTCGAGAACATCAACGAGGCGTTCGCGGCCGCCGAGGAGAAGCGCGACGTCCGCGCCAGCATCGTTCCCTGATATCCGGGTTCCCTGACCTCAATCCGAAAGAGCCTCTGTGACAGACCACAACTACGAACGCAGCACCCTCTACATCGACGGTGAGTGGGTCAGCCCCGCAGGTACCGACACCATCGACGTCGTCGACCCGGCCACCGAACAGGTGATCGGACACGTCCCCGCAGGCACCGAGGCCGACGTCGACGCCGCCGTGGCCGCCGCCCGCCGCGCCTTCGACCCGCTGATCAGCGTCGAGGAACGGCAGCGCCGCCTGGACGCGGTGATCACCGCGATGGAGAAGCGGCTGCCGCAGATCGCCGAGACCATCACCCACGAGATGGGCGCGCCGATCCGCATCTCCCAGAGCGTGCAGACCCAGGTCCCGCTGGCCGTGGCGCGCGGATTCGCCGACGCCCTGGCCTCGTTCGAGTTCGAGGAACGCATCGGCAACTCGCTGGTGGTCCGCGAACCCTACGGTGTGGTCGCGGCGATCACCCCGTGGAACTACCCGCTGTACCAGGTGGTCGCCAAGGTGTTGCCCGCGATCGCCGCCGGCTGCACGGTGGTTCTCAAGCCCAGCAACGAGGCGCCGCTGTCGGTGTTCGAGTTCGTCGAGGTGCTCGACGACGCCGGTCTGCCGCCCGGTGTGGTCAACCTGGTCTCCGGACCGGGCAGCGTGATCGGGGAACGGATGTCCGCGCACCCCGAGGTCGACTTCGTGTCCTTCACCGGGTCCACCGAGGTCGGCACCCGGGTCGGTGAGCTGGCCTCGGGCAACGTCAAGAAGGTGGCGCTGGAGCTGGGCGGCAAGTCCGCCAACGTGATCCTCGACGGCGCCGATCTGGCCACCGCGGTCAAGGTCGGCGTCGGCAACGCGTTCCTCAACGGCGGCCAGACCTGCATGGCCTGGACCCGCATGCTGGCGCCGCTGTCCCGGTACAGCGAGGCACTCGAGATCGCCGAGGCCGCGGTGGCCAAGTACACCGTCGGCGACCCGTGGGATCCCGCCACCCGCATCGGCCCCTCGGCGTCGCAGAAGCAGTTCGAGACCGTGCTGGGCTACATCGAACGCGCACCCCGCGACGGCGCGAAGCTGGTCACCGGCGGACCCGAGAAGATCCGCGACAAGGGCTACTTCGTCGCGCCCACCGTCTTCGCCGATGTGGCGCCGGACTCCGAGCTCGGCCAGGAGGAGGTGTTCGGGCCGGTGCTCGCGGTCATCCCGTTCCGCGACACCGACGAGGCCCTCGAGATCGCCAACGGCACCCCGTACGGGCTGTCCGGCGCGGTGTGGGCCGCCGACGACGACACCGCGATCGCGTTCGCGCGCCAGGTGCAGACCGGGCAGATCGACATCAACGGCGGTAGCTACAACCCGGCGGCGCCGTTCGGCGGGTACAAGAAGTCCGGTGTCGGCCGCGAACTCGGCCGCTACGGATTCGAGGAGTACCTTCAGATCAAGTCTCTCCAGCTACGGTGAACGGAGCAGGCCAAGACATGACCGACCCCCTGCTGGTCACGCAGTCCGGTGCGGTTCGCACCTGGACGATCAACCTCCCCCACGCGGGCAACGCCATCACCGACAAGGCCTTCATCGCCGCGTTCGAGGCCGCCGTCGGCGCGGCCAACGCCGACACCGGTGTGGGTGCGGTGATCCTCACCGGCGCAGGCAAGATCTTCTCCGCGGGCGGCAACGTCAAGGAGATGGCCGACCGTAAGGGCATGTTCGGGCTCGACGCCATCGAGCAGCGCTACGCCTACGTCGACGGGATCCAGCGCATCCCCCGCGCGCTGGCGCGGCTGGAGGTGCCGCTCATCGCCGCCGTCAACGGTGCCGCGGTCGGCGCCGGATGCGACCTGGCGATGATGTGCGACATCCGGGTGGCCTCCGAGAAGGCGTCCTTTGCCGAGAGTTTCGTGCAGCTGGGCCTGGTGCCCGGCGACGGCGGCACCTGGTTCCTGCAGCGCGCGATCGGCTACGAGCGCGCCGCCGAGATGACCTTCACCGGTGACCGCATCGACGCGGCCACCGCGCTGTCGTGGGGTCTGGTCAGCCGGGTGGTGCCGCACGACGAACTGCTCACCGCCGCAGACGATCTCGCACAGCGCATCGCGGCCAATCCCCCGCACGCGCTGCGGATGGCCAAGCGGCTGCTGCAGGAGTCGCGCACCGGCAGCCTGGAGTCCACGCTCGCGATGGCCGCCGCCATGCAACCCCTGGCCCACCACGACGGCGAGCACGAGCGCCGCATCGAGAAATGGCGGACCGTCTGATGGCGATCCCACGTCTGGTCCCCCCACTGGACGGCGAACCGGCCGACGCCACCGCGCTGCGCGCCGAGGTCCGGGCCTTCCTGGCCGAACAGCGCGCCGCGGGCGCCTACACCCCGGCCGTCGACGCGTGGCTGTCCAGCTGGGACGAGGACTTCACCGCCGCCCTGGCCGCCCGCGGCTGGCTCGGCATGACAGTCCCGAAAGAATATGGCGGACAGGGACGTTCATTTCTGGACCGGTTCGTTGTCACCGAGGAGCTGCTGGCCGCGGGCGCACCGGTGGCCGCGCACTGGATCGCCGACCGCCAGATCGTGCCGTCGCTGCTGAAATACGGCACCGAAACCCAGAAGCGCGAGTTCCTGCCGAAGATCGCCGCCGGGCAGTGCTTCTTCGGCATCGGCATGAGCGAACCGGACTCCGGCTCCGATCTGGCCAGTGTGCGCACCCGCGCCGTGCAGGTCGACGGCGGCTGGCGGCTGAGCGGAACCAAGGTGTGGACCTCCGGGGCACACAAGGCACACGCGTTCATCGTGCTGGCCCGCACCGCACCGGTGGACCCGGCGAACCGGCACGCCGGGCTGAGCCAGTTCATCGTCCGGTTCGACGGCCCGGGTGTCGAGGTGCGCCCGATCGTGTCGATGAACGGCCGCCACCACTTCAACGAGGTGATCCTCGACGAGGCGTTCGTGCCCGACGACATGGTGTTCGGGCAGATCGGCAACGGCTGGCAGCAGGTCACCTCCGAGCTCAGCTTCGAGCGCAGCGGTCCGGAGCGGCTGCTGTCGACGTTCGTGCTGCTCCCCCAGCTCGCCGCCAGCATGGCCGGCGGGCGGATCCCCCGCGACCCGGATCTGGGCCGGCTGGTGGCGCGCCTCACCGGGCTGCACCAGATGTCCATGTCGGTGGCCGGGGCACTCGAACGCCACGAACCCGCCGACGTGCCCGCCGCCGTGGTGAAGGTGCTGGGCACCACCACCGAGGGTGACATCGCCGACTTCGCCGATCTGTACCGCGGCGACGACAGCGGTCTCACCCAGGAGGTTGACGAGCTGATCGTCACGGCGGTGGACCAACGGCCCGGATTCACGCTGCGCGGCGGCACCAACGAGGTGCTGCGCGGGGTGATCGCACGCGGATTGGAGATGCGATGAGCGTCGACGCCGAACTGACCACCATGATGAACGCGGTGTTCGCCGAACACCGCGAGACGCACGGCCCCACCGCCGGCCCCGAACTGTGGGCCCAGCTGCGCGAGCTGGGGCTGGCGCGGCTGACCGGCACCGAGGAGAGCGGCGGCAGCGGGGCGGGCTGGCGCGAGGCCGCCGAGCTGACCGCGGCCGCGGTGCGTGCGGGCGTGCGCATCGGGCTGCCCGAACACGACCTGCTGGCCTGCTGGCTGCTCGAGGCGGTCGGGGCACCCGTCGACGAGGCCACCCGCACCGTCGCCGTCCTCGACGAGTCCGGTACGGCGAACGCCGTCCCGTGGGCGTCGGCCGCTGACCGGGTCGTGCTTTTGTGGCCGTACCACGGCGAGTACCGGCTCTGCGACGTGCCGACCTCGACGCTGCGGATCACCCCCGGCGCCAACATGATCGGCGAGCCACGCGACAGCGTCGCCGCCGAGGTCGGTGCGTTGGCGGGCACGGCGGTCTCCGCCGACGTGGTCGCGGTGCTGCGGCTCAAGTCCGCGCTGATCCGCGCCCTGCAGGTGTGCGCGGCGCTGGACACCACGCTGGAGCTGGCGGTGGAGCACGCGTCGTCGCGCACCCAGTTCGGGCGCCCGCTGGCCAAGTTCCAGGCCATCCAGCACATGGTCTCCGACATCGCGGCCGAGGCCACCCTGGCCCGCACCACCACCGAGGCGGCGCTGACCGCGGCGGTGGACTCCGACTGGACCGCACCGAACCTGGAGTTCCGGATCGCGGTGGCCCGCTCGTGCGTCGGCCACGCCGCCTCGGCCGTGGTGCGCAACGCCCACCAGGTGTTCGGTGCCATCGGCACCACCGTCGAACACCGGCTGCACGAGTACACCCGGGCCGCGCTGGCCTGGCGCGGCGAGTTCGGCTCGGTGCGCTCCTGGGACCAGCGCGTCACCGACGCCGCGCTCGACGCCGGCGCCGATGGACTGTGGGAACTGATCACCGGCTGACTCGTGTTCCGCTGACCGGGCCGAGCTGTGTCGAAGCGCACAGCGGCACGGTTTGCTTGCTGGCATGAGCAACGAGATCACGCTGTCGGAGGTCCAGGAGTTCATCGCCGAGTTCTGGTACCACTACGACCAGGGCCATTTCGCCGAACTCGGCGCCCGCCTCGGCGGGGAGATGGAGTACCTGAGCCGGTCGGACTCGGGCAACTGCCCGTTCGAGCACCTGCTCGCCGCCGAGCTGCACGGCAAGGACGAGACGCTGGCGTGGCTGACCCAGCACCGCAACGAGAACCCGTACCCGCTGCGCCATCACGCCACGAACATCTTCCGCACCGGCGTCGACGGTGAGGTCACCAACGCCCGCTTCTACCTGTACGTCAACCAGGTCACCAACAACGTTCCGTTCGACGTGTCCAGCGGCGTCGTCGACGTCGGCATCCGGCGTGCCGAGGGCGGTCTGGTGTTCACCTCGATGCGCGTGGTCCTCGACGCCGAGGACTCGATCCCGTTCGCCGAGCACGCGGCCAAGGCCTCGGCCGCCGCGGGTTCGTAACGCGTGGGCGCACAGGAGGTTTTCGGCGGGGGCGTCGCCGTCATCACCGGCGCGGGGCACGGCATCGGGGCCGGACTGGCCCGCTACGCCGCCTCGCTGGGGATGACGGTGGTGCTCACCGACGTCGACGCCGCGGCGATCGCGGCGCTGCGCGAGGAGCTGCCCGGCTCGGTGGACCGGGTGTGCGACGTGCGTGACGCCGCTGCGCTGGAAGCACTTGCCGCCGAGGTCTATTCCGAGATCGGTCCGGTGCGTCTGCTGGTCAACAACGCCGGCATCGAACAGTTCGGCTACCTGTGGGACACCCCCGTCGCCAACTGGGACCGGCTGGTGGACATCAACATCAACGGGGTGTTCTACGGGATCCGGGCGTTCCTGCCCCGGATGATCGAGGCCGCGGAACCCGCGTGGGTGTGGAACCTGTCGTCCATCGGCGGGGTGGCCGCTGTTCCGCTGCAGGCGCCTTACATCATGAGTAAGCACGCGGTGCTGGCGCTGACCGAGTGCCTGCGGCTCGAGGTGGAACTGGCCGGCCACGCCGACCGGATCCAGGTGCAGGCCGTGCTGCCGGGTGCGGTGAAGTCCAACATCTTCGAGGCGGCAGGCGGCGTCGAGGGCGGTGACGTCGAGGCCGCGGAGTCCCAGCGCGCCGCGATGCTCGACATCAAGGCCGCCGCGATGGACCCGATCGAGGCCGCCAAGGTGGTGTTCGACCAGGCCGCCGCCGGCGATTTCTACCTGCTCACCCAGCCCGACTACGTCGGCGGGGCGATGGCCGAGCGGGCCGAGGTACTCAAGCAGCGTCGCGCCCCGGTGCTGCGTACCAAACAGCGGTTCGACCCGGAACGGCACTGATGAGCCACCGGCCGGTCCTGGATCCGGACGCCGCGGCCCGCGTCGCGGCGTTCGGACCCCCGACACCCATGCGGCAGCGTGGACTTCAGGCTGTGCGCGACTCGGTCGAGTCCGCGCCGCCACCGCCGGACATGCCCGAAATGGCCGAGATCGTCGACACCACGGCGCCCGGCCCCGCGGGTCCGGTACCGCTGCGGATCTACCGTCCGGCCACGGCGCCCACCCCGGCGCCGGTGATCGTTCACCTGCACGGCGGCGGGCTGGTGATGGGGTCCATCCGCTCCTTCGAACCGCTGGGCCGCACACTCGCGGCGGTCAGCAAGGCGGTGGTGGTGGCGGTGGACTACCGGCTGGCACCGGAGAACCCGCCGCCGGCCCAGTTCGAGGACAGCCTCGCGGCGACGAAATGGGTTGCCCAGCAGTGCGAGTCGTACGGCTGGGATCCCGACAGAATCGTGGTCGCCGGGGACAGCGCCGGCGGCGCCCTGGCGGCGGCCGTGGCGCTCGAGTTGCGGGACAGCGGCGGCCCCCGCATCTTCGCGCAGGTGCTGATGTACCCCGGCCTGGACCGCGACATGGCGGCCCCGTCGGTGCTGGCGCTGCAGGACGCGCCGATGCTGTTGCACGACGACATCCTGTACATGCACGAGCTGGCCGACGAGGGCGGTGCACCGCACGACTGGCGGCGGGTACCCGCCTACGCCACCGATCTGTCCGGCCTGCCGCAGGCGATCGTGGTCACCGCCGAACTGGACCCGATCTCCAGCTGGGGTGAGCGGTACGCCGAACGTCTGCGCGACGCCGGCGTGCAGACCACGCTGACCCGGTATCCGGGTATCTACCACGGATTTCTGATGCGCTCGGAGGCCACCGCCCGTGGCCGTCTGGCGATCGCGGAGATCGGTGCGCTGCTGCAGGCGAAGTTCGCCAACCCCATTCCGGTAACCCTGCCCTAACCCGGTCTCCCGGTGGCCGGACACCTGCCCGCCGCGGACGGTGTCGGGCGAACAGAATCGACCCAGAGTTCACAACTGACAGAAGGAGTCCAGTGATGCTCACCGAAGAGCGGCGGATGGAGCTCTCCGACATCCTCCGCCCCGCATCGCCGCCCCGTGAGATCGACAACGTCTACACCGACGACCAGCGTGAGCGTCTGCTCGACGTGGTCCGCCGGAACGGGCCCTGGAAGCTGATCATCGCCCAGCACTTCGCCTCGGCCGAAGAGCTCATGGCCACCATGAGCGGCGCCTTCCCGGAGGGCTTCGAGCCGTCGCTGGACCTGTTCCTGACGCCGACCTTCCGCGGCCACCTGGCCCAGTACGGCGCCGTGCTCTACCCGGAGCTGCACGACTGCTTCTACAACGCGGAGTTCCTGGAGCACGCCAAGTCGTACTGGAACGCCGAGTACGCCAAGCCGGAGATGATGCTGTTCAACATCAACGGCCCGTGCGCGAACCGCGATCCGGGACATCTGGATTCGCCGAGCTTCCGCGGCGTGCGCTACGAGAACGCGCCCACCTGGCTGTGCAGCGTGATGGGCAAGTCGGGCCTGTTCACCGACTACCTGATCAAGATGGCGCAGGTCATCACCTGGTTCTCGCTGGACGAGAACAGCGGCTTCACCTACTGGCCGGACGGTCCGCTGAAGGCCCCCAAGCGCGTGCTGCCGCCGGTGTACAACCGCGGTGTGGTGGTGCAGAACGAGATGATGGTGCATCGCGGCGAGGCCAACGGCCCGCTGGAGCAGCAGGTTCCGAAGGGGCTGGCGTTCGACACCGTGTTCGCCGGTGATCCGGACTCGCGCGATCACTGGGTGCTGCGCAACGGTGACGAGGTCATCGCCCGCCACCACACCGACGAACTGCGGTTCCTGGTGCACTGGTCGGCCGAGGTCTTCGAGGACTACGACGAGCTCAAGAAGAACATGGACCACTCCGACGATCTGACGATCGACAAGGCGATCGACATGATGGTCGACGATCTGGCCAAGCGGGGCACCAAGCTCGACATCCCGAGCAACCCGCTGCACGACCCGGCGTTCATCGGTGCGCTCAACGCCGCCTACGACATCGGCGGCCCGGCGATCTACCCGGAGGAAGCGCCGCTGAGCGCGTTCGTGCTGAGCTGAGCCACGCAAGCATTCGGCCCCGGAATCGACGAGGATTCCGGGGCCGAATCTTTTCGTGTCTTCTCGGCGGGTCAGCTCACCCGGCTGCGGGTGACGGCGTCCGCGCCGGCCCGGCGACCGCTGAACACGCAGTCGGCGATAGACAGACCGCTGACGTAGCTGTTGGAGCACACACCCACGGCGGTGCGGCCGGCGGCGTACAGGCCGGGGATCACGCCGCCGTCGCGGTGCACCACCGCACCGGTGTCCTCGTCGATGACCAGCCCGCCCAGCGTCAGGCCCGGGATCGGGTAGAACAGCGAGGAATCGGCGGAGATGTTGATCGAGTAGAACGGACCGCGCTCCAGCGGCGGGCACAGCGACGGATCCTTGTGCGCGGGATCGCCGGTGCCACTGCGGATTCCGGCGTTGTACTCGTCGACAGTCCGGCGCAGCCCGGCGACGTCGATGCCGTTCTTGGCGGCGATGCCCTCGATGGTGTCGGCCTTCTTGTGGCCGATGCTCAGCAGGTACCAGATCTGCAGCCGCTGGAACATCTTGGTCTGTTCGGGGATCTGCGCGCGGATCTTGCGCCACGTCGCGGCGTCGTAGATCGCCCAACCGCGGCCGCCGAACTCACGCATCAGGACGTTGCCGTGCGCGGCACCGTAGAGGTCCTCGTTGGCGATGCGGGTACCGTCGGCGCCCACCGTGAGGCCCTCGAGGAACGCGCTGGGCGGGGACAGGAACCGCCAGGCGGTGACGTTGCCCATCTTGTCGGTCACTCCCCCGGCCTCGAGCCCGAGCCGGATGCCGGTGCCGTCGTCGCCGACGGTGCCCAGCGGGGAGATCTTGACGAACTCCGGCGCGAACCGCTGCACCCACTCCCGATTGTTGATGAACCCGCCCGCGGCCAGGATCACCGCCGGGGCGTGCGCCTCGGCCTCGACACCGGCCTCCGCACGCAGCTTTTCACCGCGTTCGACCGGGCCGGCGACCACGCTGGGCATCCAGGTGCCCAGTTTCCCGGTGGCCTTGGTGATCAGCTTGTGGCGCTTGGCGTTGCGGTGTCCGGGATCGGTCACCGTGTAGCGCACGCCGGTGACCCGCCCGTCGGCGTCCTGGATCAGGGAGTGCACGTGCGCCAGCGGAACGAACCGGACACCCTTGGCCAGCGCGGACTTTCGCAGGTTCTCGAACAGCACCCGCCCGGAGGCCATCCCCGGCGCGACGACACGGTGGCCGCGCGGCGCGGGCTCGGCGTGGTTGACGTACGGGTATGCCTTCTCGTTGCCGGAGTAGTACAGGTAGTGGGCGTCGGTCGGATACGACGTCTTGTAGGACGGAGCCGCCCCACCCCGGAACGGCACCCCCTGGGCCTTGAGCCACTCGATCAGACCCGGGCTCTGTTCGCAGAACCGGGCCAGCGTCTCCGGTTTCACCGCGCCGGCCACCTCATGCTCGAGGTAGCGGCGCATGTTCTCGACACTGTCCTGGTAGCCGCCCGCCCGCTGTTCGGGGGTGCCGCCGCCGGCGTAGACAATGCCGCCGGAGTAGGCCGTGGCACCGCCCCCGTAGCCGCGGTCGAGCACCAGCACCCGGGCGCCCCGGTCGGCGGCCTCGATCGCCGCTGACGCGCCGGCGGCGCCGAAACCCACGACGATGACGTCGTATTCGTCAACTGTCGACATCGAAGACTCCCGTCAGAGAACGGACTTGATCTGCTTGGCGACGATCCGCGCGGTGCGCCGCGGCGCGATCCGCGACATCGCGTACAGCATGTGGGCGTCGGTCCCGATGATCACGCGGTAGCGGTCCTTGGCGATACCGTCGACGATCCGCTTACCCGCGGTCCGCGGTGTGGTGACCGGCGCCTTGCGGCCCTTGGTGTCGAGCATCTCCACACCCGAGTTCTGCTGCAGGTTCGTCGACACCTGACCCGGGAACACCGTCACCACACGGATGTTGGTGTCGGCCAGCTCGGCTTCCAGGCCCTCGCTGAACTGTTTGACCGCGCCCTTGCTCGCGCTGTAGACCACCTGGCTGGCGAACGGCACCAGGGCCGACAGGCTGGACATGTTGGTGATGTTGGCCTGCGGGCGCGCCAGCAGGCCGGGCAGGAACGCGCGGCACATGTGCACGGTGCCGGTGAAGTTCACCGACATCACCCGGTCGAGGGCGTGCGCCTCCAGATCGGCGAACAGCGCGAATCGCTGGGCGATCCCGGCGATGTTGACCAGGCCGTCGACCTGCCCGTGGGCCTCGGTGACCTGATCCGGCAGTGCCGCCACCGCGCCCTGGTCGGTGATGTTCACGACGTGCGTGGACACCTGGGTGCGGGCCATGGCGGCGGTCTCGGCGAGACCGCCGGCGTCGATGTCGACCGCGGCGACCCGGGCGCCGCGGCGGCTCAGTTCCAGCGCCACCTCACGGCCCATCCCGTTGCCGGCCCCGGTGACGACGAAGACCTTATCCCTGATCTGCAACTGCACGCTCCGTCTGTGTGAACGCCATCCGGGTGCGGGTCAGATGGATCGTCTGGATGCGCCACGCTCCGCCGGACTTGGTGTAGGTCTCGTGATAGTGGCCGGCCCCGCACAGCGTGGCGCCGCCGGGAAAGTCGATGATGTCGGCCATCGCCCAGATTCCACGTGCCGTGGTCTGCGACTCCAGTACCAGCTCCGGGGTGTGACCATGGTGCACGGTGGTGCAACCGTCGAGCACCGTGCGGATCGACGTGACGAGCTCGTCGGCGCCGGCCCAGGTCTGGCTCATCGGGTCGCCGCCGTCGGTGGCCACCGCGTTGTCGAAGGTGCCGACCACGTCGTCGGCGAACACCTCCCGGAAGCCCGCCCAGTCCTTGGTGTCCAGGTAACGGAAGTACCGGGCCTTGAGCCGGCGCAGTTCCTCGAGCTCCACCCAGCCGGGCGGTGGGGTCAGTTCTGACACGGTTCTCCTAGCGATCGGCGGGCGGATCGGTGAGAACCGGCAGGTCCCCGCTGAGCACCGCCGCCTCGATCGCGGTACGCAACTGCGGGCACAGTGGAAGTCGCTGTCCCCCCGACTGATTCAGCTCAAGACAGCGCTGGCGCGCGGGGGCGGTCCACTGCACGCTGGTCTGTTCCCAGCTGGCCTTGCGGACCAGCACCCGCGCCCCACAGGTCCGGCAGTCGACCGGACTCATCGGCGCGTCGGCCAGACGGTTGTCGGGCCGGACGGTCACTTGTTGATGCCCACCAGCCTGGGCAGCCGGCCCGCGGCCAGGTTCGCCTCGACCTCCTTGAGCCAGGCCTCCCGGGGGCGGGTGGTGTCGATCTCGAACTCGAAGCGGTCGGTCATGTCCGGGGTGATGTCGGCGACGTCGACGTAGAACTGCTCGTACCAGCGGCGCAACTGGTAGACCGGGCCGTCCTCCTCGCACAGCAGCGGGTTGTCGATGCGCGCCTTGCGCTTCCAGATGGCCACGTCCTGCTCGAAGCCCATCTTGACGAAGTCGCCGAGCGCCACCGCCATCTCCATGGCGGTGGCGCGAGGCAGCATGTCGGAGATCTCCACCGAGATCCCGTACTGCAGCACAAAGGAATTGGCGTCGATCGGGTAGTGGCAGTTGAGCAGGACGGTACGCGTGTCACCGTGCTCGTAGTGGTAGACGAGATCGTCGATCATGAACGACGGGCCGTAGTAGGACGCCACCGAGGTGGTGCCCAGGATCTTGGCGCCCTCGCCCGACCCGAGATCCGGGCGGGCCTCGCTCCTGTAGTACTGCGTGGCGATGTGACCCTCGAAGACGTTCTTGAACCCGGTGGGCAGGCCGCCGTGGATGTAGAAGAAGTGCGCCATGTCCACGACGTTGTCGATGATCTCGCGGCAGTTGGTGTTCACGACGGTGGAGTACCAGTGCCAGTCGGTCCACTTGTCGGTCCCGATGCCCTCGATCCGGGGGATGGTGACCTCAGGCGGCGGCGGGTTCTTCTCCGGGTCGTTCCAGACGAACAGCATGCCGTCCTGCTCGAGGGTGGTCCAGGTGGCGGTGCGGGCCAGCTTCGGCACCCGACGGCTGTAGGGAATCTGCTTGCACCGACCGTCGCCGCCCCAGCGCCAGTCGTGGAACGGGCAGGCGATCTCGTTGCCCTTGACCTCACCGTCGGACAGATCACCGCCCATGTGGCGGCAGTAGGCGTCGAGCACGTTGATCTTGCCGTCCTGGCCGCGGAACACCACCAGCTTTCCGCCGAATGCGTTGATGGCGTGCGGCTTTCCATCGCCGAGGTCGCGGGTCAGGCCCAGGCAGTGCCAGCCGCGGGCGTATCTCGTCGGCGCAGCGGCGGCCTCGATCTGTCGAACATCGGTATCGGCATCCAGCGTCATGTGCCCGTTCTAACAGTGCGGTCGGTCGTCGCACCCGGGATGTTCCGCTCATCAGGACGGCACTTTCACCCGGCCGTCCGGGCCATCTACGTTGGCCTCCGTGACGAACGCGACGATCCCCGCCGGCCTGCCGATGGCCGACACCACCGTTGATCTGCTTGTCGTGGGCTCAGGAACCGGTATGGCCGCTGCCCTGGCCGCGCACGAGCGCGGGCTGTCGGTGCTGATCGTCGAGAAGTCGTCCTACGTCGGCGGCTCGACCGCCCGCTCGGGCGGGGCGCTGTGGCTGCCCGCCAGCACCGTGATCAACAACCAGGGCGGCGCCGACACCGCGGAGCGGGCGAACACCTATCTGCGCTCCGTCGTCGGCGAGACCTCCCCGGAGAAGCGGACCGCGGCGTTCGTGGCGAACGTCGGCGCCACCATCGAGTTGCTGCGCCGGACCACCCCGATGAAGCTCTTCTGGGCCAAGGAGTACTCCGACTACCACCCGGAGGCCCCCGGCGGCACCGCCGTCGGCCGGACCTGCGAGTGCCGTCCGTTGAACACCGCGGTGCTGGGCGAGTACCTGCCCCGGCTGCGGCCCGGCGTGATGGAGGTCAAGATCCCGATGCCGACCACCGGCGCGGACTACCGGTGGCTGAACCTGATGTCGCGGATCCCGCGGAAGGGTCTGCCGGTGGTGGCCAAGCGCCTCGGCCAGGGTGTCGGCGGCCTGCTGCTGGGCCGCCGGTACGCCGCCGGCGGCCAGGCACTGGCGGCGGGCATGTTCGCCGGTGTGCTGCGCGCCGGGATCCCGATCTGGACCGACACCGCGCTGCAGCGGCTGGTCACCGAGGGCGACCGGGTCACCGGTGCCGTCCTTACCCACGGCGACGCCGAGATCACCGTGACCGCGCGCCGCGGGGTGGTGCTGGCCGCGGGCGGGTTCGACCACAACATGGACATGCGGTGGAAGTTCCAGTCCGAACGCCTCGGCGAGCACCTGAGCCTCGGTGCCGACACCAACACCGGCGACGCGATCCGTATCGCGCAGGACGCCGGCGCCGCGATGGACCTGATGGACCAGTCGTGGTGGTTCCCGGCGTTCGCTCCCCTGCCGGGACAGCCGCCGAAGGTGATGCTGGCCGAGCGGTCCCTGCCCGGATCGTTCATCGTCGACGAGACCGGCGCCCGGTTCGTCAACGAGGCCTGCGACTACATGTCCTTCGGTCAGCGCATCCTGGAGCGCGAACGTGCGGGCAACCCGGTCGACGAGATGTGGATGGTGTTCGACCAGAAGTACCGCAACAGCTACGTGATGGCCGCGGAACTGTTCCCGCGCATGCCGATTCCGCAGTCCTGGTACGACGCCGGGATCGCGCACACCGCCACCTCGTTCGGCGAGCTGGCCCGCAAGATGGGTGTCGACGAGAACACCTTCACCGCGACCGCTCGCCGCTTCAACGAAAGCGCGGTCGCCGGAATGGATCTGGACTTCCAGCGGGGCGCCAGCGCGTACGACCGCTACTACGGTGACCCCACCGTCACCCCGAACCCGAACCTGCGCCCGCTGGACAAGGGTCCGTTCTTCGCGGTGAAGCTGGTGCTCAGCGACCTGGGCACCTGCGGTGGGCTGCGCGCCGACGAGAACGCCCGGGTGCTGCGCGAGGACGGCAGCGCCGTCGACGGGCTGTACGCGATCGGCAACACCGCGGCCAACGTGTTCGGCGCCACCTATCCCGGTGCCGGTGCCACGATCGCGCAGGGCCTGGTCTACGGCTACATCGCCGCCGCCCACGCCGCGGGCTGAGCAGGCTGATCCGTCGCGAGCCGGCCGGCACGATCGGATCGGCCGGCTCAGTCGTCCAGGCCGGCCTTCTGCTCGATCTCGTACCAGTAGTCCGGCGCCGGCCACGGAATCGGTTTGCCCCGTTCGATTCCCGCCTCGGCGAAGGTGGCCTCGGCCTCGTCGAGCTCCTTAAGCATCGTCAGCGCGAGCTCCCGCTCAGAGGCGTAGTAGCGTTCGGCCCACTGCAGCGCCACCTTCGCATAGGCCCACGACGGGTGTGCACCCGCCCATTTCGCGTCCTTGGCGGCGCTGCGGGCCATCTCGTCGGCATAGGCGACGTGGTCCTGCAGGATCTCCTTGAGCCGCTCGGGATCGGTCATGTGCCCGAAGGCGACCCGCAACAGCGCGGGGTGTTTGAGCACCGGGTGGTCCACCGGATCCTCTTTCGCCCACCGCTGCACGGCCTCCAGACCGGCCGGGGTGATCTTGTACAGGCGCCGGTTGCGGGTGCCTCCGGTGTTCTCCACCCGTGAGGTCACCAACCCGAGCTTCTCCAATTTTTTGAGCTCAGCGTAAATTTGGCTGTAGGCTGGGCTGCCGTAGAAGAAGCGCATGCTCCATTCGATCCACTTGCGGATGTCGTAACCCGACAGCTCGTGCTCGTAGGACAACATGCCCAGCAGCGCCCAACTAGTCGCCGCCAGATTCGGCTTCCCGTCGGACACACTCTCGGCCATTTGTCTAGCCTAACAACGGCCGCGCAGCGTGCACGCCGACGAACCACTGGCCGGGACACCGGCTTGCCGGCCGATCCGCCGGTTGCGCACGCTGGCCGGGTGACCGAGACCGAGATCGAGGCGCTGCGGGCGACGTACGAACCGTTCACCGAGTCGGTGCGCAGGCTGGTCGACGTGGCGATCCGCACCAACGCCGACGCCGCGACCATCGCGGCCGCCAAGGAGGCGGTGGACCGGGTGGTCGCCGACCTGGACGCGTCGGCGACCGACGGCCCGTTCGGGGTCCGGTTCAGCGCCGACGGCCAGCCGATGGCGTGGGGCAACGTGGTGATCGGGGTGCGCAACGCGGTCGCCCCGCCGCTCGTCGTGCACCACGAGGCCGACGGCAGCGTGTGGACCGAGTTCGAGCTCGGCGCGGCCTACGAGGGCCCGGCCGGGCACGTCCACGGCGGCGTCTGCGCGATGGTGCTCGACCACGTGCTCGGGGCCACCGCCCACAAGCCGGGCAAGCCCGTGGTGACCGGCACCCTGACCACGCGTTTCCGCCGCGGCACCCGGCTCGGCTGTCCGCTGCGCGCCGAGGCGCACATCGACCGCGTCGAGGGCGTCAAGACCTTCGTGGTGGGCCGCATCCTCGACCCCGAGGGCGTCACCGTGGAGGCCGAGGGCATCTTCCTGTACCCCCGGCGCTGACCTACCGGATCGTGTACCCGCCGTCGATGAGCAGGTCCGCCCCGTTGACCATCGCGGCCGCGTCGGAGGCCAGGTAGACCGCGGCGGCCGCGACTTCGTCGGGAAGCGCGAAGCGCCCGGTGGGGATCTGCTGTTTGAGCGCGTCCCCGCGCGGGCCCTCCCACGCCTTGCGGCCGAGCTCGGTGAGCACCACCGTCGGTGAGATCGTGTTGACCCGCACGCCGTCGCGTCCCCACTCGGCGGCCAGCACCTTGCTCACCCCGACCACACCGAACTTCGACGCGCAGTAGGCCACGTGCTGGTCGAGCGCGACAGTTGCCGCCTGCGACGCCATGTTGATGATCGCGCCGCCGCCGGCTGCGCGCATCGCCGTCCCCACCGCCTGGCACATCAGGAAGGTGCCCTTGAGGTTGACGTCGATCGTGGTGTCCCATGCCTTCTCTGAGAGTTCGGCGGCCGGCGCCAGCATCACCACACCCGCGCTGTTGACCAGGATGTCGATGCGGCCGAACGCCGCGAGCACGGCGTCGACAGCGTCGCGTACCGAATCCGGATCGGCGACGTCACACCGGAATCCGCGGCTCTCGGTGGGTAGCGCCCGCGCGGCCGCGACCGCGCCCTGCTCATCGAGGTCGACGACCGCCACACGGGCGCCCTTGCGCGCGTACGCCGCGGCGATGGCCGCCCCGATGCCGGCGGCTCCGCCGGTCACCAGGGCGACCTTGCCGGTCAGACCGAAGTCGAAGTCGACTGCTGCCTCTGTCATCGCGTCCCTCAGGGTTGCTTCTGGCCGGGGATGCCCTCGTAGGCGATGTCGCCGGTCTCGAGGTTCTTCTTGATCAGATCGCTGAGCCCGTCGAGGAACTGCTGCCGCTCGGTGACCACGTGCTGGATCGCGACGTCGACGTTGTCCTTCGTGATGGCCGGCATGACGTACACCGGCTCGGTGTCGACCTGCTCCCCCTTGGCCAGCGCGTTGGCCACCGCCAGGCCCGCCGCGAGCTCCACGGTGCCGTTCTGCAGCGAGGTGCCGATGAACTCGCCGCTCTTGACCGCGTTGAGGCCGTCCTCGATACCGTCGATGCCGACGATCGGGACGCCGGTGCGGCCGGACTCCTTGAGCGCCTGCAGCGCGCCGAGGCCCATGTCGTCGTTCTGCGCCACCACGCCGTCGATCTGGTCACCGAAGCCGGAGATCCAGTTCTTCATCTTGTTGACGGCCTCGTCCCGCTTCCAGTTCGCGGTGTCCTTGGCCAGCACCCGGATCTCCGGGTACTTCGCCAGCGTCTGCTCGATGCCCTTGCTGCGGTCGAGCTCACCGGACTGCCCGAGCGGACCCTGCAGGATCACGATGTTGCCGCGCCCGCCGAGCCGCTCGGCCATCATCTCCATCTCCTGTGCGCCTGCGGCCACGTCGTCGGGCTGCACGCTGGCGGCGACGTCGGGGCTGTTCAGCGACGCGTTGACGGGCACCAGCGGGATACCTTTGGCCTTGGCGGCGGCCACCTGCGGGCCGAGCGAATCGGCCTGCACCGGAACGACGATGATCGCGTCGACGCCCTGGTTGATGTACGAGTCGACCTGGCTGGCCTGCGTGGACACATCGAGGTTGGCGGAGTTCCAGACCAGCTCGATGTTGTTGTCCTTGGCGTAGGCCTCCATGCCCTCCTTGCCCGCGGTGATGAACGAGCTCATGTCGTACACCGACACCCCGATGCGGGTGGTGTCCTTGTTGGCCTCGGTGTCGCCGGCACCGCAGGCCGTCATGCCGAATCCCAGGGCGGCGGCCGAGGCCACCGCGATCATCTTCGTGCCCAGTCTCATGTGCCTTCTCTCTCGTTGGGTGGGGACTACTCTCGGAAAACAGGTCAACGGAAAACAGGTCAAGTTCGGCGCCGCGACGACCACACGTCGACGGCGACGGCGGAGACGATCAGCACACCCTTGATGACGTCCTGCCAGTAGGCGGGCACGACGAGGATGTCCAGGCCGTTGTTGAGTGTCTGGATCATCAGCAGGCCCAACGCCGTTCCCCAGATCGAACCGCGGCCGCCCATCAGGCTGGCCCCACCGATCACCACAGCGGCGATCGCGTCGAGTTCGTAGCCCTGCCCCAGGTTGGGGGGCCCGGAGATCACCCGCGACGCGAGCATCACCCCGGAGAGCCCGGCGAGCAGACCGGACAGCGCGTACACGCTGAACAACACGTTCTTGGCGTTGATGCCGGCGATCTCGGCGGCGTGCCGGTTACCGCCGACGGCGTACACCCGCAGACCGTAGGTGGTGCGCTTCATGATGATCGCCAGCGCCACGATGGCGACGATCATCAACAGCACCGGGATCTGCAGCCCGAGGATCTTGGTGTTGGCGATGGACCCGAACTCCGGTGGCAGGCCGTTGATCGGCGCGCCGCCGCCGATCACGTACGCCATGCCGGATCCGGCCGTCAGCGTGCCGAGTGTCGCGATGAAAGGTGGCACGTTGATCCGCGACACCAGAACACCGTTGATGCAGCCGACCAGCAGGCCCACGAACATCGCGACCAGCACGGTCAACCACACCTGCCCGGGGTTGGCCTTCGCGGTCGCCGCGCCGGCCATCGCCGACACCGCGATCACGCTGCCCACCGACAGGTCGATGCCGCCGGTGAGGATCACCAGCGTCTGCCCGAGTGCGATCAGCGCGAACGGCGCGGCCGCCACCAGGATTGTGACCAGGTTGTCAACGGTGCTGAATCGCGCACTGCGGTAACTGAAGTAGGAGATGACCAGCAGCATCACCAGCACCATCGCGTAGCGCAGCGCCATGTCCGAGAACCATTCCCGGGAGAACAGGCGCACCGGTTCGCCGGTGGCCGGTGAGGTCACGCTGGGGGCCCGCGACGACGAGTCCTCAAGCTTGGTGGTCACGATGCGGCCTCTCTATCGGGTTCGGGGTGACGGGACGGCTCCAGCGCGGTGGCGAGCCGGAACACGGACTCCTGCACGGCCGGATGGTCGAGGGCATCCCGGTCGAGCTCGCCGACCAGCAGGCCGTCGCGCATGACGAACGCGCGGTGCGACAGCCCGACGACCTCGGGCATGTCCGACGACGCCATCAGCACGGCCATGCCGCCCGCCGCCAGTTCGGTGATGATGCGGTAGATCTCGCTGCGGGCGCCGACGTCGACGCCGCGGGTCGGTTCGTCGAGCAGCAGCACGTCGACGGTGCCGGTGAGCCAGCGGGCCAGCACGACCTTCTGCTGGTTGCCGCCGGACAGGGTGCCGACCTCCTGGCCGAGGCCGCGGCTGCGCAGCCGCACCGACGACATCGCCTCCGAAACCGCTGTGCTGCGGGCCTTTCCGCGCAGCCAGCCGGCCAGTGAGAACGACGAGAGTCTGGGCAGGGTGGCGTTGTCGAGCACGCTCATCGACAGCACCGCGCCGGCGAGCTTGCGGTCCTCGGGCACCATCGCCATTCCGGCGGTGATCGCGGCGGCGGGCTGGTTGCGGGCCACCTTGCGGCCGCGCACCGTGACGGTGCCCGCCGTGGTGCGCCGTGCCCCGAAGATGCCTTCAAGCAGTTCGGTGCGGCCCGCGCCGACCAGCCCCGCCAGCCCGACGATCTCGCCGGCCCGAACGGAGAACGTCACGGGCCCGGCCGCGCCCTCGACCTGCAGCCCGTCGACCTCGAGCACGGTGGTGTCGGCGGGCTCCGGGCGCGGCGGGAACAGCGCGTCGAGTTCGCGGCCGATCATCGCGGTGACGATGTCGTCGTCGGAGACGTCGTCGATGCCCTTGTCGAGGATCAGGCCGCCGTCGCGCAGCACGACGACACGGTCGGCGATGGCGCGGATCTCGGCCATCTTGTGGGTGGTGTACACCATCGCCACGCCGTGGTCGCGCAGCCGGCGCACGATGCGGTAGAGGCCCTCGACCTCACGCTCGGAGATCGCCGAGGTGGGTTCGTCGAGCATCAGCACCTTCGCGCCGGTGCGCGCGGCCTTGACGATCTCCACGATCTGGCGCAGGCCGACCGGCAGGCTGCCGATCCGCGCCGTCGGGGAGATCGCCACGTCGAACACCGCCAGCGTCTCGCGGGCCTCGGCGATCATCGCGCGCCGGTTCAGGAACGGGCCGCGGGTGAGTTCGCGTCCAACGAACAGGTTTTCGTAGACGGTGAGGTCCTCGATGGAGGCGAGTTCCTGGGGCACGATCGCGACCCCGTGCTTGACCGCGTCGCGGGGGTTGCCCGCGGACAGCTGCTGCCCGCTGACCGTGACGGTGCCCTGGTCGGCGCTGTACTGCCCGGAGATGATCTTCATCAGCGTCGACTTGCCTGCCCCGTTCTCGCCGGCCAGCGCCGTCACGGTGCCGGGCTCCAGACGCAGGTCCACACCCTTGAGTACCGGAACACCACCGAAACTCTTGGTGATGCCCGTGCATTCGAGCAGCGGTGCGGTCATCAGTGGGCGACCGGCTCTTCGTACTTCGTGATGGCCTCGACCTTGTTCGCCGAGGGGCTGTTCGGATCGAACTCGTAGCCCACCCACTCCCGGGCGAGGCGGCGGGCCAGTTCCAGGCCGATCACCCGCTGGCCGAAGCACAGCACCTGCGCGTTGTTGGACAGCACGGAGCGCTCCACCGAGAAGCTGTCGTGCGCGGTCACGGCGCGGATGCCCGGGACCTTGTTGGCGCTGATCGCGACCCCGAGACCGGTGCCGCACACCAGCAGCGCGCGATCGGCCTTACCCTCGGCGACCATCCGGGCCGCCGCGACCGCGACGTGCGGATAGGCGGTGTCCTCGTCGGCGCCGACGCCGACGTCGGTGACCGTCTCGACCCGGGGGTCGGATGCGAGATCGCCCTTGAGGGCCTCCTTGTATTCGTAGCCGGCGTCGTCGGAACCGACGACGATCCGCAGGCGAGCCATCAGCTGTCTCCTTGAGTGATGTGGGTGAAGCAGTCGGCGACGGTGCGGGCGCACATCGCCAGCGACGTCGCACCCGCGTCGGGGGTGCCCACGCTGCGCTCGGCCAGCGGGCGGGCCCGGCCGACCCGGGGCCGCAGCTCGGCGGTCGCGCGGGCGGCCTCGGTGGCCACCTCGGCGGCGGCCCGCCACGCCTCGGTCCACGTGTCGCCGTGGGCGGCACGCTGTTCCAGCGTCTCGACCAACGGCAGCAGCGCGTCGAGCATGGTCTTGTCCCCCGGTGCGGCTCCGCCCAGCCGGATCAGCGCGTCGTAGCCGGCCCGCATCCCGGCGGCGATGGTCGTCGCGTCCGGGGTGCCGGTGTCCCCGAGACGGGTGCCGAGCGCGGTGAGCAGCGCACCCCACAGCACTCCCGAGGTGCCACCGGCCTTGGCGGCCCACTCCTTGCCCGCCGCGATCAGCACCGAACCCTGGCCCGCACCGGCGTCGACGGCGGCGGCGGCCGCGTCGCGCGCGGCGGCCGAGCCCTTCACCATGCCGCGCCCGTGGTCACCGTCGCCGGCCACGGCGTCGATGCGCCCGAGTTCGGTTTCGGCGTCGGCCAGCATGGTGGCCATCGCCGTCAGCGCGCGGGCGACCAGCCGTCCGCCGGTGCGCCCGTCGTCGTCGGCCTTCTCAGCGAGAGCGACTGGCGCAGCAGCGGTTTCAACGTCATGCCGGGAGCGGGCCTCGCCCACCGGGGCGGCGATCGCCGAGACGCCCTTGCGGTAGGCGGGGGTGTCGGCGGGAGCGGTCCAGTACCGCTCGAGCTCCTCGTCGAGCCACATCACGGTCAGCGAGCAGCCCGCCATGTCCAGGCTGGTGACGAGTTCGCCGACCTCGGGCTCGACGATGGTGTAGCCGCGGTCGCGCAGCAGCCGCGACACCTCGCCCCACAGCACGAACAGCTCCTCGTACTTGGTGCGGCCCAGACCGTTGAGGATCACCGCGATCCGGCGCTCCGGCGCCTCGGGCCGGTCGCCGAGCACCCCGTCGACCAGTGTCCGGGCCAGACCCGCCGCGGTGGGCATCTCCTCCTCGGCGACACCGGGCTCGCCGTGGATGCCGAGACCGACACCCATCCGCCCGGCCGGGACGGTGAACAGCGGCGCATCGGCGCCGGGCAGCGTGCAGCCGTCGAACGCGACGCCCAGCGTGCGGGTCGCCGCGTTGGCGGCCTCGGCGACACGCACCACACCCGCGAGGTCGAGGCCCTCCTCGGCGGCGGCGCTGGCGCACTTGAACACCGTGAAATCTCCTGCGATGCCGCGCCGTTTGGCCTCCTCGCCGCGCGGCGCGCTGGCCACGTCGTCGGTGACCGCGAAGTAGTGGGCGTCGATGCCCTCGCCGCGCAGCTGTTCGACGGCGAGGTTGAAGTTCATCACGTCCCCGGCGTAGTTGCCGGTGGTCAGCAGCACACCGGCGTCGGAGTGCGCGGCGCGTGCCACCGAGGCGGCCTCCTCGGCCGACGGTGAGGTGAACACGTTGCCGACGACCGCGCCGTCGGCGAAACCGGGTCCGACCGTTCCGCAGAACGCCGGATAGTGGCCGGACCCACCGCCGATGACCACCGCCACCTTGCCGGGCCGGGTCTTGTGCGCGCGCACCACCCCGCCGGGTACGCCGACCACGTAGCGGGCGTTGGCGTCGAGGAAGCCGGCCAGCATGTCCTCGGTGAAGCGGGCCGGGTCGTTGCACACCAGGGTCATCGCAGCCGCTCCCCCGACTCGGAGTCGAACAGGTACACGCGTTCCGGTGGCGCGGTGAGGGTGACCCGCTGGTCGGGTTCGTACCGTTCTGCCGCGGGGGTCTGCACGATGACTCCTTCCTCGATACCGGCGACCGTGGTGGTCGCGAGACCGAATTCGAGTAGGTGCTCGAAATACGCGACGGTGGCGGCGATTCCGGTTCCGGTGGTGGTCAGCGCGCAGTCCTGCGGGCGGACGCCGACCGTGACGGCGGTACCGTCGGCGACACCGGTGACGGTGGTGTCGAGGGCGCCGGCGCCGGACCCGATCTCCACGCGCGCCCGCCCGTCGCGCACCCGCACCACCCCGCGCAACACGTTGATCTGCGGTTCGCCGACGAACTGGGCGACGAACAGGTTGGCGGGGTCGTCGAAGACCTCGTCCGGAGTGCCGAACTGCTGCACCACACCGGCGTCCATCACCGCGATGCGGTCGGCCAGCGACAGCGCCTCGACCTGATCATGGGTGACGACGATGGTGGTGTAGCCGAACTCCCGCTGCAGCACCTTCAGTTCACGGCGCACCCGCTGGCGCGCCGAGGCATCCAGGTGCGACAGCGGCTCGTCGAGCAGCAGCACCGGTGGGTTGCGCACGAGTGCACGGGCCAGCGCGACGCGTTGCTTCTGGCCGCTCGACAGCCCGGCGGGGCGCAGGTCGAGCATGTCGTCCATCTCCAGTCGGCGGCTGATCGCGGCGACCATCTGCTCGGCGCCTTTGACCTTGCGGGCCTTCAGCCCGTACAGCAGGTTGTCGCGCACCGACATCGGCGGGTACAGCGCATAGCTCTCGAAGCCGACCCCGACACCGCGTTTGGCGGCCGGCAGGTGCGAGACCTCGCGGTCGCCGATGCGGATCGAGCCGCTGGTCACGGTCTCCAGCCCGGCGATCATCCGCAGCGTGGTGGTCTTGCCGCAGCCGGACGGGCCGAGCAGTGCGACCAGTTCGCCGGGCTCGATCGCCAGGTTGATCCCGTTGACCGCGGGGACGTCCGCGCGGCCGTGGTACACCTTGACCAGGTTGGTCAGGGTGAGGCTCTGGGCGGTCGCGGCGGACGTGCGGGGCCGGGTCGCGGTCAGGCTCACTGTGCTGCCTCCAGTTCTGTCGCACGGGTATTCCCCAGCCGCGGGGTGTCACCGTCGCCGATCGCGAACAGGTGCACATCGGCCGGGTCGATCGACAGCCGGACCGGTGCGCCCTCGCCGACGCCGTCGCGGCCCGACGTCAGCACGATGAGGTGGGCGCCGCCGACGTCGACGGTGAGTTCGACGTTGCGGCCGAGCCGTTCGGCGAGCAGCACCCGGCCGCGCGGCTCGTCGTCGGCCGGTTCGGCGTGGATGTCGCACGGCCGCAACCCCACCCGCACCCGGTCGCCCCGCGCACAGGTCGCCCCGGCAGGGACGGGGACGTCGAAGGTGCCGTCGCCGAGCCGGATCCGGTCGTCGTCGACGACACCGTCGAGCAGGTTGATCTCCGGCTGGCCGAGCGCCTTGGCGACGAAGGTGTCGGCGGGGTGGCGCCAGATCTGCTCCGGCGTCCCGATCTGGACCAGCCGGCCGTCGCGCATCACCGCGATCCGGTCACCCAGCGCCAGCGCCTCCTGGTAGTCATGGGTGACGTAGATGGTGGTGGTGTTGCTCATGGCACCGAGCTGCTTGAGTTCGGCGCGCATCGCGGCACGCAGCTTGGCGTCGAGGTGGCTGAGCGGTTCGTCGAGCAGGTACACGTCGGCGGGCCGGACCAGCACCCGGCCGAGCGCGACACGCTGCCGCTGGCCGTTGGACAGCTCGCGGGGCAGCCGCTGCTGCAGGTGGTTGATGCCGAGCGTCGAGGTGACCTGGTCGATGCGCTCGGCGCGCTGTGCCTCGGTGTAGCGGCCGGTGCGGCCGGACTTCAGTGGTGAGGCCAGATTCTCGGCCACGGTCTTCTGCGGGTACAGCGCGTAGCTCTCGAACGCCATCGCGACGTTGCGGTGGTAGGGCTCCACCCGGGTGACGTCGTTGCCGCCGATGTGCACTGTGCCGGCGTCGATGTCGACGAGGCCCGCGATCGACTTCAGCGTCGTCGTCTTGCCCGCCCCGCTGGGGCCGAGGATGACGAAGAACTCGCCGTCGGCGATGTCGACGGAGATCCCGTCCACCGCTTTCGTTTTGCCGTACGACTTGTGCAGGTTCGCAATCGATACGGTCGCCATCAGGCCTTCACCGCCCCGAACGACAGGCCGCGCACCAGATACCGCTGGATGGTCAGCGCCAGGATCAGCGGGGGCAGCGCGGCGATGATGGCGGCCGCGGCGGTCAGGTTGTAGTAGGCCTGTCCGCCGCCGCCGAGGAACTTGGTGATCGCGACGGTCACCGTGCCGGCGTTGGTGTCGGCGAGGATGAGCGGGAACACGTAGTTGTTCCACGCGAAGATGAACGCCAGCAGCGCGGCCGCCGCGATGCCCGGGCGCACGATCGGCAGCGCCACCATCAGGAACGCGCGCCGCCGGGTGTAGCCGTCGAGCAGGGCCGCCTGCTCGAGATCCTCGGGCAGGTCCTGGAAGTAGGACCGCAGGATCCACACCACCAGCGGCATGGTGACCAGCTGCAGCACCCAGATCATGCCGACCTTGGTGTCGAACAGCCCGATCTGGTTGTAGATCACGAACAGCGGCACGATCACCATCAGTTCCGGGGCGAACCGGAACGACAGCATGGTGAACATCAGGTCGTTGCTGCCCTTGTACTGCCAGCGTCCCGCGGCGTAGGCCGCCGGGATGCCGATGACCAGCGACACGATCACCGCGCCGCCGCAGTTGAGCAGGCTGGTCAGCAGTGACGCCTTGAAGTCGACGCTGGTCATCTGGGTGCCCTTGTCGGACAGCACCGTGGCGAAGTTCTCCCACGTCGGGCTGAACGAGAAGTAGGTCGTGGTCTGCTCCTCGGCGTTCTTCAGGGCCAGCATCAGCATCCAGAAGATCGGGAACAGGGAGAACACGAACCAGAACACCAGCCCGACGTCGGCGGCCACAGAGCCGATCGACCAGCGCTTCTGTCCGGGCGCCAGTTCGGTTGTGGTGAAACGGGATTTCGCCATGATTACGACTCCGCTCCGGCAGCGCGGCGCTGCGCCTTGCCCAGCACGCTGACCAGATAGCGTGCCGTGACGAACACGATCACCCACAGCAGCAGCATGTAGGTGCTGCCGCGGGAGTAGTCGAGGTTGATGATGGAGTCCTCGAAGGCGCCGATCTGCAGCGTGCGGGTGGCGACACCCGGTCCGCCCGCGGTCAGCACGTAGATGTGGTCGAACACCTTGAGGTTGTCCATGAACCGGAAGATCACCGCGACCAGGATGTAGGGCCACAGCATCGGCAGCATCAGCTTGCGGAACATGTAGAACCAGCCGGCGCCGTCGACCTGGGAGGCCTCGAACGGCTCCCTGGGCAGCGAGCGGATGCCGGCGAGCACCAGGATCGCCACGAACGGGGTGAAGATCCACAGGTCGACCAGGATCACCGACCACAGCGCGTTGGTCGACGACAGCCAGTCGAACGTGTTACCCAGCCCCAGAACGTGATTGAGAATGCCGAACTGCGGGTTGAACATCAGTTTCCAGATCACGCCCGCGATCACCGGGGCGATCATCAGCGGCAGAATCAGCACCCGTTCGAAGATCCGCCCGATCAGCGACGACCGGTTCAGCAGCAGCGCCAGACCGACGCCGATAACCGTCTCGATCACGGTGGCGACCACCGCGAAGATAGCGGTGACCTTGACGCTCTGCCAGAAGATCTGGTCACCGAGAACGGATTTGAAGTTCTCGAACCACACGACGTGCGGATCGGGATTGACCGCGGCGTAGTTGAGGAACGCGTAGTAGGCGCCGACGGCGAACGGGTACAGGATCCCGACGACGATGAGGACCGCGGGCACGGACAGCACATACGGGCGCAGCCGGCGCCGCCAGTCCGGCACCTCCGGTGGGCTACCCACGGTCCGGTCACCGACCTGCTCCGCGGCGCTGGGTTGCTGGGTCTGCAGTGTCATCTCGGCGGCTCCTACAGGTTGACCTTGGAGGTGTTGGTCTTGGCCAGACTGCGCAACCGGGTGGCCGCGTCGTCACCGCCGTAGATGTCCTGCAGCGCCACCGCCCAGTCCTTGGTGGTGTCGAAGAACTTCTTCTGCGGGGTGAACTGGATCTTCGAGGAGCCGATGACGGTCTCGAAGGCCTCCAGATAACCGGGCTGGTTCTGCGCGATCCGTTTGAACGTGGTGTCGAACACCGACTTTCGCACCGGGTCGGCGTAGATCCCGCCCTCGACGGCCTTGTTCATCGACTCCTTGCCGGTGGCCCACTGGATGAACAGCCAGGCAGGCAGCTTGTTGCGGGAGTTGGCGTTCATCGCCCAGCTCCACGTCCACAGGTTGGTCTTGTAGTTGCCGTCGGGTCCGGCTGGTCCGGCGTACCAGCCGAGGTTGCCCGCCTCCGCGCTGGCGCCGGGCTTGTTCTTCGGATAGGTGGCGCTGTCGGCGTCGTACACCATCATCGCGGTGCCGTCACCCAGATCGCCGGTGGCGTTGGGATAGTCGTAGGTGGTCCACGACGTGGGACCGGCCTTGTGCTGCATCTCGATCCACTTGCGGGTGAAGTCGACGGCCTTGTCGCTGTCCATCCGGGCGACCAGGTCGGTGCCATCGAACGTGTAGTCCACCGCGCCCTCGCGGACGTACTGGGTCATGAACCCCGGGTGGATCGTGGCCCAGGACTTCGAGCCGCGGGTGGCGATGCCGTAGCGGTTCTCCGACCGGTCGGTCAGGTCGATCGCCAGCTGGATGAAGTCGTCGAAGTTGTCCGGCAGCCGGATGCCCCGCCGGTCGAAATACGCCTTGTTGTAGGCGACGACGTTGTTCTCGAAGCCCCACGGGATCGCCCACTGGCCGCCGGTGCCGAGCGGGTTGCCGAGTGTGAAGTCCCACCGTGTCGAGGTGCGCAGCCCCTCGAAGATGTCCTCGAAGTCGTACTCCGCGGAGGTGGCCGACGCGTTCTGCAGCCAGGGATTGAGGTCCTCGATCCAGCCGGGCGGGCCGTACTGCCAGATGAAGTACGCCCCCAGCATGAACGCGTCGTGCTTGCCGGTTCCGCCTGCCAGCTCGGTGTTGAGCTTGGTGAAGTAGTCGGCCTCGGGAACCAGGTCGACGTTGACGGTGATACCGGTGAGCTCGGTGAACTCCTTGAGCAGTGGTTGATACGACTGCTGGTACGGGTGCGGCGTCTGCAGGATGTTGATCGTCGACCCGGCCGCCTTGCGCCAGTCGAAACCGCCGGTGACCTCGGCGGCGCCGTTGGGCGCGCTGGCGCGGCCGCCCACCCCGCAGGCCGACAGCACCGGCAGGCTCGCCGCTGCCGCGCCCGCCAACCCCATGGCCGCCAACATGTTCCGCCGGGACAGTTGGCGGCGCTGCGGTGTTTCTCGGCTCATCACTCGTCGCTTCCGTCAGGCCGGGATCAGGGAGACCTTGACCGACTCCTTGCCGTCAGCCACCAGATCGAGTCCCTTCTGGAACTCGGTGAGAGGCAGCTGGTGGGTGCAGATCTCGTCCATCGGCAGCACGCCGGACTCGATCATCTTGATCGCCGCAGGCCAGCAGTAGGGGCCGAGATGGGCGCCGAGGACGTCGAGTTCCTTGTCGTCGCTGATGATGCTCCAGTCGACGGTGGTGTCGCTGCCGAAGACGCCGTACTCGACGTAGCGGCCGAGCTTGCGCAGCAGCTTGAGGCCCTGCGGCACCGCCGAGGTGTGGCCGGTGCCCTCGATGTACACGTCGGCGCCGTAGCCGTCGGTGAGATCCTTGATGATCTTCTCCGCGTCCTGCTCGGCGATGTTGATGGTCAGGTCAGCGCCGCACCGCTCCGCGAGCCGCAGCTTCTCCGGCGCCATGTCCAGCGCGATGACACGCATCGGGTTCTTGGCCTTGGCGCCGGCCACCATGCCCAGCCCGATCGGCCCGCACCCGGCGATCACCACGGTGTCCTCGAAGGTGATCTGTGCCCGCTCCACCGCGTGCAGCGAGCACGACAGCGGCTCGGCGAACGCCGCGTGGTGTGCGGGGATGTCCGGAGAGACCTTGTGCACCAGGGCGTCCGCCGGATAAACCATGTAGCTGGCCATGGCGCCGGGGGTGCGGCGCTTGAATCCGTAGAGGTCGTGCGGCTGGCACATGTGGTACTGGCCGCGCTTGCAGAACCGGCACTCCCAGCACGGCACGATCTGCTCGGAGACCACCCGGTCACCGACCGCGATCCCCCAGCGCTCGGCGGCCTCGTCGTCGAGTTCGACCACGCGGCCGACGAATTCGTGTCCGGGGATGACCATCGTCTCGGCCCAGGCCGGACGGTTCTCGTCGCCCCAGAACTTCGCGGCGCCGTGATAGCACTTCAGATCGCTGGCGCAGATGCCGACGGCCTCCACCTTGATCAGCGCCTCACCCGGCCGGCGCACCGGCACCGCGACCTCTTCGAGCCGGTAGTCGTGGGGTCCGTGGCACACCACTGCCTGCATCTTCTCGGGAATCGCTTCGGACATCAGCACTCCTGTCAACGTCGCTGTCCGGTTGTCCATCGCCTGCAAATCGCGATGTGGTTGCAGTCACGTTAACGGCGCGATGCACAGATGTCCAGAACAATTGTTCAGAGAACATTTACCGCGAACAGATGTTCAGATGGCATACTCCTGGCATGGCCAGGACTGCCCGCCCCTCCTCGTCTCAAGGCGCTGAATCCTCAGTGCCCGACGGGGAGTCCGGACACTTCTCCGCGTCGCTGCTGTATCAGGCGGCCCGGCTCTACTACACCGAGGACGCGACCCAGGCCGAGGTGGCGAGCCGACTGGGCACCAGCCGGGCCACCGTGAGCCGGTTGCTGGCCGAGGCCAAGCGACGCGGCATCGTCCGCATCGAGGTGGTACCGCCGGCCGAGGTGGCCGTGGGCGACCTGTCGGACCGGCTGGCTCGTGCGCTGTCGCTGACCAACGTGTTCCTCAGCCTGCCGCTGCCGGCTCCCGGACCCGGCCGCACTCATGTGGACGTGATGGGCGGGGTGCTGGCGCCGGCGGTGGCCCGCGCGCTGGCGGCGGCCGGACTGCTGGCCGGCGACGTGTTGCTGGTGTCGTCGGGGCGCACCGTCTACGAGGTCGCCCAGTACGACCTGACCCCGCTGCCGGGTGTGCTGGTGGCCCCGACCGTCGGCGGCAACGACCAGCCCGAGGCCTGGTACCAGACCAACGAGATCACCCGGCTGGTCGCCGACCGGATGTCGGGCAGGCCGAATTACCTGTTCGCCCCGGCTCTTCCGGGACCCGAGCTGTACCCGTCGCTGCTCAACGACCCCAGCATCCAGCGCGTCCTGCACCTGTGGCCGCAGGCACGCTGCGCGCTGATGGGTGTTGGCGCTCCCCCGCTGATGCGTTCGGACATCCCGCGGTTCGTGCCGACCGAGTCGACCACCCTGCGCGCGGCCGTCGGCGACGTGTGCTCCAGGTTCTACGACCGCGCCGGTGATCCGGTCGACTTCGAGGGCAGCGACCGGCTGATCGCCGTCGAACTCGAAGTGCTGCGCCACATTCCGGTCACCATCGCGGTGGCGGTCGGCGCCGACAAGATCGAGTCCATCATCGCCGGTGCGCGCGGCGGGTACTTCAAACAGCTCGTCACCGATCCAGCCACCGCATCGGCCATTCTCAACCATCTGGAGAAGGCATGACGACGACACCGGACCGGTATGCGGGAGCGCTGCGCCTCGACGGTAAGCGCGCCCTGGTCACCGGGGCCACCAAGGGTATCGGCGCGGACATCGCCAGAGCGTTCGCGTCCGCCGGTGCCACCCTGGTGCTCAGCGGCCGCGACGAGGCCGAGTTGGCGGCGGCGCGTACCGCGCTTTCCGGCGAGTTCGGTGTCGAGATCCACACGGTGGCAGTAGATCTCGCCGAGGGTGACGGTCCGTCGCGGCTTGCCGAGGCGGCGTTGGGCGCGTTCGGCGGGCTCGATGTGCTGGTCAACAACGCCGGGGTGTCGTATCCGCAGTCGGTGGCCGACACCGACCCGGCGCTCTTCGACGCCACGATCGCGGTGAACCTGCGGGCGCCCGCGCTGCTCGCGTCCATCGTCGGCGCCGCGATGGTGCGGGCCGGGGTCGGCGGATCCATCATCACGGTCGCCTCGGCCGCGGCCCTGGCGCCGCTGCCCGATCACTACGCGTACTGCGCCTCGAAGGCCGGCCTGGTGATGGCGACCAAGGTGCTGGCCCGCGAACTCGGGCCGCACGGCATCCGGGCCAACTCGGTGTGCCCGACGGTGGTGCTCACCGAGATGGGTCAGCGGGTGTGGGGCGAGGAGGCCAAGGCGGCGCCGATGCTCGCGCGAATTCCGTTGGGCCGCTTCGCGCAACCTCATGAGGTGTCCGACACGGTGGTCTGGCTGGCCTCGGATCTGGCGAGCATGGTCAACGGCGTCGACATCCCGGTCGACGGCGGGTACACAATGGGCTGACTCAGCCCATCGTCGTCAGCCGGTGCACCTGCTCCCTGGTGGCGGGGTACAGCTCGCGCCACACCGCGTAGAGCTCGTCGTAGAGTTCGCGGTTGGCGGGATCGGGCGTCACCTCGCGGGCGATCCTCGCCCAGTCCGTCTCCGGCGGTACCAGCCCCGCCCCGATCCCGGCGAGCAGCGCGTCGCCGTAGCTGGCCCCGATGGCCTGCTCCGGGATGAGCTGTGAGCGCCCGGTGATGTCGCTGACCGCCTGCGTCCAGATCGGGCTGCGTAACCCGCCGCCGACGGCGACGGTGCGGGTGCCGGCGTGCGCGTCGTCGAATCGGTCCAGGATCTGGCGGATCCCGAAGGCGATCCCCTCGTAGGCGGCGCGGAACAGGTGGCCGCGGCTGTGCCGCAGGGTGAGCCCCGCGACCACGCCCCTGGCCTGGGGGTCGAACACGGGGGTGCGCTCGCCGGCCAGGTACGGCAGCACCACCAGACCCTCGCTGCCCGGCGGGACCGTCTGGGCCTCGGCCATCAGATCGTCGAACGACGCTCCCCCGGTCACCGACTGCAACCAGTTGATCAGGCTGCCCGCCGTCGAGGTGCCCGCCGCCAGCGCGAGGCTGCCGCGCTCCACCCCCGCGGTGATCCACAGCGCCGGGTCGCTGTGGTACTCGTCGATGACCTGCACCAGAAACATCGTCGAGCCGTACATCAGCATCTGGTCACCGGGCGCGCGCACACCGACCGAGAACGCCTCGGAATACGCGTCGACGGCGCCGGCGATCACCGGGGTGCCCGCCGGGACCCCGGTCGCGGCGGCCGCGTCGGCGGTGACGGTGCCGACCACCTCGGTGGGCCAGGCCAGCCGCGGCAGCGGCAGGTGTCCGCAGATCCGTTTGGCCCACTGAAGATTCCAGTCGAACTCCCGGGTGATGTACATCGGGTCGCACTGGCTGGCGGTGTGGTGGTCCATCACGTATTCGCCGGTCAGCTTGGCCGCGATGTAGGAGTTGGACCCGTACCAGCCCCTGGACTGCTCGAACACGTCGGGCTCGTTCCGGCGTACCCACTCGATCTTGGGCCCGACCGCCTGGCTCGACAGCGGGGTGCCTGCCAGGTCCAGGATGTTCTGTTCGCCGAACTCCTCTGTCAGGGACTCGATTTCCGCGGTGGCGCGGGTGTCGATGCCGTACAGGATCGCGGGCCGCAGCGGGCGCAGGTCGCTGTCGCACAGCACCAGGCAGGGGCCCACCCCGCTGACACACATCGCGCCGACCCGGTCCCCGCTGGGCACCTGAGCCGTCAGCGCCCGGCTGATGGTGCAGACCTCCTGCCACCACACCGCGTCCGGGTCGACCTCGGCCCAGCCCGGGCGCGGCAGGTCCATCGAGTGCGGGATGGTCTCGGACGCCACGACCGATCCGGAGGTGTCGACGAGGACACCCTTCGTGCTCCCCGTACCCATGTCGATTCCGAGCAGCAGCTCCACGCGATAGACCCTACGTCAGCATTCCGATTCGCAGGCCCGACTATTCGCTTATCCGGGTAATACGCAGCCGAACGTTCGCATCTGATGAACAATCGACGCGATGGACACCCGCCGTCTGCAACTGCTGCTCGCGCTGTCGCGGCTCGGCTCCATGCGGGAGGTGGCCGAGACCTACCACCTGACCACGTCGACGGTGTCCCAGCAGATCGCCGCACTGGCCCGGGAAACCGGGGTGCAACTGATCGAGCCCGAGGGTCGGCGGGTGCGGTTGACCCCTGCGGGCAGGCGGCTGGCCGACCATGCGGTGACGATCCTGGCGGCCATCGACACCGCGCGGCTCGACCTCGACCCCGACGCTGAACCCGCGGGCGTGGTGCGGGTCGGCGGCTTCGCCACCGGCATCCGGGTGTCGCTGCTGCCGATGGTGGCCGACCTCGCCGACACCTACCCGAGGGTCGAGCTGGTGATCAGCGAGTACGAGCCGATCGAGGCGTTCGAGCTGCTCTCCGACGACAACCTGGATCTGGCGCTGACCTACGACTACAACCTGGCCCCGGCCTCACCCGGCCCGCTGCTGGAGACCGAACCGCTGTGGTCGATCACCTGGGGGCTCGGCGTTCCCGAGCACTTCCCCGACGGTCCTGCCGATCTGCGCGCCTACGCCGAACACACGTGGATTGTCAACTCCCGCAACACCGCTGACGAGACCGCGGTGCGCACGCTGGCGGCGCTGGCCGGGTTCACCCCGCGCATCGCCCACCAGATCGACAGCCTCGACCTGGTGGAGGACCTGATCGTGGCCGGCTACGGCGTCGGTCTGCTGCCGCTGGGCCGGCCGACGAGACCCGGCGTCAAGGTGATTCCGATGCCCGAACCGCAGCCGTTGCTGACGGCGTACGCCGTGACCCGTCGCGGGCGGGCGATCTGGCCGCCGCTGCGCGCGGTGCTGGAGCGTATGCGCCCGCCACCGGGTCAGCCGCTGCCGCGGGTGTCCTGGCCCCGGCCGCAGGCCCGCTAGGCCGCGGTCACTGCCCCAGCGTCAGCGGCGCGGCCGCCCGGTACTGCTCGAGCACCTGCGGCGTCGGATCGGCCTGGAAGGTCTCGGTGGCCTCCAGCGTCCACTGCGGTGGTGAATCCTGTTGCGAGACAACCCATGCCGCCTGGCGTGCGGCGCCCAGCGCCACGTACTCGGCCGGTGTCGGCACCCGCACCGGAACGCCGAGCACGGCAGGCGCGATGCGCCGGACCGCCTCCGAGCGCGCTCCCCCACCGGTGAGGATCACGTCGCGCACCGTCACCCCGTGTTCGGCGATCTTCTCGGTGCAGTACGCCATCGAGCTCAGCAGTCCCTCCACGGCGGCCCGGGCCACGTTGGCGGACGTGAGGTTTCGCGTCGTCACCCCGTGCAGGGCGCCCGCCGCGTCCGGCAGGTTCGGGGAGCGCTCGCCGTCGAAATACGGCACCAGGGTCAGCCCCTCGGCCCCCACCGGCGCGGACAGCGCCAACCTGTCCAGTTCGGCGAAGTCGACGTCGAGCATCCGCGCGACGGCCGCGAGCACCGGCGCCCCGTTAAGCGTGCACACCAGGGGCAGTTGCCTGCCGGTGGCGTCGGCGAACCCGGCCACGATGCCCGCCGGGTCGCGCGGCGCCACCGAGCCGACCGCGCTGACCACCCCGGAGGTGCCCAGCGACATCACGCAGTCACCCTCGGCGGCGCCCAAACCCAGTGCCGCGGCGGCATTGTCACCCGCACCGGGCCCCAGCACCGCCCCGGCCGGGGTCTGCCCCGCCGAACCGTTCGGCGTGAGCACCCGGGGCAGGTGCGGGCTGCGGCCACGCAGCGCCAACTCGAGCAGTTCGGTGTCGTAGCGATCGGTGGCCGCGGAGAAGTAGCCGGTTCCGCTGGCGTCGCTGCGGTCGGTGCACAGATCCGCGAGATCGGTCGAACCGCTCAGTCGCCACGTCAGCCAGTCATGCGGCAGGCACACCGCGGCCGTGGCGTCCGCGTGCTCCGGTTCGTGGTCGGCCAGCCACCGCAGCTTGGCCGCGGTGACCGCAGCGACCGGCACCACGCCGATCCGGTCGGCCCACGCGTCCTGGCCGCCGAGTTCGGCGATCAGATCGTCGGCGGCGCTGCTGGATCGGGTGTCGTTCCACAACAACGCATCTCGTACCACGCGCCCGTCGTCGCCCAGACACACCATGCCGTGCTGCTGCGCGCCCACCGCCACCGCCGCGACGTCGTCGAGACCACCCGCAGCCTCGACGGCCTGCTGCAGCGCCGCCCACCAGTGCTGCGGGTCGACCTCGGTGCCGTCCGGGTGCGGTGCGGCCGCCGTCCGGACCACCCGGCCGGTCTCGGCGTCGCAGACGACGACCTTGCAGGACTGCGTGGACGAATCGATTCCCGCAACAAGAGTCACGGCACCGAACCTACCCGCCGACACCGCCGGGCTGCCAGAATCAGGTGTGCACTCCAACCCCGACCCCGGCAGGCACTGGGACGGCCACCGCGGGGAGACCGAAGCCCAACGGCTGGATCGCAATTGGAGCAGCCTGCTGCAGGAGTTGCGTGTCGCGCAGACCGGTGTCCAGCTGCTCACCGGCTTCCTGCTGATCCTGCCGTTCTCCACACACTTCGAGGACCTCGACGCGGCCATGCGCGGGGTCTACCTCGTCACCGTGGTGTGCTCGATCGGCGCCACGATCCTGCTGATCGCCCCGGTGAGCATGCACCGGATCCTGTTCCGCCGCCGGCGGATGAAGACGCTGGTGCACCGGGCGAACATCTACGCGATCGCCGGATCGGCCCTGCTGGCTGCCGCGCTGGCCGGGGTGGCCACGATCATCTTCGACTCGGTGGCCGGCCGGACGGCGGCGTGGATCGCGGGGCCCGTCGCGCTGGTGGCGCTGGCGGTGTTCTGGTTTCTGCTGCCGCTGCGCCAGCGCGGGGCCCGCGACGAATATTGACGCCGGGCTGTTTGCGACGCGGGCGGTCAGGGAACACCCCTGCCATGTTGATCCGTCGAATCGCGCGTCCAATGTTGTCAGCGGCGTTTATCGCCCGAGGCGTGGAGGCGTTGGCCAGTCCCAAACCGGCGGCCGACGCGGCGCGCCCCGCACTCGACGGGCTGAGCAAGCTCCCCGACCCGGTCGGCGCGAAGGTGCCCGCCAACGCGGAGACCGTCGCCCGCGCGACCGCGGCCGTGCAGATCGGCGGTGGCCTGCTGTTGGCCAGCGGCAAACTGCCCCGGTTGGCGTCGGCCGCGCTGGCGCTCAGCGTGGTGCCCGGCAGCCTCGGCGCGCACACGTTCTGGCAGGAGACCGATCCGCAGCGTAAGGCCGACGAGCGTCGCGCCTTCCTCACCGACATCAGCCTCATCGGCGGCCTGATCATCGCCGCGGTCGACACCGAGGGCAAACCCTCGCTGGGCTGGCGCGGGCGCCGCGCGGCGACCAAGGTGTCCGGCGCGGTGTCGGGTGCCGTCACCGCGGCACTGCCCGCGGGCGCCGCCGCGGGCGGTGCGGTCACCGACAGCGCGCTCGCCGAGAAGGTGGCCCACGGTCTGCAGGTCGGCGCCGAACGCGGCCGCGAACTCGCCCATGTGGCCCGCGAGCACGGTGCCGAGATCGCCGAGGTGGCGCGTGAACGCGCCCCGGAGATCGCCGAACTGGCCCGTCGACGTGGCGCCGAGATCGCCGAGGTGGCACGCGAGCGCGGGCCTGAGATCGCCGAGCTCGCCCGCAGGCGGGGCGCGGAGATCGCCGAGGTCGCGCGTGAACGCGCCCCCGAGGTCGCCGAGACGGTGCGCAAGCAGGCCGAGCTCACCCGGAGGCAGGCCAGGCGCCAGCAGCGCAAGCTGAGCTGAAACCCGGGATCCGGTCACCGACAACCTGTCGAGCATCTGGGTGACGGGCTTGTTCACCGGCCTGCTCACCTTCGTGTACTTCTTCGTACTCGAGACCACGACCGGCTCGACGCTGGGCAAGAAGCTGCTGGGGCTGCGGGTCGTCGGCCCGGGTGGGGTGGCCAAGCCGACGGCCGCACAGGCGGCGATCCGCAACTCCTGGACGCTGCTGCCGATCATCCCCTTCGTCGGCGGTCTGCTCGGCATCATCGCCATCTTCATCATCGGGGTGACCATCAGCGGCAGCGCCACCAAGCAGGGCAAGCACGATCAGCTCGCCGGCGGCACGCTGGTCGTCAAGGGCTGACAACCGCCCCCAGACCCAGGCCCGAAACCCCCTGCGCTAGAACACGAACCAGAGCACCAGGCTGAGCGCGAAGACGCTCAGCCCCAGGGTGGTCTCCATGACCGTCCACGTCTTCAGGGTGGTCTTGACGTCCATCCCGAAGAAGCGGCTGACCAGCCAGAAGCCCGAGTCGTTGACGTGCGAGAGCACGGTCGAGCCGGCCGCGATCGCCATCACCAGCAGCGTCAGGTGGAAGCTGCCCAGCGCCGCGTCCGCGGCGGCGGCGCTGATCAGGCCGGCGGTGGTGGTCAGCGCGACCGTCGCCGAGCCCTGTGCCACCCGCAGCACGGTGGCGATCAGGAACGCCTGCACGATCAGCGACATGCCCAGCCCCGACAGCGAATCCGACAGCGCGGAGCCGATACCGCTGAGCCGCAGCACACCGCCGAACATGCCGCCGGCGCCGGTGATCAGGATGACCGAGCAGATCGGGCCCAGCGCCTTGTCGAAGATGGTGCTGACGTCGTCCATCGTGTGACCGCGGCGCACGCCCAGGACGAGCGCCGCGACGATCACCGTGATCAGCAGCGCGACGCTGGTGTTGCCCAGCAGCTTGAGGTAGTTGGCCCAGGTGGCATCCTCGGCGAGGATGCCGGCCGTCATCAGCGTGCTGAGCACGGTGTTGAAGCTGATCAGCACGAACGGCAGCAGCAGCACGGCCAGCACGGTGCCGAACGCGGGCGCGGTACGGGTGGCGGTGGCTCCCCCACCTGCGGTGGCTCCCCCGGCGCTCCCGTCGTCGGCCCGGTCCTGGCCGCCGTTCATCTCGCCGAACAGCGCGGTGGGGACGTCGATGTGCACCCGGCGGCCGATCACCCGCGACACCAGCAGCACACCGACGTACCACGCGACGACCGCTACCGGCGCCCCGACCAGCAGCGTCACCCCGACGCTGGCGTCCAGCGCCTCGGCGGCCGCGACCGGACCCGGATGCGGCGGCACCAGCGCGTGCATGGCCGCGAACGCACCGGCGGCCGGCAGGCCGTACAGCAGCAGTGAACCGCCGAAGCGGCGGGCGACGGTCATGATGATCGGCAGGAAGACCACCAGGCCGGCGTCGAAGAAGATCGGGAACCCGAACAGCAGGGCGGCCACGCCGAGTGCCAGCGGGGCCCGCTTCTCCCCGAACCGGCCGATCAGCGTGTCGGCCAGCACCTGGGCGCCGCCGGTGAGTTCCAGCAGTCGGCCCAGCATGACGCCGAACCCGACCAGCAGGGCGACCGAGCCCAGGGTGTTGGAGAAGCCGAAACTCAGCGCGTTGGGCACATCGCTGACCGGGATTCCTGCCGCCAACGCGGTGAGCACGCTGACCAGGACCAGCGCGACGAACGCGTGCAGCTTGACCTTCATGATCAGGAACAGCAGCAGCGCCACCGCGGCCGCCGCGATCAGCAGCAGGGTGGCGGTTCCGTACGCCGGGTCGATTGCTTCCATGTGACCTCCGAGGATCGGTCGCTATTGCCTTGCCGCGACGTAGGTTTCGATGATGGCGTCGATGCTGCGGTCCACGTCGATGGCGATGCCGTGCTCGTCGGGCTCCAGCGGTTCGAGCGTGTCGAACTGCGAGGCCAGCAGCGAGGCCGGCATGAAGTGCCCGGGTCGGCTGGCCTGACGGCGACCGATCACCTCCGGGGTGCCGCGCAGATGCAGGAACTCTGTTCCGGGACAGTGCTGACGGAGCTGGTCACGGTACCTGCGCTTGAGCGCCGAGCAGCTCATCACGCCGCCGTCGCCGCAGTGCTCGGCCAGCCACTCCCCGATCGCCTCCAACCACGGATAGCGGTCGTCGTCGTTGAGCGCCTCGCCCGCGGTCATCTTCGCGATGTTGGCCGGCGGGTGGAAGTCGTCGGCGTCGGCGAACGGAACCCGCAGCCGCTGCGCCAGGGCGGCGCCGACGGTCGACTTCCCGGACCCGGACACGCCCATGACGACGATCGGAGACGCCATCTCTTCCACCTACCCATCTGTGGCTGACATCACACAGCATGACTCAAACATCATATGATTTCAAGAAGGTCACCATTACATATGGTTTTTTATCGCCCAGCAAAGCTATGACAGGATGTGTCGGTGGCGTCTCCGACCAAAAGTGCGCTGCACGAGAGTCTGCTGACGGCGCTGGGCACCGCGATCGTGTCCGGGCGCTACCCCGCGGGTGAGGTCCTCACCCTCGACGGGATCTGCGCCGAGCACGGCCTGTCACGCAGCGTGGTCCGCGAGGTCGTCCGCGTGCTCGAGTCGATGGGCATGCTCGAGTCGCGCCGCCGCGTCGGCCTGACCGTGCAGCCCGCCACCGCCTGGAATGTGTTCGACCCCCGCGTGATTCGCTGGCGGTTGGAATCCGGGGACCGCGCCGCCCAACTCGTCTCGCTGTCGGAGCTGCGGCGCGGCTTCGAACCCGCCGCCGCCGCCCTGGCCGCCCGCCGGGCCACCCCCGACCAGTGCCGGGTGATGGCCGCCGCGGTCTCGGACATGGTGGTGCACGGGCGTACCGGCGCGCTGGAGGCGTATCTGGAGGCCGACAAGCTCTTTCACCGCACCCTGCTGGAGGCCAGCGGCAACGAGATGTTCCGCGCGCTCAACGGCGTCGTCGCCGAGGTGCTGGCCGGGCGCACGCACCACGGCATGATGCCCACCCGGCCCAACCCGGCCGCCATCGACCTGCACGACGAGGTCGCCCGCGCGATCCGCAACCGCGACGAGCAGGCCGCCGAACGCGCCATGCGCGCGATCATCGACGAGGCGACTTCGGCTGTGGCCGAGGACAATGCTGGTCGACCGACTCGCGGTGGTTAACTGCGAAAGGTGACCAGAGACCTCAACCTCGCCCGCCGGTTCTTCGACCGCTTCGAACCGGTGCACGCCGTCACCTACTTCTCGCCGGAGTCCCGCACCGCGCTCGATGAACTCGGATACCGGGGATTCTGGATGGGCTACTTCGCGGCCCGTTCGGCACCGTTCGGTGTGGTGCCGCCGCAGGTGGTGACCGCCACGTTCTACAACTTCACCCCGGAACGGGTGGCCAACTCACTGGCGGCCGCGTGGGAGGTCGCGCCGCCTGCCGAGGCGCTGCGGGTGCGGATGGAGTCCGCGGTCGCCGCGCTGCGCCGCTACGGCCTCGGCGACGACGATGTCCGCACCGCCGCCGACCTGGCGGAGAAGGCCGCCCGCAGTGCACCGCTGGACGGTCGTCCGCTGGCCGCCGCCAACGCCGCGCTGACCTGGCCCGACGAACCCCTGGCCCGGCTGTGGCACGCCACCACGCTGCTGCGCGAACAACGCGGCGACGGCCACATCGCGGTGCTGGTGTCACACGGGATCTCCGGGCGCGAGTGCAACCTGCTGCACGCCGCCGCGGGCCGGGTGCCCAAGGAGATGATCATGCGCAGCCGCGACTATGACGACGAGCAGTGGCGCTTCTACCAGGACCGGCTCGCCGAGCGCGGACTGCTCGACGGCGACGAGCTCACCGGCGCGGGCCGGGAGCTCAAACAGCGCATCGAGGACGAGACCGACCGGCTGGCGCTCAGTGCGCTCGACGCGCTGGACGACGCCGAGGTCGAGGCGCTGTTCCGGGCGCTGACGCCGATCACCCGCACCGTGGTCGCCGCCGGCGACCTGCCCACCGCCACCCCGATGGGTCTGAGCCGCGACGACCTCGACGACGACAGCGCCCACCTGTAGCCCCATCAACATCAATGCGCGAGCGTGCGCGTCTGAACACGACACGCCGCGGAATTTCCTGCATTTGCGCACGTTCGCGGCAGGCTGTGGGGCGTGATGGTGCTCAAGTCGGCCCTGTTGTTCGTGTTGGCCGCCGTCCTCGAGATCGGCGGCGCCTGGCTGGTGTGGCAGGGCGTGCGCGAGCACCGCGGCTGGTTATGGGTCGGGGCGGGCGTCATGGCGCTGGGCGCCTACGGTTTCGTCGCGGCCTTCCAGCCCGACGCGCACTTCGGCCGCGTGCTGGCGGCCTACGGCGGCGTGTTCATCGCCGGCTCGCTGGTGTGGGGCATGGTCGCCGACGGCTTCCGGCCCGACCGCTGGGACATCGCGGGCGCGGCCATCTGCCTGCTCGGCGTCGGGCTCATCATGTACGCGCCCCGCTGAGCCGCTGGCGAGCGTGCGCAAATGCCGGGAATTCCGCGGCGTGTCGTGTACAAACACGCACGCTCGCGGACAGGGGGAAGGTCAGGTCTGGTTACGGTTCCATTCGACCCAGCCGGCGCCGTCGCGTCCGTCGGCCGTCGTGACCGTCACCCAGGCGCGCGGGAACTGGCTGATCCGGCCGTCCCGCGAGCGCAGCAGCACCGGGGCGTGGCCCACCGCGTCGACGGTCGCGACCACGTCACCGAGCGTGATCGTCGTCTGAACCGGTAATCCATTGTCGGCGAACGTCTCCTGCGCGCTCACCGTCGGCAGCTCGATCAGCGGCACTCCCGGCGGCTGGATGTAGCCGACGCCCATCGGCGGCACGCCGGGGATACGCAGGTCGACGCCGTGCAGACGGGTGCCGTCGTCGAGATGCAGTGCGCTCCACACCCATTCCATCGACCACCAGTCGCGCACACCCCAGGAGTGGTCACGCTGGCCCGGCACGTCGGTGAAGGAGAACTCGCGGCCGTCGACGGTCACGGTGCCCGACACCGTGCACGGGATCTCGTAGCGCGAGGCGATCCGGTACAGGTACGGCACACCGACCGTCATCCACACCATGTCGATCGTCATGTCGACCGGCCTGCCGGTCTCGTCGCGCAGCAGGGCCGCCGGGTCGTCGTAGGCCTGCCCGCGCCCGCGCATGGTCACCCGGTAGGTGCGCAGCGGTTCGGTCGCGTCCATCGACAGCTCGATGGCCTGGGTGCCCTCGAAGTCGTTGAGCGCGTAGGTCGGAATGTCGGGCCCGCACACCAGCCCGTTCACCCATGTGGTGCCCAGGTTCGGGTACTGGCCGAGCCGCACCCAGCCGCCGACCTTCTGCTGCGGGTCGACGAAGTCGACGTACCAACTTTCGTTCCAGAGCTCCTCGTCGCCGGCCGGATGGGAACCCTCGTCCTCGGCGGCCGGCGTGAGCGGTTCTGCCACCGACGGTTCGGGCAGGATCGCGAGCGCGTCGACGTCGAGCACGTGCTGACAGTGCCGTCGCAGCATGGTCATGAACATCTCGTCGCCGCGCTCGGTCTGCTCGACGAGCATTGACGACACCACCGCCATCACCACCCCGAAGAAGCTCTGCCTGCGCACCCCCTCGCGCACGTCGTCGAGGCTCAGCGGCGAGTCCGGGCCCAGCGCGCGGTGATACGACTCCAGCAGCGCCGCATAGTGTTCGCGGCGCGCCTCCGACGGCAGCGCGCAGCCCAGGAAGTACGCGACATCGGTCAGCGCCGGACCCCAGGTGACCGTCTGCCAGTCCACCACCGTCAGCGCACGGTCGGCACCCTCCTGGCCGAAAAGCATGTTGTCCAGCCGGTAGTCGCCGTGCACCAGACCCTTGATCCGGTCGTCGGCGGCCTCGGCGGCCAGGTACTCGTCGAACACCGGGAGCAGGCGTTCGCACACCAGGCGGTGCTCGGGGGCGATCTGGTCGCGGTAGCGCTCGACGAAACCCGCGTACAGCTGGCCGAGCAGGGCCTGGTTGATCGGCGCCTCCCGGTTGAGCCAGTCGGCCGCCGCCGCCTCGGGATCGCCCAGCAGCGGACCGTGCACCCGGCCCAGTTCGGCCAGCGCCAGCATCGCGTTTTCGACTGTGGTTCCGCGGATCTCGTCGCCGACGACGGCCGGTGCGGCGTCGCCGAGCAGCAGGTGGAAGGCGCCGGACTCGCCGTCGAACGCCGCCGAGTGGCACGGGGCGACCGGACCGCTGATGCGCGGCGCCACGTCGGTGTAGAAGCGCACCTCGCGTTCGTAGAGGCCCAGTGCCAGGCCGGTCTGCCTGCTGGCCGGATCGGTCGCGGCGACCTTGAGCACCACCGACGCCGGCCCCGAACTCCCGTCGGCGTAGCGCAGGGTCAGCCGGTAGCAGTCGCTCATCTGGCCGGTCCCGATGCGCTCGTGGGAGAACTCCGCGACCTCGGATCCGAGCACCGAGCTCAACCACTCGACGGTCAGATCAGCGGGACCCTCGACGACGCTGGTGGTGTGCACCAGTCACCTCCTTGTGACTCGAATGTGCCCCGAATCTACCGATCCCGGTGTGACCTCCGACACGGGGGTGAGCCACCAGGTGGGACAGTCACATTCAGCCCGCGGCCAGCGTGAAGCTCTGCCAGACCTCGCGGCGCGGCCCGTCGGGGTCGTACTCGACGCGCGGGCGGCGGTCGAACACCCGCACGGCGCGCTGCGCACTGGTGTACGCGGGCCAGTCCGCGCCGGGCACCCCGGTACGCGCGAACTCGCGCCACCGACCCTGGATGTCGTCGCTGACCCGCAGCGCGTCGCGCCGGTCCCCCACCGCGGTGAGCAGTCGGCCGACACCGCTGCGGTACACGTCGAACACCGCCAGCAGCTCGGTGGCGTGGGTGGCCCCCAGACCGGACCAGTGCAGCGTCTTGGGTGCGTAGTCGAAGCGGTACAGGTAGGTCGGGGCGTGCGTGCTGTGCGCCTCGGCGATCTGCCACGCCGCCGCCCCGAACGCGAAGTCGCCGCCGAACTGCATACAGGCCCGCTGGTTCGGGTAGCCCGGGTATGCCGCCCGGATCCGTTCGCGCACTTCGGGTTCGGCGTCGGCGAGCAGTCGCTCGATCATGGGCTCGTTCATCGGCAGCAGCTTGAGCCAGCGCCCGAACAGCCGGGCCTCCTCCGCGTTGGTGCCGACGATCAACGGCACCGGGTGTGCGTGTCCGGTGCGCATCGCCTCGACCGGGTCGAGCGGCAGATAGTCGGTGCCGGCGGTCGGCCCGGCGGCGAACGCGCCGAGCATCTCACGCTGACCCTGACGGATCAGCTTCTCGAAGGCGACCACCAGATCGGCGGGCCGGGCGGCCATGATCGCGTCGGCGGCGGTGTCCTCGTCGGCGCCCAGCAGTTCGGCGAACCGTGCCGCGTACTGACGCGCCGTCTCCTTGGTACGCACCATGCCAGCCGCCGGGCTCTCCGAGATCGCATGTGCGAAAAGACCTTTGGCGGCGGGAACAGCGAGCAACGTGGCGACGGCGTGTGCACCGGCGCTCTCCCCGAAGATCGTGACGTTGTCGGGGTCGCCGCCGAACACCGCGATGTTGTCGCGGACCCACTGCAACGCCATCACCAGGTCACGCAGATACAGGTTGTCCTCGAAGGTGTGCCGCTGCGTGGACAGCGACGACAGGTCCAGACACCCCAGCGCGCCGAGCCGGTAGTTCACCGACACGTACACACAGCCGTTGCGGGCCAGCGAGGCGCCGTCGTAGATCGGGGTGGCCGAGCTGCCCATGAAGTAGCCGCCGCCGTGGATGAACACCATCACCGGCAGCGGCGCCTGCGGCGGCTGCTCGGGGGCGACGACGTTGAGCGTCAGGCAGTCCTCGCTCATCGGCTGGAACCTGCCGGGGCCGATGAGGGTGTACATCCGTTGCTGCGGTGCGCAGTTGCCGTGGCCGTGGCAGTAACGCACCCCGCGCCAGGGCCGCACCGGCTCGGGTGCGCGCAACCGCAGGGCGCCCACCGGCGGGCGGGCGTACGGGATGGCACGGAACCGGTTCACGCCGTCACGGGTGAACCCCTCGATCGTGCCGGACGCGATCGTTGCGCGGACGGTGTGCTCGTGCATCACACGACGGTAACGAATCGCCGGGCGCCGCGCCTGACCTGCGGGGGCGTGTCCGCCCAGTAGCCTGGCCGGTATGCGAATGGCTGTGCTGATCGCGACTGTGCTGGTTGCCGGATGTTCGACCACCACGGCCGGACAACCGATGCGGATCGAGCCGATCCCGCCGGCGAGCAGCAAGGGCGGTACCTCGACATCGCCCACCGCCGAACCGACCACGCCGCCGGAGCCGGGCGCCCCGGTGGCCGACGTGATCGCGTGGATCCATGCCGGTGAGCCCATCGACGTCGAGCAGTTCCGCCAGGCCACCCGCGAGGGTGAGGTGACTCAGCTCGGCGACGACGTAGCGTTCACCACCCCGTCGGGCAAGACGACCTGCATGACCGACAGCCAGTACAGCGGCGGCGCGCTGGCCTGCCTGGTCGACCTGGTGAACCCGCCGCCGCGGCCCGAGGACGCCGTCGGTGAATGGAAGGGCGGCTGGGTCGACTACGACGGGCCGACCGTCTCCGTCGGTTCCATCCACGGCGATCCGGGCCGGTTCACCGCCGGTCAGGGCCCGGAATTGCCGTACGGACAGCTGCTGGCGTTCGGCGACTACGGCTGCCGCGCCGACACCGCCGGACTGTTCTGCGCCAACTACGCCAACCAGACCGCGGTGAAGTTCTCCGACGCCGGGATCGAACCGTTCGGCTGCCTGCAGCAGGTCGACGCGCCGCCGCTGATCGGCGAGTTCTACACCTGCTGAGCGAGCACGCCGGGGATCCAGGCCGGAATCAGGCCACGCCCTTGCGTTTGAGCAGCGGCAGCACACCCTCGGCGAACCAGTAGGCCTCCTCCAGGTGGGGGTAGCCCGACAGGATGAACTCGTCGAAGCCCAGCGAGTGGTACTCGATGATGAGGTTGGCGGCCTCCTCGTGGCTGCCCACCAGCGCGGTGCCGGCGCCGCCGCGCACCAGCCCGACACCCGCCCACAGGTTCGGGTAGATCTCGAGCTGATCGGTGCGCCCGCCGTGCAGCGCGGTCATCCGCCGCTGCCCTTCGGACTCCGACTTGGCGTGCAGCGCTGTGGCTTTGGCGATCTGTTCGGGTGAGAGCCCGGCCACCAGTTCATCGGCGACCGCCCACGCCGCGGCCGAGGTGTCGCGGCTGATGGTGTGCAGCCGGATCCCGAACCGCACGGTGCGGCCGCGGGCCTCGGCCAGCGCGCGCACCCGGGCGATCTTGGCCGCCGCCTCCTGCGGCGGCTCACCCCAGGTGAGGTAGACGTCGACGTGCTCGGCGGCCACCGGCAGCGCGACCTCCGACGATCCGCCGAAGTAGATGCCCGGCAGCGGATCCGGCGGCTCGGACACCCGCGCGTCGGCGACCTTGTAGTAGTCGCCCTCGAAGGTCACCGACTCCTGCGCCCAGATCGACTTCACGATGTGCAGGAACTCGCTGGTACGCGCGTACCGTTCGTCGTGGTCCAGCCAGTCGCCGAAGCGGCGCTGTTCGAGATTGTCGCCGCCGGTGACGATGTTGAGCAGCAGTCGGCCCTCGGAGAACCGCTGCAGCGTGGCGGCCTGCTGGGCGGCCAGCGTCGGCGGGGTCAGCCCCGGCCGGAACGCGACGAGGAACTTCAGCCGCTCGGTCTCGGCCAGCAACGCCGACGCGGTCAGCCACGCGTCCTCGCACCACGTGCCCGTCGGGGTGAGCACCCCCTCGTAGCCGAGCCGGTCGGCGGCGCGGGCCACCTCCGCCAGGTAGCGGCGGGTCGGCGGCCGGTAGTTCGGTGGCACCGACTGCTGCGACGACGCGTGCGAGGAGCCGACGATCGAGCGGCTGTCCCCGCTGGTGGGCAGGAACCAGAAGAACTTCGCGGGGTTATCGGCAGGCGCGGTCGTCACGGTGATACGACGCTACGGACCGGTGCGCACCGGCAGAAGGGTTCTGTTCGCGATGATTCTGGCTAACTGTCCCCGGCGCAGGCTAATTCAGCCGGAAACCGCCCGTGACCCGCACCGGCGTCACATCGCGGCCGTTGATCTTCGAGCTCATCCTGCCGTCGGCCAACCGTGCGATCTGCTCGGCCTGCTGCAACTGCCGCTTGTTGCGCACCTGGGCGCGGAACTGCAGATCGTTGAGCTGCTGCAGCTCGGCCTGCTCGAAGTCGCGGCCGCTGATTCCGTTGAGCTGCACGCCGATTGCCGATCCGTCGGGCCGGACCAGCCACGTCGCCCGCGCACCGTCGGCGTCGGCGGTGTAGATGCCGGCGTCACCGGAGACCGGGGCCGCGGTGAACGGATAGCTGACACCGTTCATGGTGACGTCGCCGGTGATCTCGTCGCCGTCGAGTCGCGCGGTCAGCGTGTCGCGGAACCGCGACGTGATGTCGATCCTGCCGTCGGTCTCGTCGCCGAAGAACCAGGCCTCGTCGTCGGTGCCGTTGCACGCGTACGCGGCGACCCGACCGTCGGCGAGCGCGATGCCGATCGTCATCGTCTTCCCGTCGAACGCCTTCATGTCGGCGATGAACTCCGCCGACTGCGGGACGTCCGGGGCGATGGGAGCCTGCGGCGCCGCGGCGTCGTCGCCGCAGGCCGACAGCGCCGCTATCGCGGCCAGCGCGACGAGCCCGCGGCGCAGGAAGCGGAGGTGCGTCCTCATGGGTGTGCCTTTCGGTGATCGGTATCGGTCACCGGGGACGACGAACCAGCAGGCCCGGAGGTTCAACGAACGAAGATTTACCGCCAGCCGTCGGCGGCCTTGGCGGCGCGCAGCAGCTCGTCGCACAGCGTGCGCAGCTCGTCGGCGGTGGCGCCCTCCTCCACGGCGGTGGCCACGTCCTCGGCCGCGCACCGCACCTGATACACCCGGTCGGCCAGCTGAGCGGCCTCGTCGGCGCTGAGCACCACCGCGTCGGCGGGCAGTGAGGTGCCCTTGATCAGGGAGCGCTGCTCGTAGGCGCGCTGACGGCAGGACTGCCGGCAGTACTGGCGGCGTCGGCCCAACCCGGCGTCGGCGACCTCACGGCCGCACCAGCGACAGGACTGAGGACGGAGTCGGCGTGCCACAGGGCAGACTGTAAACCGATTGCCCAGGTATTCCCGGTATCATCGAACGTCGAGTCGGGAACTGTGCGGCATTCTGCTGCGTTCTTATTCCAGACCAATTTGCGCTGATCAAGGAGTGTTGACGATGGCTGATCGTGTCCTGAGGGGAAGTCGCCTCGGAGCCGTGAGCTACGAGACCGACCGTAACCACGACCTGGCGCCGCGTCAGATCGCGCGTTACCGCACGGAGAACGGCGAGGAATTCGAGGTTCCGTTCGCCGACGATGCGGAGATCCCCCACACCTGGCTCTGCCGCAACGGCCTGGAGGGCACCCTGATCGAGGGTGACGCCCCGGAGCCGAAGAAGGTCAAGCCGCCGCGCACCCACTGGGACATGCTGCTGGAGCGCCGCTCCATCGAGGAGCTCGAGGAGCTGCTCAAGGAGCGTCTCGAGTTGCTGCGCGCCAAGCGCCGCGGCGCAGGCAGCTGACGCCGCGGCCGGCCGCTCAGCGGCTGAACGTCAGCCGCTGAGTCCCACGCCGCGGGCGCGGTCGATGCGCCCGCGGATCCCCCACTCGGCGACCTTGACCATCGCCTCGCGGATGTTGGATCCGCTCATCTTCGACTGGCCGAACTCGCGTTCGGTGAACGTGATCGGCACCTCGACGACCTGGAAGCCGTTGTTGATCGAGCGCCAGGTCAGGTCGATCTGGAAGCAGTAGCCCTTCGAGTCGACCGCATCCAGGTCGATCTTCTCCAGCACCTCCCGGCGGTACGCCCGGTACCCGGCGGTGATGTCGTGGATGTCGACGCCCAGCAGGATGCGGGAGTAGCCGTTGGCGGTGCGCGACAGCACCAGCCGCCGGCGCGGCCAGTTGCGCACCTCGCCGCCGGGCACGTAGCGCGACCCGATCACCACGTCGGCGCCCTCGTCGATCTTGTCGAGCAGCCGGTACAGCTGCTCGGGCGGATGGCTGCCGTCGGCGTCCATCTCCACCAGCACGTTGTACTCGCGGCCCAGACCCCACGCGAACCCGGCGAGATAGGCCGCGCCCAGACCGCCCTTGGCGGTGCGGTGCATGACGTGGATCCGGTCGGGGTCCTCGAGCGCGAGCTGGTCGGCCAGGTCGCCGGTGCCGTCGGGACTGTTGTCGTCGACGATCAGGATGTGCACATCGGGGCGCGCCTTCTGGACGCGTCCGACGATCAGCGGCAGGTTCTCCCGCTCGTTGAAGGTGGGGATGATGACCAGCGTGCGCTGGCTTGGGCGTTCCCCCGGGCCCTGGCCCGTCGTCATGTGGCTCCTCTATCTTTGTTGTCCCGATTCGCTCGGCGACGCACAAAGCCTCCATTGTGCAGTATCGCGGCGATCACACTGCCCAGACCGACAGCGATCAGCAGCCCCTCGATCAGCGGGCCGAACCGCGTCGCCACGGTGAGCTGGGTCTTCAGCCGCACCGCGGTGTCCAGATAGGCCGGCTCGAAGAACGCGGTGCGGACCAGCTCGCGACCGTCGGGGGCGATGACCGCGCTGATCCCGGTGGTGCCGGCCACCACCACGTAGCGGTCGTGCTCGACGGCCCGCAGCCGCGCGAACGCCAACTGCTGCTCGCTCATCGCCTCGGTGAACGTCGCGTTGTTCGACGGCACCGCCAGCAGCTGCGCCCCGTTGCGCACCGCCTCGCGGGGCGCCCGGTCGAAGATCACCTCCCAGCACGTGGCGACCCCGACCGGGACACCGGCGGCGCGCACCACCCCGGTGCCGTCACCGGGCACGAAGTAGCCGGCACGGTCGGCGTACTCGGAGAACCGGCGGAAGAACGACCGCCACGGCAGATACTCGCCGAACGGCTGCACGATCTGCTTGTCGTGGCGCTCCCCCGGCCCGTCCTTCGGGTTCCAGACGATCACCGAGTTCGTCGCGGCCGGGTTGCCGGGATCATCGGGGTCCACCGCGACGACGCCGCCGACGAGGATCGGCGCGCGGATCGCGTCGGCGGCGCGGGAGATCAGGTCGCGGGCGTCGGGATTGGCCAGCGGGTCGATGTCGGCGGAGTTCTCCGGCCAGATGACCAGCATCGGCTGCGGCGCCCGGCCGGCGCGGACGTCGTCGGCCAGCCGCATCGTCTCGTCGACGTGGTTGTCGAGCACCGCGCGCCGCTGGGCGTTGAAGTCCAGGCCCAGCCGCGGCACGTTGCCCTGCACCACTGCCACCGTGACCGGCTGCTCGTCGCCGGCGCCGAGGCCGGAATGACGCACGTTCGGCCACGTCAGCGCCACCGCGAGCAGCACCGCCGCCACACACACCCCGGGCACCACCACCGCGGGCGGAGCGCCGGCGTCGGCGGCAGCGCGGCGGAAGTAGGCGATCACCTCGAAGACCAGCGCCCCGACACCGAACCCGACGAGCACCACCGCGAACGACAGCAGCGGCGCCCCGCCGAGCTGGGCGATCGACCGCAGCGGGCTCTCGGTCTGGCCGTAGGCCACCACCCCCCACGGGAAGCCGCCGAACGGCACCGTCGACTTCAGCCACTCCTGGGCGGTCCACAGCCCGGCGAACCACAGTGGCCAGCCGGGCAGCGTGCGCACGACGACGGCGGCCAACCCGAACAGAGCCGGGAACAGCGCCTGCACCAGGGCCAGCCCGATCCACGGCACCGGCCCGACGAACGTGCCGACCCACGGCAGCAGCGGCAGGTAGAACGCCGCGCCGAAGAGGTAGCCGTAGCCGAACCCGCCCCACCGGGTGGTGGTGTCACGGGTGAGCACCCAGGCCAGCAGCGCGAACGCCGCGAACGCCAGATACCACCAGCCGAACGGCGGGAAGCTCAGACACAACAGCAGCCCGGCGCCGATCGCGGCGCCCAGCCGCGGCAACCGGTCGACCACCGCACGCCCGAACCGCCGTATCCGGGACCGCTCAACCATGGATCACGTGACCCCGGTGCACCGTCTGCCGGCAGCGCGGCGACGGTCCGTCCAGCGCGGGCAGCGCGGGCACCCGCGAACGCTGATCGGTGGACCACCGCTGCACCGCGTCGGCGGGCGCGCTGACCTCGAACTCGTCGGCCTCCCACACCGCGTACGACGCGGGCGCACCCGGAACCAGGGTGCCGGTCACCCCGTCGCGCACCCCGGCGGCCCGCCAGGCACCCCGCGTCAGCGCGGTGAACGCCGCCCGCGCGGAGATCGCACTGCCCGGCGTCTGGTGCCGGGTGGCCGCGCGGACGGTCTGCCACGGATCCAGTCCCGTGACCGGGCTGTCCGAACCGAAGGCGAGAGGCACGCCTCGGGATGCTAACAACGCGAACGGATTCAACGACCTGGCCCGGTCGGCGCCCAGCCGCTGGGCGTACATCCCGCTCTCGCCGCCCCACAGCGCGTCGAAGTTCGGCTGCATGCTGGCGAACACCCCCCAGGCGCCGAGCCGCTGCGCCTGCTCCTCGGTGACCATCTCCAGGTGTTCGAGCCGGTGCCCGCACCGCGCCACCGCGGGGGCGCCGAACCGCTCGACGACGGTTTCCAGCGCGTCGACGACCGCGCTGACCGCGGCGTCGCCGATGACGTGGAACCCGGCGGGGATGCCGGCCTCGGTGCAGGCGTGCAGGTGCGCGGTGATCGCGTCGCGGTCGAGGTAGGTGTTGCCGACGCAGTCGGGGGCGTCGGCGTAGGGCTGGTGCAGCCAGGCGGTGCGCGACCCGAGGGCACCGTCGACGTACAGGTCGCCGGCCAGCCCCGCGGCCCCGGTGCGGTCGATCAGCGCGACGGCCTCCTGCGCGGAGCCGACCGCCTGACCCCAGTAGCCGGTGATCTCCACGCCGTGGTCCAGGCCGCGGATCTCGTCCCAGTCGTCGAGGCCGCCGATCTCGGGGCCGGCGCACTCGTGGACGGCCACGATCCCGAGCGCCGCGGCGGTGTCCAGCGCGGTGGTGCGGGCGTGCCGGCGCTGGGCGGGGGTGAGCCGGGCGCGGGCCTCGGCGCGCACCCGGTGGTGGGCGTCGGCGGTCAGCGGCCGCTGCGGGTGGTAGCCGGCGGCGTCGGACAGTCCGGTGCACAGCCGGCGCAGCGCGGTCGAGGCCGCCGCGGAGTGCACGTCGACGCGGGCCAGGTAGACGGGCCGGTCACCGACCGTGGCGTCCAGGTCCGCGGTGCTCGGCGGGGTGCCCTCCGGCCACTGCGTCTCATCCCAGCCGTGCCCCCAGATCGGGCCGTCGGGACGCTCGCGGGCGTAGTCGGCCAGCAGTCGCAGACAGTCCCGCAGCGAACGCGCGGGCCGCAGGTCCAGCCCGGTCAGGCTCAGTCCGGTGGCGGTGAGGTGGACGTGGCAGTCGACGAACGCGGGTGCGACGAACGCCCCCTCGAGGTCGACGACCTCGGCGTCCGGGTACTGCGCGCGGCCCACGTCGTCGCTGCCGAGCCACACGATGATCCCGTCGCGCACCGCGAGCGCGGTCGCGTCGGGCATGGCGGGGCTGTACACCCGCCCGTTGAGCAGAAGGGTGGTCACCTACGGGAGGTTCTCATGTCGCGCCGACGGTCCCGGCGACCGCTCCACCGCGGGCTGTGCGAGATCGATCACGTCGACGACCTCCCCGTCGATGTAGTCGGGGCGTCCCGCGGTTCTCGCCGCGCCCGATGTCACCCAGCCGGCCGCGGTGATCAGCGGCATCCGCCGCGCCGCCAGCACGGTCAGCAGCGGGCGCGCCGCAGCGCGGGTCGGCGGGACCAGCAGCAGCGCGCCGAGCAGCGAGGTCGCCAGGCCCGGGATCGCGACCAGCACGGTGCCGAGCGCGACCAGGACGCTGTCAGCGGCGGCGCCCTGCACATCGGCGGCGGTCAGGCCGCTGCGCAGCCGGACCAGCTGCCTGCGCAGTTGCGAGCCGGCCAGCACCAGGCCCAGGAAGAAGGTCGCGACGAGGATCAGCAGCGTCCAGCCGATCCCGATCGTCGCGGCCAGTGCCACCATCACCGCGATCTCGAGGATCACGTAGAGCAGGAACAGCCGCTTCGCCATACGCGCTCAACGTACGGGCGGTGCCCGCCGGTTCCGCCGGTGGGTGTGACGCCGGTCAGGCCGGTTTGATCTCCAACGTCACGTTCTTCTGCATGCCGCCGCGCAGCTTCGAGAACAGGCAGAACACCTTGCCGAACAGGCCGTAGCGCTTGCCGAGGCCGGCGTAGGTCTTGGCGTTCTCCGACTTGCCCAGGACGGCGGCGACCGCCTCGGCGGCCTCACCCTTGACGTTGCCGCGCATGTCGCACGGCGCGATGGTCACCCGCGGGGTGTTGCGGATCCGCTTGACCTTCCACGACGTCTCCTGGGTGATGACCAGCAGCCGGTCGCCGTCGGGAACCGCCCACACCGGCGTCGGCTTGGGCGTGCCGTCCTTGGTGAAGGTGGTCAGCAGGATGTAGTCGGACTTCGCGACATCGTCGAACGTGGCGGCCATGCCACGAACTTAGCGTGGCTCAGCCCTCGAGCTCGCCCTCTGTCTCCAGCAGCACCTGGCGCAGCCCATCGATCGTGGCGGGCTCCGGCGCCGCCCACATCCCGCGTTCGGCGGCCTCCAGCAGACGTTCGGCCATCCCGTGCAGCGCCCACGGGTTCGACTCGGCCATGAACTTGCGGTTCTCGTCGTCGAGGACGTACTCGTGCGACAGCCGCTCGTACATCCAGTCGGCCATCACGCCGGCGGTGGCGTCGTAGCCGAACAGGTAGTCGACGGTGGCGGCCATCTCGAAGGCGCCCTTGTAGCCGTGCCTGCGCATCGCGTTGATCCAGCGCGGATTGACGACGCGGGCCCGGAACACCCGGGTGGTCTCCTCGCTCAGCGTGCGGGTGCGCACCGCGTCGGGACGGGTGTTGTCGCCGATGTAGGCGACCGGGTCCTTACCGGTCAGCGCCCGCACCGTGGCGATCATGCCGCCGTGATACTGGAAGTAGTCGTCGGAGTCGGCGATGTCGTGTTCGCGGGTGTCGGTGTTCTTGGCCGCCACCACGATTCGGCGGTACTGGCGGCTCATGTCGTCGCTGGCGGCGGCCCCGTTCAAGCCGCGGCCGTACGCGAAACCGCCCCACGCGGTGTACACCTGCGCCAGGTCGGCGTCGTCACGCCAGTTGCGGCTGTCGATCAGCTGCAGCAGCCCGGCGCCGTAGGTGCCCGGCTTGGAGCCGAAGATCCGCATGGTGGCGCGCCGCTGGTCGCCGTGTTCGGCCAGATCGGCGCGGGCGTGGGCGCGTACGAAGTTGTCGTCGTCGCTCTCCTCGAGGCCGGCCACCAGTTGCACCGCGTCGTCGAGCATCGCCACCACGTGCGGGAACGCGTCGCGGAAGAAGCCGGAGATGCGCACGGTGACGTCGATGCGCGGCCTGCCGAGCTCGTCGAGCGGGATCGGCTCGAGGTCCACCACACGCCGCGACGCCTCGTCCCAGATCGGCCGGACACCCAGCAGCGCAAGCACTTCGGCGATGTCGTCACCGGAGGTGCGCATCGCCGACGTGCCCCACACCGACAGCCCGACCGAACGCGGCCAGTCGCCGTGGTCCTCCCGGTACCGGGCCAGCAGCGAATCCGCCATCGCCACCCCGGTTTCCCACGCCAGCCGGGACGGCACCGCCTTCGGGTCCACGGAGTAGAAGTTGCGGCCCGTCGGCAGCACGTTCACCAGACCGCGCAGCGGTGACCCCGACGGGCCCGACGCGATGAACCGGCCGTCGAGCGCCCGCAGGATCTGCGGGATCTCCTCGACTGTGCCCGCCATCCGCGGCACCACCTCGGTGGCCGCGAACCGCAGCACCGCGGCGACGTCGGGGTTGTCGGTCAGCGTATCGACGACGTTCGGGTCCCAGCCCGACTCCTGCAGTGCGGCAACGAGCTTGCGGGCCTGTTGTTCGGCGGCGTCGACGGCGGCGCGGTCGTCGCGACCGTCCTCGGCCAGGCCGAGAGCCTGCCGCAGCCCGGGCACGGTCTGCTCCCCGCCGAACAGTTGGCGGGCCCGCAGCACCGCGAGCACCAGGTCCACCTCGTCCTCGCCGGTGGGCCGCTGGCTCAGCACGTGCAGGCCGTCGCGGATCTGCACGTCCTTGATCTCGCAGAGCCAGCCGTCGACGTGCAGCAGCATGTCGTCGAACGAGTCCTCGTCGGGCCGGTCCTCGAGCCCGAGGTCATGGTCGAGCTTGGCCGCGCGCATCAGCGTCCAGATCTGCTGACGGATCGCGGGCAGCTTGCCCGGGTCGAGCGCCGAGACGTTGGCGTGCTCGTCGAGAAGCTGCTCCAGACGGGCGATGTCGCCGTAGGTCTCGGCGCGCGCCATCGGCGGGATCAGGTGGTCGACCAGGGTGGCGTGCGCCCGCCGCTTGGCCTGGGTGCCCTCCCCCGGATCGTTGACCAGGAACGGGTAGATCAACGGCAGGTTGCCCAGCGCGGCGTCGGGACCGCACGCCGCCGACATGCCCAGCGTCTTCCCGGGCAGCCACTCCAGGTTGCCGTGCTTGCCCAGATGCACGATCGCGTCGGCACCGAACTTCGTCTCGATCCACCGGTAGGCCGCCAGGTAGTGGTGGCTGGGCGGCAGGTCGGGGTCGTGGTAGATCGCGACCGGGTTCTCGCCGAAACCACGTGGCGGCTGGACCATCAGCACCACGTTGTCGGCCTGCATCGCGGCGATGACGATCTCCCCGTCGGGATCGGCGCTGCGGTCGACGAACAGTTCGCCCGGCGGCGGGCCCCACGCCTCGACGACGGCATCGGCGAACTCGGCGGGCAGGGTGCCGAACCATTCGCGGTAGTCCTTGGCGGACAACCGGATCGGGTTGTCCTCCAAGCTGGTCTGGGTGAGCCAGTCCGGGTCCTGGCCGCCACGTTCGATCAGCGCGTGGATGAGGGCGTCGCCGTCACCGGACTCCAGCCCGGGGATGTCGCCGACCCGGTAGCCGTGCTCACGCATGGCGCGCAGCAGCGCCACGGCGCTCGCGGGGGTGTCCAGGCCGACGGCGTTGCCGATGCGGGCGTGCTTGGTGGGATAGGCCGACAGCACGATCGCGATGCGCTTGTCCGCGGGCGGGATCGCGCGCAGCCGCGCGTGGCGCACCGCCAGACCGGCGACGCGGGCGCAGCGCTCGGGATCGGGGACGTAGGAGATCAGGCCCTCGTCGTCGATCTCCTTGAACGAGAACGGCACCGTGATGATGCGGCCGTCGAACTCCGGCACCGCGACCTGGGTGGCCACGTCGAGCGGCGAGAGCCCGTCGTCGTTGTCCGCCCACTGCGCCTTCGAGCTCGTCAGGCACAGGCCCTGCAGGATCGGCACGTCGAGGGCCGCCAGGTGCGCCACGTTCCAGCTGTCGTCGTCACCGCCGGCCGTCACCGCCGCTGGGGTGGCACCGCCGGCGGCCAGCACCGTGGTGATCAGCGCGTCGGCGGTGCCCAGCAGCTTCAGCAGGTCCTCGTCGGCGGTGCGCAGCGACGCGCAGAACACCGGCAGCGCGCGCCCACCCGCGGCCTCGACCGCGTCGCACAGGGCGTCGATGTAGGCGGTGTTGCCGGCCAGGTGCTGGGCCCGGTAGTAGAGGACCGCGATGGTGGGGCCGTCGGCGTTGGCGGTCGGGCGGTCCACCACACCCCAGGTGGGGATGGACTCCGGCGGCGCGAAACCGTAGCCGGTCATCAGCAGCGTGTCCGCGAGGAACGCGTACAGCTGGCGCAGGTTCTCGGTGCCGCCCTGGGCGAGATAGATGTGGGTCTGCAGGGCCACACCCGCGGGGGTGGTCGAGTGGCCCATCAGCTCGGCGTCGGGCGACTGCTCGCCGCTGACGACGATCGCGGGCTTACCGCTGGCGACCACCTCGTCGATGCCGTCCTGCCAGGCGCGGTAGCCGCCGAGGATGCGCACGATGACGATGTCGGCGTCGGCGAGCAGGTCCGGCAGTTCCCCGTCGATCAGCCGCGACGGGTTGGCCCACCGGTAGTTCGCGCCGCAGGACCTGGCGGTGATCAGGTCCGTGTCGGACGTCGAGAGCAGCAGGACGGTCGGGTCAGAGGCTTGCGGCGTCGCGGCGTGAGGCACCCATCATTACTACCCCAGCGTCGTCGCGCCCCGGGCACCCCCATATCCGCCATATCCGCGAGCGTGCGTGTCTGTCGCCGACACGCCGGGCGTTTGCCAACATTTGCGCACGCTCGCCAGTCGCGGGGTGGCGAAGCACGCCGAAACTACGGAAGTTGACGGATTTCGGCGATCGCGCGTCAACAACCGTAGTTTCGGCGCACATCTCGGCCTGAGCCACGCGCCAAAGCCCCGGCGAGCGTGCGCAAACTGCCGAGATTTCACGGCGTGTCGTGGACAGACACGCACGCTCGCGGCGGGAGAGGGAGGGGGAAGGGGTCAGCGGTTCCAGCGCTGGTAGGTGCTCTCCGGATACGGCCGTCCGACGGCGGCGGCGAGCACCACGAACACGGCGCCCACAGCAAGAAGTGCGAACATCGTCGTTCCTTCCTGACGCATTACTGAACAGACGTGCAATAGGGAGAACGTACGACGTCAGCGGCGTATTGCGGGAATTTTGTGTGGCACGGATCACTCGCTTAGCGGATGTGACCCGGATCACCCATCGGCGGGATACAGCTCGAAGTCCAGCGGCTCGATGCCGGCCAGCAGTTCGCGGTGACGCTCGGGCCGCCACGGGAACAGCTCCGGCGTACCGTCCTTGCCGAGATACCAGCTGGTGCAGCCGGTCAGCCAGATCGTCTGCGGCATAGCCGCTTTCATGTCCTCGTTGTACCGCTTGGTGGCCGCCTCGGTCGGGGCCGCCGCGGCCACCGCGCCGGAGCGGATCAACTCGATCCACCGTAGCGCGTAATCGGCCTGGTTCTCGGCGATCATCACCAGCGACTGGTTCCCGATCGGCGAGTGCGGTCCGATCAGCATGAACAGGTTCGGAAATCCGGGTACGGCCACCGACCGGTAGGCGAACGGGCCGTCGGCCCAGGCCTCGTCGAGGGTCACGCCCCGCTCCCCCACGATCTGCATCGGGCGCACGTAGGCGTGGGTGTCGAATCCGGTGGCCAGCACCAGCACGTCGAGTTCGTGCAGCTCCCCGTCGGCGGTCACCACCCCGGCGGGTTCGACGTGGTCGATGGCCTCGGTGACCAGCCGCACGCCCGGCTGCTGCACGGCACGGTAGTAGTGCGCGGCGATGATCTGCCGTTTGCACATCGGCCGGTAGTCCGGGGTGAGCCGGCGCCGCAGCTCCGGGTCACGCACCGACAACCGCAGGTTCCAGCGGCACAACGCCGACAGCAGGCGGCGCTGCCAGCACGGCTCCACGGTCGCGCGGCCCAGCGTCGCCCACTCCACATACCGCTGCCAACCGCGGTAGCCGAGCCGGTTCAGCGCCGGCCAGCGTCTGAGCATGGCCTTGCTCACCCGCGAGTAGCTCGGGTTCAGCGTGGGCACCACCCACTGCGGGGTGCGCTGGAAGATCGTCAGCCCCCGCACGTTCCCGCCGAGCGCGGTGGTGATCTGCACACCGGTCGAGCCGGTGCCGATCAATCCGATTCGCTTGTCCGGCAACGATACCGAGTGATCCCACCGCGCCGAGTGGAACACCGCACCGGCGAAGCTGTCCAGGCCGGGGAGGTACGGATACCGCGGGATGCGCAGCACACCGGTCGCGGTGACCAGCACGTCGAACGGTTCCTCCCCTGCCGCGGTGCGCACCCACCACCGTCCGTCCCGGAAGGCCGCCGACTTGACCTCCGTACCGAACCGGATGTGTTGGTGCACACCGAGTTCGGCGGCGACCCTGCGGAAGTAGTCGTGGATCTCCGGTCCCGGGGCCATCCACCGCGACCAGTCCGGGTTGGGGGCGAACGAGTACGAGTAGTACCGCGACGGCACATCGCAGGTCAGCCCCGGATAGGTGTTGTCACGCCAGGTTCCGCCGACGTCATCGGCCGCCTCGAAGATCGTGAACGTGTCGATTCCTGCGTCCAGGAGTTTGGCGGCCATGCAGATGCCCGACATGCCCGCGCCGACGATCGCGATATCGACTGACTTCCCCATCGGCCCCACCCTCCCGATGGCTGGAGACTACGCCGCGGTGGGGCCGGGATGTCGGAAACGACGGTATTACCCGGCGGTGACGAATCCTTGCGAAATCATCCAATCCCGCGCCACCACAGCGGGATCGCGACCCTCGACGTCGACCTGCTTGTTCAGCTCGATGATCGCCTCGTTGGTCAGCGCCGCGGTGACCGGCGCCGTCACCTCCGCGATCTGCGGATGCGCCTCGTAGAACTCACGTTTCATCGTGACCGACGGGTTGTAGTGCGCGAAGAACTGCTTGTCGTCGGTCAGCACGACGAGATCCAGCGCCGCGATGCGCCCGTCGGTGGTGAACACCTCGCCGAAGTCGCACTGGGTGGCGTCCGCGGTGGCCTGGTAGATGATCCCGACCTGCAGCACCGGCGTCTGCGCCCGCGCCGGATCGAAGCCGTACGCCGCCGCCATGCCCGGATACCCGTCCTGGCGGGCCCGGAACTCGGTGTCCACACACGTGCGCGCCGCACCCGGGTCACGCTGGACCAGCTCGGCGTAGTCCGACAGCGTCCGCACCCCGGTCCGCTCGACCACCGCCCGGCTCGCGGCCAGCGCATAGGTGTCGTCCATCGGCCCGGGCTCCAGCCACACCATGTCGTTGCGCTCTAGATCCTCGTCGCGGACCGCGTCGAACTGTGCGCGGCTGTCCGGAATCGGCTTCTCGTGGCCGAGGTAGTTGATCCACGCGTTGCCGGTGAACTCGTAGGCGACGTCGACCTGGCCCGACAACTGCGCCTCCCGGGTGCTGCGGGATCCGACGATGCCGGTGAGGTCGCGCACGTCGGCGCCGGCGGCCGACAACGTGTACTCGAGGATGTAGCCCAGGATCACCTGTTCGGTGTACTCCTTGGAGCCCACCGTGATTCGCACCCCCTCCAACGCCGGATCCGGCGTCACCGAACCCGGCCCCACCTTCAGCGGAACCGTGCCACCGGCGCCCAGCCCGCAGCCGGCCAGCAGTACGCACGCCAGGACGGCACCCAACAGCGGCCTCACCGCAGCCCCCTCGGGTTGAGGTAGAACTCGGCCAGCCCGCCGAGCCAGTCGACCAGCAGCGCCAGACACACCGCCAGCACACTGCCCAGGATCAGGGTGACGTTGTCCTGCAGCTTGTAGCCGGTGTCGATGAGGATGCCCAGCCCGCCGGCGTTGACCAGGAACGACAGCGTCGCGGTCCCGACAGCCAGCACCAGCGAGGTGCGCAGCCCGGCCAGGATGTACGGGATCGCCAGCGGCAGCTCGACGCGGGTCAGCACCGAGCGCCGCGACATGCCCTGCCCCAGGCCGGCGTCGACGAGCGAGCGGTCCACCTGGTTGATGCCCAGAATCGTGCTGGCCAGCACCGGCAGCAGCGAGTACAGCGCGATCGGCAGCACGCCGATCCAGAACCCGGTGCGGCCGGTCCACAGGAACAGCAGCACCAGCAGCCCGATCGCCGGGGCCGCCTGCCCGATGTTGGCCACCGCCATGAACACCGGCCGCAGCAGCCTGGCGCCGGGCCGGGTGACGAGCACCCCCAGCGGTACCCCGATGGCCAGCACGATGGCGGTCACCGCGACGGTGATCAGCAGGTGCTGCCAGATCAACGTCACGATGTTGCCCGGATTGATGTTCTCCCGCTGGGTGGCGGTGAGGTCGCGGTTGAACGCCCAGACGATGACCGCGGCCGCCACCACGAACACCAGCACCGGCTGGATCAGCAGCCGTCGCCGCTCGGCAGGCGCGGAGACGGTGGTCACGGCTGGTCGGTTCCGCTCTCCTCGGCGGCGGCCCGCAGCCAGGTGATGGTGTCGATCAGCGTGTCGAGCGTGACGACACCCGCGTACCGGCTGCCCGGTCCGGCCACGACGGCCGACGCGTGCTGTTCGGCGAGGATGGCTTCCAGCGCGTCCTCCAGCGTCGACTGGGTGCTCACCACGTCCAGCGGTTCGGTGACCTCGGCCAGCGAGGCGGCGTGCGCCAGCCGGCTCTCCCGCACCCAGCTGACCGGGCGGTCGCGCGCGTCGAGCACCACGGCCCAGTCGAACTCGCTGTCGGCCAGCACCTTTCGCGCGTCGTCGAGCGAATCCGTCTCGCGCACCGACGGATGCGGGCGCAGCTCGACATCCTTGATGCGCATCAGGCCGAGCTGGCGCAGCGACGCCCCGGAGCCGACGAACCCGGCCACCGTCTCGTCGGCCGGGTTGGCCAGGATGTTCTGCGGGGTGTCGTACTGCAGCACCTTGGACTGATCGCCCAGCACGGTGATGCGGTCACCGAGCTTGACCGCCTCCCCGAAGTCGTGCGTGACGAACACGATCGTCTTGCCGAGTTCGGCCTGCAGTCGCAGCAGTTCGTCCTGCAGGGTGCTGCGGGTGATCGGGTCGACCGCCCCGAACGGTTCGTCCATCAACAGCACCGGCGGGTCGGCGGCCAGCGCCCGCGCCACCCCGACCCGCTGCTGCTGACCACCGGACAGCTGCCGCGGGTAGCGGTCGGCGTACTCGCCGGGATCCAGACCGACCATCTCGAGCAGTTCGTCGACCCGCGCGTCGATACGCTTGCGGTCCCAGCGCAGCAGTCCGGGCACCAGCCCGACGTTCTGCCGAATCGTCATGTGCGGGAACAGTCCCGCCTGCTGGATCGAGTAACCGATCGAGCGGCGCAACTCGGTGGGCCGGATTGACAGCGCGTCGCTGTCGCCGATCATGATCCTGCCCGACGTCGGCTCCGACAGCCGGTTGATCATCCGCATCATCGTGGTCTTCCCGCACCCCGACGGTCCGACGAACACCACGATCTCCCCGGCCGGGATGTCCAGGGAGACATCGTCGACCGCGGGCCGCTGCGAACCCGGATAGACCTTCGACACGTGGTCGAGCACGATCCGCACCCCGGCCCGGGATTCGGTGTCTGTCGAGTCCAATTGCGCTGTCATCGAATACCTTGAGACGTAGTGAGCCGGCCGATCAGTACGAGCACCGCGTCCAGCGCCAGCGCCAGCAGCACGATCAGCAGCGTCCCGGTCAGCGCCATCGGCACCGCGGTCGGGCTGCCGACGCGGGCCAGGCCGGTGAAGATGAGGTTGCCCAGGCCGGGCCCCTTGACGTAGGCGGCGATCGCGAGCACACCCATCGACATCTGCGTGCTGATCCGCATCGCCGACAGGATCGACGGCCACACCAGCCGCAGTTCCACCCGCGCCAGCGTGTCCAACCGGCTCATGCCGATGCCCCGCGCGGCGTCGGTGAGCGCCGGGTCGACCGCGTTGAGACCGACGATCGTGTTGCGCACGATCGGCAGCAGCGAATACAGCACCAGCGCGGTGACCGCGGGCACCACACCGAGCCCGAACAGCGGGATCAGCAGCCCCAGCAGCGCGAACGCCGGCACCGTCAGGATGACGCTCGAGGTCGCGGTGGCGAGGTTGGCCGCCAGCGGACTGCGATAGGTGGCCACCCCGATCAGCACCCCGATGACCGTCGCGATCAGCACGCTCTGCACCACCGCGCTGACGTGTTGATACGAGTCGAACACCAGTTGCGCGTGATGGGCGGTGATGTAGTCCCACAGAGCCCGCACGGCGGTGCAGTTACCCGATCTTGATGGCCTCAAACGCGGTCATTCGGTTCGGGCTGAATCAAACCGTTGTTGCCCGGCGGTGTTGCGAGCAGGGTTACGGCTCGGTTCACCGATCGACTGGAGGTTGTCGTGTCTTCACTGCGCGTCGTCAAGCTCAGCGCCAACATCGGTGCCCGGGTCGACGGGGTCGACCTGAGTGCCGGTGTCGATCCGTCGACCGCCGAACGGATCAACGCCGCGCTGCTCGAGCACAAGGTGTTGTTCTTCCGCGAGCAGCACGGTCTCGACGACGACGGTCAGCTCGCGTTCGCCCGCGCGCTCGGGACGCCGACCACCGCGCACCCGACCGTGACGTCGCGCGGTGACCGGTTCCTGCCGATCGACTCGCGCTACGACAAGGCCAACAGCTGGCACACCGACGTCACGTTCGTCGACCGCATCCCGAAGGCGGCCATCCTGCGCGCCGTCACGCTGCCGCCCTACGGCGGCACCACGGTGTGGGCGAACACCGAGACCGCCTACGAGCAGCTGCCGCCGCCGCTGCGCGCGCTGGTCGAGAACCTCTGGGCGGTGCACAACAACCAGTACGACTACGCGACCCTGCACGACGAGCCCGGCGCCACCCCGACCGACGAGCAGAAGGCCTACCGCGACGAGTTCGTCTCCGACTACTACGAGGTCGAACACCCTGTGGTGCGGGTGCATCCGGAGACCGGGAAGCGGGTGCTGCTGCTGGGCCACTTCATCAGGCGGTTCGTCGGCCTGAAGAAGGCCGAGTCCGAGGCGCTGTTCCGGCTGCTGCAGGACCGGGTCACCAAGCTGGAGAACACGATTCGCTGGACCTGGCAGGACGGTGACGTCGCGGTGTGGGACAACCGCGCCACCCAGCACTACGCGGTGGCCGACTACGACGACCACTACCGGCGGCTCAACCGCATCACGCTGGCCGGTGACATCCCGGTCGACATCTACGGCCGGTCCAGCCGCGTCCTCGCCGGGGACGCGTCGTCGTACTCGGAGGTGGTCCGCCCGGTCGCGCTGGCCAGCTGACTACAGCCGGTCCATCTCCCGCGCCATCGCGGCGTGCTCGATGAACGTGTGCCGCTTCGGGTGGTGCGGCCGCGACGGCTGGTTCAGCCGGACCAGCGCGGTGCGCACCGCGGTGAACGGACTGAACAGGGCCCGGCGCCACCGGGGGGTGGGCGCCAGGTTGGCCGCGGTACCGAGGCGCACCTGCTGTTCGGTGATCAACACCGGCTCCCGCGTGGGTGCGTCCGCAGCGGTGGTCTCCAGATTGGTGGCGTTCAGCTCGGACATCGCAATCTCCCGCCTGTGGGCCCGGGGTTTCGGGCCTGATGGGCCGACGCTATGGCCGAGGGACTACGCCGCACACGCGTAGCCGACTACCTGTGTTCCCGGTCACCCCGAGGCGATTACGCAGGTAGCGGGGTCGCGGGCGTACCGTGAACACATGGCCAGGACCCGCGATCAGGACGCCTGCCCGGGTGCGTTGCAGGTGCACCGGGCCGCCGACGGCGCGCTCGCCCGGATGCGGCTGCCGGGCGGCATGATCACCGCCCGCCAACTCGAGGCGCTGGCCCACGCGGCGACCGAATGGGGCAACGGCACCCTGGAACTCACCTCACGCGGCAACCTGCAGATCCGCGGCATCAGCAACACCGCCGCCGTCGCCGACGCGGTCGCGGCCGCCGGTCTGCTGCCGTCGCCGACGCACGAGCGGGTCCGCAACATCGTCGCCTCCCCGCTGTCCGGGCGCACCGGCGCGACACCCGATGTGCGCGGTCTGGTCACCGCCCTCGACGACGCGATCCGCGCCGACACCGCGCTGGCCGACCTGCCGGGCCGGTTCCTGTTCGGCATCGACGACGGTCGCGGCGACATCTCGGGCCTGCGCGCCGACGCCGGGGCCCACGTTGACGGTGACAGGGCCGCGCTGCTGCTGGCCGGCCGCGACACCGGGGTGCGCATCGGGCTGGCCGACGTGGTGCCCACGCTGATCGCGGTGGCCCGGCGCTTCCTCGAGCGGCGCGGAAAGGCCTGGCGTGTCGGCGAACTCGACGACCCGGCGAGCCTGCTCGACGGCTGGGACGTCACCGCGCCGCCCGGTGCGACGTGGCCGAAAGCCACCCGGGGGCCGGTCGGGTGGATCGAGCAGCACGACGGGCGCATCACGCTCGGCGCCGCCGTCCCGCTCGGGGTGCTGCCCGCCCGCACCGCCGAGTTCCTGGCCGCGATCGACGCGCCGATCGTCGTCACCCCGTGGCGCTCGGTGCTGGTGTGCGACCTCGACGAGGGCGTCGCCGACACCGCGCTGCGGGTGCTGGCCCCGATGAACCTGATCTTCGACGAGAACTCGCCGTGGCTGGCGGTCAGCGCCTGTACCGGCCTGCCCGGCTGCGACAAGTCGGCCGCCGACGTGCGCGCCGACGCCGCCGCGGCGGTGCACGAACCGGCAGACCAGCACCGGCACTTCGTCGGCTGCGAACGGGCCTGCGGCAGCCCCGGCGTCGGGCAGGTGCTGGTGGCAACCGGAGACGGCTACCGGCCCCGGGAGGCGCCCCCTCTAGGGTGAGCACGTGCTCGACTACATCCGTGACGCCGCGGAGATCTACCGGCAGTCGTTCGCGACCATCCGCGCCGAGGCCGATCTCGCCCGGTTTCCCGACGATGTGGCCCGGGTGGTCGTCCGGCTGATCCACACCTGCGGTCAGGTCGACGTGGCCGATCACGTGGCGTACTCGGACGGGGTCGTCGCCGCGACGCACGCCGCGCTGGCCGCAGGCGCGCCGATCCTGTGCGACTCGTCGATGGTGGCCGCGGGCATCACCCGCAAGCGGCTGCCCGCCGACAACGAGGTGGTGTCGCTGGTCGCCGATCCGCGCGCCCCCGAGCTGGCCGCCAAGATGGGCACCACCCGCTCGGCGGCGGCGGTCGACCTGTGGGCCGACCGGCTCGGCGGTGCGGTGCTGGCCATCGGCAACGCGCCGACGGCGCTGTTCCGGCTGCTGGAGCTGATCGACGAGGGCGCCCCGGTGCCCGCGGCGGTGCTCGGCGGGCCGGTCGGGTTCGTCGGCTCGGCCCAGTCCAAGGAGGAGCTCATCGAACGTCCGCGCGGTATGGGGTATCTGGTGGTGTCCGGGCGGCGCGGCGGCAGCGCGATGGCCGCCGCCGCGGTGAACGCGATTGCGAGCGAACAGGAATGAGCAGGGGCACGCTCTACGGCGTCGGGCTGGGCCCCGGTGACCCGGAACTGGTGACGGTGAAGGCGGCGCGGGTGATTGGCGAGGCCGACGTCGTCGCCTACCACAGCGCCCGGCACGGCAACAGCATCGCGCGCGGCATCGCCGAACCGTATCTGCGGCCCGGCCAGATCGAGGAGCACCTGGTCTACCCGGTGACCACCGAGACGACCGACCACCCCGGCGGCTACGCAGGCGCGATGGAGGACTTCTACCGCGAGGCCGCCGAACGCATCGCCGCCCACCTGGAGGCCGGCCGCGACGTCGCGCTGCTCGCCGAGGGTGACCCGCTGTTCTACAGCTCCTACATGCACATGCACACCCGGCTCACCGAGCGGTTCGACGCGGTGATCGTGCCCGGGGTGACGTCGGTGAGCGCCGCGTCGGCCGCGGTGGCCACCCCCCTGGTCCAGGGCGACGAGGTGCTCACGATCCTGCCCGGCACGCTGCCCAGCGCCGAGCTCAAGCGTCGGCTCGCCGACACCGACGCCGCCGTGCTGCTCAAGCTCGGCCGCTCGTATCCGAGGGTGCGCGAGGCGCTTTCGGAGGCCGGCCGGCTCGACGAGACCTTCTACGTGGAGCGGGCCAGCACGCCCCGGCAGCGGGTGCTGCCCGCCGCCGAGGTCGACGAGACCACCGTGCCGTACTTCTCGCTGGCCATGCTGCCGGGCCGGCCCCGCCGCGAGCGAACCACCGGCAGCGTCGCCGTCGTCGGACTGGGACCCGGTGACCCGGACTGGATGACGCCGCAGAGCCGCCGCGAGCTGGCCGCGGCCACCGACCTCATCGGCTACGGCCCCTACCTGGACCGGGTGCCCACCCGCGAAGGGCAGCGCCGCCACCCCAGCGACAACACCGACGAACCGGCCCGCGCCCGGCTGGCCTGCTCGCTGGCCGAACAGGGCCGCACCGTCGTGGTGGTGTCGTCCGGCGATCCGGGCGTGTTCGCGATGGCGACCGCGGTGCTCGAGGAGGCCGAGCAGTGGCCGGATGTCGAGGTGCGGGTGATCCCGGCGATGACGGCCGCCCAGGCGGTGGCCAGCCGGGTCGGCGCGCCGCTGGGACACGACTACGCGGTGATCTCGCTGTCGGACCGGCTCAAGCCGTGGGATGTGATCGCCAAGCGGCTGACCGCCGCCGCGGCCGCGGATCTGGTGCTGGCGATCTACAACCCGGCGTCGAAGACCCGCACCTGGCAGGTGGGCGCGATGCGCGATCTGCTGCTCGAGCACCGCGACCCGGGCACCCCGGTGGTGATCGGCCGCGACGTGTCGGGTCCCCGCGAGGAGGTCACGGTGGTGCGGCTGGCCGACCTCGACCCCGCCGACGTGGACATGCGCTGCCTGCTGATCGTCGGGTCGTCGCAGACCCGCTGGCTCCCGGGGCCAGCCGGCGACCGGGTGTTCACCCCGCGCCGCTACCCCTCCTGAAAGCCGCCTCCGGCAGGGGTTTCGGTGTTAGTGTCCGCCCCGTGACGTCCGTTCTCAACATTCCACGTGGGCCCGAAGATGTAACGTCGGCGTGGCTGGGCTCGGTGCTGCGCGCCGACGTCGACAGCGTCGAGGTGACCCCGATCGGGACCGGCCAGACCGGGGCGACGTACCGGGTGTCGGCGACCTACGCCGGCCCCACCGACCTGCCCGCTTCCTTCGCGGTCAAGCTGTCCGCCCAGGACGACGCGGTGCGCGAGCGGGTGGCGCTGGGCTACCGCTCCGAGGTGGAGTTCTACTCGCTGATCGCCGACCGGATGCGCATCCCGGTGCCGCGCGCCTTCCACCACGACATCTCCGACGACGGCGCCGACGTGGTGCTGGTGCTGGCCGACATGGCGCCGGCCGAGCAGGGCGACCAGATCGCCGGCTGCAGCCCGGCCGAGGCCGCGCTGGCCGTCGAGGCGCTGGCCGGGCTGCACGGGCCGAGCTGGTGTGACCCGCAGTGGCTGGCGCTGTCGGCGATCGTCATGCCCAAACCCGGTGACGCCGACGCCGCCAAGGGTCTCGGCGACGTCTGCAAGATGGCCTCCGACATCGTCATCGAGCGGCTCGGCTCGTCGATCAGCCCGCAGGATCAGCAGACCCTGGCCGCGTCGATGGCGGCGGTGACCGACTGGCTGCTGGCGGTGCCGGACCGCTACGCGCTGATGCACGGCGACTACCGGCTCGACAACATGCTGTTCGACCCGGACCGCACCCGCATCACCGTGGTCGACTGGCAGACCATCGGCGTCGGGCTGCCCACCCGCGATCTGGCCTATTTCACCGCGACCAGCCTCGACCCGGCCGTGCGCGCCGAGATCGAACGCGACCTCGTCGAGCGCTACCATCGCGCGCTGGTCGGCCACGGGGTGACCGGCTACGACCTGCAGACCTGCTGGGAGGACTACCGGCTCGGGCTGGTCCAGGTGCCGCTGCTGGTCGCGCTGGGCACCGCGTTCGCGTCCACCACCGACCGCGGCGACGAGATGATGCTGGTGATGCTGGCCCGCGGCTGCCAGGCCATCCGCGAACTCGGCACGCTGGAGCTGATCAGCTCCTACCGCTGACCCTGGCTTTCCACCCAGCCAACCGCCTCGTCGACGGTGCCGACCGCGCTCACCCCGGCGGGCAGCGGCGGGCGGTCCACCATCACCACCGGGACCCCGAGCTCGGCGGCGGCGTCGATCTTGGCGCGGGTCATCGCACCGCCGCTGTTCTTGGTGACCAGCGCGTCGATGCGGTGCTCGCGCAGCAGCGCCAGCTCGTCTTCGAACCGGTACGGCCCGCGCGACAGCAGGATCGTGTGCCGCCTGGGCAGATCCTGGTCCTCGGGCGGGGTGACGGCGCGGATCAGAAACCACGCGTCGACGTCGGCGAAGGCCGCCGCGCCGGAGCGGCCCGTGGTCAGAAACACCCGTTGAAACCCGCGGGCGGCAACGGTTTCCGCGGCCTCGGTGTCGCTGGCGACGACGATCGCGTCGCCGTGTGGCCAGGCCGGGCGGGCCAGCACCAGATGCGGCACGCCGAGGTCGGCGCACACCGTGGCGGCGGTGGCCGTCATCGTCGCGGCGAACGGGTGGGTGGCGTCGACGACCGCGTCGACCGGGTGCTCACGCAGCCACCGCCGGAACCCCTCGACGCCGCCGAACCCGCCGATGCGCACCTCCCCCACCGGCAGCGCCGGGTCGGGTACCCGGCCGGCCAGCGAGCTGAGCACCTCGACGTCGGGATGCAGTCGCGCGGCCAGCGCCCTGGCCTCGGATGTGCCGCCCAGCAACAGGATCCGCATCAGTGCCGCGCCCCCGGCCTGCGCAGCCGGCCCGCCGAGTACAGGTAGCTGTCGGCGAAGCCCTCGGCGGCCAGCACATCGCCGACGACGATCACCGCGGTGCGGGTGATGCCCGCCGCCGTGGTCTGCTCGGCCAGCTCCGCCAGCGGGCAGCGCACCACCTGCTGCTGCGGCCACGACGCGAACGCCACCACCGCGCAGGGGGTTTCGGGTGTGTACCCGCCCTCGAGCAGCTGCGGGACGATCGCGTCGATCTGCGCGGCGGCCAGGTGCAGCACCAGCGTCGCCCCCGGCTTGGACAGCGTGACCAGATCCTCGCCGTCGGGCATCGCCGTCGACAACGTCGCCACCCGCGTCAGCGTGACCGTCTGCGCCACCCCGGGCACCGTCAGCTCGCGGCCCAGCGCGGCGGCGGCCGCGGCGAAAGCCGGTACCCCGGGCACGATCTCGTAGTCCACGCCCAGTGCATCGAGGCGGCGGCACTGCTCGGCCAGCGCGCTGTAGATCGACGGGTCACCGGAGTGCAGCCGGGCCACGTCCAGACCGGCGTCGTGGGCGGCCTTGAGTTCGCCGATGATCTGGTCCAGTGTCAGCGGGCCGGTGTCGACGATCCGTGCGTCCGGCGGGCACAGCGTCAGCAGGTCCTCGGGCATGATCGACCCGGCGTACAGGCACACCGGGCAGCGCTGCAGCAGCCGCTGTCCGCGCACCGTGATGAGGTCGGCCGCGCCCGGTCCGGCGCCGATGAAATAGACCGTCACTTCGTCACCACCCACTGTGTCACCGGCATCGCGGGCCGCCACCCGGTGAACCCGCCGAGCGCGTCACCGCGGTAGTGCGCGAACCGCGACAGGTCCCCGCCGTGTTTCGAATACCATTGGGCCAGAAGCGCTTCGGACTCGACGGTGACGGCGTTGGCGACCAGCCGTCCGCCGTCGGGTAGCCGCTCCCAACAGGCCTCCAGCAGCCCAGGGCGGGTCAGCCCGCCGCCGACGAAGACCGTGTCCGGGTCGGGTGCCTCGTCGAACGACTCCGGGGCGCCCCCGGCGACCGTGACCGGCACGCCGAACGCCCGCGCGTTGTCGGCGATCCGGCCGCGGCGTTTCTCGTCACGCTCGAACGCCACAGCGCGGCAACCGGATCCGCTGCGGCACCAGTCGATCGCGATGCTGCCCGAACCGGCGCCCACATCCCACAGCAGCTGACCGGGCCGCGGGGCGAGCGCCGCCAGCGTGATCGCGCGCATCGGCTGCTTGGTGATCTGCCCGTCGTGGGCGTAGCTGTCGTCGGGCAGGATGCCGAGCCGTCGTTCGTCGGGCAGGTAGCGCACCGCGATGACGTTGAGGTCGTCGACGTCGCCGGGTGGGCGGGCGGCCCACTCGCGCGCGGTCGCGGTGCGGCGCCGTTCGGCGGGGCCGCCGAGTTGTTCGAGCACGGTGATCTCGGAGTCGCCGCGGCCGGTGTCGGTGAGCAGCCGCGCCAGCACCGCCGGGGTGCCCGCGTCCCGCGACAGCACCACCGCCTGACCGCCGCGCCGGACCGCGGTCTGCGGATCCGCGGTCACCAGGCTGATCACCTCGGTGTCCTGCACCGCCCAGCCGACCCGCGAACACGCCAGCGTCGCCGACGACACGTGCGGCAGCACTGCGACGTTCTCGGCGCCGTGGATGCGGATCAGCGAGCTGCCGACGCCGTGCAGCAGCGGATCTCCGCTGGCCACCACGTGGACGTCGCCGTCGGCGCCGTCGAGCAGGGTGCGCAGTGCGGGCAGCATCGGCGACGGCCACGGCCTGCGCACGGCGGTGACGGTGTCATCGAGCAGGTCGAGTTGCCGGCGCGAACCGTAAACCACGGTGGCCCTGGCGAGTTCGGCCCGCGACGCGGGCGGCAGCCCCGCCATGCCGTCCGCCCCGATACCGACGACGATGATCATCTGGGTCCCTCTGCTCTTCGCGCGAGCGCTCATCGCGGCAGCCTCCGCCACACGAACCGCGGCGTAATCCGGAACGCCAGCGCCAGCACCGCCAGCGGGGCGGGCACCCACACGGTGCGCCTGCGGCGGCGCAGCGCCCGCACGGTCGCCTCGGCCACCTGCGCCGGGGTGCTCGACAGCGGCGCCGGCGACATCCCCGCGGTCATCCGCCCGATCACGAACCCGGGCCGCACCACCAGCAGGTGCACCCCCGAACCGTGCAGGGCGTCGGCCAGCCCGCTGCAGAACCCGTCGAGCCCGGCCTTGGCCGAGCCGTACACGTAGTTGGCGCGGCGCACCCGGGTGCCCGCGATCGATGAGAACGCGACGATCGACCCGCGGCCGGCGGCCCGCATCGTCGTCGCCAGCACGGTGAGCAGGCTGACCTGCGCGACGAAGTCGGTGTGCACGATCGCCGCCGCGTGCGCCGGATCCCGTTCGGCGCGCTGCTGATCGCCCAGGATCCCGAACGCCAGCACCGCGGTGCCGATCGGGCCGTACTCGGCGACGATCGACTCGACCAGCGGGGTGTGTCCGGCGAGGTCGTCGGCGTCGAACTCGCGCACGTGCACGGCGGCGGCGCCGGCCGCACGGACCGCCGCCACCTCGGCCGCCAGGTCGTCGGCGCGGCGGGCGGCCAGCAGCACCGTGGCACCGGGCGCCAGCCGTCTGGCCACCTCCAGGCCGATCTCGCTGCGACCGCCGAACACCACCACCAGATTCGGGTCGGCGCCCGCCGTGTCTGTCATGGCAGCGATTATGTCCTGCGCTACCGTGAAGGCCGATGGCACAGCCCAGCCGCCGGGCCAAGACCCGGCTCACCGACGACGCCCTAGCGTTCCTGTCCGAACGTCATCTGGCGATGCTGACCACGCTGCGGTCGGACAACTCGCCGCACGTCGTCGCGGTCGGGTTCACGTTCGACCCCGTCACCCACATCGCGCGGGTGATCACCAGCGGCGGCTCGCAGAAGGCGCTCAACGCCGAGCGGCAGGGCGTGGCGGTGCTCAGCCAGGTCGACGGCGCCCGCTGGCTGTCGCTGGAGGGCAAGGCCTCCGTCAACACCGATCCCGACGCCGTCCGCGACGCCGAACTGCGCTACGCGCAGCGCTACCGCACGCCGCGGCCCAACCCGAAGCGGGTGGTCATCGAGGTGCTGGTGCAACGGGTGCTGGGGTCGTCGAACCTGCTGGACCGGGTCACCGACTAGCGCGGGTCAGGCCGGCACCACGATCAGCTCGTGCGGGCGGTGGTTGACCGGCTCGGCGCCGTCGGCGGTGACGATCACGATGTCCTCGATGCGCGCGCCCCACTCCCCGGTGAAGTAGATGCCGGGCTCGACGGAGAACGCCATGCCGGGCTGCAACGTCAGCGTGTTGCCCGCCACGATGTAAGGCTCCTCGTGCACCGACAGCCCGATGCCGTGGCCGGTGCGGTGCACGAACGCCTCGGCCAGCCCCTCGGCCGCCAGCACGTCGCGTGCGGCGGCGTCCACCTGTTCGGCGGTGACCCCCGGCCGCACCGCCGCCACCGCCGCCTGCTGGGCGCGCTGCAGCACCGCGTAACGGCGCGCCACCTCCGGATCGGGTTCGCCGATGCTGTAGGTGCGGGTGCAGTCGGAGTTGTAGCCGGGCTCATACGGGCCGCCGATGTCGACGACGACGATGTCACCGACCCGCAACTCGCGGTCGGAGCACTCGTGGTGCGGGTCGGCGCCGTGCGGACCGGATCCGACGATGATGAACGCCACCTCCGAATGACCTTCGGCGACAATGGCTTCGGCGATGTCGGCGGCGACGTCGGCTTCGGTGCGGCCCGGTTTGAGGAACTCCGGAACCCGCGCGTGCACCCGGTCGATCGCGGCGCCGGCCTTGCGCAGCGCGTCGATCTCGGCGGCATCCTTGATCATCCGCAGCCGGCGCAGCACGTCGGTGGCCAGCACCGGCACCGCGCCGAGCACGCCCGCCAGCGGCAGCAGGTGCAGCGCCGGCATCGAGTCGGTCACCGCGACCGTGGCGGTGCCGCCGAGCACCTCGGCCACCAGCGCGTACGGATCGTCCCCGTCCACCCAGTCACGCACCCGCAGCCCCAGCTCGGGGATCGCCGACTCCTTCAGCGACGCCAACTCCAGCCGCGGCACCACCACGGTCGGCTCACCGTCGGCGGGCAGCACCAGCGCGGTGAGCCGCTCGAACGTCTGGGCCCGCGAACCCACCAGATACCGCAGGTCGTAGCCCGGGGTGATGACCAGGCCCGCCAGCCCGGCGTCCCCCGCGGCGGAGGCGGCGGCGCGCAGGCGGCGGTCATAGACGTCGGTGCTGAAGCGGCTGGCGGTCATGGGTTTCAGGCTAATCGGTTGGCGGCGGTCCGCCCTGGCAGGATGTCGGGCATGCCTGCTCCCCTCGTCCTGCTCGACGGCGCCAGCATGTGGTTCCGGTCCTACTTCGGGGTGCCCAGTTCGATCACCGCCCCCGACGGCCGGCCGGTCAACGCGCTGCGCGGCTTCCTCGACGCCGTCGCCACCGTCATCACCCGCGAGCGGCCCGCCCGGCTGGTGGTGTGCCGCGACGACGACTGGCGTCCGCAGTGGCGCGTGGACCTGGTGCCGTCCTACAAGACGCACCGCGTGCTCGAGGAGACCGCCGGCGACGACCCGGACGTGGAGGAGGTGCCCGACGACCTCACCCCGCAGGTCGACATGATCTTCGAGATCCTCGACGCGTTCGGTATCCCCACCGCGGGCGCGGCCGGGCATGAGGCCGACGACGTGCTGGGCACCCTGGCCGCCCGGGAGACCCGCGACCCCGTCGTCGTGGTCAGCGGGGACCGCGACCTGCTGCAGCTGGTGCGCGACGAGCCGGTCCCGGTGCGGGTGCTCTACCTGGGCAGCGGGCTGGCCAAGGCGGTCAAGTGGGGTCCCGAGGAGGTCGCCGAGAAGTACGGCGTGCCGGTCGAACGCGCCGGGGCGGCCTACGCCGAACTCGCGCTGCTGCGCGGCGATCCCAGCGACGGACTGCCCGGGGTGCCCGGTATCGGCGAGAAGACCGCCGCGACGCTGCTGGCCCGCTACGGGTCCCTGGAGAACATCCTGGCCGCCGCCGGCGACCCGAAGTCGTCGATGAGCAAGAGCCACCGCACCAAGCTGCTGGCCGCAGCCGAGTACATCAAGAAGGCGCTGCCGGTGGTCAAGGTCGCCACCGACGCCGAGCTGTCATGGTCGACGGAGTCCGACGCCCTGCCACTGGCCGCCGAGAACCCGGGCAGGGTCGCCGAACTCGCCGAGACCTACGGGGTGATGTCCTCGATCGGCCGGCTGCAGAAGGCGCTCGACGGCCTGTGACCGGCTACTTCGGCCTGCCGACCTCGTAGGTGCCCTCGTCGTCCTGGAACGTCACGGTGACCTGGCGCTTGGTGCCGTCGATGCTGACCTCGCAGTTGAACGAGGCGCCCTTCTCGACGACGGGATCCTCGCCGTTGTTGCACTTGACGTCCTTGACGTTCTTGGCGCCGTAGCCGTTGGCCTCGTCGGTCAGGATCCGCTGCACACCGGTCTGGGCGGCGTCGATGTCGAGCTTGGTGGTCACGAACCAACCGGGAGTGAAGAACCCGAGCACCACCACCACGATGAGGATGACCGCCAGCAGGCCGCCGACCACCGCGCCGATGGCCGCCAGCGACTTCTTCGAGCCCTCCTCGGTGCCGGGCGGGGTGTACTGCGGGTACTGACCGAACTGGCCCGGCTGCCCCGGCTGACCGGGCTGCCCCGGCTGCGGGTAGCCCGGGTACTGCTGGCCCGGCTGCGGGTAACCCGGGTACTGCTGGCCGTAGGCCGGCTGTCCGTACTGCGGGTAGGCCTGCTGGCCGTACTGGTCGGCGGACGGGTACGGCTGCGGCTGGTAGGCCGGTGGCTGGTACTGCGGCGCGTACTGCGTCTGCTGCGGGTCATAGGCGGGCGGCTGCCAGGTGGGCGCCGCCTGCGTCGGTTCGCTGCCGCCGGTCTGCGGTTGCCAGGGCTGGTTGGCCGACGGGTCGCTGGACGGCTGGCCCGTCGGCTGCTCCGGCTGCTGGCCGGGGTACGGCGGCGTCGGATCAGATCCCTGCGGTCCGCTCATCTCACTCCTTGTTCGTCCGCGGTGGGCCGCGGCGTCGTTTTCTGCTGGCATCACACTACCGGTGGATCCGGCCGTGCTCCGGTATTCACACCGGTCGCAGGAGTTAACCGCTGTCGACGGCGACCACACCCCTGCGTATGTCGTCGATCGCGCGTTTGGCGGTGGCCCGCATCGCCGGGCTGGGCGCGGCGTTGCGCACCTGGTCGAGCAGGTCGAGCACCTGGCGGCACCACCGCACGAAATCGCCTGCGGACAGCGGGGATCCGCTGCCGCTGACGTCGGAGGCGGCCAGCGCCCGGGTCAGATCGCCGGTGGTGGCCCACCGGAAGATCGCGGCGACGAAGCCCTCGTCGGGCTCGCGGCTGGGGCTGATGCGGTGCCGCTGCTCGTCGGCGCGCAGCTCGGCCGACAGGCGGCGCGTCTGGTTCAGCGCCCGCCGCAGTTTGCCCGTCGGGATCTCCACCCCGTCGTGCCCGCCCGGTGCGTCCCCGCGGGACTCGAACAACACCGCCGACAGCACCCCGGCCAGTTCGGGGGCGTCCAGGCCCTCCCAGATCCCGGTGCGCAGCGCCTCGGCGACCAGTAGGTCGCTCTCGCTGTAGATCCGGGCCAGCAGCCGGCCGTCGTCGGTGACCTTCGGGTCCTTCGCGGGCCCGGAGATGTACCCGCGCTCGGTCAGCAGCACCACGATCCGGTCGAACGTGCGGGCCAGCGAGTTCGTCGCGGCCGCGACCTTCTGCCGGGTCTGCTCGTTGTCGCGTTCGATGCGCAGGTACCGCTCGGCGAGCCGGACCTTCTGCTCGCGGTCGGGTATGTGGTGGACGGGGTGCGCACGCATCCGGCTGCGCAGCCCGGCGAGCTCGGGATCGATGTCCGGTTCGCGGCCGGCGCCCCGGGTGCGCTGGCGCCGCGCCGAGGGCACCTCCAGCCCGGCCGCGGCCGACAGCAGCGCCGAGGCCAGGTCGCGGCGGACCCGCGGATTGCGGTGCTCGATCCGCTTGGGCAGCGCCATCCGGCCCAGCGGCACGCCGCCGGTGTAGTCGGCCGACGAGATGCGGCCCGCCCAGCGGTGTTCGGTCAGCACCAGCGGCCGCGGATCCTCGTCGTCGCGGTCGGGTTCCAGCACGACGGCCAGCCCGCCGCGCCGCCCGCTGGTGATCGAGATGATGTCGCCGCGCCGCAGCGACGCCAGGGCCTCGGAGGCGGCCCGGCGGCGCTGCAGCCGCGACGCCCGCGACTGCGACCGCTCCCGGTCCGAGATCTGCTGACGCAGCCGGGCGTACTCCAGCACCGGTTTGGCGTCGTCGCCGAGCTCGGCGGCGATCTCGGCGAGCATCCGCTCCCCGCGTTCGATTCCGCGGCGCAGCCCGACCACCGACCGGTCGGCCTGGTACTGCGCGAACGACGCCTCCAGCAGCCTGTGCGCCTGCTCCGGGCCCATCTGCTGCACCAGGTTGATCGTCATGTTGTACGACGGCGCGAACGAGCTGCGCAGCGGGAACGTCCGCGTCGACGCCAGCCCGGCCACCTCCGCGGGGTCCACCTCGGGTGTCCACAGCACCACGGCGTGGCCCTCGACGTCGATGCCGCGCCGGCCCGCCCGGCCCGTCAACTGGGTGTACTCCCCCGGCGTCAGCGGCATGTGCTGTTCGCCGTTGAACTTCACCAACCGCTCCAGCACCACCGTGCGGGCAGGCATGTTGATACCCAAAGCCAAAGTCTCGGTGGCGAATACGGCCTTCACCAGGCCGGCGGAGAACAGCTCCTCGACGGTGTGGCGGAACACCGGCAGCATGCCCGCGTGGTGGGCGGCCAGCCCGCGCAGCAGCCCCTCGCGCCACTCGTGGTAGTCGAGCACGATCAGGTCGCGCTCGGGCAGTTCGCCGCAGCGGCGGTCGATCACCTCGGCGATGCGGGCGCGTTCCTCGTCGGTGGTCAGCCGCAGCGGGGAGCGCAGGCACTGTTTGACCGCGGCGTCGCAGCCGGCGCGCGAGAAGATGAACGTGATCGCGGGCAGCAGCCCCTCCCGGTCCAGGGTGGCGATCACCTCGGGGCGAGTCGGCGGCCGGTACATGCTGGGGCGGCCGCGGTTACGGCCCCGCCCGCGCGGCTGCCAGTCCATCAGCCGGTCCGCCTCGCGGCGGTGCGCGATGTGGCGCGACAACTCCGGGTCGACGCGCAGTTCGCCCTTGCCGCCGGCGGCGGCGCGCGCGGCCCGGTAGTCGAACAGGTCGAACAGCCGCCTGCCCACCAGCACGTGCTGCCACAGCGGCACCGGGCGGTGCTCGTCGACGACGACGGTGGTGTCGCCGCGCACGGTCTGAATCCAGCCGCCGAACTCCTCGGCGTTGCTCACCGTCGCCGACAGGCTGACCAGCCGCACCTCCTCGGGCAGGTGCAGGATCACCTCCTCCCACACCGCACCGCGCATCCGGTCGGCGAGGAAGTGCACCTCGTCCATCACCACGTACGAAAGGCCCTGCAGTGCCGGCGAATTCGCATACAGCATGTTGCGGAGCACCTCGGTGGTCATCACCACCACGTCGGCGTCGCCGTTGATCGACTGGTCGCCGGTGAGCAGGCCGATCTTCTCCGGCCCGTAGCGCTGCACCAGGTCGTTGTGCTTCTGGTTGCTCAGCGCCTTGATCGGCGTGGTGTAGAAGCACTTGCCGCCGGACGCCAGCGCCAGGTGCACGGCGAACTCACCGACCACGGTCTTGCCCGCACCGGTCGGGGCGCACACCAACACCCCGTGACCGTTCTCCAGCGCCTCGCAGGCGCGCCGCTGGAAGTCGTCGAGGGTGAACGACAACTGCCGGGTGAAGTCGGCGAGCTGGCTAGGTGGCATCGTCGTCCACGTACCGCGCCGTGGGCACGGTGCTGGGCGGCTCGACGGGCTCGGCCTCGCCGATCGGGGCGGCCTGGTCGTCGGGGACCGCCTCGAGGGCCTCCCGCTTGGCCTTGCGCCTGTCGTTGAGGCGCGCGATCTGGATGGCGAACTCCAGCAGTAGGGTCAGCGCCAACGCCAGCGCCAGCATCGAGAACGGGTCCGAGCCGGGGGTGAACAGCGCGGCGAACACGAACAGCGCGAAGATCAGCCCCCGCCGCCAGGCCTTGAGCCGCTCATAGGTGAGCACCCCGACGAGGTTGAGCATGACGATCAGCAGCGGGAACTCGAAGCTGAACCCGAACACCAGCAGCAGGTTGATCAGGAAGCCGAAGTACTGGTCACCGGAGAGCGCGGTGATCTGCACGTCGCTGCCGACGGTCAGCAGGAAGCCCAGCGCGGTGGACAGCACGAAGTAGGCCAGCAGCGCGCCCGCGATGAACAGGCTGGCGCCCACGACGACGAACGCGATCGCGAACCGGCGCTCCTTGCGGTACAAGCCTGGGGTGATGAACGCCCAGATCTGGTACAGCCACATCGGGCAGGCCAGCACGATGCCCGCGGTCAGCGCGACCTTCAACCGCAGCATGAACTGGTCGAACGGCGCCGTCGCGAGCAGGCGGCACTCCCCGTCCGGGGCGATGGTCGCGCGCGCCGACTCCGGCAGATCGCAGTACGGTCCGCGCAGCCAGTCGCCCAGGCTGGGCAGGCCGAACACGCCGTGGGTGTACCAGAGGAACCCGAGGATCGTGGTGACCACGACCGCCGCCAGCGAGATCAGCAGCCGGTTGCGCAACTCCGTGAGGTGCTCGACCAGCGACATCGTGCCGTCGGGATTGGTCCGCGACCGGCGACGACGAGGATCGAGTTTCTTCAGTATTCCTGGGGTCCGCACGGCATGCCTACTGACGCGGCGCACACGCCGCGGTCACAGTTCGCGTTCGTGTCAGGCCGGCCGCTTATCCGACGGCTGGTCGGTCGGGGCCGGATTGTCGACCCGCTCCGAGGCGATCGGCGTCGGCCCGGGCGACTCCTCGGGCTTCGACTCTGCCTGCATCTCCTTGATCTCCGACTTGAAGATCCGCATCGACCTGCCGAGTGAGCGCGCCGCATCCGGGAGCTTCTTGGCACCGAAGAGCAGCACGAACACCGCGATAACGATCACCCAGTGCCAGGGTTGCAAACCGCCCATTGAGGTCACCTCCAAATTCCGGGCCAGTCTACCGCTCTCCGGGGTCGACCCCGTAGGCGCGCAGCGCGGCCTCGGCAGAGGCGCGGACGCGGTCGGCCAGACCGGCGGGCTCGACCACCTTGACCGCCGACCCGAAACCGAGCACGAACCGGGCCATCCAGTCCTCGGAGGCGTAGGTCATCGCGGCCTCGCAGCCGCCGTCGGGCAGCTCGCGCAGCACCCGCAGCGGGTAGTAGTCGAACATCCACGACGCCGAGCTGTCGATCAGCAGCGTCGCCGACGGCAGCGACGGGTCCGCGTCGAACAGTGAGGTGTCCGGTTCGGCCTGCACCGCGGGTTCCGGCGGCGCGGCGGGTTCGTCGAGCACCCGGGCATCGACGATGCGGTCGAACCGGAACAGCCGCACCCCCTCCGCGGAGCGGCACCAGGCCTCCAGGTAGCTGTGGTCGCCGACGAGCACGACGCGGATCGGGTCGACGGTGCGGCTGGTCAGCGAATCATGGGAGGCCGAGTAGTACTCCAGCGACAGCGCCCGCCCGTCGCGCACCGCCGCGCGCACCGCGGCGGCGGCCTCGCTCTCCACCGGGGCGGGTTCGTCGACGGCGGCGGTCAGCGCACCGCTGTGGCTGACGGCACCCGCGGCGGCCTCGATCTTGGCGATCGCGCTGCGCGCCGCCTCCGGGTCGACCATCCCGGGCACGTCGGCCAGCGCGCGCAGCGCCACCAGCACCCCCGTCGCCTCCGGGGAGGTCAGCCGCAGCGGCTGGTCCATGCCCGCGGTGAACGTGACTTCGATTGTGTCGCCGGAGAATTCGAAGTCGATCAGGTCGCCGGGGCCGTATCCGGGCAGACCGCACAACCACAGCTGGTTGAGGTCGTCGCGCAGCTGCTTCTCGCTGACCCCGAGCTCGGCGGCCGCCTCGGCGTAGGTGATCTTCGGGTTGGCCCGGAAGTACGGCACCATGTTCAGCAGCCGCACCAGCCGGGTCGAGGTGTTGCTCATGCCGGCACTCCCGCCTGTGCCTTCAGCCGCGCGATGACGTCCTCGCGCAGCGACTCCGGTTCCAGCGCGACGGCGTCGGGGCCGTAGCTGGCGATCTCGCGGGCCAGCCGGTCGACCATCCCGATGTCGATGGTGATCACGTCGCCGGCGCGGCCGTCGAGTTCCTGCGGCTGCGACGCGGTGGCCTGGCGGCGCAGCGCGGTGGCGCGGCCTTCGGCCAGCCAGACCCGCGCCTGGCCGGCGGAGGGCCATTCGCTGACCACGCGTTCGACGATGGCGCGCAGGTCCACGCCCTCGGGCCGGGTGACCGCACCCGCCGGGCCGATCGGGGTGACCTCCGCGCCGATGCGCGACAGCCGGAAGGTGCGAACGTCGTTGCGGTCCCGGTCGTGTCCGACCAGATACCAGCGGCCGCGGTGGGTGAGCACACCCCACGGCTCCACGGTGCGCGTCGTGTACGGCGCGGTGCGCGCGGGCCGGTGCGGGAACTGCACGACACGTCCGGAATCGATGGCGGACAACAGAATTCCCAACACGTCCTCGGATCCGCGCAGCCCGGGTAGCGCGCCGGTCGAGGTGATGGCCGGTGCGGCGTCGACGGGTTCGATGTCGATGCCCGCGGCGCGCAGCTTGAGCAGGGCGCTCTGGGTGGCGGTGATCAGCTCCGGGGACTCCCACAGCTGGGTGGCCACCGCGACGGCGGCGGCCTCGTCGGGGGTGAGCTCGACGGGCGGCAGCGCGTAGGCCTCCCGGTTGATCCGGTAGCCCTCGGTCGGGTCGGTCGACGACACCCGGCCCGTCTCCAGCGGAATCCCCAGGTCACGCAGTTCGTTCTTGTCGCGTTCGAACATGCGGGAGAACGCCTCGTCGCTGGCGTCCTCGGGGTAGCCGTAGACCGTCTGACGGATCCGCTCGGCGGTGATGAAGCTGCGGGTCGACAGCAACGCGATGACGAGGTTCATCAGTCGTTCGACTTTGGAGATCGCCACTCGAAACAGCTTAGGGTGTCCGACCGCCAACCTCCGTCTGCCGAGCGCTCAGTGCGGTACGCGTTTCGCGAAGAAAAGCTACATGCTGGCGATCAGGCGCTTGACCCGCTCGTCGACCGACCGGAACGGGTCCTTGCACAGCACCGTGCGCTGCGCCTGGTCGTTGAGCTTGAGGTGCACCCAGTCGACGGTGAAGTCACGACCGGCCTCCTGGGCGGCCGCGATGAACTCGCCGCGCAGCTTCGCCCGGGTGGTCTGCGGCGGGGTGTTGACGGCGGCGTCGATCTCCTCGTCGGTGGTGATACGCGCCGCCAGACCCTTGCGCTGCAGCAGGTCGAACACGCCGCGGCCCCGCTTGATGTCGTGATAGGCCAGGTCGAGCTGGCTGATCTTCGGGTCGGACAGCTCCATGTTGTAGCGGTCCTGGTAGCGCTGGAACAGCTTGCGCTTGATCACCCAGTCGATCTCGGTGTC